>Ga0073899_10006470_pt1 | contig 10124 bp, 8 predicted proteins | sample KloWWTmetaKNB5Ph_FD_88975 | JGI IMG/M metagenome (GOLD analysis project Ga0073899, IMG submission 88975) | Active sludge microbial communities from Klosterneuburg, Austria, studying microevolution and ecology of nitrifiers - Klosterneuburg... | ecosystem: Engineered > WWTP > Aerobic digester >...
AAGCGCATCGGGCATTTCCGAAGGCTACAAGGTGTCGGTGGGTACGCCTATGGTGGAGGCCGACGAGGAGGAACCATGGAACTCAAGGTGATCAAGACCCCCGACGAGTGGCGGGCACAGCTGAGCCCGCTGGAGTACCGCGTGCTGCGCGAGTCCGGCACCGAAGCGCCGTTCACCGGCGAGTACACCGACCACGCGGCGGCGGGTACCTACCGTTGTCGTGCCTGCGGTGCCGAGCTGTTCCGCAGTGAGCACAAGTTCGCCTCGCATTGCGGCTGGCCGTCGTTCTACACCGCGGCCGCCGCTGACCGCGTCCGGCTCATCGCCGACAACAGCCTGCCGGGGCACGCCCGCACCGAGGTGCGCTGCGCGTCCTGCGATTCCCACCTCGGGCATGTCTTCGAGGGCGAGGGCTACGACACCCCCACCGATCAGCGCTGGTGCATCAACTCTGTCAGCATCGACTTCGAGCCCGCGTCCTGAGGTCTTGCGGCGCGCCAAAGTGGGGTTGACGACGCCTGACAGTACGCTGGCGGCTGTGGCCTCCCGGCGTGAAGTGAGCATGCCACCGCTCTTCGAAGAGGCGGTGCAAGCGATTCTCGCCATGACCTGGCGACCCGAGCTGAAGGTCGAGGAGATCCCTGCCCCCCAGAAGATCGCTCCGTTCGCGGTCGCGATCAGCGCCGAAGTCGAGAGCGACGACGAATCCCTCGGCAGCGGACGCTTGGTGCTCCTGCACGATCCGGACGGCAGCGCCTCCTGGGACGGTGACTTCCGCTGCGTCACGTTCGCGCGGGCCGACGTCGACCCGGAGATGGTCACCGATCCGCTGCTCAACGAGGTCGGGTGGTCCTGGCTGGAGGACGCGCTGGCCCGCAACCGCGCTGACTACACCGCGCCGAGCGGGACGGTGACCGCGGTCTCCAGCCGGTCGTTCGGCGGCATGGCCGCGGAGCCGCCCCGAGCCGAGGTAGAACTGCGCGCATCCTGGACGCCGATCGTGCGCCACGCAGATGACGTGGTGGCCCACCTGCAGGCGTGGTCGGAGCTGTTGTGCCTCACGGCCGGCCTGCCGCCTCTGCCTGAAGGTGTGGTGCCGATCGCGCCGCGTCGCTCCGGAACGTGGCTACGGTGACCGATTCTGAACTCGCCGAGGAAGCTGCTGCTCCCGAACCTGTCGAGTATCCCGTCCTGGCAATGCCGGCTGACGGCGTCCCGGCCGTGGTCGATACTCCCGAAGCCCTCGAACGCACCCGCGGGGCACTGCTGGCCGGACGTGGCCCGGTGGCCATCGATACCGAGCGTGCCCAGGGATACCGCTACACAGCCAAGGCCTACCTGATCCAGGTGCGCAGGCAGGACGCCGGCACCCACCTGATCGACCCGACAGCTTTCGAGTACGGCCAGCCTCGGGCCGACTTCGCCGACTTCGCCACCGAACTCGGCGAAGCGGAGTGGGTGCTGCACGCCGCGAGTCAGGATCTGCCGTGCCTGGCTGAGGTGCATTTCCTGCCCAAGCACCTGTTCGACACCGAACTCGCGGCCCGGCTGCTCGGCCTGCCCAGGGTGAACCTGGGCGCGCTGATGGAACAGGCGCTGGGCCTCAGCCTGCTGAAGGAGCACTCGGCTGCTGACTGGTCGCAGCGGCCCCTGCCCGAGAACTGGCTCGCCTACGCGGCCCTCGATGTGGAGCGGCTCGCCGACCTGCGCGACTGGCTGATCGATCAGCTCACGCAGACCCATAAGCTGGAATGGGCCGAGCAGGAATTCGCGTACCTGACCCTGCACGCCGACGACGAACTCGTGCCCAGGCGCGATCCCTGGCGGCGGACGTCCGGCCTGCACAGCCTGCGTACCCCGGCCGCGCTCGCGGTGGTTCGGGAGCTCTGGCTGGCACGTGAGGAGATCGCTGCACGCAGCGACCGTGCGCCCGGACGCGTGGTACCCGATCGGGCGATCAGCGAACTGGCCTTGAAGATCGAGTCCGAGCACCGGACGCGGTTGGCTCGGGCAGACCTGCGATCCGTGCGTGGCTTCACCAACCGCTTCGCGGTGCGCTACGAGTCGACCTGGCTGGCTGCTCTCGATCGCGTGGCCGCACTGCCCAAGACTGAGCTGCCGCCAAGGCACACCGCGCCGGAGGGGCCGCCCCCGCCGCGGGCTTGGGAGAACCGCTGGCCGGAATCGTTCGAGCGCTTCAACCGCGTGCGGCCGGCGTTGCTGGCCCTCGCCGAAGAACTGAACGTGCCGGTGGAGAACCTGCTGGCCCCCGATCACCTGCGCCGGTTGCTCTGGGACTCCCCCGCGACCATAGACGAGCCTGAAGTGGATGCGCGCCTGGCCGCGCTGGGCGCGCGCGCCTGGCAGCGCGGCCTTGCGGTGCCGGTGATCACCCAGAACTGGTAGGTGGCATCACCCCGCACCCGGGCGATGCCTTCCCTTGAACCGTCCCTGCCACCTCCAACCGGTCCCTGGGGAGCGCTCATGAGCGTGCGAGCGCCACCTCTAGTCGGTCCCTGAGGAGCCGTCCGTGAGGAACGAGCGGACGGCGCCACGTTGGGCCGCCGACGCCGGATTGGTGGTTGGGGTGGCGGACGCCCTTCGTGACGTCTTGCTCGTCCCTCGCAAGCCTCCTCAGGGAGCGTTTGAAGAGGGGGTGCTGGTACCTCGCAAGGGATCTCGACAAGCTCGATCAGCCGATAGGGGTCGGAAGATCAGCCGATAGGGGTCGGAAGATCAGCCGGCGGTCGTGATTCGGACGGTGACCGCGTCGGCGGAGACGATCTCTGTGGCGTAGCGGGCTATCTGGGCGGGGTTCAGGCCCACCTCATCGAGTAGCTGGCCGCGGTTGCCCTGGGCGAGGAACTCCTGGGGGATGCCGAACTCACGGAGCCTGGTGTCGATGCCGAGCGCGCGGGCCTCCTGGCCCAGGCGGGCACCCAGGCCACCGGCGACTCCGTTGTCCTCGATGGTCACGACCAGTTCGTGCTCGGCCACCAGAGCGAGCAGATCGGCCGAGACCGGCAGCGCCCAGACCGGGTCGACCACGGTGGCGCCGATGCCCTGCTGAGCGAGTCGGCGTCCGACCTCGACGGCCATCCCGCAGAGCTGTCCGTAACCCACCACCAGCACCCGCGGGCGAAGACTGGCGAAGAGCACGTCCACGTCCCCTCGCCGTTGGATGGCCGGGATGGGCTCGGGCAGTCGCTCCTTGGAGTACCGCAGCACGGTCGGCGCGTCCGAGACCGTGACAGCCAACCGCAGCGCCTCGCCCAGCCGCTGCTCGTCGCGCGGCGCGGTGAGCCGTAGTCCCGGTACCAGGCCCATCAGGGACGCGTCCCACATGCCGTTGTGACTGGGGCCGTCCGGTCCGGTGATGCCTGCGCGGTCGAGGACGAAGGTGACTCCCTGTCGATGCAGGGCGACATCCATCAGCACCTGGTCGAAAGCCCGGTTGAGGAAGGTCGCGTAGACCGCGAACACCGGGTGCAGCCCGCCGGCGGCCAAACCGGCGGCCGCGGTCACCGCATGCTGCTCGGCGATACCGACGTCGAAGATTCGATTCGGGAAGTGCCTGGCGAACTTGTCCAGACCGGTTGGGTGCAGCATCGCAGCGGTGATCGCCACCACCGAGTCGTCAGTTGCGCCGATGCGGGCGAGTTCGTCGCCGAAAGCATCCGTCCACGTGCGCACGTCGGCGCCGCTGAGCGGCTCGCCGGTCACCTCATCGATCTGACCGACCGCGTGGAATCGATCCTGCTCGTGCTCCTCGGCCGCTTTGAACCCTCGCCCCTTCTGCGTGATGCAGTGCACCAGGACGGGAGCACCGAACCCCTTCGCTTGGGCCAGCGCCAGTTCGACCGCACCGATGTCGTGCCCGTTGATCGGACCGAGGTACTTGATGCCCAGTTCGGAGAACATCCCCTGCGGGGCGAGGACGTCTTTCACGCCCATCTTGAAGCCGTGCAGTAGTCCGTAGACCATCTCGCCGACCAGCGGCGTGCGCCGAGCGAGTTCCTTGATCCGCTTCAGCGTCCGCTCGTAGCGGCGGTCGGTGCGGATCGCGGCCAACTGCTTGCCGAGCGAAGACAGCTGGGTGGCGATGCCGCCGACGGTCGGAGTGTAGGACCGTCCGTTGTCGTTCACGACGATCACCAGGCGCTCGTCGCCGGAGACGGCGATGTTGTTCAGGGCTTCCCAGGTCATACCGCCCGTGAGCGCACCGTCGCCCACGACTGCGACCACGAAGCGCTCCTCGCCGCGCAGCCGGAACGCCTTGGCGAGCCCGTCGGCCCACGACAACGCCGTGGACGCATGCGAGTTCTCCACCCAGTCGTGAGCCGATTCGGCGCGGCTCGGATAACCCGAAAGCCCGCCGGGCTGGCGAAGGCTCGTGAACCGGGTACGGCGTCCGGTGAGGATCTTGTGCACGTAGCTCTGGTGCCCGGTGTCGAAGATGATCGCGTCCCGCGGCGACTCGAACACCCGGTGCAGGGCGATGGTCAACTCGACCACGCCCAAGTTCGGTCCGAGGTGACCGCCGGTGCGGCTGACGTTGGTGATCAGGAAGGCGCGGATCTCGTCGGCGAGTTGGTTCAGCTGCTCCGGGGTCAGATCGCTGAGGCCACCTGGGCCGTTGATCTCATCGAGCAGGCTCACCGGACGAGTCTATGTCAGAGCCTGGGGACAAACACCTTGCCACGCAAAGCATCCCCCACCAGGCCAACCTCACGGCGAAGCCGGACGAGTCTCGCACCCTCCGTCGTCCACGCTTCGACTGCTTCCTGGGCCACCTCGGGACTGACGTAGTCGGCCAGGCCGGTCCGCACCCTGGCCAGGCCCTCCGTGCTCGCCTTGACCTGCGATTCCACGAACTGGAAGGCGAACATCGCCAGCACCACGGGGTGTCGACGCAAAACCGGGTAGGCACGGTAGTCCGCCGGGCAGCAATCCAGCAGGAAAGCCGTGGCCGACTCTTCCCAGTCGATGGTCTCCGGGGGCTGGACGCGCTCGGGCCAGCCCTGCGGCGCAAAGCCCGGACACGGGTTCGTCCGCACGGGTTCGATGGTTCTTGGCCTGTTCTTGAGCCGTTCTGGATACATGTGTACGATTCTATGATGAAGCGGGCTCCGGCCCTTCGTGACGCGCTGCTCGTCCCTCACAGCGCTCCTCAGGGTCCGTTGTTTGGGTTGACGTCCCTCACAGCGTTCCTCAGGGGCCGTTGTTCAGGTTGACGTCCCTCAGGGTCCCCTTGATAGCCGATCCCTGAGGAGGGGTCGCGAGGAACGATCGAGACCGTCACGAAGGGGCGTCCGCCACCGGACAGCCAGATCGGGCACTCAACCGCATTGCCGATCTAGCCCAGGTACCACCAGATCAGGGCGGCTACGGCTGCCACGGCCAGACCGATCAGGGCCCCCAGTTGGGCTCGGCGAACCCGGGGGCCACGCTCCCAGTCGGCGCTGGCGAGGGCGGCGGCGGCCGGTAGCAGCGCGGCCAGCAGCCACCACCACCAATCGGTCACCGAGTCCAGGGCTACCAGCAGTCCGGAACCCGCAACCAGGGTCAGCCAGAGCCACCAGTCCAGCTTGAGCGCGCGCACGGCCGGAAGCAGCGCGACCAGGAAGCCGCCGATCGCCAACCAGATCGCCCACCACAACCGGCAGGTCACAGCGAGGTCGTCAGCGTCCACGTCGGCCCCGGCCCCGGCCCCGGCGCCGGTGCAGACCAGCACGCCGACGGTCTGGTTGCCCAGCACCACTACGACACCGGCCGCGACCAGCGCGATCAGCGTGGCCAGGTACGTCCAGGCCACCCGGGCGGAAGCCGGCATGAAGTCCGGTTCCGCCACAGGCGACTGGGTGCGCGCCCGCCGCCGTCCCATCTACTTCGTCAATAGCGAACGCAGCACGTACTGCATGATTCCGCCGTGCCGGTAGTAGTCGGCCTCACCTGGGGTGTCGATGCGCAGCACGGCGTCGAAGGTGATCGGATCGCCCTCACCCTGCGCGACCACCCGGACGGTGGCCGGCGTGGTGCCGTCGTTCAGCTCGGTGATGCCGCTCACCGAGAAGGTCTCCGCGCCGGTCAGGCCCAGGGAATCGGCATTCTCGCCCTCGGGGAACTGCAGCGGGAGCACGCCCATACCGATCAGGTTCGACCGGTGGATGCGCTCGTAGCTCTCGGCGATGACGACCTTCACGCCCAGCAGCGCGGTGCCCTTGGCGGCCCAGTCACGCGATGAGCCCGAGCCGTACTCCTTGCCGGCCAGCACCACCAACGGCACGCCTGCAGCGGCGTAGTTCTGGGCGGCGTCGAAGACCGTGGCCACCGGGGCGTCGGCCACCGTGAAATCGCGGGTGAAGCCGCCTTCGGTGCCGGGCGCGATCTGGTTGCGCAGCCGGATGTTGGCGAAGGTGCCCCGGATCATCACCTCGTGGTTGCCGCGGCGCGATCCGTAGGAGTTGAAGTCCACGCGACTGACGCCGTGCTCGCTGAGGTACTTCCCCGCCGGGCTGTCGGCCTTGATCGAACCGGCCGGCGAGATGTGGTCGGTGGTCACCGAGTCGGCGAGCTTGAGCAGCACCCGGGCGCCGGCAACGTCCGTGACCGGTACCGGCTGGGCCGGCATGTTGTCGAAGTAGGGCGGCTTGCGCACGTAGGTCGACTCGCCGTCCCAGCTGAACACATCACCGGTCGGGGTGGGCAGCGACTGCCAGGCCTCGTCACCGGCGAAAACGTCGGCATAGCGCGAAGTGAACATCTCGGCGGTGATCGAGGACCCGACCACCTCGTCGACCTCGGCTTGCGTTGGCCAGATGTCGGCAAGGTAGACCGGCTTGCCGCCCGACCCGATGCCGATCGGCTCGGTGGTCAGGTCGATGTCCATCCGCCCGGCCAGGGCGTAGGCGACCACCAGGGGTGGGCTGGCCAGGTAGTTCATCTTCACGTCGGGGTTGATCCGGCCCTCGAAGTTGCGGTTGCCGCTGAGCACCGCGGTGACGGCCAGGTCGGCGTCATTGATCGCCTGGGAGACTTCGGGGATCAGCGGCCCGGAGTTGCCGATGCAGGTGGTGCAGCCGTAGCCGACCAGGTTGAAGTCGAGGGCGTTGAGGTACTTGTCCAGCCCGGACTTCTCGTAGTAGTCGGTGACCACCTTCGAGCCCGGCGCCAGCGAGGTCTTCACCCACGGCTTGCGGGTGAGCCCTGCCTCGACGGCCTTCTTGGCCACCAGCGCCGCGCCGATCATCACGCTCGGGTTGGACGTGTTCGTGCACGAGGTGATCGCCGCGATCGTGACCGCGCCGTGGTCGAGGTTGAAGGTGGTGCCGTCCGCGAGCGTTACCGGGGTGGGCTTGCTCGGCCGGCCCAGGGCCGCCGGGGTGTGCTCGCCGTACTCGTGCGGCGCCGGGGCGCCGTTCTCACCGTCGTGCGCGGGCGCGTCCGAGGCCGGGAAGCTCTCGGCCACGGCCTCGTCGTAGCCGGTGATGTCGTCACCCACATAGTCGCGCAGCGCCTCGTTGAAGCCCTGCTTGGCGTGGGCGAGAACCACCCGGTCCTGGGGACGCTTCGGGCCGGCGATGCTCGGCACCACGGTCGAAAGGTCGAGTTCGAGGTACTCGGAGAAGCGCGGTTCGGCCGCGGGGTCGAGCCAGAGCCCCTGAGCCTTGGCGTAGGTCTCGACCAGCTCCAGTTGCTCGTCGGAGCGTCCGGTCAGGCGCAGGTAGTCGATCGTCTTCTCATCAATCGGGAAGATCGCGATGGTCGAGCCGTACTCGGGGCTCATGTTGCCGATCGTGGCGCGATTGGCCAGCGGCACCTCGGAGACCCCCGGCCCGTAGAACTCGACGAACTTGCCGACCACCTTGTGCTGCCGGAGCATCTCGGTGATGGTCAGCACCAGGTCGGTGGCGGTGGTGCCCTCGGGCAGGCGCCCGTTGAGCTTGAAGCCGACCACGCGCGGAATCAGCATGTTCACCGGCTGGCCGAGCATCGCGGCCTCGGCCTCGATGCCGCCCACGCCCCAGCCGACCACGCCCAGGCCGTTGACCATGGTCGTGTGCGAGTCGGTGCCGACGCAGGTGTCGGGGTAGGCCTGCAACACACCGTCCACGACGCGCGGGAAGACGACCCGAGCCAGGTGCTCGATGTTGACCTGGTGGACGATGCCGGTGCCCGGCGGCACAACGACGAAGTCGTCGAAGGCGGTCTGGCCCCAGCGCAGGAACTGGTAGCGCTCACGGTTGCGCTGGTACTCGAGTTCGACGTTGCGGGTGAACGCGTCCGGGGTGCCGAACAGGTCGGCCACGACGGAGTGGTCGATCACCATCTCGGCCGGGGACAGCGGGTTCACCTTCGCCGGGTCGCCGCCGAGGTCGGCGATGGCCTCACGCATGGTGGCCAGGTCGACGACACAGGGCACGCCGGTGAAGTCCTGCATGATCACCCGGGCCGGGGTGAACTGGATCTCCTTGTTCGGCTCGGCGGCCGGATCCCACGAGCCCAGGGCCGCGATGTCCGCGGCGGTGATGTTGGCGCCGTCCTCGGTACGCAGCAGGTTCTCCAGCAGCACTTTCAGGCTGAACGGCAGCGAAGCCGAGCCCTCGACCGCGTCGATGCGGAAGATCTGGTAGCTCTTGCCCGCAACGGCGAGTTCGTCTGCTGCGGAGTAGCTGTCGATGCTCATCGGTTCTCCTGACCGCCGGAAGTATCTTGACGTCGAGATATTATCCCACCCGACCCGATGAGGCTAGCCGAGCGGACGCTTGTCAGTGCGCTTTCCGGCGTCGTTCGCCCCACTCGATGCGCTGCTCCGGATCGGACATCACCAGGTACACCAGCCCGCAGTCCTGGGGGCCGGTCACGTCGAGCTGGCAGAGGTTGCAGATGTCGCCCGGACGCAGCGGGCATTGCGCCTCCGGACGGGTGCGGCGCGACGTGGTGGTGGGGGTGCTCATTCCGGTTCCAGGATAGCCACGCACTCCACGTGATGAGTCATCGGGAACAGGTCGTAGGCGGTCACCGAGCTGGTCTGGTAGCCCAGACCGGACGCGGTCCGCAGGTCGCGTCCCAGTGCAGCCGGGTCGCAGGCGACGTAGGCCACGGCGCGCGGACGGCGGGCGACGACCCCAGCCAGTACGGACGCGCCGGCGCCCGCCCTGGGCGGGTCGAGCACCACGATGTCGGCGCGCTTGGGTAACCCGGACAGGCGCTGAGCCACGTCGCCGGTGAAGAAGCGGGCCGACGGTACGTTGCCGCGGGCGAGTTCGACCGCGCGCCGATCGCCCTCGATCCCCCAGACCTTTGCGCCCGCGTCCGCCAGGGCACCGGCGAACAGCCCCACCCCGCAGAACAGGTCCAGGGCGGTCTCCCCCACCACCGGACGCAGGCCGCTCAGCACACGTTCGACCAGCACGTCCGGAGCTCCCGCGTGGGATTGCCAGAACCCGTCGAGTGCGACCCGGTAGCTGTGCCCGGCGGCCTGCTCGACGACGGTCTGCCGGGTGCGGGCAGCGCGGACGAAACGGGTGCCGGACGCCGCCGCCACGGCGATCACCTGCTCGCCGGGCCGGTCCGACTCGGCCGGCGGGTGGGCGATCGCCGGGTCGGCGATCAGGCAACCGGTGGCGGGCAGCGGGATTACCTCGGTCGAGCGGTGCGCGAGCAGTCCGGGGTTTCCGGACGCGTCCAGGTGGTAGCGCATCCGACGACGCCAACCAAGAGGCGACGGCGACACCTCGAGCACTTGGCCGGAGAACTCGTAGCCGGCCAGATGACCGAGGAGTTCGGCGACCACCCGCCGCTTCAGTTCCCGGGCGTGGGCGGGTTCGACGTGTTGGAAGTCGCACCCACCGCAGCTTCCGGCGATCGCGCACGGCGGCTGCACCCGGTGCGGACTGGCCGTGTGCACCGCGACCACCTCGCCACGGGCGAAGCGCTTGCCCGATTCGGTGATGCGAACGTCCACCACCTCGCCGGTGATGGCCTGCCGGACGAACACCACTTGGCCGTCGACCCGCGCGACGAAGTGGCCGCCGTGGGCGACCGGACCGACTTCGACCCCGGTCAACACTCGGCCAGGAGCCAGCGGCTGAAGACCGGGTCTCTCCGGCAGTCGGGGATTC
>Ga0073899_10006471_pt1 | contig 10121 bp, 8 predicted proteins | sample KloWWTmetaKNB5Ph_FD_88975 | JGI IMG/M metagenome (GOLD analysis project Ga0073899, IMG submission 88975) | Active sludge microbial communities from Klosterneuburg, Austria, studying microevolution and ecology of nitrifiers - Klosterneuburg... | ecosystem: Engineered > WWTP > Aerobic digester >...
ATGGGCGCCGAGCTGGCGCCGGTGGCGCCCGGCGACCGCGCGGCCGCGGCCTTCGCCGCCGCGGCGCGGATCGTCGACGAGGACGCCGCGCAGTGCGAGGCGATCGGCCGCCACGGCGAGGCGCTGGTGCGCGCCGCCGCGGCCCGCCGCGCCGGGCGGCCGGTGCGCGTGCTCACCCACTGCAACGCCGGCTGGCTGGCCACCGTCGACTGGGGCACCGCGCTGGCGCCGATCTACAAGGCCCACGAGGCCGGGCTGCCGGTCGAGGTGTGGGTCGACGAGACCCGGCCGCGCAACCAGGGGCTGCTGACCGCGTGGGAGCTGGCGCAGCACGGCGTGCCGCACACGGTGATCGCCGACAACGCCGGCGGCCACCTGATGCAGCACGGCCAGGTCGACCTGTGCATCGTCGGCACCGATCGCACGACGCGCAACGGCGACGTCTGCAACAAGATCGGCACCTACCTGAAGGCGCTGGCGGCCCACGACTGCGGCGTGCCGTTCTACGTGGCAGCGCCGTCGCCCAGCATCGACTGGACGGTCGGCGAGCCGGCCGAGATCCCGATCGAGGAGCGCGCCGCCGACGAGGTGCGCTGGGTCGCCGGGCTCGACGCCGACGGCCGCCCGGCGCGGGTGGCGGTGGTGGCCCCCGGCGGCGCGGTGGCCAACCCGGCGTTCGACGTCACGCCGCGGCGGCTGGTCACCGGCCTCATCACCGAGCGCGGCACCACCGCGGCGTCGGCCGCCGGCCTCGCCGCGCTGTTCCCGGAGCACGCCCGGCCATGACGATGCGGCTGCGCGACGAGCTGGTGCGGACCGCGCGCCGGATGAGCGAGCTGGGGCTGTCGCCGGGCATGACCGGCAACGTCAGCGTGCGCAGCCCTGGCGGCGTGCTGGTGACGCCGTCGGGCATGCCGTACGGCGAGCTGACCGGCGACGACGCGGTCGAGGTCAAGCCCGACGGCGCGATCGCGCCGGGGCAGCGCACGCCGACCAGCGAGTGGCAGCTGCACCGCGATCTGCTGGCGGCGCGCCCCGACGTCCACGCGATCGTCCACACCCACTCGCTGTTCTGCACCTCGATCTCGTGCCTGCGCCGCCCGATCCCGGCGATCCACTACATGGTGGTGCGGGCCGGCGGCGACGAGATCCCGTGCGCCGACTACGCCACCTTCGGCAGCGCGCAGCTGGCGGTCAACGTGGTCGCCGCGCTGGCCGGCGGCGACGCCTGCCTGATGGCCAACCACGGCATGGTCGCGCTGGGCGCCGACCTGCCGGCGGCGCTGCGGCTGGCGGCCGAGGTCGAGACGCTCGCCAGCCAGTACTGGCACGCGGCGCAGCTGGGCGCGCCCCACGTGCTGGGCAAGGCCGAGCTCGACGACGCCCGCCGGCAGTTCGCCGCCTACGGCCAGCGCCGCCCGCGGGCCCGCCGGTCCTGGTAGGCGTCCACGGTTCGACAGCGCGCGGTGGATTCGCCGGCGCGGTGCGTTCGAGGATGGACAGCGGCGGCGCAACGCCGCCCTGGCGGCCCGATCGGCGGTTGGCCTGACGCTTGCTCGATGGTCGAGCCATGCGCCCCGTCACGTCCTGCCTCCTGGTCTGCGCCCTCGCCACCGCCGCCGCGACCGCCGCCCGCGCCGACGAGTGCACGCCAACCACCCAATGGGAGGGCCAGCCGATCCGCGCCCTGCGCGCGGCCGCCGGCGGCGATCGCGTGGTCGTGCGGCGCTTCGACCGCCTGCTGGTAGCCGACCTGGCCGGCGCCACGATCGGCGCGCGCGACGAGCTCACCCTGCCTGACACGATGGCCTACCTGGCCACCGACGACGGGTTCGTCGAGATCGAGAGCGAGCTGCGTCGGCTCACGCTGCGGCGCCTGGACCGCGCCGGGCGCGCCGTCGGGGAGCCCGCGGTGCTCGCGACCGCCGCCGACGTGCCGACCGCGGCGCGGGCCGACGCGCGCGACGGGGTCGTCGCGGTGGCCTGGTACCAGGCCGGCGGCGCGGCGGGCATCCACCTGCGGCTGGTCCAGCCCGACGGCGCGGTGGTCGCTGCGCCGGTGTGGCCGGTGGCCGGGGTGGCGGCGGTGCCGGTGCCGGCGATCGCCGGCCCGGTGGTGTGGCTGGTGTGGAGCGAGGGCCCGGCGCCGCAGATCCTGGGCCGGCGGTTCTCGGCGGCGGGGCAGCCGCTCGACGCGGCGCCGGTGGAGATCGCCCGCGTCCACGATCTGCTCGCGGTGGTCGACGCCGGCGACCGGCCGCGGGTCTACGCGACGTCGGGCGCGGGTGTCGTCGAGGCCTTCGAGCTGGGCGCCGACGGCGTCGTGACCCCGCGCGGCCCCACCGGCGCGGCCGCGGCGACGCCGCTCATCGGCATGGCGTCCGGAGCCGCGGCGCAGCTCACCCTGTCGCCGACCGGGCCCATCGAGTTTCCGCGCGATCGCGTCGTCACGCTGACCCGGGTCGCGGCCGACGGGACCGCGGCGCCGCTGCTGCAGGTCGCCGGGGTCGCGGACGCGGTCGCGGTGCCGGCCGGCGACGAGCTGTGGCTGGTGACCGCCGAGGACGCCGCCTCGCCCGAGGGCGGCACCTCGCGGCTGGTGCTGCGCCGGCTGTCGTCGACCGGCGCGCTGGTGGCGACCGTCGACCTCGATCGCGTCGAGCTGGCCCGGGTCGACGGTGAGGCGTGCTTCGGCCCCGATGGCGGCTGCAGCGCGGGCGGGAGCGCCGGCGGTGGCGTCGCGCTGCTGTTGGCGGCGGTCGTGGCGCGGCGGCGCCGGGCGCGCGCCGGTCGGTAGCGGCTACCCCACCAGAAACTCGCGCCGCGGCGGCGGCGGCCGATAATGGGATCGATGTGCAGGATGTTCGGCATGCTCGCGGCCCGGCCGGTGAGCGCGCGCGCGCTCCTGCGCGACGCGCCGCGCAGCCTGTGGACGCTGTCGGCCGAGCACCCCGACGGCTGGGGCGTGGCGATCGACGACGGCGACGGCTGGGCGGTGCACCGCGACACCGCGTGCGCGCAGCGGTCGGCGGCGTTCGAGGCGGTCGCCGCCGCGACCCGCGCGCGGGTGGTGGTGGCCCACGTGCGGCAGAAGACCGTCGGCGCCACCGCGCTTGCCAACACCCACCCGTTCCGCTGCGGCCCGCTGGTGTTCGCGCACAACGGCACCGTCGCGCGGCTCGACGCGCTGGCGGCGCAGACCTCGGCGGCGCGGCGCGCCGCGATCGTCGGCGACACCGACAGCGAGCGGCTGTTCGCGTTCGTCGCCACCCAGATCGATCGCGCCGGCGACGTCGAGCGCGGGGTGCGGGCCGCGGTCGACGCGCTGCACGCCGGCGGCGAGCTGGGCTCGCTGAACTTCCTCCTGGCCTGCGGTCGGCAGATCTACGCCCACCGGCTGGGCCGCGCGCTGTTCGTGCTGGTGCGCCACGGCGCCGTCGACGATCGCCGCGCGGGGACGCTGGTGGTGGCCAGCGAGCCGCTCACCGACGAGGCGTGGCGCGAGCTGCCCGAGCGCTCGCTGCACGTCCTCGACGCGGTCGACGGCGCGCCGGTCGTGCGCGCGCTGTGATCGTCGCCGCGCTGACCTCCGCCACCCGCTCGCGTCAGCCGACCGCGGCGCCGCTCGGCCCCGACGTCGCGCGGGCGCGGGGCGGCAGGGCGACCATCGCGGCGGGGATCAGCGGCCAGGCCAGGATCGACCACAGGGGCTGGCGCAGCACGCCGACCGCCAGCAGGAGCGCGACCGCGGCGATCATCGCGACCCGGGCGCGGGCGTAGCCGACGCGCCAGCGCGCCGGGCCGATCACGAGCAGCAGATCGAGCGGCAGCAACACCAGGCAGGTCTCGTTCCAGCGCACGTAGGGCAGGGGGCTGATGATCGCCAGCGCCCAGAAGGTCAGGCCGAGCACGAGCTGCGGGGTCAGCGCGACCCACAGCGCGGTCCGCTGCCAGCGTCGGCGCCAGCGCGCCAGCCCGGCCGGCGCCGCCAGCGCGACGACGATCAGCGCCAGCAGGACGCGGCCGCTCGGGCCGTCGCTCGGCGGCGGCGGCCCCTTGCGCCGGTAGGCCGCCACCGGCTCGACGCCCCACAGCCGCTGCACCGCCTCGCGCAGGTACTCGGGCAGGAACATGCGCTCGTAGTACGTCGGCACGCGATCGGCCGCGCGGCCCATCGCGAGGTCGGTGATCAGCAGCGCGACGCGCATCCCGAAGAAGCCGCGCCGGGCCAGGTCGCGGTAGGTGCGGCCGTCGGACGGCACCTGCATCGCGCGCAGCTTGCCGCCGGTGGCCTCGTCGAGCGCGTCGCGGACCCGGGTCGAGCAGTTGTCGGTCAGGTGATCGTAGGCGTAGCGCTTGTGGGCGTCCTGCACGTCGTGCTCGAGCCGCGCCAACAGCCGGCGCTTCTCGTCGGTGGTCAGCGGCAGCGGCTGCACCCAGACGTCGCGGTCCGCCGCCTCGTAGATCGTCGTCAGCACCCGCGGCGACTGCCGCCCGACCCAGAAGTTGCCGGCGGCGCGGAAGAAGCCCCAGCCCATCGCCAGCGGGTGCGCGAAGTCGCCGAGGCCGTAGTTGTAACAGACCGCGCCGGCCGGCTCGCGGGGCCGCACGCACAGCGCGATGTGGCCGTGGCGCTCCCAGATCCGCGCGCCGACGCCCATCGTCACCAGCTCGATCACCGGCGACGCGTCGTCGATCGGCGCGAGGTTCGGGGCCGCGGGTTGCGCGCGCGCGGCGGGCGGCGCGAGGACCAGCAACAGGAGCGCCAGCGGCAGCGCCCGGCCGGCGCGCCCGAGCGTCGCGAGGGGCATGGCCCGAGTATTCGCCGCGGCCGCGGCGGCTGCAACGCTCGCGCGGCGGCGCCGCGGCGGGCGGCGCGCCCGATCCGCGGTACGGTGCCGGCGCGATGCCGGCGCGCCACCACGAGATCCACAAGAGCCAGCACACCGGCTGGCTGCGGGCCGCGGTGCTCGGCGCCAACGACGGCCTCTTGTCGACCGCGAGCCTGCTGGCCGGCGTGGCGGCGGCCGACGCGACCCGCGGCGCGGTGCTGGTGGCCGGCGTCGCCGGCCTCGTCGGCGGCGCGCTGTCCATGGCGGCTGGCGAGTACGTGTCGGTGAGCTCCCAGGCCGACACCGAGCGCGCCGACCTCGCGCGCGAGACCCGCGAGCTGGCCGCCAGCCCCGAGCACGAGCACGAGGAGCTGGCCAGCATCTACGTCGCCCGCGGCCTCGAGCGCCCGCTCGCCGAGCAGGTCGCGAGGCAGCTGATGGCCCACGACGCGCTGGGCGCCCACGCCCGCGACGAGCTGGGGCTGACCGAGACCGGCGCGGCGCGGCCGCTGCAAGCGGCGGCATCGTCGGCGGCGGCGTTCGCGCTGGGCGCGGCGTGGCCGCTGGCGCTGGCCGCGCTGGTGCCGATGGGCGCCGCGGTGGCGGTGATCACCGGCGCGTCGCTGGCGGCGCTGGTCGGGCTGGGCGCGCTGGCCGCGCGGGTCGGCGGCGCCGGCATCGCCCGCGGCGCGCTGCGGGTCGGCGCGCTGGGCGCGGTCGCGATGGCGGCGTCGGCGGCGATCGGCGCGTGGTTCGGCACCGTGGTGTAGGCGCGCCGCGCCGGCGCGGCGCTCACAGCGGCGCGAACAGATCGACCTTGCTGCCGTCGGGGTCGGCGACCTGGGCGTAGCGCTGGCCCCGGAACGCGTCCCACGGCGGCTTGGCGCCGGTGAACCCGGCGGCGACGATCGCGGCGTAGGTGGCGTCGACCTCGGCCGGCGACGCGCAGCGCATCGCCAGCCCGACGCGCTGGCCGCGCGGCTCGACCCAGTCGGGGGCGAAGCTCTTGATCAGCGCCTCCCTGTCGAGCATCACCCGCACGCCGCCCGCGGTGGTCGCCTCGAGGTGATCCTCGTCGGGGCCCGGGTCGGCGAAGGGCAGGCCGAGCAGCCGGTAGAAGCGGACCGCGGCCGCGAGGTCGGTGACGACGATGCCAATGGCGTCGAGGTGCATGGCGGCGAAGGTACCCGGTCGACGCGCGCGGGGCGGGTCAGCGGAGGCTGAACCGGATCGGCCCGCGGACCTGGACGCCGCCGGTGCCGGGCCGCGGCGCCGGGAAGCGCATCCGCTTGAGCGCGGCCTCGACGCACGCGGCGAGCGCCGGATCGCCGACCTGGATCTGCGCCCCGGTCACCGGGCCGTCCGGATCGATGAAGAACGCGGCGTCGAGCGTCGGCGCCGCCGTCGGGGCCTCCGCCAGCAGCTCCCGGTAGCAGGCGAGCAGCGGCGCGCGGCGCTGGCCCAGGTGACGCGCGATCCGATCGGGCGCGAGCGTGCCGACCACCGCGAACGGGCCCAGCTCGACGTGCGGGACGCCGCTCACGCCGCGGGTCGCGTCCGCGATCGGCGGCGTGGCGACGACGACGATCGGCTGTCGCAGCGCGGTCAACGCGTCGAGCACCGCGACGGCCTCGCCGGTGGTCGCGGGGCCGACGTCCACCACGATCGGGGCGTCGAGGGGGCCGTACTCCAGCTGCAGCAGCGCGTCGCGCGGCGGCGGTCCGGTCCATGCTCCGACGTGCGCGCGGCCGTGCGTCACTGCGACGTGACCGCGGCGGACCGTCACCACCACCCGGCCGGGCGTCGTCGTCGGCGACGGCGCGGCGCCGGCGGCGAAGGTCCAGCGCAGCACGTTCGGACCGCGGGGCGCTGCGACCGCGATCGTGCCGCCGTGGCGCCGCAGGAACTGGGCCGCGCGCGCGAACGCGACCTGCGCGCGGGCGGCGACCACGACCTGGCCCTCGGCCGGCGGCCCATCGAAGGTGCCAGCCAGGACGATCGTCGCGTCGTCGGCCGGGGCCGGCGCGGCGGGCGCGGCGGCCGGCGGCGTCAACGCGGCGATCGCCGCATCGAGCTGGTCGTCGGGGACCCGGCGCGGGGCGGGCGCGCGGTCGAGCCGCGCGCCGGTCGGGCCGAACCGCGCCTGGTCCCAGGCGCCCACCAAGGCGGCGTCGCCGTCGAGCCCGATCCACCCGGCGCTCGCCGGCGCTGCCGCGACGCGGGCGGCCGGCGGCAGCCCGCGCGTGTCGAGACGCGGCACGGCGATGGCGATCGCCGCGAGCGCGTCGAGGAGCGCCGGGCGATCGGCGGGGGCCGCGTAGGCGACCTGCTGCGCGAGGTACCCACCGGCCTCCTGGAGCGAGGGGCCCACGGGCCCGACCTCACGCGCGGTGTACGCGCAACCCGGTCCGGGCGCCGTCGGCACCAGCATCGCCACGCACCCGCAGTCGATCCCGCACGTCGCCAGCACCGCGTGGCCGAGCGCTTCGGCGCGCACCGCCGCCGGCGCGGCGGCCACGGCGACGAGGCGGTGCCGCAGGGCCGCGGGGTCGGCGACGGGGGCGAACTCGCCCGGCCGGGCGTCGGTGGGCGCCGGCGCCGCTTCGTCGCGCGCCCGATCGCCCGGACACCCGATCGCGGCCACCGCCACGGCGGCGCCGAGCGCCCGCGGCCACCACCGCGGCGTCACGGCGCGACCCGGAACGTGAACGGGTAGTTGACCTGGACGCCGCCGCCGCCGCGCGGCTTGGGGAACTCGATGGCCTTGATGACGCCGGCGACGCAGCTGGCGACCTCGGGCGACACGCCGGTGGCGCTGGCGGTGCTGACGCTGCCGGTGGGGCTGATGAAGAACTGGGTGGTCACCGTGCCCTCGAGGCCGGGCGTCGCCAGCAGCGCCTTCTCGTAGCAGTAGGTGATCTTGTTGATGTTGCGCTTGATGTAACGGCGGATGATCGCCTTGTCGAGATCGCCGACCGCCTGCGGGGTGCCGATGCGCAACTGCGGGCCGGTCGGGGTCGAGCCGCTGTACAGCCCGCTGCCCCAGGCGACCGTCCGCCGCCGCACCAGCGTGATGCGCGGCGCCAGCGCGGCGGCCAGCTCGAGCGTCGCGACGGCGTCGGCCACGGTCACGTCGTAGACCTCGACGGTGAGGCGCTCGCGCGAGGCGGGCGGCAGCTGGGCCAGGCGCTGCTCGAGGGTCGCGCGGTCGGCTGGCGTGAGCGGCATCGGCCAGCTCACCAGCGCCCCGCCGTCGTTGGCCAGCGCCAGCCCGTCGGGCGTCCGCGCCAGCGACACGCCGACGACGCTGTCGATGCGGGCGCCGGGACGGAAGGTCCACGGGAGCTCGGCGACCCGGTCGCCGGCCCGGACCGCCAGCGCGCCGCCGGGCGTCGCCAGCAGATCGAGCGTGTCGACGGCCAGCGTCGGGGCGAACGCGAACACCGCCTGGCCCGCCGCCAGCGCCTCGCGATCGGCGGGGATGGACCACAGCTCGAAGCGCTCGCCCCCGCCGATCGTGCCGTAGCGGCCGGTGCCGATCGTGCCCCAGCCGGTGCCGCCGCCGGGGCCGAAGCCGGTGCGGCCGAAACCGAAGCCGCCGGCGTTGGGGTCGCCGAGCAACCCGCCGATCGCGTCGGCGTCGTCGAGCCCGCTGGCGAAGGCGTCGACACCCGCGTCGGGATGCGGCGGCGCCGCCGGCGCGGGCCGCGCGTCGAGCTCGGCGGCCACGGCGGCGATCGCGTCGGGCAGCGCGCCGCCCGCGACCGGGCGGGCCGGCGGCGGGTCGGTCACCGCGGCGCCGGCGTCCCCGAACGTCACGACCGGGTGGCGCGCGACGGTGGTCACCGCCTGGCCGTCGACCCGGACGATCGGCGCGAGCGACAGCGGGCGGACGGTGGTCGCGGTCGGGAGCGCGACGCCGGCGTCGAGGCGGGCCACCGGCACGGCGAGCTGGGCCAGCGCGCCGGCGAGCCGCGCGCGCTCTTCGGGCGACGCCTGCTCGAGCTGCTCGCGCAGGTAGCGGCCGACCAGCTCGAGGGCGGGCCAGCCGGCGGGCACCGAGGCGTTGGCCGCCGGGCACGCCGGCGCGCCCGGGGCGGCGTCCAGGCACGCGCACGCCGGCCCGCACTGCGCGAACACCGCGGCGGCCAGGCGCGCGGCCCGCTGGTCGGCCGGCGCGGCGACCGCGTCGACCAGCCCGGCGGTCAGCGCCGCGACGTCGGCGCGCTGGCCCAGCCGCGGTGGTCCGGCCGGGCGATCGCTCCCGCAGCCGGCGGCGGCGAGGGCGACGGCGGCGATCCAGGTGACGTGGCGGTGCATCGGGCCCTCCGACGGTTGACGGTACCACCCTCCGACACCGCCCCGGCGCATCGGTTGCCGACGACCGTCGGCGTGCGCTAAGAACGCCGCGCGCCGCACCTCGCGGCCGCCCCGCAAAGGAACGCTCCGATGGCCAAGATCAAGGTGAAGAACCCCGTCGTCGAGATGGACGGCGACGAGATGACCCGCATCATCTGGCAGTTCATCAAGGACAAGCTGATCCTCCCGTACCTGGAGATCGACCTCAAGTACTTCGATCTCGGCATCGAGCACCGCGACGCGACCAACGATCAGGTGACGATCGACAGCGCCAACGCGACCAAGCAGTACGGCGTCGCGGTCAAGTGCGCGACGATCACCCCCGACGAGGCCCGGGTGAAGGAGTTCGGCCTCAAGGAGATGTGGAAGTCTCCCAACGGCACGATCCGCAACATCGTCGGCGGCACGATCTTCCGCGAGCCGATCATCTGCGCCAACGTGCCGCGGCTGGTGCCGGGCTGGACCCGGCCGATCGTCGTCGGCCGCCACGCGTTCGGCGATCAGTACAAGGCCACCGACTTCGTCGTGCCGGGCAAGGGCACGCTGACGATGACCTTCACGCCGGCCGACGGCGGCAAGCCGGTCGAGTACAAGGTGTTCGAGTTCCCGGGCGGCGGCGTGGCGATGGGCATGTACAACCTCGACGAGCAGATCCTCGGCTTCGCGCGCAGCTGCATGAACTACGCGCTCAACCGCGGCTGGCCGCTGTACCTGTCGACCAAGAACACGATCCTCAAGAAGTACGACGGCCGGTTCAAGGACCTGTTCCAGAAGGTCTTCGACGAGGAGTTCGCCGAGAAGTTCAAGGCCGCGGGCACCACCTACGAGCACCGCCTGATCGACGACATGGTCGCCTCGGCGATGAAGTGGGACGGCGGCTTCGTCTGGGCGTGCAAGAACTACGACGGCGACGTGCAGTCGGACTCGGTG
>Ga0073899_10006472_pt1 | contig 10120 bp, 6 predicted proteins | sample KloWWTmetaKNB5Ph_FD_88975 | JGI IMG/M metagenome (GOLD analysis project Ga0073899, IMG submission 88975) | Active sludge microbial communities from Klosterneuburg, Austria, studying microevolution and ecology of nitrifiers - Klosterneuburg... | ecosystem: Engineered > WWTP > Aerobic digester >...
AGCGTGCGCCGTCCTGACAGTAGCCGGCGACGACGACCTTCCCATCGGGTTGCATCGCCGCAGAAGTGACACGGTTGCTGTCGCTGTTGATCGCGACAACCTCTACGCCGCTTCCCTGCGAACCGAACGTTAGGTCGAGCGTTCCCGTTGTGCTGATTTGAGTGATGCAAAACGCGCTTGGTGTGAGATTGCATGTACCCGCAACGACGATTCGGCCGTCTGGGCGAACCATCACGGCCTCTGCGCGTGAACTTTCGTTAAAGAACGAGAGCGTCCGTTTTCCGTCGGTTGAAAACGTGGTGTCGAGATCGCCGGGTGCAGCGCATGTGAACGAAGCTACGAGCGACGTCGCGAACAGCAAAAGACCCCGGATTGCCTTCGCGCTGCTGCGCCCCCGTAATCGATCGTGCTGGTGGCGGAAGGGGAAAAAAAGGCGGCTCATCTTGATTGCTACCTATTCCAGCGACGGCGCTTCGAGTACGCGGCGCAAGTATTGCTCCACGGGGAACGATGTGTTTCGCGTAGCACCGATACCGAGCGCGTTCGTAATCAGTTCACCACCGCGGATACCGAGTTGATAGCGAAGGATTAACAGCATGTCGGTGGTCGCGAGCACTTTGCCGTCGCCGTCGATATCGAGCAACGCGCCGCCGCCATCGAGCGCTACGCTGTAGAGTTCGTAGGCACCGGGCGTGTCCTTTGTTGCATTAAACGCAACCCACTTTGAGTCTGCGCTGATTTGAAAGCGATCCACGTCGCCACTTCCGTTGAATTCGCCAGAAATTTTGGTTGCAGAGCCCCCCGGTAGCGGCACGCTGAATAGCTCTTCCTGCCCGTTGCTATCCTTGTCGGCGATAAAGACCACGCGCTTCGAATCGGGACTGATGGCGAAATTGTTGTTACTGACGTTGCCACTCAGCACCATCGAGCCGGACAAATCGACGCAACTTCCGCCGGCGATCGCCGCGGAGAAAAGTCGATCTGTGTTGGCGGCGGCGATGTTTGCGGTGAATACCACGCGACTTGCATCGGGGCTGATTTGAAACCAGTCGTCAAAGGGAATCTCGTCGCCCGCAATCAACAGCGGGCAGACCGTCGCCCCCGCATTGCTGTTGACGGGTACGCTATGAAGTTGCCGCGCTGCGCTCGCGGTGCCAGCGGCTTTGTAGATGACTCGCGCAGAGTCGGGGCTGATCAGAAATTCTTGAACCTCGCCGTAGAGAGATGCCGGGCGCGAAATGATCAGCGAATTCGCGCTATTGATGGGTACGGAGTGGAGCACCCGCGGACCGTTCGCAAGCTCGGCGGCTCGAAAAACAATTCGAGTGCCGTCCGGTATTATTTTAAATTCAGTGACTTCTTCGCCCGCAGGAATTTCGCCTGAGTGAATCTGCGACGCACCAGCACCGGTTATAGGGACGCTGTAGAGGTCCTCCTCGTTAAGCCCGGCAACCTCCGCAAGGTAGACCGCACGTGAAGAATCCGGCGTAATGGCATAGTCGCGCACGACGCCGCCGGGAAACAGGGTGTCTGAAATTTTCGTGAACGACGTGCTCGCGATGCCGACGCTGTAGAGCTCTTGAATATTGCTTGTATCTAAATCGGCGAGAAACACAACCCGCGTCGAATCGGGGCTAATCAAAAACGAATCGACATCGCGTGTTGCCGTGGTGATGTTGACGAGTTTCATGCCTGAACCGCTTGCAATCGGCACGCTGTAGAGCTCGTTTCGGGCCACTACGTCTTTGTCTGCGCGATACACGATTCGCGAGGAATCGTCGCTAATCGCAAACGTGTTCACGTTGCCGCCCGCCACAAGTGTGCCCGAGCGTTTCACGGCTGCGGCGCTGCCGTCGACGGGGACGCTATAGAGCTCTCTCTTATCTGCGTCGTCTTTGTAGGCGAGAAATACCGCACTCGTGCCATCCTTTGAGAGCTGGAACGACGTCACCTCGCCGCCCGCGACGAGTGTTCCCGACAATTTCGTAGCGGTGCCGCCTGCAATCGGCGTGCTCCAGAGTTCATAGGGGGCGCTGTTGCTCGGTCGCATGCGATAGACCGCTCGGGCGTTCGCTGGATTCGCCGGTGTGCTGATTCGTGTTGCGTTCGCGGAATCGGTGTTGGGCGGAGAGAGTTTTCGCGGCGCGGCCGCCTCCGCTTTGCTCGCGAGTAGCGTTGCGAGAAATAGCGCTGACAACGCAGCAAGCAACGCTTGTGTGATGGGAAGAAGGCGCGAATTCATTCGATGCATGTTGGGGGTGCTGAGAGAATCGATGCAGTAACGTTTAGCGATTTCGACGAAATCACGTAATCGCTTGGGCTAAACGTAAATTGGAGTACTTAGTAAAACTGTAAAAAACACAGCAAACGTCCCAGATAAATAAGGGGAAACGTCGAATATGTGTTGAAGACTGGACTGGAAATACTGGGGTTCGTTCTCGGTTAACTACCGCGTGTGCAAACTTGGTCATGGGATGCTCATCCCGCATTGCGAAACAAGATACTTGCGAATGTCGCGAGAAGAATTCGTGCCCCATTGATCGCGCGCGGCGTTTGCGGGGAAGCTGATACCGCCGATCACCGCGCTGCCGGTTAAGCCGAGCATCGCGCGCGTGGCGATGAGGCCGTCGATGGTTGCCGTGGTCTTTCCATCGCCATCGATGTCGAGCGAGCAATTGCGTGCGCCGTACGGACCGCCCTCGTAGCGCGCGATGCAGAAGTCTCGATTGGGTGAAGCGCCACAACTTCCGGCGACGACGATGTTGCCTTCGCTGTCCAGGGCCATTGCCGCAACGCGGTCGTCGGCATTGGTGCTGATCGGTGTGATCACCACTCCGTTCAACGAAAACGTGTTGTCTGCAGTGCCGTCGCTGTTGCGTCGTGCCACACAAAAATCGTAGCCGGTGCCATTTTCGCAGCTACCAGCAAGCACGATTTTTCCGTCGGCTTGTATCGCTACGCTCTGCGCCGTATCGGAACCGATGCCTACACTGAACGAAAGAATCCCGTCGCCGGAAAAACTCGTGTCGAGCGAACCGAAAGGATTGTGGCGCAGCGCACTAAAGAGTGGATCGCCACTGCTAAGGGTCGTCGCCCCCGCGAGAATCATCTTACCATCGGCTTGCAAGGCAATTGCCGAGGCGACGTCCAGAAAATTGCCGATTGAAGCGCTGACGCGTCCGTCGAAATCAAACGAATCGTCGAGTGAACCCGTACTCAAATACCTCACCGCACAAAAATCTACCCTGACGGACGTGTCGCCGCAGTAGCCTGCAACCACAATTTTTCCGTCGGATTGAATCGCGACCGCTTGGACGACATCGTCTGCTTCGGTCAGAACACTCGTGATTGCCGTACCGTTTCCGGAGAACGAATCGTCAAGCGTGCCGTTGATGTTGTAGCGAACCACGCAGAAAGCGTCGTAGGAGCCGGAACGACAGGTGCCCACGACGACGATCTTGCCGTCGCTTTGAATGGCCATACCTTCGAGTGCATCGTCGCCGGTGCCTACTGCAGTGATGACCTGACCGTTATCGCCAAAGTTAGCGTTTACCGTGCCGTTCGGGTTGTAGCGAACCAGGCAAAAGTCGCGCGCGCCAACGATTCCGCATTGCCCCGCGACGACGATCTTTCCGTCGCTTTGTAGTGCGACCGCATACGCGTCCGAGTTGCCCGCACCCACTTGCGTGATGACTTTGCCGTCGGTCGAAAACGTGGTGTCCAACGCTCCGGTTGGTTCAAATCGTGCAACACAAAAATCGCGCGAAGTTGTCGTGCCGCAGGCACCGACCACCACGATCTTGCCGTCGGCTTGAATCGCCATCGCGTGCGCATTGTCGTCGGCATTGGTCGTAATCGGCGTGATGACTTTTCCGTTGCCGAAACCGAAGGTGAGGTCGAGGCTGCCGGGTGCGGCGAGGCTGGCGGTAGAAGCGATGAGACCTAGCGCCGCGAACGTCGTCCGCGCGCGCAGCGCCACAAGACTTAGACATGCAACATGAAACACCATTTGCCCCCCGAAATACACAAGTTCACTCAATGCAAAAGACGCGAGTGTCGACATAAGTGCGCCCCGGGCGTTCAACTATCAAGCACGAACCAGAGACTGCGCGCCGCATAGTCAGCTGTTGCTAACTGTGAATATCAACAGGTGTATTGGTTGAGTGCACGTGTGTTCGCATTCCTGAATTCCTGATGTGTCCGCGACACGACGATTCGCGGGCCGCGACGGCGTCTAAGATGGGCTACGGTAAAGCCGCGCAGGTCACAGCTAAATCACAAAACACGATAATCTTGGGCAAAATCGCTTTCCCGACCCATCTCCTCACCTCCCATACCTCACGCGAGCCGATGCCAGCCTCCAACGTCACGCCGTTTCGACGACCGTCTGCGCAACCGCGCTTATCGTGGCTGTACGCGTTGCACGACGTGGCAGGTAGCAATCCCGATGCCGCAGTTGTTTTTGAGCGGTTTGAGCTTGCGTTCGCAGAGTCACATGCGCGCGACGACACGGTGTCGCAAATGGCGCTTTCGGCTCATGCGATGGCGTTTATGGTGGCCGACTGGAGTCGCTTTAGCGGTTGGCAAGCCTGGGTTGAGCGCTTTGAGCTCGCCGACAGCAAGCTAATTGACGCCGATTGCAATCCCGACAGTTCGCTAGCGCGCGCGACCGGAGCGATGGCGTGCGCTCTCCTGCGCGGCGAGTCGCTTAAGACCATGGCGCCGCTCGGGGAGCGATTGCAGTCGATGATTGGCCCGGCTGGCAGCGCGCATCAGGCGACGAACATGGCGCTCGCAGCATCATTGCTATTGCCGCTCTTCCAGATGACCCGTGCAATTTCCGACGCGCAACTGTTGCACGCGCAAATGACCGACATTTGGTCGCGCTGGAAGAGCGCCAATGCGGCTACCGAATTTTTGTCGCTGGTCTGGTTTGTCTCGTGGGCGCAGCACTGGCACTTCGCCAACCCTGCGCGACTGCCCGAGACGCTTGCGGAGCTCGATGCTGCAATGAACAGCGCGCAGCAGGAGATCGTCAAGTGTGGCGTGAGTTTTCGTCATGCGCGCGTGTTGACAGATAACGCGCTGCACCGAAAGAGTGACGAATCGGTGCAACACGGTTTGCACGCAATGCTTGCCGCCTTGCACCCTGCGCGACCGATGGAGCGCGTGATTTACAACGCACAAGCAGCCATATTTGCGAGCAGCCGTAACGACCCGGACGGCGCGATGCGGCATGTCGGGCATATGAATCGCGGACTACAAGCGGCGGACTGTCCGCCGAGCATCAGTGCGATTTACCGGGCGAGAGAAGGCGCGATTTACCTTGGCATGGAGCGCTATGCACTTGCCATGCAAGCCTTTGAGGCCGCAATATCCAGTATTCCGGACGCGCAGAGTGCGGTGCCTATTGGTTACGTCTCGCTTGCTCGTGCGCTTGAGTCGTTGCGACAAGGCGATTTCCGGGCAAGCCTGTCGCCCCAATGCGCGCAAGACTTGCGCGACGGACTCGCAGCTGTTCGCAGCACGTCGACGCACGGCTTCTTTTTCTCGGCCCCCAAAGCGCGCGGCGCTGTTTGCGCGATCGCATTTCGCGAAAGTATTGAACCGGAGTTTGTTCGCGAAGCGCTCAAGCTTGTGCCCACCGCGCCACCCACATGGGCCGACGAGAATTGGCCATGGGCAATGAGTCTGCGCAGCTTCGGCGGGTTTCGTGCGCAGGTGACGATCGCGCCGGGGCAGCGTGCGGACAAGGCGTCGAGCCGGCCGTTGCTGTTGCTCAAACTCATCGCAGCCTATGGTGCCCACGGTGTCACTGTGACTACGGCCATGGACGCGCTGTGGCCGGGGCAGGACGGCGATCAGGCCGAGCACGCGTTGACGGTAACGCTGCAACGCTTACGCAAACTGTATGTGGCGGACGAACTGATACTGCGCAGCGACGGCTGGTTGCAGCTCAATCCAGCAACGGTGTGGACGGATGTGCGCGCGCTGGAGGTGCATCTCGATTCGTTGCCCGCTTTGTTGACGGACTCGAAACGCGACCACAGCCATAGCGCGAGGCATTTAGAAGGCTTCGTGACGCGCCTGTTCGATCTGTATCGTGGCGATTGTCTGCACGGTGTCGACGAAGCCTGGGCACTGGATCGCGCGTCGCATTACCGGACGCGCGTCGGAAACGCCGTGCGGCAGTGCATCGCTGAGGCGCAGCGAGCCGGCCATCAGACCATTACCGAGCACGCGACAACACTCGCGCTGGAGCGCGGGCTGAACGTGAAGCGGGCGACCTAGCCACAGCCTTGCCGCTGACGATGGTTGTGTTGACGAAAGCTGTCATCAGCTTTTTAGTGAAAGCCTTATTTCAAAGGGGCTCAGATCGGAAATAGCGGAAAGTCGACTATTGGCGATTTTCCGCATTACGCCCTATTCATTCGTCATTTTCAGGAAAAGCTGTAAGCGCCGACAGCGCTGCGCTACGTCGTATCCAGCATGACCTCAGTCCGTGGCAGCGGTCGTTCGCGCGGTGAGCCGCCGCTACATCCCCAGCCGCTTCTTGATCGCTGCCATTTCGCGCTGCATCACCGCGTTGGCTTTTTCCAGCGCGGTGATCTTCGCGTCTTTCGCCTTCACGATTTGGTTGAGGCCCTGAATCGCTGCCAGCGCGACGCCATCCGCATCCTGCATGCCGATCATCTTGTCGTCGTCGCCGACGCCGAATGCTTTCATGAAATCCTGCGCCATCGGCCCGACGTGTTTGACGTGGGTGTTCTGACCTTTGGGTTGCCACTGATACACCGGCATCGCGGCCAGTTTCGCCAGCACTTTGCGGCCGTCGAGTTTTTTCAGGCTGTGCTTGAGGTTGCGGTCCGACGAGCATGACCAGCTACTGCCAGCGGCGGCCAGGCACGACCACGTGGTGCCGCCGCTGGCATCAATGTCAGTGACAAAACGTACGCCGCCAGTGGCACGAACACGAAACGTGTTCGGATTGAACGACTCGAAATTAAAATCGGTGCTGTCCGCGAAAACAAACGTGCCGTCGTGCATTGCTTTTGCCCGTCGTCCCATCGCAACGCTAGTTGCCCCGGCGGCGGTATTGTTCCAGCCCCCGCCAACTGTCGATGCGGAGCCTGACGCGGCATTGTTGAAGCCAGCACCGACGCTAGCGTAAAAGCCCGATGCTTCATTGCCACCGCCACCGCCAATCGTCGAGTATTGTCCCGACGCCGTGTTGAGTGTGCCACCACCCACCGTCGAAAAGTTTGCCGACGCGGTGTTGTCTGTGCCACCACCCACCGTCGAATAGACCGCGGAGGCCGAGTTGAACGCCCCGCCGCCGACTGTTGAACCATTTAAGGCTGTGTTGCCGATGCCCCCGCCGACAGTTGCATTAGTGGCCGACGCAGTGTTCCCTTCACCGCCTGCGATCGTGGCTGACCGACCAGACGCGCTGTTGCCAAGCCCGCCGCCAATCGTTCCATAGTCTCCAAAAACCACTTGCGGCCGATTGTTGGGTGTGTTCACCAGATCACGCAAGCCACCGCCGCTGATGGTGGCACCGACAACGCCGGTCGCCACGGCGTTCGACCCCATGCCGTTGATTACATTCGGTGCGTTGAACGTGGCATCCGAGTTGTCTTCAATCCGCAAGCCGTCGTAAGTTGAGTTGACCAATTGCACAGTGCCCCCGCCCGCGCGAACAGTCAACGGCTGAGCGTCCGTGGTGCCGATCACACCAGGCGCGCCGAACGCATTGCCTCCCTGAACCCAGGCCGTGCCCGGACAGCCAGCAAGCAGAAAGTTCTGCACCGCTGCTGGCGTGTTGCGCGGGCCTGCGAGCGCGAGTCCGTTGGTCAATGCTGCACCGCTGAATCCTGCGATCTTGCGCGAGATGATGGTGGCGTCGTTGGTGGTTAACACCGGCGCGCCGCTCACATCGGTATTGCCGGTGATGTTGAGCCCCCACGCGGGTGAGTGGATCGAATTCTCGACCGTTTGCGCGCTCGCGGCGGCAATGCCGGTGTTCGCTACCAGCGGTGCGCCTGTGATGCCGAGCGCGTAGCGTGAGAGGATCAGCCCTTCCTTCCCGAGCGTAGCGTCACCGTTGTCGAACGGGCAGCTTTGCTGTGCGTGCGCCGCCGTGAGACCCAGCGCTGCGGCGAGTGCGAACGCATAGCTCGTGCGTTGCATGCGTTTGGCGCAGCGCTGGGGTTGCGCAGGAATGAGCGAAGGGATCATGCGGCGGTTCTCCGGTCGACAAACGAAAGCACGACGAATTCATCGCGAATTCGTCCTCAACCCGGTAGAACGGAAACGCCGCAGAAACTGGAACATCAAGCCCGAAATTGATGATCAGCTTTCGCCTCAAATGCCCACGGCATAGGGGCATAAGTCGGCAAAGTGCCATTTATCGACTATAGGCACAAATTGGCTTTCATCCCTTATGCAATGGGTATTTCAGCATAGAGCTGTTTCCAGTTTCTCCGCTTCGCCCGTCAGCGCTGCCTGCGACGGCGCATCGCCCGAGAGGAAGTCCGCAATGTTTGGACTGCCGCTAAAAAACGGCCCGCAACCCGCCGCAAATCCGGCCTGTGCGTACGCGGTTCCAGTCATCGCAAGGACGGTGAGCAGCAATGCCGGTAATGCCGCTAATGCCGAGGAACCCGCGAGTGCGGTACACCGGCGGATGACGGATGACGCACGAACAAGCCCGGTTAAGCAACGAACGAAAGCTGACACGAGCGATCCCTTTGGGCAAAAAAGAAAACGAAGATTGCAAAAACAACCAGACATCGCTTAAAACGGAAATCAGGCAGGGAACGGAACAATGTTTTTCGGGAGCCCGTGAATGCACGGATACGGCTGGCGCAATGCGCATGACAAAAACGTCTGCATTGGTGTGTCTCTCAGGGGAGTCGAGAGCTGGCTTTCGCGGAAGAGTGGATGAACGACATCACGCAATTACTCGATTCACTGGCCGCAGGCGAATCGGATGCGCACGACCAGTTTTATGAATTGGTCTACGCCGAGCTGCGCAGACTTGCGCGCAGTCATTTGCGTCGTCAGGCAACGCTGACCAATCTTGACGCGCCCGCGCTGGTGCATGAGGCCTATTTGCGCCTGACGCAACGTGGCTCGCTCAATGCCGTCAATCGCCGTGCTTTCTTTGCGTACGCATCGACCGTGATGCGCAGCGTCGTCGTCGACTACGTGCGCGAGCGTGGCGCGCAAAAACGCGGTGGTGATATTGGTTTTCAGACGCTCGTGACCGGGTTTGCCGATGATGTGTTTGTGGCGGAAGAAATCAGCGCACTGCACGAGGCCCTGGAGCAGCTCAGGCGCATTGACCCGCGCCTGCATGACGTGGTGGAAATGCGGTACTTCGGGGGCCTGAGCCTTGAAGAAGTCGCAGAAATACGGGGCGTCTCGTCGATGACCGTGAAGCGCGACTGGCAGAAGGCGCGTGCCTATTTGTTCGACGTGTTGCGCTCGTCCGGAGCGGCGGTGTGAGCATGCCCGACGAGCCAGGCGAGACCACAACGCGCTGGCGCGAAGTGCTCGCAGCGTTCGAGCGCGTGATCGCCGCGCCTGAGGCGGAGCGTGACGCCGCGCTCGCAGCGATTCGGGCGCAGTCGCCCGATATTCATCAGCGAGTGCTGGCGCTGCTCGCGGCCGATCAGGCGGCCGAGTCGGCCAACTATCTGAACGGCAAACCGCTGGACGCGCTCGCTCCCACGCTCGGCGGGTCGACCGCGGATGTTGCCGACCTCTCCGGACAAATGGTCGGCGCGTATCGCTTCATCCGCCCGCTCGGCAGCGGCGGCATGGGGCAAGTGTGGCTGGCGGAGCGCGCGGATGGCCGCTTCACCGGACAGGTCGCGATCAAATTGCTGCGCGCGTTCGGCGACGAGAGCATCGCGCAGAGGTTCGAGCGCGAAGGGCAGTTGCTCGGGCGTTTGCAGCATCCAAACATCGCCCGATTGCTTGATGCCGGGGCGATGAGCAACGGCCAGCTTTACTTGGTGCTTGAATATGTTGCGGGCGATCGTATTGACCATGCGTTTGACGAAAAGCATCTGTCGCTGCGGGAGCGTGTCGAGAGATTTTTGCCGCTATGTGA
>Ga0073899_10006473_pt1 | contig 10119 bp, 12 predicted proteins | sample KloWWTmetaKNB5Ph_FD_88975 | JGI IMG/M metagenome (GOLD analysis project Ga0073899, IMG submission 88975) | Active sludge microbial communities from Klosterneuburg, Austria, studying microevolution and ecology of nitrifiers - Klosterneuburg... | ecosystem: Engineered > WWTP > Aerobic digester >...
CCCTCGCCTGGTTGAGCCGGCGCGGTCCACCCATCGGCTGGTTGAGCCGGCGCGGTCCACCCATCGGCTGGTTGAGCCGACGCGAAGCGTCGAGTCGAAACCAGGCTGAGCCCACCGTCATCCCGTCCACACCAACACCACACAAGGGGGAAGCAGTGAAGAAGTTCGTCAACGATCCCAAGCAGTTCGTGCCCGAGATGCTCAAGGGCATTGCGCTGGCCAACCCGGACACGATCAAGTACGTGCCCGAGTACAACCTGATCATGCGCGCCGACGCGCCGAAGCCCGACAAGGTCAGCATCGTGCAGGGCTCCGGCTCCGGCCATGAGCCCGCCCACGTGATGGTGGTCGGTCCGGGCATGTTGGACGCCGCCTGTCCCGGCGACGTGTTCGCCGCACCGCCGAATGACTACGTGTATCAGACCGCCAAGCTGGTCGCCTCGGAGAAGGGCGTGTTGCTGCTGGTGAACAACTACACCGGCGACCGGATGGCCTTCGAAATGGCCGCCGAGCTTGCCGAAGCCGACGGAATCAAGGTGAAGACGCTGTTCATCAACGACGACGTCGCCGTGCAGGACTCCACCTGGACGGTCGGACGCCGCGGCGTGGCCGGCAACTTCTTCGTGATCAAGTGCTGCGGCGCCAAGGCCGAGCAGGGCGCCTCGCTGGAAGAAATCGCCGCGATCGGCGAAAAGGTGAACTCGGTGACCCGCACCATGGGCATCGCGCTCACCGTGCACCCCGCCGGCCAAGGGCAGTCCGCTGTTCGAGCTCGGCGAGGACGAGATGGAGGTCGGCGTCGGCATTCACGGCGAGCCCGGACGGCGTCGCGCCAAGCTGGTCAGCGCCACCGAAGACGACGAACTGCTCGGCGCGGTCGTGCCCGACCTGCCGTATCAAAGCGGCGACCGGGTGGCCCTGATGATCAACGGCCTCGGCGGCACCCCGATCAGTGAGCTGTACCTGCTCTACGGCATCGCCGCGCAGAAGCTCCAAGATCAGGGCATCACCATCGCCCGCAGCTACGTCGGCGAGTACTGCACCAGCCTGGAGATGGCCGGCGCCTCACTCACCCTGGTCAAGTTGGACGCCGAGATCGAGGCCCTCCTCGAAGCCCCAGCGTCCATCGTCAACCGCATCTTCTGAACCCGCGCTCGGCTGGTTGAGCAGGCGCGAAGCGCCGTGTCGAAACCCGCCGACCCACACCGAAAACCCACCCACCACCCCGAGAGGACCCCATGTCGAACACCACCTTCACCGTGGAGTCCCTCGGCCTGTCAGCGGTAGCCGGGGAGGAGGCAGAGGTTGCCCGCCTCGCCCGGCTACCGCTGACGGAGGAGACCTTCGCCACGGCCACGCGCTACGCCCGCTTCTTGGGCGTGACTCACGAGTTCTCCCAAGTCATCCGCTACTTCAACACACCTGCCGGCCACCTCCCGGCCGGCTTCCGAGTCGAGTGGCGCCTGGCAGCCGACGGCCTGCTCCTGGCTGACCTCGTCCGCGACATCAACGTCGATGTCGACGGGCTTCCCCGTCCCACCAAGGTGCTGTTCTCCGCCGACACCGCCAACCCCTACGAACTGGAGCCGATCGCCCCGCTGATCGCGAATCTCACCTGCAATCCGGGCATCATCTACGACCTTCAGATCCCGGACCTGAGCGAAGAGGAAGGCGAGGAGTGCCTCCAATCTCCGGCCCTTCTGCTGCTTGGTTCCGTCGCCAATCCGCGCCCACGCCTGGCTTGCGATGACCTTTCGCACATCTGGTGCCACCGGCACTTCGACGTCGGCCAGCGCGGCGAGAACTGATCGATGCTCGAGCCGGCGCTTCTCGTTGTAGTCGTCAAGGACGAGCACGTCAGCGTCTCCCGCAACCAGGATCTCGACCAGCTCGGGCTTGTACAGCGATGCCAGGTTGAGCGCGACGGTAACGCCCATGCCGGACGCTCCCGCAAGCCTCAAGCGTTCGGCTGCGAAGCGCGGAAGGTCCTCCTGAAGGAAGACGTAGAGGAGTTGGTCCCGCTCGCAGGACACGGCGGACGGCCGCCACCGCTTGGCGCCGAAGGAGATCTCGACGTCTCGCTCCCAGGCCACGCTGGCGTCACTCGCACAGATGGTGCCTGCTATGTCGTTGACCTCTTTGAGCCGAACCGAGCGCCCTGGGGTCGGGTCATCGATGATGTCGTCCACGATCTTCTCCGACCAGTTCAACCTTGCTGACCGTCGGCATCGATGAGTGCGCCAATCTGGGATACGAGTTCTCGTCCGAGGCGCTTCACCTCATCCTGGTCGGGCGACCCGGCGGTCTGTGTCAAGAGCCGGGCGAACACAGCCACCATGGATGCGGTGCGCCGACCGAGCTTGTCGACCTCGACCATCATCTGGACGGTGTCCTCATACGCGTCGTCAATCGTCGCCTCTGGCCGGCTGATGAGGTCGCGAATCGATGCGTCGAGAGGGCCCTCCTCCGCGCCACGCTCCGCCGCGTCCTGAGCCGCAAACTTGATGATCGGAGAGACCTTGCGCAAGCTCACCGTGTCAGTGATGACCTGGTCGAGGCGCTTCTGCACGAACGCGGCGCTGACTGCCTGCTCGCCATACTGGTTGAGGATCGCGGGACGGTTGGTGCGCAGTGCATCGATAACGTTCTTCTTCAGCTCCCAGAAGAAGTTCAGTGGGATCGTCTCCTCGCGGATGTATCCCTGCCACTCGTCGGGCAGCGTGACCACGTATCGAAGCTGTCGGACACGATCGATCGACAGGCCCGTGAGGTCGCGCAGTTCGTTGTCATTCGGGTCGCGGCCCTCGGTGTCGTTGATCTCCGCGGCGAGTCGCTGGAGCGCCTTGGCTGTCGGGATGTCTCGCCACGGCTCGCGGATGAGATGGATGTTGAACATCTGCTGGAGCACCTCGCGATCGCTCCGTTCGCTTGTGATGAGCGCGGGGATCTTGTCGTGGCCGAGGTCACGCGCGCAGCGGAACCGACGCTCACCATCAACAAGCACGTACATGTTGTCGCGCGGGAATACGACGATCGGGACGAGCACGCCCTCCTGGTCGATGGAGTCCGACAGCCGATCGAGTTCGTCCTGAGGGAAGTCCAAGCGGGGGTTGCCGAGGTTCGCTGAGATCTGCGAGATATCAAGGAGCTGGAGGTCGGCGAGCGCTTGCGACGCATCACCACTAGAGGGTGCAGACATACAGGTTCTCCGTGACGGGTTTCTTTGAGTCGCCCTTCGAGGCGCCCATGGTCGAGTGGCTTGCGTCGGACGAGAGGGTCTTGACGTTCGCGAAATAGCTGCGGGCGATCGCGTGGACTTCACCGTCGGCGTGTGCCAACAGCCCGGAGGATGGATAGCTGATGACGAGCGGCACGTGCATCCGAGCGACGTTGCGGCAGAGGTCGTTGAACGACGCCACCACGGCACTCTTGAGGGAGAACCCCGTCGTGAACCGGTCCGATCTGTTTCGACCCGCCCCGCTCGAGTCGGGGTAGTCGTAGCGATAGAGCGTCTCGTACACGTGGTAGTACCGGCTGTACTGATCCTTAGTGTAAGGCGGATCCGCGTACACAACCCCAATTCTCTGCAGTTCACCAGCGCCAATCAGGTCGAGAGCATCCCCGACGTACACGGTGTTGTCCGCGCGCCACGACTCTTCGCCGACCTGGGTCACAACGTCGAGTGCGCCAATGAACTCGTCCCACATCGATCGACGCCAGGTCCGCACAATGCGCGAATGTGCCGAGACCGAATTGGGCCGAAGGAACTGCGCCGTGTGGCCCGGTGCATTGAGCAGGACGGATGCTCCCGCGATCCACGACCCGATGAGCCAGTCGCGCTCTGTCTGGACGCCGTCCCCATCGATCGCAGCACGAATCGCGTCGAGCTCGATAGCTTGGCGCATACTCAGGTAGCCGGCCCCAAAGTACATGGAAGCCAGTTCGTAGTGCTCGGCACCCGCAGCTTCGGCGGCCGCCCGCGCGGACCTTCGCTTCTGGGGAGAGTTGCCAACGTGCTGCGTGCAGTCCATGTATGCCGCGAGCGCGAAGCGGTCGCCGTTGAGCGCGACCTGCTCCGCCGAGAGTTCCGAAGCGTACTTTGCTTCAAGGGCAGCCAGTACGCGGTCGTATACCGGTTTGAGGCGATCGCGCACGTCCTCCGCGCTCGATGTACGCGTGGTGCCAGTGAACCGAGCCCTCGACAGGGAAGCAGTAAAGCTCAACGCGTCGTTCGTGACAACGGAGGCCGTGTTGCACAGGCTCTCTGCAACACTCCCCATTCCGGAAAAGAGGTCGACAACCCGGCCGTCCTGTCCAAGAGCCGCGATCGCGTCCCGGACACGGTCAGCCATATGCCGCTTGGTGCCCATGTACCGGACCACCACGTCGCCTCCCTGGGGTACTGCCCTCTCAGGTTATTGGCACGTACGATGGCCTTCAGGAGGCTCGCCGAGCCGCTGGTGCTGCTCCGCGCGGCGGCCAAGACGGCAGGAACCACCTGAGTTCATTCAGCCGCCGACTGTCCTGCTGAGGCTGGCGAGAGCGTCCGGCGGTCGGCTCGGAGGAATCGAACACTGCCGGGGTACATGCGTCGCGACGTAGTCTCAGTTCTAGTCTCATTTGCGTGTGTTCGGGCCCGTGCGCAGGCATCCGCGCAGAGATCGAAACGCCTAGCCACGGGCATGTGCGAACAGCCCGGGACACCGGATCGCCCTACTGCTAAGCGGGTTTGGGGCTTCAACCCCATCCGGGGTTCAAATCCCCGCGCCTCCGCCATGACTTGGGGAAACGCCCCTCTCGAGGGTTACTTGGGAGGGGCGTTTTCGGTGTGATTTCGGGCCTTGGTCTCAGTCTTGGTCTCAGCCTCGATCCGCCGACGTTCATTCGTAGGTGTCGGTTTCGGCATTGTTGGAGGTGGAAATGACACTCTGATTTGGCCCCACCGTGACGGCCTGATCTGGCCCCGGCCGCGACACTCCGGGGCGGTTATGACGGTCTGATCTGGCCCCACCCCACGCTGGTCGGCGTTGTCGTCGAGAGGGTGGGCCGGAGTGTCTGTTGGGAGTCGTGTCAGGGTGTTCGAAGCGATCCGTCGGGACCGTCGGGATGATCCGGATGTGTCGATCCGCGAGTTGGCGGCACGGCACGGTGTGCACCGGCGGACGGTCCGCTAGGCGTTGGCCTCGGCGGAGCCGCCGCCGCGGAAGGTGCCGGCCCGTACTGCGCCGGTGTTGGACCCGGTGAAGCCGTTGATCGACGCGATGTTGCGGCAGGATCTGGACGCGCCGCGTAAGCAGCGTCACACCGCGCTGCGGATCCGGGAACGGTTGATCGACGAGCACCAGCTGGTGGTGGCCTACTCCACGGTCCGTGACTATGTGCGTGAAGCCCGGCCGAGGCTCGCCGCCTAGGCGGGCAAGCAGCTGGCGGAGGTGTTCGTCCCGCAAACCCACCCGGCAGGTGCCGAGGCCGAGGTCGACTTCGCGGATCTGTGGATCGTGTGGGCGGGGGTGAAGACGAAGGTGTTCATGTTCACGCTGCGGCTGTCGTACTCGGGTAAGGCGGTCCACCGGGCCTATGCGACGTGTTCGCAGGAGGCGTTCCTGGATGGCCACCGCTACGCGTTCGAGCAGCTGGGCGGGATCCCGTTCGTGCACATCCGTTACGACAACCTGAAAGCTGCCGTCTCCAGGGTGTTGACCGGCCGGACCAGGGTCGAGTCGGACCGGTGGGTGCTGTTCCGGTCCCACTACGGCTTCGACGCGTTCTACTGCCGTCCCGGTGTCGAGGGGGCGCATGAGAAGGGCGGTGTGGAAGGGGAGGGTGGCCGGTTCCGCCGCACCCATACCGTCCCGATGCCGAAAGTCGAGACCCTGGCCGAGCTGAACGCCTACCTCGCCAAGTGTGACGCGAAGGATGATCACCGCCGGGTCGGGCAACGAACCACGCTGGTCGCCGACGACTTCGCCACCGAACAGACGCTGCTGCGCCCGTTGCCGGTCGAGCCGTTCGAGACCGGGATCAGCCTGCGGCCCCGGGTCGATCGGCACGCCCGCGTGACGGTGCGGCAATGCCAGTACTCGGTGCCGGTGCGCTACGTCGGTCGGCAGGTCCGGGTCCTGCTCCGCGCCACCACCGTGCAAGTCTTCGACGGGCCCCGGCTGGTCGCCGAACACGAACGGGCCACCGAACGAGGCAGCGTCACCCTCGTTCTGGACCACTACCTCGAGGTGCTGGCCTACAAGCCCGGCGCGCTGCCCGGCGCGACCGCACTCGTGCAGGCCCGCAAGGCCGGTGTGTTCACCGCGATCCATGAGCGGTACTGGACCGCGGCCAAGGCCCGCTACGGCGACAAGACCGGCACCCAGGCCCTGGTCGAAGCCCTGCTGCTGCACCGCCAGTACCCCAACAGCCAGGTCCTGACCGGCATCGAAGCCGCCCTGCAAGCGGGGGCGCTGTCGCCGGAAGCGGTCGCTGTCGAGGTCCGCCGCGCCGGCGAAACCCGGCCCCAGCTCGGCCTGGTCGGCGCCGACGGCCACATCACCTACCCGACCGACACCCGGCCCCTGCCCACCGTCGACGCCTACGACACCCTGCTCACCGGAGGAAACCCCACATGACCCTGCTCACCGACCAGGCCATCGAAGTCGCGATCGACACCGCCTGCCGCACCCTCAGGCTTCCCACCATCCGCGAACAAGCCGCCCACGCCGCGGCGACCGCGGCCCGCGAGCAGCACACCTACCAAGGCTTCCTCGCCGAACTACTGCTCGCCGAGTGCGACGACCGTGACGAACGCCGCCGCGCCCGCCGCGTCCACGAGGCCGGCTTCCCACGGCCCAAACGCCTCGACGAACTCGACTACGGCGCGAACCCCAGCCTGAACCCTGCGCTGATCAACACCCTCGCCGCCGGCGAATGGGTCGCCAAAGGCCGGCCGCTGTGCCTGATCGGGGACTCCGGCACCGGGAAGACGCACCTGCTGATCGGGCTCGGGACCGCCGCCGCCGAAGCCGGCTACCGGGTCCGCTACGTGCTCGCCTCCCGACTCGTCAACGAGCTCGCCGAAGCCGAGAACGACCGAGCCCTGACCAAAGTCATCGCCCGCTACGGCCGGGTCGACCTGCTCTGTCTGGATGAATTGGGATACCTCGCTCTCGACCGGCGCGGCGCCGAACTGCTGTTCCAGGTCCTGACCGAACGCGAGGAGAAGACCGCGATCGCGATCGCGTCCAACGAACCCTTCAGCGGCTGGACCAAGACCTTCACCGACCCCCGACTGTGCGCCGCGATCATCGACCGGCTCACCTACGACGCCACCATCATCGAGACCGGCACCACCAGCTACCGCCTCGCCCACACCCGAGCAGGTGGGGCCAACTCAAGCCGCCATGGTGGGGCCAAATCGAGTTGACATACTCAGGTCTGAGATCCAATCCACGTAGACGCTGAGGCCATCGGCTTCGAGTAGCCTCTTCAGGCCAACAATGAGCAGCGCGTCGCGGAGGCTGTGACTCAAGAAGACGTCGAAGTTGCCCCCGGCGACCTTCGAAAGGCGGGACAGTTCCTGATCAGCCCCGCTCGCCGACATCCCGCCGGCGCGCGGTCGGAGTTCACTTGCGGTGTAGTAGGTCATTTGCGCCTCCGAGTTGGAGCGAAGAAGGGTAGTCCGTTGGCTGACTTCCCTGCCGAGGCTACCTGCGCCTACTGACACTCTTGAACCGGCGGCAACTCCCCACCCGCGCCTCCGCGAACGGCGGGCAGCACAGGGGTAAGGCCGCCGGGTCACGCGGCCCGAACACCCGGCGATTCTGGCGGCCGCCAGGGCGACCACCGGCGCCGACATCGACGTGGGCAGTCGAGCGTTCGGTGAGCCGCGGTCGGCCCAACCTCGTCGCCGCGAAGCCCTTGAGCGGACGCGCAGCAACGCCCGCTCTTGCCGCTGAGTTTGGGCCGTTCTTGCTGGCCCGAACCAAGTAGGCGAGGCTGGACGTGTGACGGACATCGGCGAAGATGAGGCAGCCGAGGTGCTGCTCTGGCTAGGACGCAACCAGTTCGAGCTTCGCTCACGGATCGGCGGCGCGAGTGAGGCATTCGGCGACGAGCAGTCGATCTGGACGCGAGGGCCGGCCCGCGTTCGAGTCACCCGAGACCATGGGCAATGGTGGTGCGACGTCGGGTGGGAGCCTTCGCGCATCTGGCTCGGCGTTCACGACGTCGCCGGTGCGATGGGGACCAATGAGTACAGCACCACGGAACGCCTTGGGAACGCGACCTCGTGGCTCAGATCGGAAACGTTCGAAGCGTTGACTGAGATACTTCAAGCATCCCCTGACTGAGAAACGCACTACTTTGCCGCACCCCGCGCGGTTCGTTGTGGCGCTTCTCGCCTCCGGTTCTTAGCTGCGGTCGTGGGTTGATGGCCGATGCCCGAAGAACGACGGTGGCTGAACGTCGAAGGCATGCAGAGCGGGTGGCAGCTCTCGCGAGAGGAAGTCGGCCCAGATGGCCGCGTCTGTTTCGTCGTAGTAGGCGAACCACACATCCGTTGAGTCAACGGTCTGCGTCGTCGCAGTGAAGGCGCGGCGATAGTGGTCGCGCACGTCGTGAGGCAACTCGAGCAAGAAGCGCTGGTCTGGCTGAGGCAAGGTCTGGGCAACCTGGGTGTTGATCCTGAGTGCCTCGCGCCGAGCCTGTTCCTCGAGGAGAGTCCAGAGTCGCTGACGGTTGTACCCCGTGGCCCGCGCCGGGGTCAGAGATCGCTCGAACTCAACGACGAAGCTGCTACCAGCGCGACTGTCCCAGCCGCTCAATCTGCATTGCGCCACGATGATTAGGTGGTCGCTGGGGCCGCTTGATCGAACCCACCCGTTGCTGCCTTGTTGTTTGAAGCCCTCCCGCCTGAGCCACGCTCCAAGCCCTTCGCGGAGCGCCTTGACAAGATCAGTGGACCGAAACGCCACGCCGACGCGGGGTTGTCGGCGGCTGGCGTCCGTGCGTTCGCTCCCCTGGATTGCCATGGGCTAAGGCTAGTTGCCTATCCGCCCGCGGCGTCCGGCTTCGATGGCAAACGCACTACTTTGCCGCCGGTCCCGCGGTCGATCGTGCCGAGTTCAGGACGCTGCTGGGTCGGAGCGGCTCCACCGTTGTTATCAGCCTCCTGCGCTGGGCAGAGCGAGACGAGCGCGCCTGCGGCGTGGTTACCAGCCATCCCCGAGGTCGTATTACGACGGTGCAGACGCGGAGGCTTCGGCAGACGGCGGACACCCCCGACCAAGTGTCAAGCCGGTCTTGACGCGTTTCCCGCTCTTCCCCGCGGGCTTCGTGCTGCGAAGGTCGCGACGTCCGCCGCCTGCGGCAGCGGTCGAGCATTGGGCCCAATAGACCACCCCGGTGACCATCGCGGCTGACATCTCACTCCACCACCTCACCGTGCACGCCCTCATGGAGAGGCTGCGCTGCCGCATCACCGGGCGCGCGTAGCTGCGTATCGTTGTCCGCGCGACTGGCTCGGACTCGTCACCGCGGTCTCCCTGCTCTTGTGAGAGTGTTGTGAACAGGTTGGCGACGACCCTCGGTTGAGCCGCATCTCGGGAGCGTATTGGTCAGGCTTGTCCAGCCGACCCGCCATGACGTAATGTCATCTGTGACATCTACGTCAGTTGTGACATCTATGATGGGTCCCGTGATGCAAACCATTCCGACTTCGAGCGTCCCTGTTGACCAGCTCAAGGCTCTCGCGCAGTTCGCCCAGAACGCTGCCGGACCTGAGTTGCGAGACGTACTGCTCAGCGTGAGCCGCTGCATCAGCGAAGGCGTGGATCTGGCCGTGATCGAAGCGGCGTCTGTCACGCTGACGCCGGCGGAGGCTGCCGAGCGTCTCGGAATGAGCCGCACACATCTGTACAAGCTTCTGGATCGCGGCGAGATCGCCTCACACCACGTTGGTCGCGACCGCCGCATCCGTGTCGCCGATCTCGTCGCGTTCGAAGAGCAGCGTCAAAGCGATCGTCGCGAGCTTGCCGAGCGTTTCGCGAAGCAGCGTCAGACTTGGGATGCCGCCATCGATGAGGTGGCTGATCTCCTCTGAGTGCGGGCGGGCCGCGCCCCCTGTGTCGG
>Ga0073899_10006474_pt1 | contig 10118 bp, 5 predicted proteins | sample KloWWTmetaKNB5Ph_FD_88975 | JGI IMG/M metagenome (GOLD analysis project Ga0073899, IMG submission 88975) | Active sludge microbial communities from Klosterneuburg, Austria, studying microevolution and ecology of nitrifiers - Klosterneuburg... | ecosystem: Engineered > WWTP > Aerobic digester >...
GTCGAGGACCTGGCCCTGACCAGCAACGGCGCCTTGCTGTCGCGCCAGGCCGAGGCGCTGCGTCGTGCCGGCCTGCAGCGGCTGACCATCAGCCTCGACGCGCTCGATGCCGCCGTCTTCCAGCGCATGAGCGGTGGACAGGGCGATGTCGCCGAAGTGCTGGAAGGCGTGGCCGCGGCCGAAAGAGCCGGCTTTTCACGGCTGAAGTTCAACTGCGTGGTGCAGCGGGGCATCAACGAAGACGAAGTGCTGGCGCTGGTCGAGCGCTTCCGCGGTACGCCACATGTGCTGCGTTTCGTCGAGTACATGGACGTCGGCACCTGCAATCGCTGGTCGCGCGCCGATGTCGTCGCCAGTGCCGAACTGCTCGCCCGGATCGGCGCGCGCTGGCCGCTGCAGGCGGTCGGGCGTGCACAGCGCGGCGAGGTGGCGGAGCGCTACCGCTTCGACGATGGTCGCGGCGAAGTCGGCTTCATCTCCTCGGTCAGCGCCCCGTTCTGCAGCGACTGCACGCGCGCGCGGTTGTCTGCGGATGGCGAGCTGTTCACCTGCCTGTTCGCAGCGCGCGGTTTGCCGCTGCGGCCGTTGCTGGCGGGTGACGATGCGGGCCTCGGCGAAGCGATCGCCGGGCGTTGGCGCGCGCGTGCCGATCGCTACAGCGAACTGCGCGCCGAGCGCGAGCGCGAGGCGGCGGGACGCATCGAAATGTTCCGGATGGGAGGTTGAATGACGCAGGCGCTGACGCATCTGGACGAACACGGACAGCCGCGCATGGTCGATGTCGGCGCCAAGGCGGTGACACGACGCGAGGCCACGGTCGAGGCGTGCGTGGTGTTTCCGCAGACGGTGGCGCAGACCTTGCGCGATCAGGCCATGCGTTCGGCCAAGGGCGCGGTGCTCGACACCGCGGTGGTGGCCGGCACGCTCGCGGTCAAGCGCACGCACGAGTTGATCCCGTTCTGCCATCCGCTGCCGGTCGAGAAGATCGCCTTCGAGCATGACTGGCTCGATGCGGTCACGCTTCGCCTGCGTTGCTGCGTCGGCGCGGTCGCAAAGACCGGCGTCGAAATGGAAGCGCTGGTCGGCGTCCAGGTCGCAGCGGCGACCGTCTACGACATGTGCAAGGCGCTGTCGCACGCGATTCGCATCGAGGGCGTGGCGGTAGTCGCCAAGTCCGGCGGCCGCGACGATTTCGATCACCGCGCGCGGAGCTGATGCGCCTGAAGCCTTGCCGTGGTCGCCGGGCGCAATGGCATCGTGCGTTACCGCCGCGGCGGGTGCGATCTCCAGGTTGCGCCATCAAGTGCAAGCAGCCCGGCCAAATGCGAAGGCCGATCGACCCTGGCGCAGGCAGTGCGGCAGATCGGACTCAACGCGACTTCGCAGCAGACTCGACGCGCGCGTGCACTTCGCCGTCGCGCAGGCGCAGGCGCAGGTTGTCTCCGGCATGCAGCTGTGCGGCCGTCTGCACGACGCGGTCGTGGGCATCGAAAATGAGGGCATAGCCGCGATCCAGCGTTGCCAGTGGGCTCAGCGCATGCAGCGCGCGGCGCAGTCCCGACAGCCGTTCGCCGCGTGCCTGCAGCCCAGTCACGCAGGCCGCCTGCAGGCGTTGTCGGGCATGCTCGTTGCGGCGCTGGAGCAGCGCGATGCGTTCGGTCGCGGCGGCGCGATGCAGGCGCACCCGCGCCTGCTCGATGCGTTGCTGCATGCGAGCGAATGCCGGTGGCGGTGTGCGCAGCAGGCGCGCGTGCGCGTGCCGCAGGCGTTCGTCGAGCGCGGTGAGGCGCACCAGCGGGTGGCGCGCCTGCAAGCGCAACTGCAAGCGGTCGACGCGCTGGCTTTCGCGATCGAGACGATGGCGCAGCGCCCGCTGCAGCCGCCGTTGCAGCGCATCAAGGCGATCGCGCAGCGCATCCGTCGATGGGGCGATCAACTCGGCTGCGGCCGAAGGCGTGGGTGCGCGCAGGTCGGCGACGAAATCGGCAATGGTGAAATCGACCTCATGCCCGACCGCGGACACCACTGGCATCGGCATCGCCGCGATGCGCCGCGCCAGGGCCTCGTCGTTGAATGCGGCCAGGTCTTCGATCGAGCCGCCGCCACGTGTCACCAGCACCAGATCATGGCGCCCGAGCGCCGCGATGCGATCGAGCTGCTGGCGCAGTTGCGCTGGCGCTTCGCCGCCTTGCACCAGGCTTGGAAACAGGTCGGCGTCGAGCAGCGGAAAGCGCCGCGCCAGCACGCTGGCGACATCGCGGATGGCGGCACCGCTGGCCGAACTGACGATCGCGATGCGGCGTGGAAAAGCGGGCAGGGCACGCTTGCGCGACGTGTCGAACAGGCCTTCGGCGGCGAGCTTCGCTTTGAGTTCCTCGAACGCGCGTTGCAGCGCGCCCTCGCCAGCGGGTTCCAGGTGCTCGATTTGCAGCTGGAACTCGCCGCGCGGTTCGTACAGCGTGACGCGTGCCCGGGCCAGCACGTGTTGCCCATCCGCCGGCGCGAAGCGAAGCAGCATCGCGCGCGGGCGCCACATCGCGCAGCGCACCTGGGCGCTGGCATCCTTCAGCGAGAAGTACAGGTGCCCCGACTTCGCGCGCAGGAAGTTCGACACCTCACCCTCGATCCAGAACAGCGGGAAGCCGCGCTCGAGCGCGGCGCGCACGGCCGTGTTCAACGTGGTTGGCGTCAGCGTCGTGGTGGTCGGGGAGGGCGAATCGCTCACGGTTCGGGGCCGGCCAGGGGGCGCCGAGAATACACTCCTGCCCACAGCCTCCGCGGGCGGCGCGAAGAAAAGTGTTGATTCACGACTTCGCACTTGACGCCAGCAGGCGCTGCAGCGAGATTCCGAAGATGGACGAATCGCTGCTTCCGGCACCGGTGCGCAGGGTGACAGCGCAGACGCGAGATCTGGCCTTGCGTGGCCTTGCGCTGATCGACGTGTGGCCGGTGGTCGAGATCGCGCAACTCTACGAGGATGTCGACAATCTCGCCGCCACGGTTGGTGTGCCGGGAATCGAAGCGATTACCGCAGCTGCGCTCGAGCTGGCCGTCTATCTCGCTTCGCTGGTCGAAGCCGGCAAGCAGGCCAATGCCGCCGAGCGCGAGCGCGCGCGCGGCTTGCTCGGCCAGCTCGCCGCCATCTGCGGTGCCGATGCCGCAGCGTCGACCGGCGGTGCACATGCGCTTCGTTCCAGCCAGCATCGTGTCGTCTACTACCTGCGCGCCGATGACCGCGAGTTGCCGGGATTGGTGCAGCAGTTGACCCACGAGCGTTTCGTGACCCGCAGTTTCAGCGACCTGAACCGGGCGGTGGTCGAGGTGGCGGCGCTGCCGCCGCATGCGCTGGTCGTGGACGAGGGGTTCGTGACTGGTTTGACGCGGATGATCGAGGCGGTAGAGCGCAGCAGTGGCGAGGAACACCGGCGGCCGCTGGTGCTGGCGTTGTGCGATGGCGGAGATGTGCGTCAGCGACTCTTTGCCCAGCGTTCCGGAGCCGATGCCGTGCTCGAGGGTGCCGATGCGCTGCACGCCACGGAGCAGATGATGGGCCTGTTCCTGCGCCGCAGCCGCGAGGATGCGCGAGTGCTGATCATCGACGACGACGCTTCGATGGCGATGTTCTGCGCCACCGTGCTCGGCTACAAGGGCATCACCACGCGTATCGAGCACAACGCGCGCGACGGGCTCGCCGCGCTCGGCGAGTTTCATCCCGACCTGGTGCTGCTCGATCTGTACCTGCCGGACATGAATGGCATCGAGGTCGCCCAACTGATCCGCGAACGACCGGAGATGGCGTTGACCCCGATCGTGTTCATGTCCGGGGAAGAGGACATCGAAAAGCGCTTCGACGCGATCCGCATGGGCGGCGACGATTTTCTGGCCAAGCCGACCAAACCGCGGCACCTGCTGGCATCGGTGACTGGCCGCCTCGCCCGTGTGCGCAAGCTTTCGGTATCGGCGCGCCCGGTGGATGCGGCCGGTGGGCTGCGCCACGGCCGTATCGACCGCGCCACGCTGGTCCACGAGATCGAGCGCGCGCGTCGCGGTGAACTCGGCGAATGCGTCGTATTGCTGATGCTCAGCGTCGACGACGTTCCCGCCTTGGCCAAACGCCTCGGCTTCGTGCGTACCGGCGATCTGGCCATGCAAGTGGGTACCGCCATCGCCAGTGAACCGGCACTCAAGACCGGCGTATGCGCGCTCGGCGATTTCAGTTTCATCTCGCTGCTGACGGTATCTGGCGAGGGCGCCGCGGCGATCGCGACGGAGAATCTGCGCGCACGGCTTTCCGGGCGGGGCTGGATGGATGCGTCGACTGCGGTCAGGGTAAGTTTTTCCATGGGCTGGGCGCGCGCCGACGAACCCGGGGTGACGATCGACGATTTGCTCGGCAGCGTGAGCGATGCGGTGCACGCCGCCCAAGGGCAGGGCGGCGGCCGCAGCGAACGCGTGCTGCGCAATCGCGACGAAAACGAAATCGCGCCGGAGGTGCGGTTGGCGCACGCCATTCTGCGGCGACCATTGATCGCGGAGACCACCCAATTCCGTTTTCGTTCGCTGGTGCCGCTGCGTGGCCAGTTGACCAGCCAATACCTGGCTGACTTCGCGCTGGTGGCGCCGAAGGCTTCACACGCGATGCGGATCGAACGCGCGGTGTTCCAGCCGATCGCGCGTTCGCTGAACGTGATGCGCGCGGTCGATCGCTGGCAGGTGCACGCGCTTGGCCGTCGCACCTGCGAGGAATCCGGTTTGCAGCCGGACCTGCGCGTGCTGTTGCCGCTGAGCATCGACAGCCTGCGCGATCCCGGTTTCGCCCAGTGGTTGCAGGCCGACCTGCACGGTCTGCACTGCGATGCCGACATGCTGGCGCTGGTCTTCGACGCCACCGCGATGATCGACAATGTGGCCCAGGCCAACCGCGCGCTGGAGGCCATCCAGACCGCCGGGGTGCGCCTGTGCCTGTCCGGATTTACCGACTTCGGCCCCGATCAGCAGCGGCTCTGCCGTCTGCCAAGCATCTACGCCAACCTGATTCCGTGGTCGGCCGCCGGAAAGGACTGGAGCGCGCAGCGCGCGCGCCTGATCGCCGAGTCGATCAAGCACGGCAAAATCGTCGTGGTCGATGGCGTGCATGATCCGGCGCCGCTTGGCGATCTGTTCCGCGACGGCGCGCACTACGTGATCGGCGACGCGCTGGCGCAGTGGAGCGATCGTCTGCGTCCCGCCGGGGCGGTCGCGAAGAGCTGATCGAGGTCATTCCGCAAGCGCTCTTTCGGGCTAGACTCGGCTTGCTGTTGTCGTCGTCCTGACGGCGCGGCCATTCGTGGCTCCGATGGGGAGAAGCATGCGTCCGACCGATCTTCGCAATCCCGACTACTTCCACAAAGTGGTCGATTGCCAATGGGCCTGCCCGGCGCATACGCCGGTGCCCGAATACATCCGCCTGATCTCCGCCGGCCGCCACGACGCCGCGTACATGGTGAACTGGTGGTCGAACGTATTTCCGGGAATCCTCGGGCGCACCTGTGATCGGCCCTGCGAACCGGCCTGCCGGCGCAGTCGCGTCGAGGAATGCAATGGCGAGAAGCCGCAGCCGGTCGCGATCTGCCGACTCAAGCGTGTCGCCGCCGATCACAAGGGTGATGTCGCGCGGCACATGCCGGCGCCTGCTGCGCGCAACGGCAGGCGCGTCGCCTGTGTCGGCGCCGGGCCGGCGTCGATGACGGTGGCGCGCGATCTCGCGCTCGCCGGTTACGCCGTCACCGTGTTCGACGGCGATCCCAAGGCCGGTGGCTTCATGCGCTCGCAGGTGCCGCGCTTCCGTCTGCCCGAATCGGTGATCGACGAGGAGTGCGGCTTCATCACCGAACTCGGCGTCGAGTTCCGCGGCGGCACCCGCATCGATTCGCTCAAGGACTTGTTGGGGCAGGGTTGGGACGCGGTGTTTGTCGGTTCCGGCGCACCGCGCGCGCGCGATCTCGAACTTCCCGGCCGCAGCGAGGCCGCGGCGCACATCCATCTCGGCATCGACTGGCTGGCCTCGGTGAGTTTCGGACACGTCGAGAAGATCGGACGGCGCGTGATCGTGCTCGGCGGCGGCAACACCGCAATGGACTGCTGCCGATCGGCGCGACGACTCGGTGGCGAGGAGGTCAAGGTCATCGTGCGCTCCGGCTTCGACGAGATGAAGGCCTCGCCGTGGGAGAAGGAAGACGCGGCGCACGAAGGCATCCCGATCCTGAATTTCCACGTGCCCAAGAGCTTCGAGCACGAGAACGGCCAATTGGTGGCGATGACCTTCGAGATCGTGCGTGCAGACTACGACGCCAAGGGCCGGCGCACGCTGGTGCCGACCGGTGCGCCCGATGTGCGTGTCGAGTGCGACGACGTACTGGTTGCGGTCGGGCAGGAGAATGCGTTTCCGTGGATTGAACGCGACATCGGCATCGAGTTCGATCGCTGGGGGCTGCCGGTGCTCGATGCCGCGAGCCTGCAATCGACCGTGCCGCGGGTGTTCTTCGGCGGCGACGCCGCGTTCGGACCGAAGAACATCATCTGGGCGGTCGCTCACGGTCACGAGGCTGCGGTGTCGATCGACAAGTTCCTGCAGGGCGAGGATGTCAGCCAGCGACCGCCACCGATGGTGACGCTGGTTTCGCAGAAGATGGGCATCCACGAATGGAGTTACGACAACGAGATCACCCGTGACCAGCGCCAGGTGGTGCCATGGGTGGCGAAGGAGCTGGCGCTGTCCAGCATCAAGGTCGAGGTCGAGCTCGGCTTCGACGCGCAGGCCGCGTGCAAGGAAGCCGCGCGCTGCCTGAATTGCGATGCGCAGACGGTGTTCCTCAAGGACGCCTGCATCGAGTGCGATGCCTGCGTCGACATCTGCCCGATGGACTGCATCAGCTTCACCATGAATGCCGACGAGCCCGACCTGCGCAAGCGCCTGAGTGCGCCCGCGCTGAACCTGACGCAGGATTTGTACGTGTCCGACCACGTCAAGACCGGGCGCGTGATGGTCAAGGACGAGGACGTCTGCCTGCACTGCGGCCTGTGCGCCGAACGCTGCCCAACCGGAGCCTGGGACATGCAGAAGTTCCTGCTGCAGACGACCAAGGCCGGCCCCGGTTGCCGCAGCAAGACCACATTGGGAGCCGCCGCATGACCTCGCCTGCGCTTGTAGGAGCGACCCCGGTCGCGACCCCAGCATCCGTCCCGGCCGTGCATCCGGCCGCGATGCCATCCATCACGTCCACCAACGACTTTGTCGTGAAGTTCGCCAACGTCAACGGCTCCGGTTCGGCGTCGGCGAACGAGTTGTTCGCGAAGGCGATCCTGCGCATGGGTGTGCCGGTCAGTCCGCGCAACATCTTCCCCTCGAACATCCAGGGGCTGCCGACCTGGTACGAGATCCGCGTCACCGAGTCCGGTTGGCTCGGGCGCCGCGGCGGCGTTGATCTGATGGTGGCGATGAACCCGCAGACCTGGGCTGCCGACGTCCGCGAAGTCGAGCCCGGCGGCTATCTGTTCTACGACAACAGCAAGCATGTGCCGGCGTCGAAGCTGCGCAGCGACATCACCGTGATCGGCATGCCGCTCACCGAGATCTGCAACGCCACCTACACCGACGCGCGCCAGCGTCAGCTGTTCAAGAACATCCTCTACCTCGGCGCATTGTCGGTAATGCTCGACATCGAGCCGCAGGTGATCGAGCAGTTGTTCACCGAACAGTACAAGGGCAAGGAAAAGCTGCTCGACTCCAACGTCAAGGCGCTGCATCTCGGGCGCGACCACGCCGCCAAGCACATCGGCCGCATCGGCCTGACGGTGCGGCGCGCCGACAAGGTGGGCGAGCGCATCTTCGTCGACGGCAACACTGCCGCCGCGCTCGGCTGCGTTTACGGCGGCGCCTCGGTGTGCGCGTGGTATCCGATCACGCCGTCGAGTTCGGTGGCCGAGGCGTTCCAGTCGTATTGCCAGAAGCTGCGGGTCGATCCGGAGAGCGGCAAGAACCGCTTCGCGATCGTGCAGGCCGAAGACGAGATCGCCTCGATCGGCATGGTCATCGGCGCCGGATGGAACGGCGCGCGCGCGTTCACCGCCACTTCCGGTCCCGGCGTCTCGCTGATGACCGAGTTCCTCGGGCTCGCCTATTTCGCCGAGGTTCCGGCCACGCTGATCAACGTGCAACGCGGCGGCCCCTCGACCGGCATGCCGACGCGCACCCAGCAGGCCGATCTGCTCGCCTGCGCCTATGCCTCGCACGGGGACACCAAGCACATCCTGCTGTTCCCGGAAGACCCCAGGGAGTGCTTCGACCATGCCGCTGCGGCGCTCGACCTGGCCGACCGCCTGCAGACCCCGGTGTTCGTGATGACCGATCTCGACATCGGCATGAACCAACGCCTGTGCGCACCATTCGAGTGGGACGACAGCCGCGAGTACGACCGCGGCAAGGTGATGAGCGCCGAGGAACTCGAGGCCGGCAAGGACTTCGGCCGCTATCTCGATGTCGATGGCGATGGCATTCCCTACCGCACCTATCCGGGAACGCATCCGAGCAAGGGCGGCTACTTCACGCGCGGCACCACCCGCGATGCCTACGCTCGCTACTCCGAGGCCGGCCCGGACTACCTGTACAACGTCCAGCGCCTGCTGAAGAAGCTCGATACCGCGAAGACGCTGGTACCGCAGCCGGTGCTGCGCAAAGCGGCGCAGCCGGCGCGCTACGGCGTGCTCTATTTCGGCTCGACCAGCCCGGCGATGGAGGAAGCGCTGGCCGCGCTCGCGGCGATGGATCTGCACGTCGACGCGATGCGGCTGCGCGCGTTTCCGTTCCCGGACTGCGTGCCCGAGTTCATCGCCGCGCACGAGCAGGTGTTCGTGGTCGAACAGAACCGCGACGCGCAACTGCGCAGCATGCTGATCAACGAACTAGAGATCGCGCCGGCGCGGCTGCCGAAGATCCTGCACTACGACGGCACCCCGATCACTGCGCGCTTCATCACCACGGCCATCGCCGAGAAGTTGCGCGCGCCCGCGACGGCACCGGAAACGTGATGGCCGCGCTCCTCTGGTCTCCTCTCTCCCCTCGTGGGAGAGAGGCCGGGAGAGAGGGGGCGCTCGAAGCGTGCGCTCCGATCTCACCCTCTCCCCAACCCCTCTCCCATCAAGGGAGAGGGGCTCAAAGCAGTTCGAGGACCTGACATGACCTACCTCGCCAAGCCCAAGCTGCACCATCCGAGTCTGGCCCAGAACAAGGTCTGCTACACCCGCCGCGACTACGAAGGCCGCGTCTCGACGCTGTGCGCCGGTTGCGGTCACGACTCGATTTCGGCCGCGATCATCCAGGCCTGCTGGGAGATGGATGTCGAGCCGCACCGGGTCGCCAAGATGTCCGGCATCGGCTGCAGTTCAAAGACGCCGGATTACTTCCTCGGCAACTCGCACGGCTTCAACACCGTGCACGGGCGCATGCCCTCGGTGCTGACTGGCGCCAACCTCGCCAACCGTTCGTTGCTGTATCTGGGCGTGTCCGGCGATGGCGATTCGGCTTCGATCGGCATCGGCCAGTTCGCGCACGTGATGCGCCGCGGCGTGAACATGGTCTACATCCTCGAGAACAACGGCGTGTACGGTCTGACCAAGGGCCAATTCTCGGCGACCGCAGACCAAGGCTCGAAGTCGAAGAAGGGCGCGGTCAATACCGAGTCGCCGATCGACACCATCAGCCTGGCGCTGCAGATGGGCGCCACCTTCGTCGCCCGCGGCTTCTCCGGCGACAAGAAGCAGCTGGTACCGATCATCAAGGCCGCGATCGCGCACAAGGGCGCGGCCTTCATCGATGTCATCAGCCCCTGCGTGACCTTCAACAACCACGCCGGCAGCACCAAGAGTTACGACTACGTGCGCGAGCACAACGAGGCGGTGAACCGCGTCGACTTCATCCCCACCCGGCAGGAGATCGTGGTCGACTATGCCGAGGGCCAGGTGATCGAAGTCGAGCAGCACGACGGCACCGTGCTGCTGCTGCGCAAGCTGCACCGCGACTACGATCCGCACGACAAGATCGGGGCGATGAACTACATCACCAAGCACCAGGCCGAAGGCGA
>Ga0073899_10006477_pt1 | contig 10117 bp, 7 predicted proteins | sample KloWWTmetaKNB5Ph_FD_88975 | JGI IMG/M metagenome (GOLD analysis project Ga0073899, IMG submission 88975) | Active sludge microbial communities from Klosterneuburg, Austria, studying microevolution and ecology of nitrifiers - Klosterneuburg... | ecosystem: Engineered > WWTP > Aerobic digester >...
GAGAAGGAGATGTACCCCAGCCCCCAGCGCTACCACGTGGAGCCGGATCAGGCCCACGTGAACATCCTCGAAGGCGCGGTCCGCCCCGGCCACTTCGGCGGCGTGGCCACCGTGGTGCTGAAGCTCTTCAATATCGTTCAACCGGATGTGGCCCTGTTTGGCAAGAAGGACTACCAGCAGTTGATGGTGCTGAAGAACATGGTGCGGGAGCTGGCCCTGCCCATTGATGTCGTGCCGGGCGAAACGATCCGCGCCGACGACGGGCTCGCCCTGTCCTCACGCAACGGCTACCTGAGTGCAGCCGAACGGGCAGAAGCACCGCGGCTGAGTCGGCAACTGGTAAGGATTCGGGAAAGGATCACTGCTGGCGAACGTGACTTCCTGCGTCTCGAGACCGAGGCCGTGGCCGAACTGGCCGCCCATGGCTGGCTGCCGGACTACATTGCCATCCGCCAACGCGGTGATCTGCAGGCACCGCAGGGCGACGCCCCGCTGGTCGTACTCGGCGCAGCCAAGCTGGGCAACACCCGTCTCATCGACAACCTGGAAGTCTGAACGCTGTCCCTGATCTGCCGGGCAGATCAGGCAGTCGGGTGAAGACTCGCAGCAACCATGAGATCGCCACCGTGCTCGTGGCGTTCGATTTGGCCGAAATGCTCGGCCAGCGCCATGCACTGGCGGACATCCTCAAGCAGAAGCTCACTGCCCACGCACAACTTCGCCTCGCTGATTTCGGCCCCGGACGCGCAGGCCGCGCGGATCGCCCGCACCACCTCGGGATAGACCGGATCAGACTGTAGCAGTGCCGCCAGGCGTACGCGCACATGCGGCACCATGCGGGATTTCTTCGGATAACGCTGCAGCCGCAAGCAGGCCTGCAGCACATTTTCGCGAACCTGCCGATGGTGCCCCTGCACCTGCTCCCGAGCGATGCGGCCGATGGAAGTCTGCCAGTCAGGAGGAATCCTCCGCCGCTCCACGGCACGCTCCCGCCAGGCCTGCCAGACAATCATCCCGACGGCCAGGAGGCCAAGGGCAGCAAATAGGTGGGCATCCATGATTGGGCTCCGTGCAACGAGTACTGATGCCCGTAGGGTAGATCTCCCGACCGACCTCACACGGCGACTAATTCACGCTGACACGCAGATCCCGGAGCGGCAGGCTACAAGAACGGACTGCAATGAGAAATCAGTCACTCACCGGGGCTTACACGTCCTGCGGCGCCCGCTATGCCGCAGTCCTGGCGACGGATGCCCGGCGTCTCGATACTCCAGTCGTCGACGATGCGCTCAAGACGATAGCCGTTGCCATATGCCGCACTCAGACGAAATCCGGTCTCTGGACGCAAACCCAGCTTCCTGCGGATACGGCTGACGTGGGTGTCCACCGTCCGGGAGACAGCCAACAGGGCGCTCCCCCAAACTGCTTCAAGAAGGTGCCCGCGGGACAGCGTGCGCCCCAGGTTGCGGAACAGGAACAGAGCCAGCTCGAACTCCTTGTCGGTCAAAGCCACCGGAGTGCCTCCGACGAGGATGGCCTTGCTAGTCATGTCGAAACGGTAAGGCGGCATGTCGAGAAAATTCGTGCTGCCGAAAAGCCGGGGATTGCGCCGGCGCAGGATGGCCCCCACCCGTGCCACCACTTCCCGGACACCGACCGGGCCAACGATGAAATCATCGGCACCGCTGCCCAGCACCTCGGCAAGCGCTCCTTCATCATTGCGACAATTGAAGAAGACCACGGAACAGTCCATCCCCGGACCACTGTGTAACACCCGCAATGTATTTCGTGCATCGCGGGCGTCCCACTCGAGCAGGAAGAGATCGAAGCTCTCGCGCTGGGCCTCACGAAACAGGACCCGGGGATCGATGTAACGGTGAACATGGTGTCCCGCCACTTCAAGCGCACTCGCGAGAGTTTCAATCCGCGCGGACTCCGCATACAACAACGCCAGGCGCATTCAGTCTTACCTCCAAGTGGAGCAGTTCTGGAAAATGTCGAACGCGTATGCTAATCACCCGACGCCATAAAGGATAATGCTGACCAATCCTGACCGGCTAGAGGACGCGGACGTAGCCGTTGAAGCGGTAGCCGTGACCATAGCTCGACACGAGCGGCAACTTCATGCCGCACTTCATCACCGCCTTGGCCCGCAGACGGCTGACCAAAGCCTCGAGGCGTGCCTCGGTATAGCCAGGGGTCACGGATGCCAGTATGGCCAACAGGGCTGCCCGGCTCGCCAGGCGCTCCGTATCGCCAAAGAGGGTCAGCAGCAGGCAATGCTCCATGGGATTGATGGTCATGCTCCTACTGTTGGGCGCCCGCAGCAGATGTGACGCCCGCTCAAGCACCCAGGGGCTGGGTACCAGCGCGGGAAGGAGCTTTGGCACCGGCGAATGAAGGCAGCGATGCACGCTGATCAAGGTCGCCTCCAACTCCTCGGGATCAACGGGATGAACCAGACAGGCGTCGGCCCCCTCCCTCAGGCAGGCGATGCGCAGAGCCTTGTCGGCCTCGGCGAGACACAGGATCACGCCACACCCGAGGTAGCTGCGCAGGCGCCGCCCGAAAGCCAGTCCGTCCCCATCCGGCAGGTGTGCATCCACCACCACCAGATCCGCCACGTCGAGCGCCAACATCTCGGCCCGAGCAATGGATGTGGCCCAATACACCCGAAAGCCGGACTGCCCCAGACGTCCGGCCAGCCCCTCGCAGACTGCCGGATCATGCTTCACCAGAATTACGGAAAGATCCATCGCTCCGCCTCCCACCTGAGGCCCCCGTTCATGCCATGGCCGTACGGATGGATGCCCTCTCCAAAAAAAATGCTTCAACCAGGCCCTGCCGGGAATACCGACGAACGAAAGGCACCAACGCGAAATGAGATGGTAGGGGAAGCGAAGTGCCTAAAACGGGCACTGACAAATGATTGCAATTGACTAGGGAAAGGCAGCCCCGATCGTAGGCGGCACGAGGTGCTGCAGCGGGAATTCCAGCTGCAATGACAAAGGCAGACGAGGAGGCGGCGGGAGACGCAGTGAAGACAGGCTTGAAAGGCCCGTCTGCAGGCCAAAAAAGGCCTGTCGCCCCTTGCGCTCCTGCCGACTTGCCTCCAAGCTATATGCCCTGAGCAGCCGGAGCCAGCAGGCCCTCCGGCCCATCGACACCAACAATAAGGAGGGTAGACAATGGCAGCAACGGTTCAGCAGATTCTTCAGAGCAAGGGCGGCTCCACCCATTCGGTCAACCCCGCCACGACGGTTCTCGAAGCACTCAAGCTGATGGCCGAGCGTAACGTGAGCGCCGTGCTGGTCACGGAGGGCGAGCGCCTCGTCGGCATCTTCACCGAGCGGGATTACGCCCGCAAGGTCGTCCTCAAGGGGCTGGCTTCCAAGGACACCCTCGTCGGTGACTTGATGACCCAGAATGTCCTCACCGTGTCCCCCAGCCACACCATTGATGACTGTATGGCCATCATGACAAATAACCACATTCGCCACCTGCCGGTTGTTGCTCAGGGCAAGCTGGCCGGCATCGTCAGCATTGGCGACGCGGTAAAATCAGTCATGGAACAACAGCAAGCCACCATCGACCAGCTATCCGGCTATATCGCCGGTGGCATGAGCACCTGACAACGCCGGATGGCGCAGCGCATCCTCGCGCCGCGCCTCCACATTCGCTGCCGCATTTCAGCGGATGGTCGCAGATAGGCGCATTCCGGCCCGCCGGATCTCGCAAGTTCCCGGCTCAGCCACCGTGCTTGCCGGACACTTCACCTGTCGCGGGGAAGTCCACCACCATTGCCAGCCCTTCCCTACCGTCCTGACGCACCAACCCCGGCTCGAAATGCAGGCGCGCGCCGAGAATGCGCACAATGCGGGCGACAATCGACAGACCCAGGCCACAGCCCTCCGCGTCCTCGTCGCTCCCCCGGGCAAAGCGCGTCAGCATCTTGTCCCGCAGAGCGGGCTCGATGCCCGGTCCATCATCCGACACCTTCAGGCGACGCCCCTCAACGTCCACCGTGACATGTACCGCCCCCCCTTCAGGGGTGTAGCGCAGGGCGTTATCCACCAGGTTTCGCAACAAAACCTCAAGCCACCACCGGTTACCAAGCACCAGCAAGGCCCCCTGGGCATCCAGGGACAGACTCTGCTCCCGACGCAGCGCATGAGGCACGAGGGTGGAACAGACACTCCGTGAGAGATCGACCAAATCCACCGTCGCGCCCTCCGGCAGGGATGCATCGGGATCAAGCCGCGCAAGGGTGAGGAGCTGTTCGACCAGATGCGTCATCCGGTCGACCCCTGAAAGCACCTGCTCCAGGGCATGCTCACGCACATCACCCTCAACAGCCCGACGCGCGACCTGGGCCTGAATCTTGAGTGCGGCCAGAGGAGTGCGCAGTTCGTGGGCGGCATCGGCGGTAAAGCGTCGTTCGTTGTCCAGGGCCTCACCCAGGCGCAGCACCAACGCATCCAGGGAACGCACCAACGGCGCAACCTCGGCAGGCACGGGGCCATTGATCTGGACGGGCGTCAGGTGACTGGCACTCAGACCGCCCACGGCGGCCGCCACTGCATCCACCGGGCGCAAGGCCCGCCCCACCACGATCCAGATCCCAATAGCGATGAGGGGCAGGCCGATCAGGATGGGTGCGAGCAAGTGCAGGGCGATCTCGCCCGCCAGGCGGTAGCGGGCCCCGTGGTTCTGACCGACGATCACGCGGTAACGGCTGTGATCATGATCCACGGTGTAAAAACGCCACAGCTCCCCCTGGTATTCGTGCTCATCGAAGCCCGGCTCCCGGGTGGCCGGAACGTCCACCATCTCGGCCGAGCGCACCAGCAGGCGCCAGCCCTCACCCGTCTCCTCGCGCTGCCAGGCCTGAAAAGCCACCGGCAACTGGTAATCATGTTGATGCTCGGCCATCTCGTGGGCCACGTGTCCGGGCTCCCCCGCCGCCACGATGGCCAGCAGGGTCTCGGCCACCTGAACAAGCTGAGCATCGAAGAGCTCGTCGGCCTCCCCGTGGGCCGTGCGAAAAGCCACCACGGCCGACAGGCTCCACAGCACCGCCACCACCGCAATCAGCAATGCCACCAGCCTTCGGCGCAGGGAGTAGACCTGCCGCGCCTCGATCACCGCGGCGCCTCGTCAATCAGGTAACCGACCCCTCGCACGGTACGGATCAGCTCGCTTCCCAGCTTGCGGCGCAGGTGGTGGATGTGTACCTCCAGCGCATTGCTCTCCACGGCTTCGCCCCAGGTGTAGAGCTGCTCCTCCAGCACCCGCCGGGTCAATACCCGACCTGCAGCATCGAGCAGTACGCTCAACAGATCAAACTCCCGCCCGGTCAGGCTTACCACCTCACCACGCAGGGTCACGGTACGGGCAGCCGGATCAATGACCAGTTCGCCGTGGCGCAGACAGGCGTCGGCTCGCCCGCTGGAACGCCGAACCAGGGCCCGCAAGCGCGCAGCCAGCTCGTCCAGATCGAAGGGCTTGACCATGTAGTCGTCCGCCCCCAGATCGAGGCCGCGGACCTTGTCAGAGATCTGGTCCCGGGCCGTGAGGATCATCACCGGCACCGCGTTGCCTGCACTGCGCAGGCTGGCCAGCACCGAAAGGCCATCCCGCCGGGGCAGCCCCAGGTCAAGGAGGACGGCGGCGAAGCCCTCGCCCGCCAGCGCCGCCAGCGCCGCCTCGCCATCCCGCACCCAGTCAACAGTGAACCCGGCGGCGCCAAGCCCCGCCTGCACGCCGTCTCCCAACATTCGGTCATCCTCGACCAGCAATATCCGCATTTTTATCCTTCCTCCAGCCTGTTCCCCCGACAGGCGAGGCAAAGCATGATCCTCCCGGCGGCTTAATCCAAGCTTAAGACTTCCTGGAATCCGCCCCTAAGGGCTTAAGACTGCCTTAAGCCGGCTCCACCAGAATGACCTCACTCATAACCGTCGTGCTCACCCTATGTTCGCCGGCCTACGCAGCACCGCCCTCCTCTCAGTCCTGATTGCCCCTGGTTTCCTTCCCGCAGTTGCTGCACCCGGAGCAGACTTCATTCCCCTTACCCCGGCACAAAGCGCCGCACTGGGCGTCGTCACCCGTCCCCTGGATGCGCCAGGCAACGCCGCTGCTATCGGGCTTCCCGCCATCATCGGCATTCCCAACGCGCAACAGCGGGTCATTGCTGCGCCCCTGGCCGGTGTCATCGAGAGCCTGGAGACCGCCCCCGGGCTCAATGTGGCCAAGGGCCAGGTGCTGGTGCGCATGACCAGCCCTCAAGCCCTTGAGCTGCAGCGCGACCGGGTCCAGGCCGACGCCCTGGCGACCCTCGCCCGCCAGAGTCTGCAACGGGACGAACAACTCCATCGGGAGGGCCTGATTGCCGAATCACGCCTCCAGGCCAGCCGGGCCAATGCCACCCACGCCGCTGCCCAGGCCGCCGAGCGCCGTCAGGAGCTGGCTCTCGCCCAGCACAGCGGAGGGCACACCCTGAGCTTGGTGGCCCCCATCGCCGGCAACGTGCTCGAGCAGCACGTCAGTGTCGGCCAGCGGGTAGAGCAAGCAGCGCCGCTCTACCGCATCGCCCGGCTCGACCCGCTCTCCGTGGATATCCAGGCCCCTCTGGCAGTAGCCAGCCAGGCGCGAGTTGGCACAAACCTGCGCATCCCCGCTGCCGGTGCCAGCGGCGAGCTGGTCGCCATCGGCCGGGCTGTAGACCCAGGCAACCAGAGCGTGCTGTTGCGTGGTCTGATTACCCGGGGTGCCCAGAACCTGCGCCCTGGGCAGGCTGCTGCAGTGGACCTGGAGTTACCAAGCTCGGGCCCCACCGCCAGCAGTGCCCGGGTCCCCGCCGCTTCGGTACTGCGCCATCTGGACCGGCAGTGGGTCTTTATCGTCAGCAGGGACGGCAATACCACCGGCTATCGGGCCATGCCGGTCCTCGTCAGTGGACGGGTTGGCGATGCCGCCATCGTCACCGGCCTCCCCGGCAGTGCCGTCATCGTGACCGGTGGAGTGGCTGCGCTAAAGGCCAACTGGCTGGGCATCGGAAAAGAGTAAACCCATGCTGTCCCGCCTCATCGAGTTCTCCCTCACCCAGCGCCTGCTGGTCCTCGTCGCCACACTGCTGCTGATCGGCGCCGGCGCCGTGGCCTGGAAGGGCCTGCCGGTAGACGCCTTCCCGGACGTCTCCACCACCCAGGTCAAGCTCATCATCAAGGCCCCCGGCATGACACCGGAGGAGGTGGAAGCGCGCATCACCGTGCCCATCGAGCAGGAGATGCTGGGGATTCCGCACCAGCGGCTGCTGCGCTCCACCTCCAAGTATGCCCTGGCCGACGTGACCCTCGACTTCGAGGACGGCACCGACATCTACTGGGCCCGCCAGCAAGTGGGCGAGCGCCTCGCCGGGGTCATGGGCAACCTGCCACACGGCGCCACCGGCGGGCTCGCCCCCATCACCACACCGCTGGGCGAGATGTTCATGTTCACCATCGAAGGGCCTCTGTCCCTCGAGGAAAAACGCAGCCTTCTCGACTGGACGATCCGGCCTGCCCTGCGGACCGTGGCCGGCGTGGCTGACGTGAATAGCCTGGGAGGAGAGGTCCGCAGCTTCGAGATCGTCCCCGACCCGGCTGCCCTGGCGGCCCGCGGTCTGAGCCTGGCCCAGCTGCAAACCGCCCTGGAGAGCAACAACCGCAACGACGGCGCAGGGCGCCTCAATGAAGGCGAGGAGACCCTCCTGGTCCGCGCCGAAGGCGCAATCCAGACCCTCGACGACGTGCGCGCCATCGTGCTCGGCCGCAGCCCGGGCGGGGTGGTCCGCATCGGCGACGTGGCCGAGGTCAAGACCGGCGGTCTCACGCGCTACGGCGCGGTCACCCGCAACGGCAGCGGTGAGGCGGTGCAGGGCCTGGTCCTCGGCCTGCGGGGCGCCAATGCCGGCGAGGTGGTGGAAGGCGTGAAGGCACGCCTCGCCGAGCTGGGCCCGTCCTTGCCCCCCGGCGTCGAGGTCCAGGTCTTCTACGATCGTAGTGAGCTGGTCGGACGGGCCATCCACACAGTATCGAAAGCGCTGATCGAGGCCATCGTTCTGGTGCTGGTGCTGCTCCTGGCCTTCCTCGGCAACCTGCGGGCTGCCGTGGTGGTGGCCCTGATGCTGCCCCTGGCGGCCCTGGCCACCTTCATTGCAATGCGCGGCGTCGGGCTGTCGGCCAACCTGATGAGCCTGGGTGGTCTCGCCATCGCCATCGGCATGTTGGTGGATGCCGCCGTGGTAGTGGTCGAGAACGTCGAGACCCAGCTCTCTGCTGACGGCGCGGCAGCCCGCCAGCCCCTGCTCCACCTGATCCTCCGAGCCACCCGCGAGGTGGCCGCACCCGTGGCCTCGGGCATCCTCATCATCATCATCGTCTTCCTGCCCCTTCTGACCCTCGAAGGGCTGGAGGGCAAACTTTTCAGCCCGGTGGCCCTGACCATCGTGTTTGCCTTGTCCGCGTCACTGATCCTGTCCCTCACCGTGGTACCGGTGCTGGCCTCCTTCCTGTTGAAGCGCGGTGAAGCCCACGAGCCCTGGCTGGTGCGCAAGCTGCAGGCCGGCTACATGCCCCTGCTCGGCATGGCCCTGGCCCGCGGACGCCTGGTCGGCGCCCTCGCCTTCGCCTCGCTGGTCGCCGCCGCCATCGCCTACCTGGCCCTCGGCAAGACCTTCATGCCCACCATGGACGAAGGCGACATCATCATGCAGCTGGAAAAGCTGCCCTCCATCAGCCTGGCCCAGACCATCGCCACTGACTTGCGGGTACAGCAGGCGATCCTGAAAGCCGTGCCGGAAGTGAAAGCCATCGTGGCCCGCTCAGGCTCCGACGAGCTCGGCCTCGACCCCATGGGCCTCAACCAGACCGACACGTTCATGGTCCTTAAACCCCGGGACGAATGGCGCCAACCCGACAAGGCCTGGCTGACCGACCAGCTCCGCGCCGTGATGGAGGACTTCCCCGGCATCGCCCTGACCTTCACCCAGCCCATCGACATGCGCGTCTCGGAGATGCTCACCGGGGTGCGCGGCGACCTCGCGATAAAGCTCTACGGGCCGGACCTACCCACCCTGAATCGCCTGGCCAGCGAGATCGAGAGCGTGGTTAAAGGCGTCCCCGGGGCCGAAGACACCCTCACCATCCGCAACGAAGGGGTGCAGTACCTCAGGATCCGTGTGGATCGTCTGGCCGCAGGCCGATTCGGACTCAACGTGGAAGACATCCAGAACACCCTGCGCAGCCTGCTCGAGGGCCGGGTGGCCGGCACGGTGATCGAAACCACCCGCCGGGTGCCCCTGCTGATCCGCGGCCCCGCCAGCCTGCACCGGGACCCGGAAGCCTTTGCCGCACTGCGCATCACCGCGCCCGACGGTCAGAGCCTGCCCCTGGCCAGCGTGGCCACAATCGAACGGGTGGATGGCCCGGTAAAGGTGGACCGGGAAAACGCCCAGCGCTATTCGGTGATCCAGTCCAACGTGCGCGGACGCGATCTGGTCGGCTTTGTCGATGAAGCCCGGGCTGCCGTGGCTGCTCAGGTGCCCCTTCCGCCCGGCTACCGGTTGGCCTGGGGCGGCCAGTTCGAGAACCAGCAGCGCGCGGCTGCCCGCCTCGGCGTGGTGGTGCCGATTGCCCTGGGCCTGATCTTCGTGCTGCTCTTCTCCACCTTCGGCTCGGTGCGCCAGGCCCTGCTGGTCCTGGCCATGGTGCCCTTTGCCATGGTCGGCGGCATCTTTGCCCTGGCCCTGTCCGGCGAATACCTGTCGGTGCCGGCCTCGGTGGGTTTCATCGCCCTGCTGGGCATCGCCGTGCTGAATGGCGTGGTGATGGTGACCTATTTCAACCAGCTCCTGGCCCGCGGCATGCCCATCGGCGAGGTGGTGGTGGAGGGTGCCCGACGGCGCCTGCGCCCGGTAATGATGACGGCCAGCATCGCCGCCCTCGGGCTGGTACCGCTGCTCTTCGCCACCGGCCCGGGCTCCGAAGTCCAGCGCCCCCTGGCCATCGTGGTCATCGGTGGCCTGGTCAGCGCAACGGCCCTGACCCTGTTGTTGCTGCCCCTTCTCTACCGGCGC
>Ga0073899_10006478_pt1 | contig 10116 bp, 6 predicted proteins | sample KloWWTmetaKNB5Ph_FD_88975 | JGI IMG/M metagenome (GOLD analysis project Ga0073899, IMG submission 88975) | Active sludge microbial communities from Klosterneuburg, Austria, studying microevolution and ecology of nitrifiers - Klosterneuburg... | ecosystem: Engineered > WWTP > Aerobic digester >...
AGGAGAAGGAGCTTCTCCTCGTTTTACCAAAAGTTTTCGAACTGCTTCGACGAGTTCCTCAGCATACTGATCCGGACTATTCTCGGCTTGCACGAGAATGGTTTTGAGATCGGTCGTTTCTTTTGATTCCATCGCTCTCTCCATCTCCACCACCAGTTTATTGTCGAAAGAGGGTGCCCGGCTGACATGACGGCGATCATGTCTATGCCGCCATTTATCAATAGACCAGAGAATGGTGCACACAACTAATGCGACCGCGCAGATCACATATTGACAAACAGGAAGGATTACAACAAATAACATCTCTCCAGGACCACTGGGGAGCTTCCCGATCAGCACAAGGGATAGGCTCAGAAACAAGATAAGGACGGTAGCGAGAACCAAAAACACTCGCCCGACTTTTGAATTCCAGGCAAGAAGGACACTCGCACTCAGTAACACATATGGTCCAACGAGCCATGCCGTATTGAAGATCCACGCGAAGAAAGACCTCAAGTCAATGTCGAGTCGAAGTAACTCGATCAACGCCAAGACGACGCCACACAAAACAAGACTGATTGCCATTACCCATTGGGCATGAGAGAAATCGTCTCTGGGCTCGGTGGGCATTGATTCTGGCGATTTCCTGTCACTCATTCGGTACTCCTCCGTGTACGACTAGCACTGAATGAGAATTGTGGTCACCACCAGCACTTCCTCCAGGAGCTACTGACCTTCCTCCAGTGATCGTGCCATCGTGAATGTGAGCCGCTCACAATGTAGCCCTTAGAATCTTTAGAGTCCTCCACTTCATCACAATGAAGTCTTGCGCCTCTGTTGGATCCAGACCAAGACCACACCGAGAGGAACGCTCAGCAGCAAGGCGGTCGACGTCCAGGAGAAGGAAGAGGACGGGACCTCTCTCAAGTTTTCGGGAAATGGCCGTGGAGGAACCGGAATGATCTTCCAATCCTTACGGTCCTTGGGAGCCCGCTGTTCGTATTCCACCAAGGACCTGACCGGTGCGGCTCCCCAAGCACGACTCGACGGGATTTGTGGGATCTGAACGAATAGGACGGCCTCTGTATCATTCTTCACCCATTGTTCAAATGTCGTCAGCATATGTCCGGATCGATCACCATTGAGCAGTGCGAGGAGATCCGTGCCGATCGCCTCGAACATGATGCGAGGCAGCAACCGGCTTTGTTCCTCGGCTAGATAGTGATACGCATTCAGTCCCTTTGCGAAGCTACGATCCGTCACGGTGACATACGGCACGGCCGCAACAGCTTTCAGAAGGCTAGTGGGCCCTTGCAACGGAATGTGCCAGCCTAACGCACGTAGAGCATCGATACTGAGGCCAGCACAATTACTCTGCGCATGGTCGTAGTCCACAACATGGCGGTAGAGAGCGGAGAAATCTTGTTGAATCGCCCGTTGATAGGCCACCGGCACACGATCCTGCTTGAGGACCATTACGAGCAGGTAGCTCGGGCGATAGTATGCTTGCCCGCTGTTGAGATCCCCGAGGTAGTTATCCATCGGAACCATAGCTGGCAGAATCCCCTTTTCGCTCACCCAGTCGGGGTCATAGAAATTGTTGACCAACCAGTCTGCCCATTCGCCGTGCGCCCCCATACGACCGGTGAAAATCCCTACATGCCCACCCAAGGCCTCGTCATCATCTCCCTGCGCACCGTTGAGGATGACGCCGAATACTGGACGACCATTCCAGTTCGAACGTGGAGTGTTCCCGGTCCACAGCGTGTGCGTGATGAGTGCCTGCTGGCCGGGCGTCCATGTCCCTTCAATCAAGTCAGGCAATGAAGGCGAGTCAGATGGCTTCCTTGCCGTCTCGGGTGTGAACCTCCAGTCAGTGGGCCAGATGGTGCGCGCTTCGAACCCCCGACCTTCTGCCGTGTTCAGGATCTCGCCGCGAAGTCGGAGCGGACGGCCAGAGAAGAACCGCTGCGTGGCCTCATTGAAGTAACTTCGGTTCGTGACCAATTTAGGCGCCAGCTGAACGCCGAGCTCTTGGCCGTCCGCGGTACGAACGTGTCGACCATCCTCGGTCAATTCGGCGGATTCGATCACGTCGTGAGAGCCAACCCAAACAAGGAAAGGCAGCTCGTTGTGGTCACGTCCGTCTTGATAGTCGGGATTACTTGGGACGGCAATGATCTCGTTGCCGAAGTACCAGAGCGCCGGCTTTGGTGTCCGGCAATCTGCGCATTGGCCAGTTGTCAGGTGAAACGCCTCGCCTAGCGACAGCCCAAGGTGTTCCTGGTCCAAAGCCAACTTCGTCGGTAAGGGGCGGACCTCTGCCAGCTCCTCAGCATGGACAGATACGCCCATGATCCACAGGACCAGGACAGTCAGTGAGGCAAAGTGACTCTTCCGCGGTCTCATGCAGCCTCTGCCAAGCGTTCGAGTGCGATCCGTTTCAAGGCTCGGAGATCGAGTTTGCCTGTCCCCAGCACGGGGATCGCCTCCACCTTGATGAATGCATGACGATGCGGGATGAACAGATTGGGAAGCCCACGCGCTGAAACCTGTTCAAGGATGGCTGGAATCCGCTCCTCAGTAAGCGTATGCAACACCGCCAGACGCTCGCCTTTTTTCTCATCGGGGACTGCGGTGACGGCGAATACTTGAAGATCTGCCCCTGCGGCCTCTTGTAAGGCCTCCTCCACCCGCCCGTGCGGCACCATTTCTCCTCCAATCTTGGAGAAGCGGGAGAGCCGATCCGTGATGGTCAGAAATCCATCTTCATCCATGACTGCGATGTCTCCCGTCACATACCATCCGTCATGCAATGCTTTAGCCGTGAGGTCTGCACGATTCAAATAGCCCGACATGACATTCGGGCCTTTGACCCAGAGCATGCCCGACATCCCTGGTGGAAGCAGCACGCCGGTTTCTGGATCGACGATGCGGATTGAAACACCCGGCAGCGGTTGCCCAACTGTGCCCCGGCGTGATGCTGTTTGATAGAAGCCCGCCGCTCGGTAGTCAGGGCAATTGACCGCAATCACCGGCGCACATTCCGTGACGCCATAGCCTTCGACTGGCCGAATGCCAAACTTCTCCTCAAAGGCTTGGGCTAAACGCGACTGCAACTTTTCCGCGCCGGTCAGGACGATGCGCAAGGTACTGAATTGCTCCGGAGTGCAGCGTCGTTGGTAGAGTTGCAAGAACGTGGGCGTGGCAATGAGCAGGGTGATCCGATGCTTGCCCACCAACCCACCGATCGCTCCGACATCGAGCGGGGAAGGATGAAACACCAACTCTACACCGTTGCGCATACAAAACCAGAAGATCATATAGCCGAAAGAATGGAAGAAGGGCAGAATGCCAAGGGCATGGTCCTTCCGACTCATATGCATCACTTGGCTCGTGGCCTCGACGTTAGAATCGACACTGAAATGCGAGAGCTGGACTCCCTTGGGTTCCCCAGTGCTGCCACTGCTGAAGATGATAGTGGCGATGTCGTCCATCGTCGTGGGGCTATGGTGCCCGCAGGCCCGTTCGATCAGACGGATTGGTGCACAGGCAGCAAGAAGCATGGCCAATAGTTTTTGTCCCGCGGTGATGGTTGGGGCCAGTTCTTCGAGCCAGAGCCACGTCACGCCCTCGGGTAAATCCAATTTCGCTTTCTCAACAAACTGACGGCTGCTGACAATCGTCTTGAGCCCGGCTTGGTTCACCGCTGATTCCAGACCCAGACGCCCGACGGTATAGTTCAAATTGACGGTGGTCCGGCCCGTTAACAACGCCGCGACGTTGACAAGCGCCCCAGGCACACTCGGTGGAATCAATAGACCGACGCGCTCTTGCCCTTGCCAGTGACGATTGAGCAATTGGCCGAACACGATCGCCCCAACCAATGCCTTCCAGCATGACACGCGTGGTCTGGAGGTATCGCTCATCGCCACGTTCAATGGGTGATGGCGCCAGGTGCGAATAAGTGCCCGATGCAGCGGTTGCCGATCGGGTTTCCGTTCCCACCATGCCGTCTCACCGAGTTCACGGACGATCCGACGCAATTCATGCGCGGGCGTGTCGGTCGGGAGACCGGGGCCAAACGAGACAGTGACACGATAGGGCACACGGCTCGGCCATTTGAACAGGAACCGCCCATCAACGAAGCTAAATAAGCTTCCCCAGATACGATCAAGATGTACCGGAATGATGGGTACGTTGCGGCCTTTGACAATCCGTTCGAAGCCGCGGCGGAATGGGAGCAGGGTGCCAGTGCGGGTGATCTGACCTTCTGGAAAGATGCAGACCACTTCGCCCTGTTCCAATGCCTGACCCGCGTCACGCAACGCGCGCAAGATCACTCGAGGCCCACCGGAAGAGGCGATTGGAATCACCCCCATCACCGTCATCAGCCGTTTCAGTAACGGATGAGTCGCGTAGCTGACATCGACCACAAAACGGACCGGACGGTCAAGACTGGCGATCAGCAGAAACCCATCAACGAGCGACATATGGTTGGGAACGAGCAACGCCCCTCCAGTCTGTGGAACATGTGAGACACCCAGAGTGCGGACGCGATACAGCGTGTGTGTGAGAAGGACCAACGTCAAACGAATGAACGCCTCAGGCAACAACCATAAGGCCCATACGGTACCGAGGGCGGTGACAGCGGCGCTGGCTAGCAAGATTCCGGTGGTGGAGACGCCCATCGCGGCCAACCCTCCGCCACAGAGCGACCCGATGAGAATCCCGCCGAAGATACAGGTATTGGAGAAGGCAATCACGCTTCCCCGTCGATCGTTCGGCGCGCGCCATTGAATCAACGAATTAATGGGGACAACAAAGAAGCCACAGGCTATTCCTAGGCCGCTCATCAACAGAAGTGTTCCCCAGAGCCCCGGCTTAATCCCGCCGATGAGGAAGAGAAAGGTTGCAATCCCAATAGCGCCGACGGGAATCAACCCGGTTTCGACCCGGGTGCCTGACAATCGCCCAGCGGTCATGGCGCCTACGCCGATCCCAACGGAGAGTGCCGCGAGAGGGAGGCCCGACAACGAGTCCGACAGATTCAGGATGGCTTTGGCATAGACCAAAATATCCTGTCCAACCAAACTGGCAATCGTCCAAAAGAACACGGAGCCGATGACGGCCAACCGTAGTACCCGATCGGACACTAAGAGGCGGAAAGCACCTCCCACTGTTTCAATCAATCCCCCGTCGGAACGGGCTGGAGGAACATGAGGGATAGACCAGGAAGCGAGAAAGCCGCCGAACGCGAGTACAGTGAGCGCGAGCGGTGCTAACCACGGCTTCGGCCCTGCCAGTTCCACCAATGCGCCACCGATAGCGGTTCCGGCAAGGATGGCCAGGAAGGTACTCATTTCCAGAACTCCGTTCCCGGCGGATAGCCGATCATGAGGGAGGATTTCCGGAAGGATGCCGTACTTGGCTGGGCCGAATAAGGCACTGTGTGCACCCATGCCAGCCAAGACGATCAGCGGGAGGAGGCTGCCGCTGGGTGAGATGAACAAGGCCACGGTGCCAGCCGCCATCAATCCCACTTCCACTCCTTTCAACACCACGATGATCGTGCGCTTGCTGATCCGATCGGCGAATGCACCGGCTATCAGGGACACCAGCATCAAGGGTAATGTAAAGGCGACAAAAGCCACCGTCGTTTCGTGTTGAGAGGCCGCCTCAAAGGCCGTGCCCGGTTCCGTCAGGCTCGCGATCTGTTGGATACTGAGTAACGCCACAATGAGTTTCCAGGCGTTGTCGTTAAATGCCCCGCAAAATTGGGCGATCAACAAGCCGCGCAACGGGGATCGGGAGATGGTCGGTGGTGTCGTCGTGTTCATGCCATGCGCTCCATATGATTGACGGATCTCCGAGTGTCGCAAGGAAGCCGAATCCAGGCAATGTCTTCGCGGTTTTCTACCGTGCAATCCGGCGGCTGTATCAGCCGCCGGATCACCTCTTCCTTGTCAGTGCCAGCCTTTCATTTCTTCTCGGAGTATGACCAGCCGACCACACATCCAGGTGGCACGTTTCTCCAAGTAGGATGCCGTTAGCAGAACGCCAATGCCTATCACCGCCAAGATTCCCCACGGACTGTAGTCATACATTTGGAGGGCGAAGCGCACATGATAGCCAAGAGCGAAGACGGCGCCCGCGATACCCGTCGCAACAAACAGTCGTTCCTGATAGTAGAATCCTGCCAAGACCATTCCGATGGAGAAGGCCAGGCAGAGAAACGACATCATTGGGGTTGCCTGGGCCATCAGCTCGCCCATCCACGCAACAGCGGCCAGTACCGCAGCGGTCTTCCGGTAATGCGTGGCGCCTGTACGAGCCCTCGTCGATAACGCCAGTGCCAGGCCGCTCAAGGGCAACCACGTCAACACCGGAGAGCGTGACAGCACGATGGTCGGCAGATAATCGAAGGTGAGGACGCACCAACCGACCATGATCGGGAGGATGGTGATCGTTTGAATCCGCGCTCCGACGGCGTCTTCCTTGACCAGTTTCGAAGCCATCTCAAATACGCAGAGCCCTACGAGCAGCGCGGTTACTCCAAGAAAGAACGTACTCTGTGGATAAAATGCCGTTCGCGCGATAAGGATTCCGATCGGCAAAAACAGCAACAGCCGACTGGCAATCCCCTCACCGGTAGACCCATTGGGCGTTCCAGCCACAAACCGTCCATCGAACCAGAGGGCTAGAGCAATCACCCCGAGCAAGAGGCCCGTGAGTAGAAGGCCGTGCCGAACTGGAATCAAAAGACTGCCGCAGGCCAGCAGAAACGCAACTGACAGGCGACGCGCTTCCGGGCGATGGAGAGCCGCAAAGCCCATGTAAGCAACCGGCACGAGCAGCAAGAGCGCAGTGGCATCCGCGGCCACCACGGCCCAACTTCCTGCTTCATACAACAGGGCATTCGGCAGCGTGCCGTTGTCGATCGACAGCAGCGAATGAATCATGGCGCCGACTTGAGAAAACTGCGCCGCAGTGCCGGCCACGGCGAGGCCCAACAGTGTGCGAGCGCCTTTGTCTTCCCGGATGCGCCAGCCTAGGAGAATGCCGAGACCGGCAAGCCCGAGCACGTAAGCCAGAAAGCACCAGTATCGTAGTTGGGAGTCAAAGGCATTCCACCCTTCCAGCATGAAACTGGCACTGGCCCCGAGCAGCAGCAACGACCCCATCCATCGGAGCACCTGCCCAAGTTTTTGGACATCCATCCAGCGTTCCATGGTGATCCTCCTTTCTGATTCCTGAGTCACCTACTGTTTCGATTCCGTGAGCAATGCCTGCAAGGTGGTACGAAGCACTGCTTGGTCTTCTTTCTGTTGGTATGCCAGTTCAAAATCATCTGTGAGCGAAGCGGGTGTGGCCACAAACCCTTCCGCCTCCGTGACGCGCGCTTCCCAGCGATCAAAGATGCCGGTGACTTCATCCAAGGCGGTGGCACCGTCCGAGTGAATGGCCTTCATCGCTTCGGCCCGAAACTGGCGCGTGGCCAAAGCATGCTTCTTCCGCTGAAGTTCGTCGAGTTTGGCTTGAATGCCTCGAAGATCTTCGACAAGACGCGCGCGCAACTCTCGAGCTTTGGTGAGTTGCGACTCTGTTAAGGCTGCCTCCGCAGTGGCGCGAGTCATGCGTCGCACACATTCGAGCGCCTGTGCCTCATTCTCCTGTCCCGCCTGCACGGCCCGCTCTTTCCACTGCACGATGTGCTTCCGCAGTTCGGCTAAGCGTGCTGTGAGGTTGTCCTCATCCTGCTGGAGTCTGGCCAGACGCACGTTGGCCTGTGCCGAGGCGGCCTTGACCTCATGCATTGCCTCTGTGATCAAGGCTTCGTGGTTTTCAATCTGATCCAGAAAGGCGTTGACGTTGGACTGCAGGGTAGCGTTGAGTCGTTTGAAGATTCGCATGGGATCCTCCTCGGTGAATGTGTAGGCCGAGTCTATCCCGGAAAATGAGAAAATGGTTGATCATTCCGTGACAGTGTTACATAAGTGAGAAACGTGGACTAAATAGCTTATTGGCGTTGTAGTTTACTGACATTCATCGTCAGATCATTTAGTGACACAGTCATATCGGGGGCATGAACCGACCTAGGAAGACATATTTGCGGCGGCACCAGGTTCTGTTCGAAGCGGCAGCGATCGGGGCACACGCCAGATTTGCCAAGAGCGGATTTCGCCAGAAGGACCTGCGGTTTCTGATCGAACTGTTCTCCAATTGGCTTGAGGCTTCTCTTGAAGGGCCGACCCTTGCTATCGAAAACACCCAAATCGCCCGCTACCTAGAGGGACTGGTTCAGGAGGGATTCGCCAAGAAAACCGGGGGAACCACTCAGCCGTTCTACCATCTGACTCGCACCGGCCTCATGGAATGCCTCGCGCATCTCGCACATCGGTCCCACTGGTGGCCAATTGAGGAGTTCTATTTCGTCTACTATTTTCTCGAGAGTTATCGCGAGCGCATCGAATCACTGATCGCCAACGCTGGGACACTCTACACCGGCCCGATGAAGCTCGAGATTCACCAATGGCTGGATCTCCGTGGTTTTGTTGAACGGCAAGAACAGTTGTTGGATCGAGAAATCGCCAAGCTGGATCTTCGAATTGCCGATTCCAGAAAAACCACGGACTTGGTGAAGCGGAGAACGGCGGAGGGGCAAGCCTCGGAGGACATCCTCAAAGAGATTCACGAAAAGGTGCCGTATCAATTAAACAATCAGAAACCGATGAAAGAGTTATTCAGGGAAACACCTGATGAAAATTGGCTGTGGGAGATGGAAGTCGGTTCTGAAAAACGAATGACGCGGATCTTTATGCCGCTGAAAGACCAGCTGGTTCATATGCGCACCCAGGTGGCGAAGCTGAAGCCGGAGCTTGAGCGAAAACGGTGAAAGTCTTTGCCGATTCCCTCGTGATGGCTAAGATGACGCCAAGCGACGAATTCGTAGGGAGTACTCACTCATGATGTCCCCATCACCGACGCAGCTGCGAGATGCCGTTGATCGGTACTTTGCTTCCTGGGCCAGTCTTGATCCATCGGCATATACTGCGTGCTTCAGTGAGGACGCGATCGTGCACGATCCCTATGGGGCCACACCATATTATGGCGCAAAAGCCGTACGAAAGTTTTTCAGTGAGGTGGCGCACGCATTACAGGAAGTGACTATAGATGCCGAGGCGGTTCATGTAGCTGCCAACCGAGCGGCCGTGGTGTTTCGAGGCACGGCCATTGGGATGAATGGCAAGCCGGTCCAAGTGGATGGCATCGACGTGTTCGAATTCAATGATGCCGGGCGCATTACCACCCTCTGGGCTTACTGGGATAGCGCGGCCCTCCTTGCCAAGCTGCGGCAGTGATCTTCTTAAAATGACATTTCCCCTCGTTTCGCGAAGAGAATGATCTCGTTGTAACCAACCACCCATCAGTCTTTAGAGTCGCGGGTGGAGATCTGGCATGCAAGGCGATTCCCTACCGGCGTTGAGTGTTCGTTTCTTATAGGCAGTCGCTGAAATCATGTTCCTTCCACACTTTGTGACCTTCCGAATTCTGTCGGTGCTCCCTGTTGCCCACCAGACCTCCTGCGTCTGACCCTCTGCTTCTTAATGCCGATGCGTGTGCAGTAACCGGACAGTCATTGCACAGTCCAATGGACTGTGCACGAGACCAACGTCAAAGCCATATACTTTCCTAGAAAGTCCTTCAATAACACCGGGATTGGCCTATTTGCTATCAGCCGATCGAATTGATCTCCCTAGGCTGTTTTTCATGAGATGAATGTTTTCCAGCAGTTCTAGAAATTAGAAGCATAGTTTTGCCGATGCAGCATTTTAGAAGCATAGTCTTGCCGCCGCACACAAGAATCTCTCATCCCAGTGGGCATGATCTCCATTGTTAAACCTTAATTTTGAGCCCGATCCCGCGCCATTCCCTAAAGGCTTGGTAATCCCACTGCTTACATAGCGGCAAAACTATGCGCCAGGAGGTGGCAAAACTATGGCTCAGGCCTCATAGTGTGTGGTCTTGTTCCCAGTGTGATATCTGCCGCTCACACTCGGCCTGGGTCTCAGCAGAGGGCATGGCCTTGAGCACCTCGGCGGCCTGTGGCTGAGCCTTCTTCGGCAACGCGTCGAG
>Ga0073899_10006483_pt1 | contig 10113 bp, 8 predicted proteins | sample KloWWTmetaKNB5Ph_FD_88975 | JGI IMG/M metagenome (GOLD analysis project Ga0073899, IMG submission 88975) | Active sludge microbial communities from Klosterneuburg, Austria, studying microevolution and ecology of nitrifiers - Klosterneuburg... | ecosystem: Engineered > WWTP > Aerobic digester >...
CGTCCCGAGCTGATCGAGCTTCGCGAGCTCCAGTCGGAACATCCGTCGGATGATCATGGGATCGCCGTTCGGCGGCTCGAGGGTGCCGTAGTAGAAGTGGGTTGGAGTAATCGTCCACGTGTTCGGGTGGATGCTGTGGCCGGGCGCTGCGGCGAGCTCCCAGAGCTTGCCGGTAGAGGTGTTGATGATCAGGAAGTAGATGTCGCTCATGTCCGGGGAGCCCGCATCGGTCACCCGGCCCAGAACCACGGCCGCGTAGTCGCCCCAGGCTCGGAGCGGCACCGTCCCGACGGCGACGAATCCCTGCCCAGGAAGATACGGGCTCCAAGTGACCGGTGGCCCCGCCGAGTCGTACTTGCGGGGAACCCACCAGAAGCGACCCTTGGTCGGGTACGGCAGCTTCTTGCAACCGCCGCCCTCCACCGCCACGCTGACGATCGCCGTCGGGGTCACATTGACCAGGCACGTGCCGCTGGGCGCCGGATCCAGCAGCGTTCGCACCCCTTTGCCATCGGGCGCCCAGCCCCGGACTCGGGCGGGCTTCGACGCCGGATAGTCGGTCCACACCGCCAGGTCGCCTTGCCCGGCACCCAGGTGCGAGGTCGACGGCGTTTCGAGGGGAGTCCATTGGTTCACGGCGGGATCGAGCAGAGCCCAAACGCCGCCCTTTCCCGTCATCAGCACAGCACCGCCGCCGGTGTCGACGTCGAACTCGACCAGCCCGATCGGCAGGGAGGCGGCGAGCTTGGCGGGCTGCGAGAAGACCCACGGCCCCCCCGTGAGAGGCGCGGTCGCACGCATCTCGCTCCCGGCGCCGAACAGTGCGTTCGCGCGTGCGCTCTCCCGTCCGTTCCCAAAGCCACAGGTGGCCCACTTGGCGTTGGGTTTTTGCCGCCCGCTGAGCGCGCCGACCGTAACCCCGTCGCCGAGGCGCACCACGCGACGCACGTAGTGGTTCACCTCCGGAGTATTCACCCAGACATCGTATGCGACGAACGCCGCGGGGCCGCCGGGCAGGTCGTGAGTGGCGGCAACCGGGAGAGCGGCCTTCGAGCCGTAGCCGTCGGCGAGCTCCGCGCGCTCACAGCCGCTGCCGCACGACTGCCAGGTGAGCTTCGGGAAACCGATCTTTCCGGCCTTCGCCTCGTAGACGTAGCAGTCCGGCTCCGTGAACTCCGTTCCCGGCACCGGTTGCCACGCGTCCGGATCGGCAAGCCAGGCCTGGTCCGGTGAAAGACCAGCGTCGCTGGTGACGAAGCCCGCGGTGCCGCCCCCGGCCGGCGCATCGCCGCTGGTTCCCCCGCTGCCTGCCGCGTCCGGCTTGGCCCCACCCCCGCCGCCGGGCGAATCGACCGAGGCGTCGCCGCCGCTCTGGCTGGCTCGCCCGCCGGGCTCGCTGGCGCACGACCCGCAGCGAAGCAAGCCGAGCGCCGCGAGCCCGAGGCCCACCCGTCGCTTCACAGACCCGAGCACGGCTGCACGCCCACGAACTGATCGGCGGTGAGAGCACGGTACTCGAGCTTGCCGGGCGCCTTGCGGACCGCGATCACCGGATCGCGCTCGCCCATCGCCGGTTGCCCCAGGAGCCTGCCGAGCCCGGTGTGATGGCCGGTGTACTGGACGCCGCTGGGCTTCGGCTGAAGACGCCAGATCTTGTACGCGTGCTTCTGAGCGCCGAGGAGCAGCAGGCTTCCTTCATCGGTGACGGAGAGCCAGAGCTGATCGAAGAAGCCGAGATACGGCCAGGTGGCGAGCTGTTCCGCAGGCCCCGCGCCCACGTCGTAGCGGGTCAGCCGAGCCCGGTGGAGCTTCCCGCCGAGGCTCACCTCGTCGTCGAGATCCAGCACGTAGAGCTTCCCGCCCGGCTGGTCGTAGGTGACGGCGAGCACCTGCGACGAGGGCGCCAGCGTCGCGTGCTCCGCGACGATCCGCCAACTCCGGTCGGAAATCGTGTAGCGCCAGATCGCCTGGCTCGCGCCGCCGCTGGGCGTCCGGCCACCCACCATGTAGACCGCCTCCTCGACGCCCGAGAGCGCGGCCCTGACGTCGGAGCGCGCTCGCGGGCGCACTCCATCGCTCGGTGCCGTAGCGAGAACGCCGACGTCGCCATCGCCCGCGCGGCGATCCGTCGCCAGCCCGCTGGGCGTAGCGACCACGACGTCCACCGTCGCGGTCGGGCCGAAGTCTCGCGGGAAGGCGACGGCCTGGACCCCGCCGCGCCCTGGAAACTGGCGGATGCGGTGCGCCGGCTCGGTCGGGGTCAGCCACATCCGGCTCGGATCACCGAGCAGCGCAGTCACGCTGTCGGAGACCGCGCCGCTCACGTCGTGGGCAGCTGTCGCCTGCGACAGCGCCGCGACCGAACCCCCAGCCTTCGAGAGCAGCACCGGGGTGGTGAAGGCCTGGGAGAAATCGGTGAGTGCGGGATCGAGCAAGTAGAGCGTCGGGTTGTACCACTCGAGGCATGGTATCCCGCCGCACTCGCTCGGCAGGATCGCGTCCGGCTTCGGGATGAAGGTCTTGATCGCCGGAGCGTCGATGAGCTGGAACACGTCCCTGAGGGCGGCGCTGGCGTCCCGAGAGCTGGCAGCGGGACCCTGCGTCGTGGTGAACAGGGCGACGTGCGCCTTGCACGACTCGACGCCAGCCCCACATGCCCCTTGCCCAGAGATCTTGGAGCTCTTCAGATCGTCGCGCCAGCGCCACCGCAGGGTCATCGACTCCGCGACCCCTCGGTAGAAGGGCAGCGAGAGCTGCGTGACGCCATCCGAGCCGAGGATCGGAGTGTCCGTGAGCAGCGTGATGCTGGGGATCTTCCAGCTCGGGCCAGACATGGGGTCTGAGTAGTCGCAGGGCTTGTTTTGGCCGACGCATTCCGCCATCGGCCGGGCAGCCCCGTTGGGTGCGAAGCAACTGCACGCCCGGTAGCCCCAGGCCTGCTCGAGGCCCGGACCGGGGGGTTGGTTCTGCGCTTCCTTGCCCAGCCACCGGTCCTGCGGAATGTCGGCCACCTCGTCGGGGCCGGCGCCGTCGCCCGTGTTCAGCTGAGAGTACGCAATCAGGTCCATGACAACTGGCTTCTGCTTGGGGACCCGCACGACCGGCACGGGATCGCAATCGTCCGCGAGCACCGCGACCGAGGGGTTCGCCAGCTTCTCGCGCTCTTCGGCCAGATCGTTGGTGTTCAGCGTGGCGGCGTTCTTGAACGCGCAGGTGTCACAGGCGTCGGGGGTCCCGTCGCCATCGGTGTCGTCCACGCGGCTGCAGCGCCCGAACAACAGCGGGCCGACGATCGGCTCGATCACGCAGAAGCCAGCGTTCTTCGCAGCGCACGAGCTGCCCTGAAAGCAGCTCGCGTACGCGTTCTGACTCGAACAGGTGTCGCACTCGTTCCCGACGCCATCCCCGTCGTCGTCGCCCTGCGGGCCTCCGCTGTGCTTGGCGTGGGGGCAGAGGTCGCAGGCGTCGCCGATCCCGTCGCCGTCCTGGTCGTTCTGGGAGGGATTCTTGCAAGCCCCCGCCCATGAGGGCCCGAGGGCGTCGCACACGGATGGGGCGCAGTTGTCGCAGGCGTCACCGAACCCGTCGCCGTCGCCGTCGAGCTGATCGTTCTTCTCCACAATGCAGTTGTCGATGGCGTTGGGGACGCCGTCACCGTCCACATCCCCGCCCAGCGCACCAGTCAGGAAGGTGTGATTGCCGAGGTTGCCGATGTTCCCGGTCGGCGCCCACACGTTGCGAATGAACTTGGCGGTGATTGCCAACGGCGGAGTTGGATCGTAAGAGCCCGAGGACACCCCGGCGACGACGAGCTTGCCCGTGGCGTCCGTGAGGAAGAGCGGCCCACCCGAGTCGCCGAGCGCGGTCACCGCGCCGTAGGCCGCGAGCGCGACCGACTCCCACTGGCGGTAGTCGTTGCAGCTGCCCTCGGCCACGGGTTTGTCGCACGGGTCGATCTCCGGCGAGGCTGACAAGGCTCCGAAACGTCTCGTGCCACCTCCGGCGCCGGAGTTGTACTTTAGGGTTCCGCCCCAGCCGACCGCGAACGTTGGCGCGTCCAGCTTCCCCGAGTCCCAGTCCGCCTTCGTGGGGCCAAGGTGAACGCCGGGGTAATCTTGGAGCACGTTGAGTGGGATCGGCGTGGCCAGCGTGAGGACGGCAAGATCCGGGGCGCCGACGAGTGGGATCTTGGCGTTCGTGTCCCAGCAGACGAAGTTTGGGTGCACCACGTAGCTCGCGATGGCGGACGTGAAGCCACCGGCCTGAGGCAGGGAGAAGCTCATCCCGGCGACGGGTTGCATTTGCCCGGCGGGCCAGTTGCACATGCAGTGGGCAGCGGTCAGCACTGTGCTCTTGCCTATCGCTGTGCCGGAGCAGCCCATCGCAGGGGTGTTCACCTGGCCCACGGGAGCGCGGAACCCCGAGGTCGAGGTCATGTCTGGGGCCACGCCCGAGCCGTACAGCTCCTGCGCGCTCGCCGCGCCTGGAGTCTCCATCGGTTGCTCAGCCGCAGTGCAGGCCGCCGCGGCCGCGACCGCAACGAGCCCAGCAATCGAGCCTATTCGTCGACTGGCGGCCCCCCCCCTGCGAACGCCGTGCCATCAACGCCCCGGTCGACCCATTCAGTCTGCCCGCCATGCTCCGCCTCCCGCGGCTTACCAGAGCAGCTCGAGCGCGCGACGGTCAAGGGTGTGAATCGGCTTACCGAGCCCTACACAGTGAAGGGCGAGGGCTGCCGAAACCGCCGGGCTCTCAGGCCCGCGAGCCGCCGCTGTCTTCGAGGTCGCGCGGCGTGTCGATGTCCTCGACGACACCGGGGTCGTCGACGATCACGTCGGCGAACTGGCCAACCAAGAGCTCACGAATGGTCGCGGTGGGCGGCGCCGAGGCAAGCTCGCGCGCGAGCGCCGCGCTGATCGCCACCGGATGCCCGCCGCGCCCGGAATACACGGGGCGGCGGGCGCCCGAGAGCGGCAGCGCAGCGAGCCGACGGATGGTTTCGGGTCGGACACGCGGGTGATCCACCAGCGAGAAGAGCACCGCGTCGAGGTCGGCGTGGCGAAGCGCCACCGCCAGCCCGACCTGAAGCGAGCTCAGCATGCCGCGCTCGGGCTCGGGGTTGTGCGCAAAGGTGACGCCTTCCAGCGCCGCTTCGATGGCGCTGCCGTGCGGTGGGGCCACCACCACGCAGATCGGGTCGGCGCCGCCCTCGCGCAGCGCCCGCACCGCGCGAGCAACGAAGGTCTCGCCGTCGAGCTGGGCCAGGGCCTTGGGAAACCCGAGCCGGCTCGAGCGGCCGGCGGTGAGCACGATGCCGAAGATCACGATCCGCTGCCGAGCGCTCGCGCCAGCTCCCGCGCCAACCGCTCGCCCACTTCCGGCGGAAGCTCGTCCGCGGCTCCCAGCTCACGCCGCAGGGCACGGGCCACTTCCGCGTAGCGACCTCCGAACCGTTCGCACACGTCGCAGCCTCGCAGGTGGCCCTCGATCTTGGCGCTAAGCTCGGCGCCCAGCGCCTGGTCGACATAGTCCGGCAGGTGTTCCAGCACCTGCCCGCAGGTCAGACCCGCCACCTCACGCTCGGACTGCATGCCGCTCCTCCTTCAAGAGTGCCATGAGACGAAGCCGCGCGCGATGCAGGCGGCTCTTCTGCGCTGCCAGTCCCAGCCCCAGCACCTGCGCGGCTTCCTCACCCGAGAGCCCTTCCAGGTCGCGGAGCACGATCACCTCGCGGTCGTCCTCGCCGAGACGGTCGAGCGCGGCGCGCAGTCGCGCTCTCGCCTCGGCGCCCTCGAGCAGATCGTGCGGCGAGTCGTGCCCCCAGCCCGCTCGGGCGCCCAGCGCCGCCAGCGTCTCGCTTTCGGTAGGCTCTTCGCGGCGACGCCGGTTCTGGCGATATGCCTCGTTGCGCGCGATGGTGAGCAGCCAGGCTCGCGCCGAGGCCAGGCCACCGAACGTGCCCGCGCCCTTCCAGACCGCAACGAACGTGCGCTGCAGCGCGTCCTCGGCATCGGCGGCGCTCCGGGTGATGCCGCGCAGGTACCGATGAAGCGCAGCGCGGTGACACAGCACCAGCTCGCCGAGCGCCTCGCGATCGCCCTGGGCGACGCGCGCGATCAGCTCTGGGTCGCCGGGGGCCCTTGGCGTTTCATCGTGCACGTGCTCCATCCAAACAGAGTGTAGAGCGGGCAGCTGCCGATCAAACCGGTGGCCAGAGGGACGATGCCGAGCAGCCCCCAGAGCGTCTGGGGCCCGACGAAGACCAGGGCCAGGAGCACCAGGCCGATGGCCACGCGCAGGGCGCGTTCGATCACGTGTTCGTTACTGGGAAATAGCTTGGACATGGCCGACTCCTCCAACGGGCCCCCGCTGGGGGGGCGCTCGCTCAGGTAGAGTCCTTGCCCGCTTCCAAGGATTCGCGAAATCAGCTCGCCAGCCGGGCGATCTCCGAATACCGCCCGTAACCGTGGCGATACGCCGGGGGCACCGGCGGCAGCCGCTTGGCATAGGCCGAGAGCAACAGCCTGGAGAACGGCGAGATCGAGGTCAGCTCGAGACCCAGGCCGCGCCGAGTCTCACCCGGGCGTCGCCCGTGGACCACGCGAGCCACGGTGGCTTCGCAGTCGATGTAGTCGCGCAGCCCGGGCAGCTGGAACGACACGATCAGCGGCTCACCGGTGAGCACCACGTCGGCGGGGCCGACCAAGAGACCGTCCGGCGAGACGTTCTCGATCACGTCGGCGACCAGGGAGAAGTCGCGCAGGCGCACGACCTGACAGGGGATCTTGGTGGTACGGCGAACCACCCGCGGGGCGAAGTCGAGGCTTTGCATGCGCCCGGGATCGTAGCGGGCCCGGGCGACCCAGGGCCAAGTCCGTGGGGTGGTACGATGCCGCTCGCATGCCCGGCCCCCGCGCGTCCCGCCTCTCGCTGGCCGCTTCGATCGTGGCGCTGGTGGTGAAAGTCGCCGTCGGCGCCCTGGTGCTGGCCACCCCGCTACTCGGGGTGTGGCTGGCATCGTCGCTGGCAGCACACGCCGGTCGCTCGACGGCGCTCCCCTTCGTGGCCGGCCTGCTGGCGTTCCCGGTGGCGCCCTTGGCCTGGGACTTCTGGTCCGAGCATCGGCGCAAGCAGAAGAAGGTCACCGGCGAGCGGATCCTGACCTTCGCCGATCGACTGCTGCTGAGGACCTTTGCCGTCAGCTTCACGCTGATCGTGGCCATGCTGGTGGTTCGGCCGGCAGTGGCGTTCACCGCCCTCTCGACCCGGGGCGACTGGATGCTCGACGGTCGCGCCGGCCCCACGGTGGAGCGGGCGCGCCGCGCGCTGTTCACCGTGGCGGGGGGCCTCGAGTGGCTGTACGAGCTGGCCCACCGGAACCGGTACGAGAAGCTGGTCGAGGACGACGCGACCGGGCCGGAGCCGACGCCCGGCCCCGCACCGAGCCCGACGCCCGTGCCTGCTCCCGCCCCGGCGCCCACTCCCACGCAAGCGCCGAGCCCCACGCCCGCGCCCGAGGCCAAGCCCGCCGCGCCACCGGCCTGGCCCGATCCCCCGACGCTTCACCCGGTGGTGGCCGAGATCCCTGCGGGCGAAGAGTCGAACCTCGAGGCCGTGGCCCGATTCATCAAGGGGCGCGAGCCGAACCCCCGGGCACGCATCAAGGCGCTGCACGACTACGTGGCCGACCGCATCGCTTACGACGCCGAAGCGCTGGCCGACGACAAGATCCCGCCGCAGGGCGCTTCGTCGGTGTTCAGCGCCAGGAAGGGAGTGTGCGCGGGCTACGCGAACCTCTTCAAGGCGATGGCGAAGGTGACGGGCGACGAGGTGGTGGTGGTGGTGGGCGACGCCCGGACCGACGTCGACGAGATCGGTGGCGGCGGCCACGCCTGGAACGCCGCGCGGATCGACGGGCAGTGGTACCTGCTGGACGCCACCTGGGACGCGGGCCACGTGAATGGCCGGGCCTTCACCAAGCGCTACACCACCGACTACTTCCTGACGCCCCCCGAGCTCTTCGGCGTCGATCACTTCCCCGAGCAAGAGCGCTGGCAACTCAAGGCACGAGCGCTGAGCCGTGGTGAGTTCATGCGCCAGCCCATGCTGCGCGCGCGCTTCTTCACCCACGGGCTGCGGCTCGACAAGCCCGATCGCTCGCAGGTCACCGTGGCAGAGCGGATGGACATCGAGCTGGACAACCCGAGAGGCGCCTTCGTGCTGGCCAACTTCGAGCCGAAGGGCGCGCCGCCGGACGCCCGCGACGAGCCCTGCGAGGTGCGGGCCGGCCCGCGCGTGGGCGTGAGCTGCAAGCTGCCGCACGACGGGGTGTTCCGCGTGCTCTTGTTCGCCGGGCCCCAGCAGTACGGGCGGTTCGAGCACGTCGGCACCTTCGAGGCGGTCAGCGCGCGTTGAGCCCGGCGACAGGCGCCCACCGCGCTGGCATCATGCCGACCGTGCCAAGCCTGGGCCGCGGTAGAGGGTGGGCGCTCGCGCTGTGCGCGACGTTCACCATGGCGGTGAGCTACCTCGACCGCCAGACCCTGGCGGTGCTCGCGCCGGCGGTCACCGCCGAGCTGCGCATCGACGAGCAGGCTTACGGCTGGTTGGTGTCGGCGTTCTCGTTCGCCTACTTCGCCGGTCCGCCCCTGGCCGGACGCTGGCTCGATCGCGTGGGCGCACGACGCGGTCTGATGCTCTCGGTGCTGCTCTGGTCGCTGGTGGCCGGCGGGCACTCGCTGGTCACCGGCTTCCCGATGCTGGTGGCCATGCGCCTGGCGCTGGGCCTGGCCGAGTCGCCGAGCTACCCCGGCGCCGCGCAGATCATCCAGCGCGGCCTTCGACCCGAAGATCGGCCGCGGGCCTTCGGGATCTTGTTCACCGGCAGCTCGTTCGGCGCGATGGTGGCGCCACCCCTGGCCACGTTCTTCGCTGGCTGGCTGGGGTGGCGCGGCGCGTTCCTCGGCACCGCGCTGGTGGGGCTGTCGTGGGTGCCGCTGTGGATCTGGCTGACACGCAGCAGCGCGGCGCGCGCCGCGCTGGATCATGCGCCGGCAGCGCCCGCTGCAGCAACGGGCCGGAGCGAATGGCTCGGGCTGCTGCGCGACCCGGCGGTGCTGCGCGCCGGCGCGCTGGTGCTGGCGGTCGCGCCGTTCATCGGCGTGGTGATGAACTGGGGCGCAAAGTTCCTGGTCCGCCATCACGGCCTCGCGCCGCTGGACGTGGGTCGCTATCTCTGGATCCCGCCGTTGCTCTACGACGGCGGCTCGATCCTCTTCGGACACTGGGCGAGCCGGCGCGCGAATCGGGTTCGTGACGGATCACCGGCGCGCGGCCTGCTCGCGCTCGCGTCCCTCTTGACCCTGGCACTGTTCGCGATGCCGTTTGCGCCCACCCCGCTCACCGCCATGGGGGTCGCCGGCGTCGCGCTGGTCGGTGGCGGCGGCATGTTCGCCTTCCTGTCGAGCGACATGCTGGCGCGGGTTCCGGCGCGTCTGGTGTCGAGCGCAAGCGGACTCACGGCGGCCGCGCAGTCGCTGTCGTACATCATCGTCAACCCCCTGGTCGGACGCAGCGTCGACCGCTGGCACAGCTTCACGCCAGCGTTGATCGCGCTCACCCTGTGGGTCGTGCCCGGCACGCTGCTCTGGCTGCTCTGGGTTCCCAAGACCGCGGACCCGGCGCCCGCGGTCTGACGGCACTGCTTCACCCGAGCTGAAGCAGCTTGAACGCGTGGGTCCACTTGTTCTGGGAGAGGCCCGGGATGCACCACAGCATGCAGAGCGGCTCGATGGCGCGCGCCGCTTCGATCGAGCCCATGTCGGCGGCCTCCCACCCCAGCGACCCGAGCAGCTTCGTCACCTCGGCCTTCGCGCCCGCGTGACTGCCGCAGATGAACATGGTCGGCGGCCCCCCCGGGAACTTGGGGTGGATCATGAACGGGTTGCCCACGCACGAGAACGCTTTCACGAAGTGCGCGTCGGGCGCCTTCTTCTGCAAGCGCTCCATCAGGGACTCGTCCAGGTTGGTGAAGAAGCGCAGCACGCCGTTCACAGGCGGCGCGTCGGCGATGGGGTTGGTGGCGTCGATCACGGTCTTGCCAGCCAGGTTCAC
>Ga0073899_10006486_pt1 | contig 10111 bp, 10 predicted proteins | sample KloWWTmetaKNB5Ph_FD_88975 | JGI IMG/M metagenome (GOLD analysis project Ga0073899, IMG submission 88975) | Active sludge microbial communities from Klosterneuburg, Austria, studying microevolution and ecology of nitrifiers - Klosterneuburg... | ecosystem: Engineered > WWTP > Aerobic digester >...
CCGGCAGGCCCCCCGCTTTTTGTCATTCTGAGGCCGCAGCCGAAGAATCTCTCCCGTATGGCCACGTACGAACGCGGGGGAGATTCCTCGCTGCGGCTCGGAATGACAGTGAGCGGGAGTGGCTGCCGGCTCGACCGAATGACATCGGTCCGCGTCTGACGCGACCGAACCGATCGGCGGGTCGCGGCCGATGAACGTCGCGCTGGCGCTCGATCTGATTGGGACGCTGGTCTTCGCGCTCTCGGGCGCGCTGGTCGGCGTGCGCCGCGATCTCGATCTGTTCGGCATCGCGGTGCTGTCGGTCGCGGCCGGGCTGGGCGGTGGCATCGTCCGCGACCTGCTGCTGGGCATCGCGCCGCCGGCCGCGCTGACGAATTCGGCCTACCTGCCGGTGGCGCTGGCGGCGGCCGGGCTGGGATTCCTCTTCCACCCCGGCATCGCGAAGCTCAGCGCCAGCGTCCGGCTGCTGGATGCAGTCGGGCTGGGCTTCTTCGCCATCGCCGGCACGCTGAAGTCGCTCGATCACGGCCAGGGCGCGATCGTCGCGGTGCTGCTGGGCGTCCTCACTGGCGTCGGCGGCGGAGTCATCCGCGACGTTCTGGTCGCCGAGGTGCCGGTCGTCCTGCGCCAGGAGATCTACGCGCTGGCGGCGCTAGTCGGCGGCGCGGTCTTCGTCGCGCTGCAGAACGGAGACGTCAGCAAAGCAGTCGCCGTGCCGGCCAGCGTTGCGCTGATCGTCGGGCTGCGCGTCCTGGCGATCCAGCGCAACTGGCAGGCGCCACGGCCACGACGCTAGTCGGCGGCCTCCTCCTCGGGACAATCGCCGTTCGAATACCCGGAGCGGAACGCGGCGACGACGCCGGTCTCCGGCTCGAAGCGACGCCGCCAGACGCAGCCGGTGTCGTTGGCCAGCAGGTGAATCGAGACTGACGGCTCGGCCGAGATCGTCGTCACCTTGTGGATGTCGCCATCTGGCGGCAGGAGCGCGAAGAACTCGCCGGTCTCGACCTCCTGATCGACGACGACCTCAAGGTCGGCTCGATCGGGGTCGGCGCCGTCATCCAGGCGCTTGTAAACCGTCTCGCCCTGCCGGCCACGGTAGAGGCCGATCAGCCCCCATGCCTGGTGGTCATGGACGGGGGTCGTCGCGCCAGCGGGGACGACGAGGGAGAACAGCGCCAGCGAGCCGTCCTCAGCTCGATAGAGCGCGTACTGACCGATCCCCCCGCCCATGCCGCTGGTCTCGTCCGGGCTGGCGAACGCGTCGGGCAGCCAGCCGTCGGACGCCAGCAGCCGCGAGAAGGCCGGCTCGAGCGCCTTGACACGCTCGGCGTCGCTTTCGACCGCGGCCATCAGCCGATGCGTCTCATCGATCAGTCCGCGTATCTCGGGCGTGTCGACGATGTAGCCAAACGGCGTGTCGTCAGTGATATTGCTGAAGTCGCACATGTGGTTCGCCCCTTTCGTAAGCACGTCTGGGGACATTATGGGGGATCGGGGCGTGGGGGACGGCCCTCACCCCCCGCCCCTCTCCCAACCTTGGGAGAGGGGAGCAGTGCCACGAGAGCCGATGGGTCCGATCCATGACACCCCCTCGCCCAGTATTGGGAGAGGGGCGGGGGCCGTCAGGGCAGCGGTGAGGGCCGTTCCCCGTATCTCAGCCCGTCAGATGAGATGCGTCTCGCGGATGCGGACGGCGTACTTGCCGGGGCGCAGCGAGCGCAGGCGACCGGCGCGGCCCGATGGCTCGGCCGGCGCAGTGGCGAGGATCTCCGCGGCCGGCGCGACCTCGCGGCATTCGGATGTCTCAACAACGATCTTGCGGATGACCAGCTGCCCGTCGGCAATGTCGACGTGGCGGCGAACGGCCGTCCTGGTCATGGTTGCCTCCTTGTCCATGTGCATCGGCACAGTGTCGGTACGCGTTTCCGAGACCGAGCCTGGACACAAAACACCCCCGGCATGCCGGGGGCGGAAGCAGATCACCAGACAGCAGAGGCGCCTGGGACGAAGCCTATCCGGTTCCCCCGAACTGCCGGCAGCGTTGGGCCGGCTCGGTTGTGGTACGGGACGAACTACCGTCCAACCAGTGACACCTCCACGAGGGTCGAATCACGCGGCTCACTCGAGCCACGCTGCTGTCCCTTTGGGGAATCCAGGGCATCCCGGCACTGCCGAACTACCCCCAGCGCTCTCCATGATACGGCGACACAACCCAACTCGCAACCCCATTCGTGTCCCGCATCCCTCATCTCCCGAACCGATACTGCATCCACAGAGCGCCACTGATCCGGGCCGCGTCGGCATGGATGCCGTTGCGGCGCGCCCAGGAGCAGAGATTGGCGACATCGCGGGCCAACAGTGTCTCGGCATTGCGATTGAGGTTCGGGTCGACGGCCTGCGGCAGGTCGATGATCGTTGCCCGACCCTGCCAATAGAGGATGTTGTACGGCGAGAGATCGCCGTGCACGCGGTCGCGGGAGAGAAACAGGGCAACGTTGTCGAGCAGGCGCGCGAAGACTGCCTCGGCCGTAGCCCGGTCGAGCCGGACGTGCTGAAGCAGCGGGGCCGGCCCTTCTTCGTCGCCGATGTACTCCATCAGAATTGCCTGCTCATTCCGGATGATCGGCCGCGGCACGTCGGCCCCGGCAGCGGAAAGCAGGTGGAGTGTGGAGAACTCGTGAGCTATCCATGAGCCGAACTGCGCCGCGCGGCCGGCCCGCGACTTCTGCTCGAACGCCCTTCGGATGCGCCTGTCATCGGACCAGCGTCCCTCCTGATAGACGGCGTCGTTCTTGAAGCCACGTTCGACAATCGGCCGATAGACCTTGGCCACGACCAGATCATGCCCGCTCGCCGGGCCACCCCGGCAGACCCAGGCGGTCGCCTCCTTGCCGCTCTTCAGCTCTCGGAGCACCTCGCTGATGAACTGCTCATCCAGGAACGACGCAAGCTCGGGGGCGCGGTTTTCCCCGACCGGATTGGATGTCTCGATCGACACGGTTGGTTCCTCCAGATGAATCACCGGTAAACAGGTTCGGGTCGCCATTGGTGATAGGCATCTGACACCTCCTTCAAACGAGCTGCGAAAGCTCGGCTACATACGTGTGATCACCTCGGATGACATCCGGCAGCCCCGCCCACCCTCTGTCATCCTGAATAGTCGACCGCAGTGGTTCTGTCAGCCGCGGCGCCCAGCCCTGATACTTGTCATTCCGAGCCGCAGCGAGGAATCTCTCCCACGCTGGCGCCAGTCGAACGCAGGAGAAATCCTTCGCGTGCGCGCTCAGGATGACAAGGAGGCAGGGCCGGCTGCCGTATCGCATGCCAGGCCGATTCACACACTGAGCGCGACATAACGCTGCCTGCTTCAAAGGGCTTGGCGCGTGCAACTGAGCGCGGCCAGCCGCGCACGCGCGACGGCACTACGCCCGGTCGAGCGGGCGAGGTGGGAGATCGGTTACGGGCTCAGGGCGTGGTTACCGGCCCGTCGGCAGAGGGGTGAAGCGCTGAATTGTGGTGGCAGTGGCGCGGCGCGCGCCGGTTGGCTTGCTCATCTGTCGCCTCCATCTCCACCATCATCCACCGCGGCACGAGATGCCGCGCGCTTCGACGGGACTTGCGCAGGATAGCGGCCGACGCGGAGGTTGTCAATCCACGCTTGCCGGCCATCGGATCGCCCGACTATCCTGCAGGCAGGCACGAGTGGAGAAGGGTGGGAGCCGATGAGCCTGCTGGTGTTTCATGAGGCGCGGGTGTTTGACGGCGAGCAGATGCTGGCGGGACCGCGCAGCGTTGTCGTCCGCGACGGGCGGATCGAGCGCGTAGTCGAGCCGGGTGAGTTGCCCGAAGGACTGCTTGCCGAGGCGCGCGCGAGCGGCAGCCTGATCCAGCAGCCGGGCGCGACACTGCTGCCGGGACTGATCGACCTCCACCTCCACCTGATCTGGGACGGCAGCGACGACCCCGTCCGCTCGCTGGCGCTGGAGACGCCCGAGCAGACGTTGCTGAAGGGGGTTGGCTTCGCCGCCACGACGCTGCGGGCCGGCATCACGACCGTCCGCGATCTCGGATCGGTCCACGATCAGGCGATCCGGCTGGCCGAGGCGGTCGAGCGCGGCTGGATTCCCGGCCCGCGGATCATCGCCTCTGGCCGCTCGATTGTCATGACAGGCGGCCACGATCCGTTCTGGGGGCTAGCAGTCGATGGGCCGGCCGAGGCACTGAAGGCGGTCCGCACCCAGCTCTTCGCCGGGGCGCGCGTCATCAAGGTCTCGGCAACCGGCGGGGTCTACGGCCGACCGAGCGGGGAATCAGTCGACGATGTCGAGCTGCTGCCGGACGAGCTGCGAGCGATCGTCGAGCAGGCGCACCGCCGCGGAGTGAAGGTCTCGGCTCACGCGATCGGGCAGCAGGGTATCCAGAACAGCATCGACGCCGGAATCGACACAATCGAGCACGGTCACTTCCTGACGCCCGAGCAGGCGCGGGCGATGGCTGAGCGCGGCATGGCGCTGATCCCGACGCTCTACGTCTACCAGTGCCTGGCCGAGAGCCCGAACATCCCGGCCTACGCCCGAGCGAAGGCGCGCGAGGTGATCGACCGCCACCAGCAGGCGTTCACGGATGCCCGCGCCGCGGATGTCCTGATCGGCGCTGGCTCCGACGCGGGCTCGCCAGAGACGCCGCACCCGGCGCTGATCGAGGAGATCGAGGCGCTGGTCAATGGCGGGCTGACCCGCGCCGAAGCACTGCGCGCCGCGACGGCCGATGCCGCCCGCATCCTGGATCTCGGCGACGAGATCGGCCACGTCCGGCCCGGCTACCGCGCCGACCTCGTGCTGGTGGACGGCGACCCGACGAGCGACCTCACCGCGTTGCGCCGGGTCCGGCGCGTCGCGCAGGGTGGGATTCTGCGTGCCTGACATGCCATTACTCATGATCTTTGTTGTGCCTGCTTGTCAAACACATCCGTCTCCGTTATTCTGCACTAGAACGAACGTTCGATGTACGTACGGAGACGCCCGATGGATCTTCTCGACCGCATGCTGGGATACGATCGCTGGGCAACACGGCGGCTTCTGGAGCAAAGTCGGGGGCTGACCGACGAGCAGCTCGACCGGCAGTTCGACATCGGCCTGGGCACGCTGCGCGACACCTTCGACCACATGATCCACGTCATCGACCACTGGACCGCGATGATGGACGGGCGGCCGGCCCCGCCGGAACGCACGGGGCGCCCTTCGATCGACGAGCTGATCGAGCGCAACGAGCGAAACTCGGCGACGTTTGCCGACGTTGCCCGGCGGATGCGGGATGAGAACCGTCTGGACGAGACGTTCATCGACCACTACGACTACCCGCAGTCGATCGGAGCGACGATCCTCCAGATCATCACGCACGATGTTCAGCACCGCAGCGAGGCGCGGCACATCCTCCAACGGCTCGGCGTGTCCGACCTGTGGGACGGTGATCCCCAGGAGTGGGAGCACGCAACCGGGATCACCGCGCCCATGCCGGAGTAGCCAGATGCGGGAGAGACCGTTATCGATCGACGAGTATACGAGCCTGCGCAGCGAGGACGGCATGAGCGTCAGCGCGCGGGGCCTCAACCGCGCCGCGCTCGGTCGGCAACTGCTGCTCTGCCGCGAAACGCTCGACATAACCGAAGCAGTGCGGCAGATCGTTGCGCTCCAGGCGCAGGAGCCGGCCTCGCCGTACCTGGCGCTCTGGAACCGGCTCGCGGGGTTCGACCCGGTCGAGCTCGACACGGCGTTCACTAGCGGCGCGCTCGTGAAGTCCAACGCGGTCCGGATGACGCTGCACGCCAACCACATCGATGACTACCCGACCTTCCGCGAGGCGACCGAGCCGACGATCCAGGCCGCGAGGTTACGCGACCGGCGGTTCCTCGCCAGCGGCCTCTCGCTGGAGGGCGCCAACGAGTTGGTCCCGGAGCTACTGGAGCAGGCCCGCGATCCGCGCTCGGCTGAGGAACTACGCGCCTGGCTGGACGACCGTTTGGGCGCGGGGGCGCATCCCGGCGCGTGGTGGGCGCTGCGACAGTACGCGCCGCTGCTGCGCGCGCCGACCGGTGAGACCTGGTCGTTCGGATCACAGATGGCGTTCGTCGCCCCGCCGTTCAGACCGGTGCTGGGCGACCAGACGGCGGCGGAGTCTCTACAGACACTGGTCTTGCGCTATCTGGCCGGGTTCGGGCCGGCGACGGTAGCGGACGTGGCGCAGTTCGCGATGATCCAGCGCAGCCGGATTCGGTTGGCGCTGCGTGCGCTGGACGGCGATGTCGTCCGACTGACCGGGCCAGCCGGGGAGGAGTTGTTCGACATCCCGGGCAGGCCGCTCCCCGACCCGGATACCCCAGCGCCGCCACGACTGCTGGGTATGTGGGACAACCTGCTCCTGGCCTATGCCGTCCGCGACCGCGTCATCCCGCCCCAGTACCGCAAGCATGTCATTCGGGTGAATGGCGACTCACTGCCAACGTTGCTGGTGGACGGCTTCGTTGCCGGTGTCTGGCGCGCGATTGACGGCGGCATCGAGGCAACCGCGTTCCACCCGCTGCCGCAAGATGTTTGGGACGGACTCGCCGCCGAGGCCCGTTCGCTATCTCGCCTGCTGGCCGGGCGCGATCCACTCATCTACCGCCGCTACCAGCACTGGTGGGACAAGCTGCCGGCCGGCGAAACCCGGCTACTGACCGGCAGCTGATCCACGTGGCTCGATCGGCGTGAGCTGACCCGCGTGCGCTTCGATGACCTCGCCGGCATCGAGGCAGAGATCCTCGCGGAAACGGCGCGAGACGATCTGCACCCCCAGCGGCAAGCCGTTCACCGGCGTCGTCGGCACCGCCAGCCCCGGCAGGCCGAGGACGGGCAGGGTCAGCTGAAACCGCAGCGCGTCGAGCATGAGTGGCGCGCTATCCTCGCCACGAATATCCAGGCCAACCGGCAACGCTACCTGCGTGGAGGAAGGCATCACGATCAGCGGGTAGGTGTCCAGAAATTCGTTCCAGGCGCGCAACAGAGTGTCACGCTCGGCGAGCGCGTTGAGATAGGTTGGCTGGTCGGCGATGCCCATCAGCGCGATCCACGACTCAATGAACGTGGCAATACCCGGGTCGCCACTCTCAGCAAGGAACGGACGCAGGGACAGGTTCAGGTCCGGCAAGCCGATCGGATGCCAGAGATCCGACACGCGCGAAAGGTCAGGCGGAGTGATCTCCTCGACCCGATAACCCGCGGCGCCCAGGTAGCTGCCAGCCTGACGGACGGCTGCGACGACTTCCGGGGCGATGACGACGCCTTCGACCTCTGTCACGAGCGCGACTCGGATTGGGTGAGGCAGTGGCTCGCCAGTCAGTGGGGCGGGAACCCACCAGGTATCGCGATAATCGGGGGTTGCCATCGCCGCCAACGCTAGCCGGGCATCGCGCACACTGCGCGTCAGCGGGCCCTGAACGGACATTATCTGGGAGCTCATCCGTCTCGGCGCGGTGGCGCTCGGGTTGAACGCGGCAACCCGGCCGAGGCTGGGACGGAGACCGACGACGCCGTTGCAATAGGCCGGCCAGCGCACCGAGCCGCCGATGTCGTTGCCCTGTGCGATGACGCCGACGCCGGCGGCGATCGATGATCCAGCGCCGCCACTGGATCCACCACAGGTCATGGCTGGATTCCACGGATTGAGCGTCAGGCCGTGCAGCGCGTTGTCGGTCATCGCGCGCATCGAGAACGCGGGCGCGTTGGTGCGACCGATGATGACCGCCCCGGCGCGGCGCAGGTTGGCCACCTGGGCACTGTCTTCGGAGGCGATGAGGTCCTTGAGCGCGGGCACGCCGCTGTCGGTCGGCAGGCCGGCCTGGTCGGTGTTGATCTTTGTCGTGATCGGCAGCCCATGGAGCAGGCCGAGCGGCTCACCAGCCTGTCGAGCGCGGTCGGCGGCATCCGCGTCGGAGAGCGCCTGTTCGTGCAGAAACGGCGGGACGACGGCGTTGAGCTGGGGATTCACCACGTCGAGTCGTTCGAGGTGCGATGTCACCGCCTCGCGGGCGGAGATACTGCCCGTCTGAATCAATCTCGCAAGCGCCACCGCGTCCAGCCGCCAGAGATCATCCGCCATGTCGTCCTCCATGCCCGGTAGACGTTGTGTCTTCGGGCGCAGTCTAGCAGCCTGTTTCCAGAACAGACGACGACGCTCGCTCGCGATGCGGAGAGAAGCGATCGCGCCAGCAGGGGATAGCAATACCGCCGGCCCCTGTCGGGAGCCGGCGGTAATCAGGCAAGGGGTGAATCGCGCAGGGGATCAGGCTGGAATCGCCTGGACAACCTTCAGCTTGCGCGGCGTCGCGGACAGATCCACCTGGATGCTGCCCTCAGTGCGGAAGAGGTAGCCGATGCCGCGGACGGTATGGAGATAGCGCGGGCGATCCGGGTCCGGCTCGATCTTGCATCGGATGCGCCGGATATAGACATCGACGCGGTTGGTCTCGCCGATGAAGTCGTACCCCCAGATTCGTTCGATGAGACGTTCGCGAGAGATCGCGACCGTCGGGTTGCGCATCAGCACCTCGAGGATGCGCATCTCCGTCGGGGTCAGGCTGGTCGCGTCGATGGCATCGCTCCGGTAGGAAAGCTCACCGATCGACAGTTCGGCGTCGCCAGCGCGGACGATCGTTCCCATCGTCATCAGGTCAGCCCGCCGGACGCGCCGGATGATGCACGCAACCCGCGCGACGAGCTCGAGCGGCTCGAATGGCTTGACGATGTAATCCTCGGCGCCCAATGCGAAGCCACGCAGCTTATCGGCGATGCCCCCCCGCGCAGTGACAAAGATACTCGGGCCGGCATAGCGCCTGGCCCGCAGCTCGGAGAGGAGCGCGAATCCGTCAGTGTCGGGCAGGTTGATATCAAGGATGAGCAGACTGGTCTCGCGGGTCAGCACCAGGTCGAATGCGTCTTCTCCGCACATCGCGACCGCCACCTCAAAGCCGGCGTCCTCGAGCGCGAAACACATGAGTTTGGCGGTAAGTGAGTCACCATCGACGATCACTACTCGGTCAGCCATCGTCCCCTCCCGGGTTCTCGACGTGGCCGGTGGCAAATACAGCAAACCGGCACGATGTTCCCATCGGCCGGTTGCACCACTTGCTCGACGCGGGCGAGGCGCCCAAATTACAGCCCGCGCGTCAACGCTTCCGAGTTGTGGCGTCTATGAGCGGACGATACAGAACCGTCCATGCTCTGGCTGAGGTGACCCATTCCAGAAATATGCGAACACGCGGATCATCGCAGCACTAACATGTCGTAACGTCTCACACATTGGCGTAGAAGTCAAGTTTCCGCGCAGCACTCCCCGCCCACCTCCGGCAGCAGCCATCGCGACAGTCGGTTTGATTTGACGACAGCAGAACGCCTGTTCTATTCTGATGATACGACCTGCGGAACGCGGGCATTGGCCGGACTTAGCCAGGCGAGGCGCCGCCGAAGCCAGCCTCGGCGTCAGAGAGGAACACAGCCGATGCCCGCCGAGATCGAGCGGATCATTCCAGCGGCCGACGGCCGCACCCACCTGATCGTCCAGTGCGGAGAGCAGCGCTGGCATGTCACGCTGAAACCTGTTCTCGACTTCAACAGACGCCCAGCCGGGGTACGTTACTGGCTGCGGCGAGACGGGTTGCCGCCCGACTCCGACGAGACGGCGATCGAGGCAGCGCTCCACGACATCGAGCAGATCAGCCGCTGAAGGACACTGCCGGCGCCTCCGGGTGGGATATATCGCTCCTGGCCCTGTCAGCCACCCTGGCGCCGGTGGCCGACGAGGGCAAGAAACCGCTCGATACGCTCGAAGTCCCAATCAGTCATATCGACCTGAATCGTCACCGTGATACCCGGCGCGATCGTCATCGGGACGGACAGAGCCTCGGCCGGAGCACTATCGCCGACTGATTGGAGCTCGGGCGCATCGGACGGCTGGGTCGCGACCACCGCCCGGGACGATGGACGTTCCAGGAACGGACGCAACATCGCGCCAATATCTTCGTCGAGCTCCAGGCGAGTGGTCTGCCCACGGACACCGCGACGGAAGACGCCGA
>Ga0073899_10006488_pt1 | contig 10109 bp, 8 predicted proteins | sample KloWWTmetaKNB5Ph_FD_88975 | JGI IMG/M metagenome (GOLD analysis project Ga0073899, IMG submission 88975) | Active sludge microbial communities from Klosterneuburg, Austria, studying microevolution and ecology of nitrifiers - Klosterneuburg... | ecosystem: Engineered > WWTP > Aerobic digester >...
GAAGGCCCGGGCCAGCCGGCCTGTCAAGCCGCTTTGCAGCAGCAGCGGGGGCCGCCAGGCCGTGTGCAGCCAGAACTGGTAGAGCAGGTTGGCCGCCACCATGCCCAGTGCTGCCGGGGGAGGAAACCCCAGCCACAGCAGCGGCGCAAAAAACAGCCCGCTGCCGCCGAGCTTGCCGGTCCAGCCCAGCCGGAAGGCGGCAAACAGCGTCAGCTGACGCGGTGTGTGGTGCACGCAGTGGCTGGCCCAGAACCAGCCCACCCGGTGGCCGGCGCGGTGCAGAGCGTAGTAGCACAGCTCCTGGCCGAGGAAGAGGGCGCCCCAGGCGCCGGCGTGGTCCATCGAGATGCTGCCCAGCCGGTGGGCGTAGACCCAGGCCAGCAGCGGTGCGGCCAGGCCCAGCCCCAGGGCTTCCACCCCGCGGCGCAGCAGGGCATCGGCCAGCGACGCGGCGGCGGCGCGCCAGTCGGGCGGGGCACCGCGGCGCTGCAGCCACAGCCCTTCGGCCACAGCGGCCAGCAGCATCAGGCCGAGCAGGGACAGCAGCGTGGTGCGGGCTGTGGGTGGCAGCAGTTCAAGAAGTTCGGTGGGCATGCGCCGATTGCAGCGGCACTGCCGTGCGGGTGGCGCCACATCGCGCGACGAAATGTGACGACGCCGTCACCCATCGGCTGCAGGGGCCGCGCAGTTTCTACACTGTCGGCATGAGCAAGCCGCTGATCCTGATGGTGGACGACGACGCCGAGCTGGCCGAGGACGTGGCCGAGCTGCTGTTCCGGGAGGGTTGGGCGCTGCACCATGTGCTCACCGGAGGCGACGGCGAAAAGGCCCTGGACCGGCTGCAGCCCGATCTGCTGCTGCTGGACGTGATGCTGCCCGATGCCCATGGGCTGGACCTGTGCCGCCGCTGGCGCGACCGTTTTCCGGCCCTGGGCATCGTGATGCTCACTGCCCGCGGCGACCCGATGGACCGGGTGCTGGGGCTGGAGATCGGTGCGGACGACTACCTGCCCAAACCCTTCGAGCCGCGCGAACTGGTGGCGCGGGTGCGCGCCCTGCTGCGCCGCCAGGCGCCGGGGCGGGTGCAGACGCAGCTGTTGCGTTTCGACGGGCTGGTGATCGACCCGCTGCAGCGCGAGGTGAGGGCCGGCGACGCGCTGGTGGCGCTGAGCACGGTGGAGTTCAAGCTGTTGCTGGCCCTGGCGCGCAGCGCGGGCCAGCCGCTGGACCGCGATCAGCTCAACGCCGCGGTGCAGGGCGGCCCCTACCGGCCGCTGGACCGCACGGTGGACGTGCAGGTGGCGCGGCTGCGGCGCAAGCTGGCCGACGCGGCGCCGGGGCGGGAGTGGGTGGCCACGGTGCGGGGTGAGGGTTATGTCTTCCTCCCCAAGGGTTGAGGCGTCGCTGCAGCGTCCGGCCGGCCGATGGCGGGGCTGGCTGCGCAGGCGCGACAGCCTGCGCCTGCGTTTGCTGCTGCTGCAGGCGCTGGTTCTGGTGCTGCTTGGCAGCGGCGTGGGGCTGCTGTTTTATGCCGAGCGCAACATCACCATCGCCGGCCTGTATGTGGAGCGCTGGGCACCGGTGATCGCCGCAGCGCTGCAGGCGGATCCGCTGGCGCCACCGGTCGGCCCGGAGGAGGAGGCGGTGCATTGGCTGCGGCCCGGTCCGCCCGAGCCCTCCCACCGACCCTGGGCGCAAGCGCCTCGTTTTGCGGCGCTGCGTGAGGCACTGGCCCAGCGCCGCCTGCCGGTGCAGGAACTGCGGCTGAGCCTGGCCTCACCGCAGCCAAGGCTGTGGCTGCACCTGGCTCCGCCCGGGCGGGCGCCGGGCTGGCTGGGCCTGCCGGCCCAGGTGCTGGTGCCGGAGTGGTCGGCGCGCACGCTGGCGCTGCTGGGCACCGGCGTGGCGCTGCTGACCCTGCTCAGTTGGGCCACCACACGCTGGCTGGTGCGGCCACTGGAGGCGTTGCGACGGCGCATCGATGACGTTGCGCCGGCCGCAGACGACCTGCCGCCGATCGGGCCCGAGGCCGCCTGGGCCGTGCCGGAGATCGCCGCCATCGACGGCGCTCACCGGTCCCTGCGCCGGCGTCTGGCACAGCAGGAACGGGAGCGCGCCCTGCTGCTGGCGGGTGTGTCGCACGATCTGCGCAGCCCGTTGGGGCGCATCCGCCTCAGCGCGGAACTGCTGCCTGACGACCCCGCGTGGGCCAAACGCCGTGCCGCCATCGTGCGCAACGTGCAGCAGGCCGACCGGCTGATCGAGAGTTTTCTCGACCATGTGCGCTGCGGCGAATTGCCGCTGGACCAGACGGTGGATCTGGCCGCACTGGCCCGATCCGTGGTGGCCATGGCCGAGCGCCCAGATGACGAACTCCGGCTCGAGGCGCCGCTCAGCCTGCCTCTGGCGCGTGCCCACCCGCTGCTGCTGGAGCGGCTGATGGCCAACCTGCTCGACAACGCTTTTGCGCATGGCGCGCCGCCGGTGCGACTCAGCCTGGGCGGCTCGCCCGAGGGCGGCTGCTGGCTGGCCGTGGCCGACGGCGGGGAGGGTCTGGCGCCGGACGAAGCGGCAACGCTGCAGGCGGCCTTTGCCCGCGGCGACCGCGCCCGCAGCCGGCCCGGCAGCGGGCTGGGTCTGGCCATCGTGCAGCAGACCGTGGCCCGTCTCGGCGGGACGCTGCAGTTCCAACGCCTGGCGCCGCAGCAGGGACCCTACCGCCATGAGGTGCGGGTGGCGTTGCCGCGTCGTTGAACCGACCGGCGCTCGGGCAGCGGGCCGGCGGTGATGTGACAACCCTGTCGTGATTCGTCGTGTCGTGTGACGGCGCTGCAGCGGCTGCCGGCGTGCAATGCAGTCCTGCCGCGACGCCCCGTCGGCGCAGCCCTCTCAACGAACCCAGGAGCCTGACCATGTCCCGCCAAAACCTCGATGTTTGCCCCAATGTTCGTCCCGTTGTTCTTCCCCTTGCTGCCGCCCTGCTGCTGGCGTTGACCGCCTGCGGCGGGGGCGGCGGCAGCGACGACTCGGCCGACGACAGCCTCAGCAGCGAAACCGCCACCCACTACGCTGCCGACAGCACGCTGGTGGCCAGCGACACCACCGTCGCGGTGGAGACCGCCGTGGTCACCGCCGAAGCGGTCACCGCCACCCAGGCGGGCGGCTCGGCCGCCTCCACCGGCCGCAGCTCGGCCCAGGCGGCCGGCCAGGGTGAGGGCCAGGCCAGTGCCCAGGCTGTGGCCAGCGTGCCGGTGGCCTGCCCAGGGGGCGGCAGTGCCACCCTGACCATCACCGGCGGCACGGCGCTGTCGGTGCTCAATGGGCAGTTCGACGCCGGGGAGATGTATGCCATCACCTTTGACCAATGCGCCGCTGCCAGCGGTGCGGCCCAGGTCAACGGGGCCATGACTCTCACGGTGCAGTCCGCAGGCAGCGGCAGCCTGGTCGCTGCCGTCACCGCCACGGCCCTGCAGGTCGGCCTGCCGCGCGGCAGCCTGAGCTACAGCGGTGCGGCCAGCTGGAGCGCCAGCCGCAGCGACAACGGAGGCGGGGTCACCGTTGCCAACAGCACGCTCGCGGCGGACCAGCTGTCGGTCACCACCGCCTATGCTGCGCGCAGCAGCCAGTTTGCGCTGACCGCGGTGGATGTGCAGCGCAGCGCCACCTGGAGCGGCGAGCTGCTGCAGTCCAGCAGCATGAGCGGCAGCTGGACCCTCAGCGCCAGCGGGGTGAACGGCAACTTCTCCGCGACCGTGGCCACGCAGCGCAACTGCAGCTTCGATGCCGAAGGCAACCCCACCGGCGGCGGCTGGAGCCTGGACCTGCCCACGGCGCGCCTGACGATGTCGGTGGCCGGCGGCAGCGCCACGCTGCAGCTCGACTCGGGCAAGGACGGCAGCATTGACCGCAGCTGGACCGCCACGCTGCCGGAACTGGAGGCGGCCGCCGGTTGAGCCGGCTGCCCCGCTCCCGGCAAGGGGCAGGCGATGAGCGGCACACTGTGCCGATCCTCTCCTCGCCACCCCTTCTGCCCTCATGTCTGCGCTGCACTTCGGCTTTGACCACTCCTACGCCCGCGATGTGCCCGCCGGCTTCCGTCCAGGGCAACCCGCCCGGGCGCCGGCGCCGCAGCTGGTGTTCCTGAACCGGCCGCTGGCCCGGGAGCTGGGGCTGGACCCGGCCGCCTGGACCGACACGCTGGCCGCCGACGTCTTCAGCGGCAACCGCCTGCCGGAGGACGCCCGGCCGATTGCACAGGCCTACGCCGGCCACCAGTTCGGTGGCTTCTCGCCGCAGCTGGGGGACGGTCGGGCGCTGCTGCTGGGGGAGCTGATCGACCGCCAGGGCCGGCGGCGCGACCTGGCCTTCAAGGGCTCCGGGCGCACCCCCTTCTCCCGCGGCGGCGACGGCAAGGCGGCGCTGGGGCCGATGCTGCGCGAGGTGCTGATCGGCGAGGCCCTGCAGGCGCTGGGTGTGCCCACCACCCGGGCGCTGGCGGTGGTGGCCACCGGGAAGGCGGTGCGCCGTGACCGGCCGCTGCCAGGTGCGGTGCTCACCCGCGTGGCGGCCAGCCACCTGCGGGTGGGCAGCCTGCAGTACTTTGCCGCCCGCGGCGAGGCGGACAGCCTGGCCCGCCTGGTCGACCACGCCGTTGCACGCCACGACCCGGAGCTCGCCACCGAGCCGGACCGCGCCGCCCGGGCGCTGGGCCTGCTGCTGGCCGTGGCGCGGCGCCAGGCTGCGCTGCTGGCGCAGTGGATGAACCTGGGCTTCATCCACGGCGTCATGAACACCGACAACATGAGTCTGTCGGGCGAGAGCATCGACTTCGGCCCCTGCGCCTTCCTGGAGGCCTACGACCCGGCCACCGTCTTCAGCAGCATCGACCAGACCGGCCGCTACGCCTACGGCAACCAGCCGCACATCGCGCGCTGGAACCTGGCCCGCCTGGCCGAGGCACTGCTGCCGCTGCTGGCGCCGCCGGAGGACGACGCCGCCCAGCAGCGTGCGGTGGACCGGGTGATGGAGGTGATCAACGCCTTCCCGGACCTTTACGCCGCCGAGCTGCTGCGCGGCCAGCGCGCCAAGCTCGGGCTGGCACCGCTGGCAGGCGCTGCGGCCGACCCGGAACGCGACCGCGCCGACACCGCGCTGGGGGACGCCTGGCTGAACCTGCTGCAGAACCAGGCGGTGGACTTCACGCTGGCCTGGCGCCGGCTGGCGTATGCCGCGCAAGGGCAGGAAGCGCCCCTGCGCGGCTTGTTTGCCGAACCCGCGGCGCTGGATCCCTGGCTGCTGCGCTGGCGCGAGCGGATGGCGCAGGACGGCGGCGACGCCAGCGGGCGCGCTGTCGCGATGCGCCGCGTCAACCCCTGGCTCATCCCGCGCAACCACCGGGTGGAGGAGGCGCTGGAGGCGGCCAGCGAATCCGGCGACCTCAGCCCCTTCGAGGAACTCCTGGCCGCACTGGCCGAGCCCTTCGACGAGCGGTCCGATCGCGAGCGCTACGCGGAGCCGGCACCGCGCGAGGTGACGGCGCGCTATCAGACCTTCTGCGGCACCTGAGGGCGGCCCGGCAGTTCGGCCGGCACCTCCGCCCCTGCCTTCGCCCGCGCCTGCGCCTCACCGGCCTGCAGGTGGCGGTTCAGGCGGCCGAGCAGATCCACCAGTTGGCGGACTTCCTCGTCGTTCCAGACGGCGGTCCAGCGCAGGACCGCTGCGAAGTCGCTCGGGTTGCGCTGCTGCCAGAACTGTCGGTGCTGCTCGGTCAGACGCAGGCGCCGAGCCCGCCGGTCGCCCGGGTCCACCTCGATCGCCAGAAAGCCCTTGCGCTGCAGGGCGGCAGCGATCTGCTTGGCGTTCTGGTGCGTCATCGCCAGCGCTGCGGCCACTGCCGACAGGGTGGGAGGCGTGGACTGCGCCCCGATCCAGGACAGCAGCGCCCCCTGTTGGGTGGTGATGCCGCTGGGCGCCAGCTCCCGGTCCAACAGGGTGCGCAGTCGACCGGCCTGCGCCAACAAGAGGCGCAAGGCACGCACCCGGTGGGCATTTGCGGGGGGCAAATCCCCCAGCGCCAGATCCAGCCATTGACGGTCGGAAGACATATTCAATATATTACCTTTCATCGACCGGATGGAGGCGCGACGCCATGATCGCCTTGTTTCCTCATTGCGGATTCCTGTCCGAAACCTCTCGCATGCTGCACATCGCGCAGGCTCTGCGCGAGTGCGGAGAGTCGGTGTGCCTGGCCAGCCACGGCGGGCCCTACCTGAGCGTGCTGCAGGATGCCGGTGAAGACGTGACCTTGCTGGAGCCCCGCCTGGATGCGGCCCGCTGCGAGCGCTTTCTGCGCGACCTGGTGCAGATTGGCCGGCCCGGTGTGCGCCTGCAACCCGCTGAGGAGGTGCGCCAGAGCGTGCAGGCCGAAGCCGAATTCCTGCGGCAGGCCGGTGCCCGTGCCGTGGTGATCGGCTTCACGCTGACCGCCTACCTGTCGTCGCGGGTGGTGGGCCTACCGTTGGTGGCTTCGCACGGTGGGTCCTATGTACCGCCGATGCTGGAGCAGGGCCTGGCGCCCGTTCCCACCACGATGCCGATGCCCGGCGCGGAATGGCTGCCGCGCTGGCTGAAGCGGCGCATGGCCAACAGCGGCACGATGCGCATGAGCGGCCCCACACGCTTCCTCAATGAGGTGGCTGCGGAGTTGGGGGTGGAGCCGGTTCCCACACTGGCGGCCCTGATGCTGGGAGACCTGACGCTGGTGACGGACCTGCCGCAGGTGCTCGGCCTGTCGGCCGAGTCGCTCAACGGTTGGCAGCCGCGTCGCCCGCAGGCCTACCGGGCGGGCACCCGTCTGGTGGCCACCGGACCGCTGTTTGCCCGGCTGGATTGCCCCTTGCCGGAGGCGTTGCAGCCCTTTCTGGACGGTTCGGCGCCGACCGCGCTGGTGGTGCTGTCGTCCAGCACGCCGCAGATGCTGCGGGCCGTGGTGCGCCGGGTGCGGGCGGCGGGGGTGCGGGTGATCGTCGGGGCCACGATCCACGACTACGGGCCGAACGACGACCCCGGGGTGGTGGTCGCCGCCCTGCTGCCCAATCATCGGGTGATGCCGCGGGTGCAACTCGCTGTGACGATGGGGGGCCAGGGCAGCATCCAGACCGCGATGGCCAGCGGCACACCCGTGATCGGCATCCCGCTGCATCCGGAACAGGAACTCAACGTGGACCTGGCCGCCCGCCACGGCGCAGGCCTGGCCCTGGCGCCTCGCCACGTGGATTCACCCCGTCTGACCGATGCCGTCCAGCGCCTGCTCGCCGAGCCGGGTTTCGCGGCCGGGGCGCAGCGCGTCCGGCAGTGGTACGCCGCTGCCGACGGGGCGGGAACGGCGGCCCGGGCGATCCTGGACTGGCTGGAGGCGCGGTCAGCGCCGCTTCATCAGTGACCGGTTGGGGTCACCAAGGCAGGTCAGAGCGCCGGCAGCACCGTGCCGCGGCATTCCCCGAAGCCGATGCGCGCCCGCCCCGGGGCCTCGCACCAGCCGCGGAAGATGACCGTGTCGCCATCGGCCAGAAAGCCGCGGGACTCGGTGTCGCCCTGCGCGCCGGGCAGCTGCAGCGGCTGCCGGCCCGCCTGGGTCAGCTCCATCATCGCCCCGGCTTCCGCTGCGGTGGGGCCGCTGATGGTGCCGCTGCCCAGCAGGTCGCCCACCTGCAGGTTGCAGCCGCCTTCGGTGTGGTGGGTCAACATCTGCGCCGGGGTCCAGTACTGGTGACGGAAACTCGTTTCGGTCAACGGCACGGCAGGCAGGCCGGCGGCCCGGCGGGCGGCCGATTCCAGCGCCACACTCAGCCGGATGTCGAAGCCGCCCCGGGCGCGCTGGGCGTCGTCGATCAGGTGGGGCAGCGGCGCGGGCTCGCCTGGCGCGCGTTCGAAGGCGCAGCGGTAGGGTGCCAGCGCCTCCAGCGTGACGATCCAGGGTGACACGGTGGTGGCGAAGTTCTTGGCCAGGAAGGGCCCCAGCGGCGCCATCTCCCAGCCCTGGATGTCGCGCGCCGACCAGTCGTTGAGCAGGCAGATGCCGAAGAGGTGTTCCTCGGCACGGCCGATGGGGACCGGCTCGCCCAGCGGGTTGGCGGCACCCACCACCAGGCCCAGCTCCAGCTCGTAGTCCAGCCAGGCGCAGGGGGCATGGACCGGCGCCTCGGCGCCGGGTGGGCGCAGCTGCCCGCGCGGGCGGCGCACCGCCTGGCCGCTGACGCCGATGCTGGACACCCGGCCGTGGTAGGCGATGGGCAGCCAGCGGAAGTTGGGCGACACGTCCGGGATGCCGAAGAGCTTGCCGATGTTCAGCGCATGGTGGATCGAGGTGTAGAAGTCGCTGTAGTCGCCGATGCGCATGGGCAGCGCGTGCTCCACCTCGGACTGCTCCAGCAGCGCCGCGGCGGGAACGGTGGCCGGGGTGTTGGGCAGGGCAAAGAGCGCAAACAGCGCATGCCGCAGCGCCTGCCAGGCGCTGGGGCCCAGGGCGATGAAGTCGTTGAGCTGCGGGCGGGCCGCCAGGGCGGCGGCCTCGACAGCGGCGGGCGGCAGGCAGCCCGCCTGGACCAGCAGGCCGAGGTCGATCACCCGGTCGCCCAGCGCCACCCCGCCACGCCAGGGCTCGGCCGAGCCGGCGCGGCGGAACACGCCGAAAGGCAGGTTCTGGATCGGGAAGTCGCTGCCCGGCTGGTTGGCGCTGACCAGCCAGCTGCGTGCCGCGGGGTCGTGGGTGAAGTCGATGGGGCGCATGCTGTTGTTCTCAACCGGCCAAGCGGTCGTCGAAGATCGCCACCGCCCGGGTCCAGCCGGCGCTGGCGCCACGGATCTTGTGCGGGAAGCAGCTGATGAAGAAGCCATCCGCCGGCAGCGACTCCAGGTTGTGCAGCTTCTCCAGGTGGCAGTAGCCGATGTCGCGGCCGGCCTTGTGACCCTCCCAGATCAGGCGGGCGTCCTGGGTTTCGCCGTACTTCTTTGCGGTGTGGACGAATGGGGCGTCCCAGCTCCAGGCGTCGGTACCGGTCAGGCGCACGCCGCGTTCGAGCAGGTACATCGTCGCCTCGTAGCCCATGCCGCAGCCGCTGGCCACATAGTCGGGCTGGCCGTAGCGGCTGCCGGCGCGGGTGTTGACCACCACGATCTCCAGCGGCTTGAGGGTGTGGCCGATGCGCGCCAGCTCGGCCTCCACATCGGCGGCGGTGACCACGCAGCCGTCGGCGAAGTGGCGGAAGTCCAGCTTCACCCCGGGTTGGAAGCACCAGTCCAGCGGCACCTCGTCGATGGCGATCGAGCGCTCCTTGTCGCCCAGCGCCTGGTTCATCGTGCTGTGGAAGTGGTACGGCGCGTCCAGGTGCGTGCCGTTGTGGGTGGACAGCTGCACCAGCTCCACCGCCCAGCCTTCGCCGTCGGGCAGGTCCTCCTTCTTCAGGCCGGGGAAGAAGGGCGCGATCTGCTCGAAGGTGTCGGCGTGGTGGAAGTACTGGATCTTCGGCGCGAAGGCGGGCGGGTCGGAGACGACGTCGTTCTCCAGGTAGATCGACAGGTCGACGATGCGGCGGCTCATGGCAGGGGCCTCTCCTTGAGGTGGGACACGGTCAGGGCGGGACTGTGCTTCGGGCGGCGCTTCAGCGCAGCAGCGCCAGGCTCAACGACGGGAAGGCGACCAGCAGCAGCAACACCGCCAGCATCGTCAGCGTGAAGGGCGCGGTGCCGCGGAAGATGTCGCCCAGCGACAGCGGCACGGTGTTGCCCAGCGTGCTCTTGACGACATAGGCACTGAGGCCGAAGGGCGGTGTGAGCAGACCGATCTCCACCGCCACCACCGTGATGACGCCGAACCAGATCAGGTTGAGCCAGAACTGCTCGGCCACCGGCAGCATCAGCGGCAGCACGATCAGCAGGATCGACGAGGAGTCGATCACCGTGCCCAGCAGCAGGATCAGCAGGATGTAGATCAGCAGGAACACCGCCACCCCGAACCCGGCCGCGGCCATCCAGGCGACCAGGGCCTGAGGGGTGCCGCTCATGGCCAGCATGCGGGTGTAGATGTTGGCGCAGATGATCAGGAAACTCAC
>Ga0073899_10006490_pt1 | contig 10107 bp, 9 predicted proteins | sample KloWWTmetaKNB5Ph_FD_88975 | JGI IMG/M metagenome (GOLD analysis project Ga0073899, IMG submission 88975) | Active sludge microbial communities from Klosterneuburg, Austria, studying microevolution and ecology of nitrifiers - Klosterneuburg... | ecosystem: Engineered > WWTP > Aerobic digester >...
ATAAACGGTACGCGCTCAGTATCGGTGCGTTTCAGTTTCGGTTGGGGGTTTCGGTGCGCCGCTGTTCGGCGTGTCATGCAGCGCCGCGACGTCGCCGAGCTGCACACCGAAAACGATCGTTTGCGGCAGGCGTAGCGCGCGGTGGTGGAATCGTTGTTTGCCAGGGTTCCTTCTTGTTCTCCTTCTTTGACGGGCGATACGGTGAACCGATCGGCCGAGCACGGAGCCGAGGATGCAGCGACGACAGATTGCGGGACCAGCGATGACCAGGCCCAGCCACGTGTTGTCCGCCTCCCGTTCTCATCTGAGGTGGACTATCGGATTCAGTTCTGTCGCGCTCATTCTGGTCGTCCTCGGTGGGGTATGGATCCGGTTTGCGGCGTCCGGTGGGCCGATCGGTGCTGACCAGGCCTGGCACCATTTCCTCGCCCTGCACCGCAGCCAGGCCGCCGACACCATCGCGTTCACGCTGAACAGCATCGGCGGACCGCTCATCGCGACCATTCTCATCGCGGTTCTAACGGTCGTGCTGCTACTGGCCAAACGCCTATGGGAGGCCGCCGTGTTCGCTGTCTCTGCGGCGCTGGCCACGGCGGCCTCAGAACTGCTGAAGATTGTGATCGCGCGACCGCGGGCAGTTGATGAGACCATCGTCGCGCACGGGTTCTCATATCCCTCTGGTCACACCACCATGGCCGCCGTCGCCGTCGTCGCAACGGCGCTGCTGGTGAGACGGTGGTGGGTGTGGCTGGTCGGTGCCGTTTGGGTGGCGTTGATGGCATGGAGTCGCACGTATCTCCTCGTGCATTGGCTCTCCGATACGATTGCTGGCGCTGTTCTCGGTGCCAGCGTCGTCGTGATCGTATGGTGCAGCCTCTGTCTATTCCTCGATGCACCCTCACGAGCACGCGCTCAACAACCGGACAGGAGCTGATGATGACTAACGATCCGCCCGTGCCAGGGCCGGAAGAGTCGAGGTCGGACGCGACCCGCCGCACCTTCTTGAAGCGGTTGGGGATCGGCGTGGCTGGCACCGCTGCCGTGGGTGCTGCGGGTGTCGCTATCGGGTCAGCGGTGACCAGGCCGCGTGGACCGTTGTCGTTCGAGGAAGAGGAATCGGACCCCACGAAGGCGTTTGACCATGTCGTGGTGGTGATGTTCGAGAATCGATCGTTCGACAACGTTCTGGGCTGGCTATACAAAGACGGTGAAGTACCTGCGGGAGCATCCTTTGATGGTCTGCACCAGGGGTCCTACTCAAATCCGATCCCCGGGACGCACGAGACCATCGCCGCACACGTGTACACGGGGTCAACCGATCGGGTGATGTCCAGCCCTATCCCTGACCCTGGGGAGGCATACCCGCACGTCAACACGCAGATCTTCGGAATGGTCGATCCCGAATCGAATCGCGAACTGCACAAGAACGGGATGAACGCTCCGTTCAACGCGCCAGCGAAAGGGCAGGCGCCGACGATGGCGGGGTTCATCGAGGACTACATCATCAACTACGAAGCTCTCGCGCAAGGCAAACGCACACCGTCGCGGGAGGAGTACGCCGTGGCGATGGGCGGGTTCTCACCCGAGATGCTGCCGGTGTTCTCCACCCTCGCGAAGGAGTTCGCCGTCTTTGACCATTGGTTCGCGGCGGTACCGTCGCAGACGTACTGCAACCGGTCGTTCTTTCATGCCTCCACCTCCAATGGGTTCGTCACCAATCGCGGGGGCGGGGGTTACGGTAAGTGGTTCGATGAGAAGACCTCCCACGCGCCGACCGTGTTCAACCGGTTGACGGATGAGGGGTTGGATTGGCGGGTGTACTACGACGAGGCGCAGCTGATGTCGCTGACGGGGATGCTGCACGCCAGCGTGACGCAGAAGTACTGGAAGACGAACTTCCGCACCATGAAGCAGTTCTACCTGGATGTGGCCAACGGCAACCTGCCGGCGTACTCGTTCGTCGAGCCTCGGATGGTGTTCAATCACAACGACATGCATCCTCCGTATGGTGAGTTGCGTGTCGGTGACAATGACGGCGCCGACGTCGTCAACGCCGCTGTGTCGGATGTTCGTGCCGGTGACAAGCTCCTGCACGACCTGTATACCGCGCTGCGCACGTCTGACAGTCGTGCGGGGTCGAATGCGTTGAACACGGCGATGCTGGTCACTTTCGATGAGCACGGCGGCACCTACGATCACGTTGCCCCACCCGCGGCGACACCGCCGGGTACCGGGGAGAAGGGGGAGATGGGCTTCGCATTCGACCGCCTCGGTCCACGGGTGCCGGCCATCCTGATCTCCGCCTACACCGCGCGGAACACGATCGTCAACGCGACCAAACATCATGGGTCGCTGATCAGCACCCTCACGCGGCAGCATGGGCTGGAGCCGCTGACGCACAGGGACGACGACGCCCCGGATATGTTCGATGCCATCAATCTCAAGTCTGCTCGACCGATCGAGAAGTGGCCGGTCACGCACCCGGCGTATGTCCCGGTGGACATCGACGGGGAGATGGACCCGAAAGCCGACCAGCACAAGGCGAGGAAACTCAGTAACCCTGCCAAGGGCCTGCTCGGGATGCTGATCGCAAAGTTCGGTGATCCGGCTGATCCGGTGCCCGAGACCTACGACGCCGCCTTCGACGCGCTCACCGAGCTCGGGCAGGGCCTGTTCGGAACCCTCGACCCGTAAACGCCTGGCACAGGACAAGCCCCTCGGGAGCCGGTTGCTGCCGAGGGGCTCGCGCGGGATCGGGTATCCCCCCAGAACGCGCCGAGAGGGCGGGGGGGACCCTACTTGGTCGGCGCGTCAGTCACGTCGTTCGCGTCCGGGGTCTCGTTGGCATCGTTCGCGTCGGATGCTTCGTTCGCCTCGTCGGCGTCCTCGGTCTCCTGGGCGAGGACAGTGCCGTTTCCGGCGTCGATGATCACTTCGGTGATGGTGCTGTCTTTGCCGGTGATGTCGACCTGGTAGACGACGAAGCCGTCTTCCTCCTCCAGCTCGACTTGCCCGGCGGTGCCGGGGACGGCCTTCAGGGCAGCTGCTTTCGCCTCATCCGGGGTGATCTTCGCGAGCGCCTCCAGCGCTTTGGACTCGGCCGCGTCTCGCGCCTTCTCGTCAGCAGCCGTCTCGGTCCCTTCCGCAGCTTCTGCCGCCTCGGGCGGGGCGGTGATGGTGCCGGCGATCGGCGTGTCGTGCTCCTGCGAATCGCTGCCGGTTCCCGGTGCGGAGGTTGCTGAGGGGAGGGCTGCCCCGGTGGTTGCTGCCGCGACGCCGACTCCTCCGAGGACGAGGCCGACCGCTACCACGCCGGTGGCGACAGTTCGTTTGACGGACTTTCTCATGATGTGCTCCTTCTTCACGTTCGCCGAGCTGGTTCTCGATCGTTCTCTGAACTTACGAAACCGACGATGAGATGAACGTGAGAGACCCCAGCGGCGTTCAGGAGGTGGCGAGAGGCAGTCGCAAGGTGACGGTGGTGCCCGCACCGGGGGTGGAATCGATGGTTGCGCTGCCCCCGTGTCCAGAGATGATTTGCTGTACCAGCGCCAGTCCAAGTCCATGTCCCGGGGTGGAGCGAGCCGTATCAGCCCTCCAGAACCGCTCGAACGCGCGCCTCGTCTCGGCCGGGGACATTCCACGGCCATCGTCATGAACCCGGATCAGCAGATTTGTGATATCTACTGTCGTCGCCACCGAGACGACCCCGCCGACCGGAGAGAATTTGACGGCGTTCTCCAGCACGTTCGCAACCGCGCGCACCAGCAATTCGTACGAGCCCTTGACCGTTCCCGGATGCTGACCCCCGGTCTCAACCGTGACACCCGCGCGATCCGCCGCGGATGCGACGTCAGCGATCGCCGCATCGACAACGCACTGGATGTTCACGCTCGTGAAGCTCGACGCAAGCTCAGCGTTCGAACTACTCGAAAGTTTCAGGAGGGCGTTGCTGAGCCGGCTGAGTTCTACGGTCGCGTCCAACGCGGACTCGATCGCTTCCCGGTACTGTGCCCCCGTGCGGGCACGGCTAAGTGCCAACTCCAGCTCCCCCTGGATCACGCTCAGCGGTGTGCGCATCTCATGAGAAGCGCCATCGATGAACGCTCGCTGCCGGTCGAAGCTCTCCCGGATCGGACGCAACGCCGCCTTGGCCATCAGCCAGCTCGAGATCGGAAGAATGAGAAGGAGACTTGCGTAGAAGATGATCAGCCCGTTGCGCAAGAGGATCACTTCCGGGTCCGGCCCATCCCCGCCTTTCGAGACCGCCTCGACATCGAAGCTGCCGGTGACGAAAAAGTAGATCCCCAGGGCGAAGATCGCGAACAAGCTCAACTGCACGACCGTGTACGTCGCCGTGAGCCGCAGTGTCGCCCGACGGAAGATCACGCGTCACCGGAAATTAGGTACCCGGCGCCTCGCCGCGTCTGGATGATGTCAGGCTCCCCCGGCAAGCTCAGCTTCTTCCGCAGGTAGCGGATGTAGGTCTGAACCACGTTGCTGAATCCGTCGTAGTTACTGTCCCAGGCGTGATCGATCAACTCCGACGAGCTCACGATCCGCCCGGCATTGCGCATCAGATACTCCAACACTGCGTACTCCTTCGCTGTCAGATCGATCACCCGACCCGCCCGCGCCGCCTGCTGCGTCGCGGGTACCAGGGTGACCCCCTGCGCTGTCAGGGTCGGTAAGTGTGCTGTCGGCGATCGGCGCAGCAATGCGCGGATCCTGGCGAGCAGCTCCTCGACGTGGAACGGCTTGACGAGATAATCATCTGCGCCCGCATCCAAACCGCCCACACGGTGATGCACCGAATCCAGCGCGGTGAGCATCAGCACCGGCATGTCGCTGTCGAGCAGCCGAATACGGCGACACACCTCCATCCCCCCACCAGCAAGACCCGGCAACATCAGATCGAGAACCACCAGGTCGTACACGTCGACCTCGAACTCTTCCAGGCCAGCCGGTGCCGTCGCAGCCACCGTCACCGAGTAACCGTTCTCCGCGAGGATCCGCCGGATCAAGCCCCCGATCCTCGCGTCGTCCTCCACCACCAAAACCCGCACCGCGAACTCCTCCCCTAATCAGGACCGATCCGAAGCCTCATCGGCCCGCCTGTAACCCGGCTGTGAAGGAAACCGAAAACCGCTCCGGCGAATCGCCCAAGCCCGGGTTCTAGGCGGAAGCGCAACACCTAAAGTGTGAGTTGTCTAGACCACCACCGAAGGGCTGCGCTTCCTTGTCCACACTTTACCGCCACCTCACCCTGAACGACCGGATCGAGATCGAGAAACTCCACGACCACGGCCACACCCACGCCGAGATCGCTCGAAGAATCGGCGTGCACCGTTCAACCATTGGCCGCGAGATCAAGAAGCGTTCCTGGCAACCTGAACACGACCACGCGAATCTTCGCCCCTACCTACGGAACAAACTCGACACCCGTCACCGGCGAGACCGGGTGTATCTCGCTGGTCAAGCACAACTCCACGCCAACACACGCCGAGCACGCTCGCACCAGCCCTACCGAATGACGCATGACCCGCTCGTTGATTGGGTGATCACACATTTGGGTCGGGGGTGGACCCCGGAAGAGATCAGCGGACGCCTCCCTATCGAGCACCCCACCGATCACCGTATGCGGGTCAGCCCAGAAACGTTGTATGCCTGGATTTACTCACCCGGCCAACAGCATCGGCAGCTGCACCAATACCTTGCTCGGGGGCAGAAGAAACGACGCCGCATCAAGGGCCGAAAGGTACGCACGGAACGCATCAAATATCGGGTCTCGATACATGAACGACCCGCCGAGGTATTGACGCGGGAAGAGTTTGGGCATTGGGAATCAGACAGTGTGCTGGGCGCACACGGCACCGGCGGTATTCACACCATGGTCGAACGCACAAGCCGTTACTACCTGGGAGTGAAGCTCTCCCGAGTCGCTGCTGCCCCGACTCTGGAGGCGCAGCTTGGCGTGTATCGGGTGCTGCCTGCACACGCCGTCAAATCTGTCACAGCCGACAATGGAAGCGAGTTCGCACACCATTACATGCTTGCCGACACGATCGGGGTGCCCACCTATTTCTGTGACCCGTACAGCGCATATCAGCGGGGCAGTAACGAGCACTTCAATGGTCGGCTACGGAAGTATCTCCCCAAGGGCACAACCTTCGAGGACCTCACCCAGGAAGAACTCGACGAGTACATCGGTGAGATCAATGATCGGCCCCGGAAAGTGCTGGGTTGGGCGACCCCGGCAGAGGTATTCCAGGAGTTATGCTCGGGGTAACTCACTGGGTGTTGCACTCCGAACTAAAATCCGGGCTCGCTCGGCTACCGGACTCCGGTCGAGTACGCTCGATCGTGCACCCACCAGTTAGAAGAAATCGACTCACATACCGAGTGGACCTAACAACGGGGGGCGGCCCAAGAGCGGTAACGAGAACGCGAATATGAGCCCGACGAGAATGCTGCCGCCGACGGCCCAGGCCAGCGCAAGGGTGCCTTCGCTGACCTCTGCCTCACGCGAGGTTTCCGTGAGTAGCGCAGCGACTGCCCCTCCCATCGCGCCTGACAGCATGAGCGCGACGAGGAATAGGCCGACACCCCAGAGGGTTCGTTTCTTCCGTTCTTGGAATTGTTTCTTCTTGGAGAAGGACCGTGCGAGCACGCGTGCTTCGAGCAGGATCGCGAGTGCGAGTACCGGTATGACTTGAGCGCTGACCGTCCAGAACGGAACCAGGTCTGCAATCGTCATGCGTTCAAGCGTAGCGATTCAGCGTGTACCCGCGCACAGCGCCGCCAGGCCGCCAGACTCAGCCCGAGGCTTACGGTGCTTCTGACCCCGGCTCGCGGGTTTCCGCGTACTGCCACAGTGTTCCGTCACGGAACGCGGCTTGCACGTTCTTCATCTCTTCCCAGTTGGGGAGGATGATGGACTGCCCGTCTGCGGAGGTGCTGACTCCGTTGGTGGGGCTGGTGAAGAAGTCGATGTCGCCGCTGCGGAGGCTGCGCATGTCGAACCCGAGGCTGACTGCGGTGCCGAGGTCGAGGCTTTCGTCGAGGATCAGGTACGGCTTGAGCGCCTGGAAGGTGCCGCTCATCTTGTCGACGCTGGTGATGGTTTCGGTGCTGAGTAGCTTGCTCATGAGGCCTTTGAGGTAGGCCTGTTGGTTGCGTGCGCGCTGGTAGTCGCCGTCGGTGAAGGCGTAGCGTTCGCGAACGAATCCGAGTGCTTCGTCACCGTTGAGGGTGACCTCGCCCTGGGCGAAGTCGAAGTTGCCGTGGTGTGAGGTGAACGGGATGGCGTTGTTCACGGTGACGCCGCCGACGGCGTCAGTCAGCCCCTTGAATGATTCGAAGTCGACGAGTGCGACGTGGTCGATGCGCGCGTCTATGAAGTTCTCGATCGTGTTGACGGCGAGGGGGAGCCCGCCGTATGAGAATGCGGCGTTGATCTTTGCTTCGCCGTGGCCCTGGATCTCGACCCAGTTGTCGCGCATGATCGACATGATGGTGAGGTGTTCACGGTCGGGGGAGACCTGTGCCACGAGGATCGCGTCGCTGCGGAACCCGGTGAGGTCTTCCGCGGATGCGGTGCGGTCGGTGGACTGACGGGAGTCAGATCCGAGCAGCAGAATGTTGATGGGGGCGTTCTCGCCCGCAACAACCTCGACCTCTGCGGGGCGCGTGAGCTCCTTCGGCTGCTCGATGCTGACGCGGCTGATGTCGTTGTACATGTTCGCGATGAGCGCCCATGCGATTCCGCCGCCGATCGCGAGCAGCGCGATGAGCGAGCCGACAATGATGAGGGTGTTGCGGAGGCCTTTCCGCTTGCGCCGCTTGCGCTTCGGAGTTTCAGGTGTCGATTCACTCTCACTCTCGGCGAGGAGTCGCTCGAGATTCGAGGGGTTGTCGCTCATGCTGATTTTCTCCTGGGGTCACTCGGTCGCCGGATCGACGGTGCAGGTGGATGGCCTGTTTAGGGTCAAACACACAGACTAACTATGCGCCGCATAAGAACGCCTGACAAATACTGTAATCGGGAATTGGATGGTGTCTCATCACTGGCGCCTGCGAGATCGATGCAGCGGCGAATCGAATCATTTCGCTGACCGAGGGGAAATTTACGGTCTACGGCGCTGACGCCGGCATTGAGTGCTGCCCGCAATGTATTGCAGGGCTTCGGGTTTTGAATAGTTTAAAAATTGATAAAAGATAGAGTACTTGCGATTAGGCAATGTCTATTCACAGACTATTCAGAATCTCTACCGGAAAATCGAGTCAATTTTGCACCTGAAACAAAATGGGAAGCTCGCAGACGATCTTCGAAGAATTGGTCTGGGAAAGTTTGTTGATTCCCCTCGGGTGCGTCAGGCTCTTGGCCTGCCGGTACATGAGATGCCGAAGCTTGATCCGGAAATTTTAGAACTGAAGCGGCAGGCGCGTGAGCTCATCAAGGGAGGCCAGAAATCAGCTGCTGCCAAGCTTCTCGATGAATCACAGCTCAAGGTTGAGTATTCGTAGCTCTGGGGGCCGCCGATTATTCTCTCCGGAGTCCACGCCTATTGCCGTTTGGTGTCATCCGATCGCGTCGGTGAGCGCCAGCCTGCAGAGTCCTGTAGAACTGACACCCACCGACGCCATGATCAGGCGGTCCGGGCGAGCGCGTGCTCGCGCATGTTCACCTCGCCGGTCTCGACCCAGATCGCATTGTGCACGATACGGTCCATGATCGCGTCGGCGTGGACACCACCACCGAGACGCTGATGCCAGTCCTTCTTCGCGTACTGGGTGCAGAACACCGTTGACGCGTCGTCGTACCTGCGTTCGATCAGCTCGAACAGCATCGAGCGGAGGGCCTCACCCGGCTGGTCGAGAAGCCACTCGTCCAAAACAAGCAACCTGAAGCTCGCGTACTTCCGCAGGAACTTCTCCTTCCCCCCGGGCCTGTCAGTTGCTGCCGCCCACGCCTCTTCGAGATCGGGCATTCGGATGTAGTGCGCCCGATACCGGTGCTGGCATGCAGCCCGGGCGAGCGCGCACCCCAGGTACGACTTCCCCGACCCAGTGAACCCTTGAAAGACCACATTCTGGCGCCGATCAATGAAGGTGCAGGTCCCGAGCTGCGCGATCATGCCACGATCCAGGCCGCGTTCCTCGAGGAGATCGAGACGGCGCAGCTCCGCATCAGGGTAACGAAGCCCTGCCCGCCGGATGAGACCATCAATTTTCGTCAGGTTGAACGTGGCGTAGGCCTCGTCAACGACAAGGCTCACGCGCTCTCCGAACGGTAACCCCAGGGCGAGTGATTCATCTTGCCGGTCGAACGCGTCGACCAGGGACCCCACTCCCATCTCGCGGAGCTTCCGTTTGGTCTCGCTATCGATCATGCTCACTTCACACCTCCGGCGTAGTAGTCGCCGCCACGCACATACCCGGCGGGTGCCGCCGCCTGCTCGCTGACTGGCTCGAACCTTGGGCGTCTTCTGCTGCCCTGGTCCTGTTTGGTTTCGAGGATTGGTTTCAGGTGCGCATACCGGGGCGATCTGATCCGGCTCTCGAGCGCGATCTCGCACGCCCGCTCGAGCCTGGCATTCGAGTACCGTTTCGTGAGGCGTAACACCGCAAGTGCCGGGTCGAGCGCCTGCTCCTCGACGGGTACGGACTCAAACATCCGGTTCACCACGAGCAGGGTGTGATCGCCGATTCTGGCCGCCCAATCCCGGCACCTTTGCGCATCCCACTCCCGGTACCTGGGCCCGTTCGGGAGGTCGCCCTCGTGCGTGCGGTACTCATTCGTCACGCCCGCTGGGGCGAGGAGATGAGACGAGAGCCGGTCAGTACCGTAGTAGATCTCGAGCGTTGACTCGGTGATGCGCAGATCAACGCTCCGACCGATCTGCGTGTACGGGACGGAATAGAAGTTCTTCTCCCACACCACATGCCCATTCTTCTGCACTTTCCGCCCGTACACCCACCTGCTGATCTCGTACGGGACCTGCGGCAGCGGGCGCAGCAGCGGCTTCTCTTCCGCTTCGAATACCGACAGGCGTGACCCCTGCCGTTTCTGGAACGGTTCAGCATTCAGCGCGGTCACCTGCGCAT
>Ga0073899_10006492_pt1 | contig 10104 bp, 8 predicted proteins | sample KloWWTmetaKNB5Ph_FD_88975 | JGI IMG/M metagenome (GOLD analysis project Ga0073899, IMG submission 88975) | Active sludge microbial communities from Klosterneuburg, Austria, studying microevolution and ecology of nitrifiers - Klosterneuburg... | ecosystem: Engineered > WWTP > Aerobic digester >...
AACGCGCTGCGCTGCATCTACCACGGCTGGAAATTCAACGTGGATGGGGTCACCGTGGCCGTACCCACTCAGCCCGCCAACGAGGCCGAATACTGCAAGCACGTGCCGCTGAAGCACTATCCGGTGCGCGAAGAGGCGGGCATCCTCTGGGTCTGGCTGGGCGAGGGGGGCACGCCGCCCAAGTTCCCTGAGCTGCCCTTCGTGGGCCTGCCGCGCGAGAACTTCGTCGTCTTCCGCCAGAAGGTCAATGCCAACTGGCTGCAGGCCATCGAGACCACGATGGATTCCGCCCACCTGGGCGTGCTGCACCAGAGCTGGCTGGTGGGCTTTGGCGACATCGAGTTGTCCTCGGCCAACATGGCCCCGGTTTACCACCTCGCCCAGAAGCCCTACGGCTTCCGCTACGCCGCCGTGCGCGCGCTCAAGGACGAGCGCGCCTACGTGCGCACCAACTCCTTCGTCATGCCCTGGTTCGGCATCGTTTCGCCCAACCAGACCGACATCGCCGGCGGCAGCATCTTCTTCTCGGTTCCCATTGACGACGAAAACATCTACTACTGGCAGATGACCTATCGCGCGAACGAGAAGCTGGTGCGCAACAAGACCCACCACTACGAGGACGCGGACTCCTGGCCGCCCCTGCCGCCGGGCCCGCCGGAAGACAACTGGGGTCAGGACCGCGAGGCCATGAAGAACGGGCATTTCACGGGCTTCACCCAGATGCTGGGTACCAAAGACTTCGCGGTGATCATGAGCATGGGCCCCATCTCCGACCGCACCCAGGAATACCTCGGCGCCGGCGACGGTGCCGTGCTGGCCGTGCGGCGCTGCCTGATGACGGCGGTGCGTGAGTTCATGGGTGGCGCCACACCGGCGCTGGCGCGCCATGAAGAGATCGACTACACGAAGACGCCCCCCCTGTCGGGTGTCGTGCCGGGTCCGGACGACTGGCGCGCGATGCTCTGAGCCCGTTCGCGGCCCACAAGAAACCAGGAGACAAGACATGAGCTTCAACCAGGCTACTGCGCACACTTTGGGCCTTGCCCTGTTCGCCATTGCCGGCATGGCCGGTGCCCAGACCCCTGCCAGCCCCACGCGGGGCGGTTCGGTGGTGCTGCCCATCCACGTCGGCGAGCCCGCCACCTACGACTGCCACGGCACCAACTCCCCCGCCGTGATGTGGCGCGTGGCACCGCACTACTCCACGCTGCTGCGCATCGACGCCGACAAGTTCCCCGCCGTCACTGGCGATCTGGCCAAGAGCTGGACGCAGTCGCCTGACGGCCTGGTCTACAAGTTCACGTTGAACGGCGGCGTCAAGTTCCATGATGGTTCCACGCTGACCAGCCAGGACGTCAAGGTCAGCTTCGACCGGCTGCGCAACCCACCGCCCGGCGTGGTGTCGCTGCGCCAGGGCATGCTGGCCGACATTGACACCATCGAGGCGCCCGCCGACGACACGGTGGTCTTCAAGTTCAAGCGCCGCAACGTCTCGGCCTTGCAGATGCTGGCCATGCCCTATGCCTGCATCTACTCGGCAAAGATGCTGGCCAGCGATCCAGCCTACCCCGGCAAGCGGGTGATGGGCACGGGGCCGTTCAAGTTCGTGCGCCACACGCCGGGCTCCGAGTGGGTGGGTGAGCGTTTCGCCGACTACTTCCAGGCGGGCAAGCCGTATCTGGACGGCTTTCGCATGCTCAACATGGCCACGGTGTCAGCCAGCAATGCGCTGCTCGCCGGCCAGGTGCACTACACGATGCTGGGCCTGGTGCCGGCCGAGGTCAACCGCATCAAGACTGCGCGTGGCGACCAGGTGTCCGTGGTCGGTGGCGACAAGGCCACCACCTTCGGCCCCTGGTTCGCGATGAACACCCAGCGTGACGCGCTGAAGGACGAGCGCGTCCGCCGGGCACTCAACCTGGCGCTGGACCGCTGGGGCGCTTCCAAGGCCATGGAGCAGATCACGCCGATGTTCCGCGTTGGCGGCCTCGTGCGGCCGGGTTCCACCTTTGCACGCAGCGATGCCGAGCTGGCCAAGCTGCCCGGCTACGGGCGTGATATCGAGGCCTCGCGTGCCGAGGCCCGCAAGCTGCTGGCGGCCGCGGGCCAGACCAAGCTCAAGATCAACATCGTCAACAACCGCGCCTTCAGCCACTTTGGTGTCTATGTGGCGGATCAGTTGTCCAAGATCGGCGTCACCGCCGAGCACATGCCGCTGGACACGCCGCAGATCGCGGCACGACGTGTCTCCGGTGACTACGACCTGATCTTCGACAGCCCCGCGGAGTTCGTCGACGACCCGACCATCCAGTTGGCCTACTTCGAGCCCTTCAGCACCAACCGGTCCAACCTGGCCCGCGTGGGTGACCCGAAGTTCGTCGAGATGTTCCAGTCTCAATTGGCCGACCTCAACCCCCAGAGCCGCCTGCGCAAGGTGCGTGACCTGGAGGCCTACCTCCTGCAGCAGAGCTATGTGATGCCGCTGTTCTGGCAGAGCCGCCGCCGCGTCATCGACGCGCGACTGCATGGCATGGAGGGTGACTACCCCTCCAACTACGTGAAGATCGATCTCGCCGACCTGTGGCTCGACGGTCCCGCGCGCAAATGACCCGAAGCCGGAATCCCGCACCCGGCCCGCATTGAGTGCCTATCCGTGTTGATGGAAACCTCCACCACAGTCATCGCCGCCCAGGCGGCCGAAGGCGTGCCTCGGGCCGCCGCCCCGAGTGCACCCGTGCTTCGGGTGCGCAACATGAGCGTCGCCTTCACGACCGACGAGGGCACCGTGACGGCGGTGCGTGGCCTCAGCTATGACGTGCACGCCGGCGAGGTGCTGGCCATCGTGGGCGAGTCCGGCTCGGGCAAGTCGGTCAGCTCGCTGGGTGTGATGGGCCTGCTGCCGGGCAATGCCAAGGTCACCGCCGATGCCATCGAGTTCGCCGGTACGGATCTCACGCGTCTGAGCCGCGCCGAGATGCGGCAGCTGCGAGGTCATGGCATCGCCATGATCTTCCAGGACCCCATGACCGCGCTGAACCCCGTCATGACGGTGGGTCAACAGCTGGAGGAGCCGCTGCGCCAGCATCTGGGCATGACAGCTCGGCAGGCCCGGGCGCGTGCGCTGGAACTGCTGGCGCTGGTGGGCATACCGGACGCCGCGAACCGCATCAACCAGTACCCGCACCAGTTTTCCGGCGGCATGCGGCAGCGCGTGATGATCGCGATCGGCTTGTCCTGCGACCCCAAGTTGCTGATTGCCGACGAGCCGACGACGGCGCTGGACGTCACCATCCAGGCGCAGATCCTGGAGCTGATGCAGGATCTGTGCGCGCGGCTGCGGGTGGCCCTGGTCTTCATCACGCACAACCTGGGCGTGGTGGCGCGCTATGCCGACCGCGTGCTCGTGATGTATGGCGGGCGCATGCTGGAAGAGGGCCGTGCGGCCGATGTCTTCCAGAGCCCGCGTCACCTGTACACGGCGGGACTGCTGGCTTCCGTGCCCACGCTGGTGGGGCCATTGCGCAACCGGCTGGAAGGCATCGAAGGCACACCGCCCAACCCGCTGCACCTGCCCCCGGGCTGCCCATTCGCACCGCGTTGCAGCCACCGCATCGATGCCTGTGGGGCGGCATGGCAGGTGTTGGCCACCGATGTGGGCTCGCTGTCTGCCTGCGTGCGCGCGCCGGAGATGGCCAGCGGCGCGATTGCCTGGCAACCCGCAGACGCCGAAGGCCGCGTCATGGGCCTGGCCAGCCGGCAGCCCGTGAAACCCGCGGCGGCCGACGAGGGCCCCTTGGTCCGCGTGCAAGGCCTGGAAAAGACCTACACGCTCAAGGACGGCTTCTTCGGCCCGGCCCTGAAGGTCAAGGCGGTGCGTGATGTGAGCCTGACCATTGCCCGCAAGGAGACCGTGGGCGTGGTGGGCGAGTCCGGATGCGGCAAGTCGACGCTGGCGCGGCTGCTGTTGCGCCTGGAAGAACCGACCGCTGGCACCGTGCACTTCCGTGGCGAAGACATCACCCACCAGGGCGACCGCGCGCTGCGGGCCTTCAGGCGCCACACGCAGGTGGTGTTCCAGGATCCGTATTCCTCCCTCAACCCACGCCAGCGCATCGGCAGCATCCTCACTGAGCCCATGCTGGTGCACGGCATCGTGCGCGATGCCGACCAGGCGCGCGGCAACGCCCAGCGTCTGCTGCAGGAAGTCGGCCTGCGGCCGGAACATGCCGAGCGCTTCCCGCACCAGCTCTCGGGCGGACAGCGGCAGCGTGTGGCCATCGCGCGGGCCCTGGCCATGGAGCCGGAGTTCATCGTCTGTGACGAAGCGGTTTCGGCCCTGGACGTGTCCGTCCAGGCCCAGGTGGTCAACCTGCTGGCCGACCTGCAGCAGGAGCACCAGCTCTCATACTTGTTCATCGGACACGACCTGGCCGTGGTGCGCCAGATCGCCACGCGCGTGGTCGTGATGTACCTCGGCCGCGTGGTGGAGGTGGCCGACCGCGAGGCCTTCTACCGCGAGCCCTTGCACCCGTATTCGCGTGTCCTGCTGGCCGCCGTGCCCAGCATCGAGCAGGTGAGCATGGCGCGGGCGCAGGAGCCCGCGGCCATCCTGGGCGAGCCGCCCAGCCCACTGTCGCCGCCTTCGGGTTGTGCCTTCCGCACGCGCTGCCCGGTGGCGAAGGCCGAATGCGCCGCCACCGTGCCGCCGCTGCTCGACCTGGGTTCAGGCCGTCAAGTGGCCTGCATCCGCTTCCACTGAGTCGCCCATGCTGTCATTCCTCGTCAAACGCATCGGGCAACTGCTCTTCACGCTGTGGTGTGTGGCCACGCTGATCTTCTTCATGCTGCGCGTCCTTCCCGGGGACCCGGTGGAGTTCAAGTACACCAGCGAAGGTGGCGTGATCACGGCCGAGCAACTGCAGCAACAGCGACAGCGCTTTGGCTTCGACAAGCCCTTGGTCGTGCAGTACGGCCACTGGATCGCGGGCCTGGCACAGCTGGAGCTGGGCACCTCCATCTGGAGCGAGAACCCGATCGCCCAGGAGATCGGCACGCGGCTGGGCGTGACGGTGCAACTGGCCCTGCTGGCACTGGCCTTCGGGCTCGTGATGGCGCTGCCCCCGGGCATCCTCGGTGCGTTGTCGCGGGGCACCTGGCTGGACCAGTTGATTCGCGTGCTCACGGTCACCGGCCAGTCCGTGCCGAGCTTCTGGCTGGCGATGCTGGTGATCCTGGCCATGCTGGCCACCTTCGGGTGGATTCCCGCCATCGAAGCGGTCAGTTTCCGCGAACGCCCCTGGGAATACCTGGCGCAACTGGTGGTGCCTGCGGCGGTGGTGGGTTGGCGGCTTTCGTCCGTCAATGCCCGCCTGCTGCGGTCCTCGCTGATCGAGGTGCTGGGTCAGGACTATGTGCGCACCGCGCACGCCAAGGGCGTGGGGCCTGCCCGCGTGGTCTGGCGTCATGCCCTGACCAATGCCCTGTTGCCCACGGTCACGGTGCTGGGCATCGAGTTTGCCGGCCTGCTGGGTGGCCTGGTGGTCACCGAGCAGGTCTTCAACATCAACGGCATCGGGCGCTTGCTGATGCAGGCCATCAGCTACAGCGACCTGGCCCTGCTGCAAGGCCTGGTGATGCTCTTCGCGCTGATCTACGTCACGGTGGGTTTTGCCGTCGACATCGCGCACGCCCTGCTTGATCCGCGCATCCGAGTTCACTGAGCCTGACCATGTCCACCGCATCCGTCACGTCTGAAGAGGCCGGCAGCCCCGCCCCGGTGAAAGGGCGGCCTGCCTACAAGGTGCTGCGCCGTTTCGTGCGCACGCAACCGCTGGGCGCCCTGGCCCTGTTGCTGATCGCCAGCATGTTCATCGCCGGTTCCTTCGCACCCCAGCTCGCGCCCTACGATCCACTGGCGGCGGCTTTTGATGCCGTGCTGCAGCCCCCCTCCGGCGCGCACTGGCTGGGCACCGACAACTTCGGGCGCGATGTCTTCTCGCGCATCCTGCACGGCATGCGGCCGGCCTTGCTGCTGGGGGTGTCGACGGCCCTGATCGGTTCGCTGATCGGCGCGGCGATCGGCACCACCTCGGCCTACTTCGGCGGGCGGGTCGACGCCGCGCTGCAACGTGCCAACGACGTGCTGCTGTCCATTCCGTTGATCGTGGCGGCCCTGGTGGTGGTGGCCGTGCTGGGCCGCAACGTGGTGGCCGGTGTCGACATCAACCTGATGATTGCCATCACGCTGCCCTACATCCCCGTGATGGCCCGCGTGATGCGCAGCGCCGCGCTGCAGGTGCGCATCTCGCCGTATATCGATGCAGCGCGTGCGATGGGCTATTCACACGTCCGCATCATCGCGCGGCACATGGCGCCGAACCTGGTCTCGCCGTGGCTGGTGATGGTGAGTGCCTTCACCGCCCAGACCATCCTGCTCAAAGCCTCGCTCTCGTTCCTGGGGGTGGGCGTGCACGAACCCACACCGGCCTGGGGGCTGATGCTGTCCAACGTCAGCGTGGAGATCTTCACCACCGCGCCCTGGGTGGTGTTGTTTCCGGGCCTGGCCATCAGCAGCACGGTGTTTGCATTCAGTCTGCTGGGCGACGCCTTGCGCGATGCGCTGGACCCCCGTACCCGGCATTGAACCCGAAAGGAACTGGAAGATGACTGACGAACTGGTCCATCGGCTCGGCCGGCTTGACGCCTGCGCGGTGTCGGACGCGCTGGACCGCTTGAGCATCACCGGGCAGGTGGCCACGGGCCTGCCGCAACAAGCGGCCAGCCGAAAGATCTTCGGCCGCGTGGTCACCTACCGCCTGGTGCCGGCAGGACAGGCTGTTCGTGTGCCGGGCGCCCACGTACGGCACCTGGGCACCACCGCGGTCGAACTGGCCCAGCCGGGCGACGTGATCGTCACCGAGCAGCGCACCGGCATCGACGCCGGCTGCTGGGGCGGCATCCTGTCGCTGGCCGCTTCGCTCAAGGGCATCGCGGGCGTGGTCGCCGATGGCCCGGTGCGCGACATCGACGAGGCCCGCGCCTACGACCTGCCGGTGTTCTGCCGCAGCCTGACGCCTCGCACCGCGCGCGGGCGGGTGGAGGAAGCGTCCGTGAATGAGCCGGTGTGTGTGGACGGCGTCACCGTCCACCCCGGTGATCTGGTCATCGCCGATGGCAGCGGCGTGGTCTTCCTGCCCGCGCAGCGTGCCGAAGAGGTGATAGCGGCGGCCGAGGCCATTGCCGGCCGGGAAGCTGCGATGGCCAAGGACCTGATGGCGGGCCGCCCGGTGACCGAGGTCATGGGCCAGAACTACGAACACATGTTGCGGACCACGGCCGCTTGAAGGAACGAAGCATGAGTGAAGACAAGAACGTTGAACGCGCCAGCCGCCTGGACACCGCCACGCTCAGCGATGCGCTGGACCGTTGCGGGCTCAACGGCCAGTGCTACCGCATCAAACCCCGGGCGTCGAGCTTCCGCATGGCAGGCCGCGCCTGGACGCTGCTCTACGGACCTGCAGCGCAGCCCTGCGGCACGGTGGGCGACTACATCGACGACGTGCCCGATGGCGCGGTCGTCGTGCTCGACAACGGTGGGCGCGACGACGCCACCGTGTGGGGTGACATCCTCACCGAGATCGCGCACCGCCGCGGTCTGGCCGGCACGCTGATCGACGGCGTGAACCGTGATGTGGCGCTGTGCTTGGAGCTGGGCTACCCCATCTACAGCCGCGACCACTACATGCGCACCGGCAAGGACCGCGTGCAGGTGGAAGCCACGCAGGTGCCGGTGACCATCGGTGGCGTGCGCGTGGCGCCGGGGGACCTGATCCGCGGCGATGCCGATGGCGTGGTGGTGGTGCAGCGCGACCACGAAGACCGCGTGCTGGCGGCGGCCGAGGCCATCCAGACGGCGGAAGACGCCATCCGTGCCTCCGTGCGGAGTGGCATGAGCCTGCGTGAGGCGCGGGTCGCCCACGGCTACCACCAGCTCCAGACGCGGGACAAGACATGAGCACGCCCAACCCGGCGCCGGCCGCTGTGGCCGGCCCCACCATCCGCCACAACATCCAACGCCCCAGCCCGGCGACGCTGGCGCGCGCAGCCAAGCTGCCCGCCGCCACCGTGCACGAAGCCGGTGGGCGCATCGGCGTGCTGCCGTCCGTCATCAAGCCGGTCGGCAAGGCCATGCGGGTGTGCGGCCCGGCCGTCACCGTGCATTCGCCGGGTGGGGACAACCTGTGGCTGCACCGGGCCCTCTACGTGGCCCAGCCCGGTGACGTGCTGGTGGTCCACGTGAGCGGTGCGCCGGACTACGGCTACTGGGGCGAGATCATGGCCACCGCCGCCCGCGTGCAGCAGCTGGGGGGCCTGGTGCTGGACGGCTGCGTGCGCGATGCCGCACTGCTGGAAGAGATGGGCTTCCCCGTCTTCTCGGCGGGCTTGTGCATCCGGGGCACGGGCAAGGACCACGGCGCACGAGGCTGGATCAACCACCCCATCCGCATGGGCGATCTCACGATCTCCGCCGGCGACCTCATCGTCGGTGACCGCGACGGCGTCGTGGCCGTGCCGCTGGCCCGGGTGGACGAAGTGGTTGCGGCGTCTGAAGCGCGGGAGGCCAAGGAGGCCCTCGTGCTCAAGCGCCTGGTGGCAGGTGAACGGACCCTTGAGGTCTACAACTTTTGAATCAGGGGTTTGCACATGGCACGCATCACATTGGGCATCGGCACTTCGCACAGCCCCATCCTGATCCTCGCGGGTGACCGCTGGGAACATCGCTCCCGCGATGACCGGCGCAACAAGTCGCTCTTTGGATTGGACGGTCGCAAACTGTCCTACGACGAACTGGTCGCCGAGCGGGGCGAACCCTATGTCAAGGAAAGCGATCCGGCGGGCTTTCCCGCGCTGGCGGGCCGCGCGGAAGCGGCGCTGGACCGGCTGGAGGTTGCGCTCTTCGAGGCGCAGCCCGACGTGGTGCTGGTCATCGGTGACGACCAGGACGAACTCTTCGGCTACGACAACCTGCCCGCCATCTCGGTCTACCGCGGCGAAGAGATCGTGATGATGGAAATGGAGCTGCCGCACCCGCGCCTGACCTGGACCGACCGCGACTTCTGGGCCGGCTATGCGATGGACAAGCCGCGGCGCTTTCCCGGCGCGCCGGCGCTGGCCGAAGACCTCATCCGCGGCCTGATCCGCATGGGTGTGGACGTGGCCACCAGCAACGGCGTGCCCAACCCCACGCAGCGCGCCTTCGGCCACGCCTATGGCTTCGTCTACCAGCGCCTGATGAAGCGGCTGCAGGTGCCGATGCTGCCGGTGCTGCTGAACACCTACTTTCCGCCCAACAACCCGACCTCGGCCCGTTGCTTCGACATCGGCAAGGCCATCAGCAGCGCGCTGGCGGCTTCGCCCATCGATGCCAAGGTGGCGGTGGTGGCCTCGGGCGGGCTGAGCCACTTCCTGTGCGAAGAGGCCTTTGACCGCCGGGTGTTCGAGGCCGTCAAGCGCCACGACATGGCCACGCTCACCCAGATCCCGCAGGAGTCCTTGTGCTCGGGCTCTTCGGAGATCCGCAACTGGATTGCCATGTCCGGCGCCATTGGCCACCTGAGCTGCGTGGACGACGAATACATCCCCGTCTACCGCACCGCTGCGGGCACGGGCATCGGGCTGGGCTTTGCCGTCTGGCGCTGAGTCCGGCGCACCTTTCAATCCCTTTCGAAGAGACCGACGCGATGATCATCGACTGCCACGCGCACGTCAGCCCGCCGTCTGCACTGTGGGTGCACAAGGCCAGCCTGCTGTCCCACATGGGGGCCCACGGAAGCCGCATGCCCGAGGTCACGGACGCGGAAATCCTGGCCGCTGCCAACCGCAAGGAAATGGCGCCCAAGGGCCACCTGGACATGATGGACCAGTTCGGCATTGATCTGCAGATGTTGTCGCCCCGGCCCTTCCAGATGATGCACAGCGCCAAGCCCTCCAGGCTGGTGCACTGGTTCACCGAAGAAACCAACAACATCATCGCGCGCACGGTGCAGTTGATGCCCAAGCGCTTTGTTGCCGTGGCCGGCCTGCCGCAGGCCGCTGGCGAGCCGG
>Ga0073899_10006494_pt1 | contig 10103 bp, 8 predicted proteins | sample KloWWTmetaKNB5Ph_FD_88975 | JGI IMG/M metagenome (GOLD analysis project Ga0073899, IMG submission 88975) | Active sludge microbial communities from Klosterneuburg, Austria, studying microevolution and ecology of nitrifiers - Klosterneuburg... | ecosystem: Engineered > WWTP > Aerobic digester >...
CCACCAGATCAAGCCCCGTTAAGTCGATGACTTAGCGGGGCTTTTTCCTTTCCGGGCATCACCGCCAACGCCGTAGCACCGGCTCTCGCGTCATTCTCGGCCACACGCAAGGGCATGTGACTTCCCGCAGATGGCCGTGGGACCGGAGTTCCTCCTCGCAAGGCGGGTCAGTCGCGCCGCAGCCGCTCACCCTGCCCCACCTCGCGCGCCTGGCCTTCCACCACGTCGGCGGACGCGGTGGCACGCTGGGTGGCGAAGCCGGGCCAGTTCGGCGTGTGCCGCTGCGGGCCCCGCCAGCTCTGCGCCGAGCGCAGATCGAAGCCGCGCCAGGTCGGCCGCCGGCCGTGCAACAGGCTCCAGATCAGCCAGACGAGGCTCAGCAGCGCACCGGCAAACACCAGGCTGGCCAGGAAGATGCCGGCCGCCAGCGTGAACACGGCGCGGGTGAGGAAACGCGGGAGGGTCGAAGCCATCATGGAGCGGTGCACCGCCTGTGAGTCGGATATGGGAGTCTACGACCCGGCGCACGCCGGATCGTTCCCTGCCGCCCCCGCCGCCCAGGGGTGTCAGCCACCTCAACGCCCAGGCGCAGGTGCGGACTCGCGCAGCTGCAGCGCCATCAGCACCTGGTTGCGCAGGCCCTTGACGAGGTTGAGCTCCCGCTCAGTGAGGTGCAGCGGCTGGCCGCCCAGCGGGCTGTCGGCGTAGACCATGCCCACCACCTGGCCGGCGCGCACCAGCGGCAGCAGGAGAAAGGCCTCGGCCCGGACCTGCTGCAGGAACCAGGCCGGCAGGCGCTCGGCGATCAGGGGGTCGCTGGTGTCGGTGATCAGCGTGTCACTGCCCTTCAGGCACAGCAGGCCGAACAGGTCGGCCGGCGGCTGCAGGGGGATGCGGAAGGCCGCCGCGAGGCGGGTGACGTCGGGGCTGCTGCCCATGCGGCCTTCGAGCCGATCGGGGTTGCGGGCGCGCAGGCAGATCAGTACCCGGCGCACATGCAGCGCCTCGCCCAGCACCTGCATGAAGGCCTGCATCAGCTGGGTGACGTTGGTGTCGGAGAGGGCAGCAAGGCTGAGCTTCTCGATGCCGGCGGTGAGGTGGGCGATGCGCTTGGGGTCATCAGCCCGCGGCGGCGACGGGGGCACGGCCTTGCGGGCCGGGGCGGCTGCGGGCGTGGCCGCGCGGGCGGAACCGGCAGGAGGAGCCGGCGGGCGACGCGCCGCGGGAGGCGACACCGGCGCAGGCGGCATGCTGCCGCGCGGCGCCGGTTTGCCCCGCCCCGGGGGGCTGGCTGCACCGGGCGTACCGGCCAGCGTGGCCGAAAGCAGCTCCGGGCGAGGCAGGCTCATCACCGACGCGAGTTCTGCCCACTCGGCCAGGGTGCGCTCGATGACGCCGTCGAGCCGCTCGCTGTCGAGCTGCAGCGCAAAGCCCCACTCGGCCAGGAAGGCAGCCAGGCGTTCGGGCCGCTGCTCGGCGGTGCAGCCGAACAGCTCGCGCGCCAGCCGATTGGCGGCCGTGCAGACGCCGCGCACATGGTCGTGCGCTGCGAAGTGCTGCTCCTCGGCCGGCGTCGGCAGCGGGCGCAGGGCCTGCACGACCTCGGGGGGCCAGCCCCACTGCTGGGCGATCTCGATGCCCAGGTCCTGAAAGCCCACGCCCATCACCTCGCGGGAGACGCGCTCGACCTCCTGCGGATCCAGGCGGTGCGTCGGGCTGGGGCCAAAAGCAGCCTCGGCCTGCGCCGGATCGAGTGCGATCAGGCGCCCCTCCACCTCGCGGGTCTCTTCGGCCAGGTGCAGCCAGGAGAGCATCACGCCGAGGTTCTGGAACAGCGCGGTGATGTAGGCGCTCTCCTGCAGCTTGCGCGAGGGGCAGAGCTCGTTGGCGATCAGCGCGGCCATCAGCGCGCAGGCGAATTCCTCGCGGACCCGAGCGCCGTCGGCCCCCTTGGGCAGGCGCTCGAACAGCGCCAGCGAGGCCGCCAGCATGCCCACCGAGTTGAAGCCCATCAGGGCCACCGCCCGGCTGATGGTGGTGATGCTGCCGCCGCCCACCGAGCTGTAGTAGGCGGTGTTGATGAGGCGCAGCAGCTTGTTGGTCAGCGCCACGTCCTGCAGCACCTCGTCGGTCAGCGCGCGCAGGTGGGCCAAGTCGGAGCGCGACACCTTCTGGATGCCGCGGATCGATTCCTTCAGCGAGGGAAAGTCCGCGTGCCGCGTCATGCGGTCCAGCAGTTGCGCCAGCTTGGCGGCGCGGCGGGCCTCGGCCTCCTCCTCCGGGCTGGGCGGCCTGGGCTCGGCGCTGGCGTCGGCCACGTCGGCGGCTACGGGCTGGTTGGCCAGGGCCAGGTCGTCGGTCTCGGGGATGGATGTGGCCATCCATGGGCAATCGGGGAATGCAGCCCGCCCTTGAGGAGCGCCCCCCTGCGGCGCGTGACTTCCGACCGCTCCTCAGGCCAGGTCGGCCATGTCAGCGCCGCAAGGCGTCGGCGCACTCGGGCACCAGCGCCGACCCTCGGTAGATCAGGCCGGTGTAGACCTGCACCACGTCGGCCCCGGCCGCCCGCTTGGCCCGCGCATCGGCACCGCTCAGCACGCCACCCACGCCAATGATCGGGTAGGCGCTGCCCAGCTCGGCACGCAGCGCCTGGATGACGCGGTTGCTGGCCTCGAACACTGGCGCACCAGACAGGCCGCCCATCTCTTCGGCGTGCGGCAGCCCCTGGACCTTGGTGCGCTCGATGGTGGTGTTGGTGGCCACCACGCCGTCAATGCCGTTGTGACGCAGCGTCGCGGCGATCACCTTGACCTGCGCCTCGTCCAGGTCGGGCGCGATCTTGACGAACATCGGCACGCTGCGCCCGTGCTCGGCCGCCAGCTGCAGGCGGCGCTGCTGCAGGGCACCGAGCAGGGCATCGAGCGCCTCGTCGCTCTGCAGCGCGCGCAGGTTCTTGGTGTTGGGGCTGGAGATGTTGACCGTCACGTAGTCGGCGTGCGGGTAGACGCCGGCCAGGCCGATCAGGTAGTCGTCGGCCGCGTTCTCGATCGGCGTGGCGGCGTTCTTGCCGATGTTCAGGCCCAGGATGCCGCCGGCACGGCGAAAGCTCGTCGCGCGCCGCACGTTGGCCAGGAAGCTGTCCAGCCCCTCGTTGTTGAAGCCCAGCCGGTTGATCAGCGCGCTGGCCTGCGGCAGGCGGAACATGCGCGGCTTGGCGTTGCCCGGCTGGCCCTTGGGGGTGACGGTGCCCACCTCGATGAAGCCGAAGCCCATCGCGCCCAGGCCGTCGATGCAGCGGCCGTTCTTGTCCAGGCCCGCGGCCAGGCCGATGCGGTTGGGAAAGCGCAGGCCCGCCAGCGTCACCGGGTCGCTGACGCGCCGCTGGCTCCAGAGGCACTGCAGCGGCGTGTTCTGGAAGCGCGCGATCGCGTCCAGGGTGTGCTCGTGGGCGGTCTCGGGGTCGAGGCTGAAGAGGAAGGGCCGGGTCAGGCCGTAGGGAACGAACGCCATAATTCACGGATTGTCCCCGATGGAAGGTGCCTCGCCGGCACCCGCGAACATGACGCAAGACGAACTCAAGGCCTTGGTGGGCCAGGCGGCGCTGGCCTATGTGGTGCCGGGCACCGTGGTGGGCGTGGGCACCGGCTCGACGGTGAACCACTTCATCGATGCGCTGGCGACGATGAAGGACCGCATGGCCGGAGCGGTGTCGAGCTCGGTGGCCAGCACCGAGCGGCTGCGCGCCCATGGCATCGAGGTGCTGGACACCGCGACAGTGACGTCGATCCCGGTCTACATCGATGGCGCCGACGAGATCGACCACAGCGGTCACATGGTCAAGGGCGGCGGCGCGGCACTGACGCGCGAGAAGATCGTCGCCGACCTGGCCGAACGCTTCGTCTGCATCGCCGACGAGAGCAAGCTGGTCGAGGTGCTGGGGGCCTACCCGCTGCCGGTGGAGGTGATCCCGATGGCGGCAGCCCAGGTGGCACGCCGGTTCGAACGCCAGTACGGCGGCCAAGCCACGCTGCGCGCCGGGGTGGTGACCGACAACGGCAACGCCATCCTCGACGTGCGCGGCCTGCGCATCGCCGAGCCGCTGGCGATGGAGAGCGAGGTCAACCAATGGCCCGGCGTGGTCACCGTGGGCATCTTCGGCCGCCACCGCGCCAGCGTGTGCCTGCTGGGCACCGCAGCCGGGGTGCGCACGCTGGCGTTCTGACGCGAGGGCGCTGCTGGGGGGGGAGCCGCCCCGGAGGGCCTCAGGGGGCGGCTGGTGGGTCGCTGGCGGGCGCTGCCGGCCCACTGAAGTCCACGCAGCCATGCACCGAGGCGTGCAGCGACCCATAGAAGGCGGCCGAGAACAGCAGGGCCACCGGCATGGCGAAGAACATCGCCCACGCCGCCAGGCCCAGCAGGGCGAGCACGCCACCCAGCAGCAGCGAGAGCATCAGGTCGGCCACCACCCAGGCGACGCCGTAGACCACGAAGGCGCTCAGGTTGCGCAGGCTGGCCACGGCGCTGGCGAAGACGGCCCGCGCGATGCTGCCACCCTCGCGCTGCAGGATCACCGGCGCGTGCCAGAACACCAGTGCCACCGGCACGGTCATCACCATGCGCAGCAGCATGCCGTTCTGCAGCGCCTGGAAGGCCGCCAGCCGGGCATCGTCAGCGATGTCGGCGGACATCGCCTCGCGCCAGGCGGAGTGCATCGCAGGGTCGATCAGATCGGCCAACCAGAGCATCAGGGCCGCCGCTGCGGCATGGGCCACCCCCAACCCGAGCATCGAGCGGCGCGAGGATGCCGCCAGGGGCGAGAAGAGCACAGCAGGCGTGGGCCTCCGCCCCGCCTTCAACGACTCCACCACCGCCACCCAGCCCGCCGACAACGCCGGCAGCAGTGCGCCGACCAGCAGGGGCCCCACCAGCGGCAGCGCCAGCAGCAGCCCCAGGCCGAAGAGCATGAAGCCCATCATGCCCAGCAGGGTGAAGGTCTGGCTCTTGGCCCAGTGCACGCCGCTGAGCATCCAGCGCATGCCATCCATCGGAGGCGCTTGTCGCAGTTTCATCGGCGGAGGTCCCGTCGCAACATCAGCGCATCCAATGCCAGGGGTTGCCAACACGCTCGCGCAGCACCCGCTCGAAGTGGGTCGGGTCGTGCGGCTTGAGCATGCTGGCCTCGCGCGGCAGGTGGAAGTCCCACAGGCGCGAGATCCAGAAGCGCAGGGCGCCGGCACGCAGCAGCGCCGGCAGCAGGCGCAGCTCGTCGTGCGTGAGTGCGCGCTCGCTGTCGTAGGCCGCCAGGAAGACCTGGGCACGCTGTTCATCGAGCCGGCCGGACTCCAGGCTGATGCACCAGTCGTTCAGACACACCGCGATGTCGAACAGCCAAGTATCGACGCCCGCGAAGTAGAAGTCGAAGAAGCCGGTGAGCTTCTCGTGCCCCGGCAGGCCGTCGAACATCACGTTGTCGCGGAACAGGTCGGCGTGCACCGGACCGCGCGGCAGGGCCTGGTAGGCGGAGGTGGTGGCCAGGTGCTGCTGGAAGGCCAGCTCCTCATCGATCAGCTGCTGCTGCGCGAGCGTCAGGAAGGGGTGCACCACCGGCACGGTCTCGGTCCACCACGCCAGACCGCGCAGGTTGGGCTGCACGCGCGGGTAGTCCGCGCCGGCCTGGTGCATGCGCGCCAGCATCGTGCCCACCTGGCGGCAGTGCCAGTCGGACGGCGCCAGCTGGTGCCCGCCGGAGAGCTTGCCAACCAGGGCCGCGGGCTTGCCGCAGACGGTGTGCAGGATCTCGCCCGTGGCGTCGGGCTGCGGGTCGGGCACCGGGATGTCGCGCATCGCCAGGTGCTTCATCAGGTGAAGGTAGAAGGGCAGCTGCTCGTGGCTGAGGCGCTCGAACAGCGTGAGCACCCACTGGCGGGTTCCCCGGCCGTCGTCGGTGTCGACGAAGTAGTTGGTGTTCTCGATGCCGGAGGTGATGCCGCGCAGCGCGACCACCTGGCCCAGGCCCAGGCGGGTGACCAGCGCCTGTGCGGCATGCAGGGTCACTTCAGTGAAGACAGCCATCGACGACGTAGACGAAAAAGGGAAGAAAGGGACGGGTTGCCCAGGGGCGGAAGGGACTCAGAAGCTCAGCACGGGCCAGACGCGCTGCCCGGCGGCGGCTCGGCCGTTGCCGGCGCTGTTGCTCATGTCGCGCCCCCCCGTGGCGGGCACGATCTCGTAGGCGCGTCCGCCCTTGGGCTGCACCTTGATGCTGCGGATTTCGCCGCGCTCGTGCAGCTCTTCGATGCGGGTGAATCGGTCCTCGATCACCACCGCCTGCGTTGCCGACGCCGCCTGCGCCACCGGTCGCGAGGCCGCAGCTGCCGGCGAGGAAGCGCCCGCAGCCGCACGAGAGGGTGCCGATGCGGGCAATTGGCGCAGATCGGGCGGCACGGTCAGGTCCGCGGCGCAGGCCCCGGACGCAGCCATCGCCAGTACACACAGAACTCCCGCCGCCCGCCAGGCAAGAGGGAGCGAGCGCGGCAGGAACGCAGGGCGGAAAGGCATGGCCGGATTGTAGGTGGCGCGCCACCAGGCCCGGCTGACAGGCGCCACAATCGCCGCCATGCAGAGTCCCCTCACCTCAGCCAACACTCCCGCGCTGCCCCCGGCCGCCGAGCGCCCGACCCTCCTGCTGGTCGACGGCTCCAGCTACCTGTACCGCGCTTACCACGCCATGCCGGACCTGCGCGGGCCCGCGGGCGAACCCACCGGCGCCATCCATGGCATCGTGGCGATGCTCCAGCAACTGCGCCAGCAGATCGGGGCGGAGCACGCCGCCTGTGTGTTCGATGCGTCGGGGCCGACCTTCCGGGACGAGTGGTACGCCGACTACAAGGCGCATCGGCCGCCGATGCCCGAGGATCTGCGTGCCCAGATTGCGCCCATTCATGAGGTGGTTCGGCTGCTCGGCTGGCCAGTGCTGGAGGTGCCGGGCATCGAGGCCGACGATGCGATCGGCACGCTGGCACACATCGCTGAGGCCAAGGGCCACCGCGTCGTGATCTCGACCGGTGACAAGGATCTGGCCCAACTGGTGACCGATCACGTCACCTTGATCAACACGATGAGCCGGGAGTCGCTCGACCGCGCCGGTGTGCAGGCCAAGTTTGGCGTGCCACCTGATCGCATCGTCGACTACCTGACGCTGATGGGCGACACGGTGGACAACGTGCCCGGCGTCGAAAAGGTCGGGCCCAAGACCGCCGCCAAGTGGATCGCCGAGCACGGATCGCTGGACGCCGTGATGGCAGCAGCCGGCCGCATCAAGGGCGTGGCCGGCGAGAACCTGCGCCGGGCGCTGGACTGGCTGCCCACAGGGCGGCGGCTGGTCACCGTGAAGACCGACTGCGACTTGAGCGCCCAGGTTGCGGGCTGGCCTGGACTGGAGGCGCTGAAATGGGGCAGCGCCGATGCCGACGGATTGCTGGCCTTCTACACCGCGCACGGCTTCAAGACCTGGCGGCGCGAACTGGAGGGGCAGTCCAATACATCTGGTGAGCCCAAAGCCGTTGCGCAGGCCATTCCGCCCGGCGGGTCCGCCGCAGCCGAAGCCTCGGCTCCGTCCGCCCCATCGGCCCCATCCGACCCTGGCCGAGCCGGCCACTACGAAACCGTGCTCACGATCGAGCAGCTCGACGTCTGGCTCGCACGCATCCGGGCAGCGGCGCTCACGGCCGTGGACACCGAAACCGACTCGCTGGAACCGATGCGCGCGCGCATCGTCGGCATCAGCCTGGCGGTTCAGCCCTACGAGGCCGCCTACATCCCGGTGGGCCACGACTATCCCGGCGCGCCCGAGCAGTTGGCCCTGGACACGGTCCTGGCGAGGCTGCGCCCCTGGCTCGAAGACGCCTCGGCGGCGAAGCTGGGCCAGAACATCAAATACGACACCCACGTCTTCGCCAACCACGGCATCCCGGTGCGCGGCTACCAGCACGACACGATGCTGGAGAGCTACGTGCTGGAGGCCCACCGGCCGCACGGCCTCGCCAGCTTGGCCGAGCGCCACCTCGGCCGCACCGGGCTGAACTACGAAGACCTCTGTGGCAAGGGCGCCAACCAGATCCCGTTCAGCCACGTCGACATCGAGCGTGCGACCGTCTACTCCGGTGAAGACAGCGAAATGACGCTGCAGGTGCATGCCCACTTCGCACCGGAATTCGCCCAGGAACCGCGGCTGCGGGAGGTCTACGAGCGCATCGAGCTGCCCACCGCCGCTGTGCTGGCGCGCATCGAGCGGCATGGCGTGCTGATTGACGCCGGGGTGCTGGCACGCCAGAGCCAGCAGCTGGCGCAGCGCATGCTGCAACTGGAACAGGAGGCCTACGAGATCGCCGGGCAGCCCTTCAACCTGGGCAGCCCGAAGCAGATCGGTGAAGTCCTCTTCGGCAAACTCGGTTTGCCAGTCAAAAAGAAGACCGCCAGCGGCGCCCCCAGCACCGACGAGGAGGTGCTCCAGGAACTCGCGGCCGACTATCCCTTGCCAGCGCGCATCCTCGAACACCGCAGCCTGGCCAAACTCAAGGGCACCTACACCGACAAGCTGCCGCAGATGGTCAACCCATCCACCGGGCGCGTGCACACCAACTACGCGCAGGCCGTGGCGGTCACCGGGCGGCTGTCCAGCAATGAGCCCAATCTTCAGAACATCCCGATCCGGACTGCGGAAGGCCGGCGCGTGCGCGAGGCCTTTGTCGCCCCCGCCGGACACCGATTGGTGAGCGCTGATTACTCGCAGATCGAATTGCGCCTGATGGCGCACATTTCAGGCGATGCAAACCTGTTGAGCGCCTTTGCGAATGGCCTGGACGTACACCGCGCCACGGCCGCCGAGGTATTCGGACTGCCTTTGGAGGAAGTCAATGCCGAACAACGCCGCTATGCCAAGACGATCAACTTCGGCCTGATTTACGGCATGGGTGCCTTTGGCTTGGCCGCCAGCCTGGGCATCGAGCAGAAGGCAGCGCGGGACTACATCGACCGATACTTTGCACGTTACCCGGACGTAAAACGCTACATGGATGACACCCGTGCCAGCGCATCGGCACAGGGGTACGTTGAAACGCTGTTCGGCCGTCGGATCGTCCTGCCTGAAATCCGCGGTGGCAGCGGACCTCGCCGCGCTGCGGCCGAACGCCAGGCCATCAATGCACCGATGCAAGGAACCGCCGCCGATCTGATCAAACTTGCGATGATCGCCGTGCAACGCACGATCGATGAGGAAGGACGCGCCAGCCGGATGATCATGCAGGTGCATGACGAACTGGTTTTGGAAGTGCCAGATGCTGAACTGGTTTGGGCAACTGAGACCCTGCCCCGCCTGATGGCCGGCGTTGCAACCTTGAAGGTGCCGCTTGTCGCTGAAGTAGGCGTTGGCAGCAATTGGGAAGAAGCGCACTGAAACGATCTGAACGGGTCCAGTCCCGCTTGGCGCCTAAAACCCCCCACGAACGCGCAAAGGCAACACTCGACAAGTTTGGTGTGTTGGGAGAGAAATCACCCTGCGAGTGAATTCATTTCCCCCAAAAGCCGAGCCCCCTGCAGCGTTGTAGCTGAGGGGGCTTGGGGGTGTAGCAGCCTGACGATGACCTACTTTCACACGCGAATGCGCACTATCATCGGCGCTGAGGTGTTTCACTGTCCTGTTCGGGATGGGAAGGAGTGGGACCACCTCGCTATGGTCGTCAGGCATAACTTGTTGTTGAAGTCGATGGGACTTCAACCAATTTGTAGAGTTTGAATCAGCTATTGATTGCGTTGCCAGTGTACGGTGACTGTTGGGTCAGTGAACACTGCTTTGTCCAGATCGATGATCGGATGACAAAGTTATAGGGTCAAGCCGCACGAGCAATTAGTACTGGTTAGCTTAACGCATTACTGCGCTTCCACACCCAGCCTATCAACGTCCTGGTCTTGGACGACTCTTCAGGGGGCTCAAGGCCCCGGCAGATCTTATCTTGGAACGAGTTTCCCGCTTAGATGCTTTCAGCGGTTATCTCTTCCGCACATAGCTACCCGGCGATGCCACTGGCGTGACAACCGGTACACCA
>Ga0073899_10006496_pt1 | contig 10101 bp, 8 predicted proteins | sample KloWWTmetaKNB5Ph_FD_88975 | JGI IMG/M metagenome (GOLD analysis project Ga0073899, IMG submission 88975) | Active sludge microbial communities from Klosterneuburg, Austria, studying microevolution and ecology of nitrifiers - Klosterneuburg... | ecosystem: Engineered > WWTP > Aerobic digester >...
GACCGCGAGGTGGCTGTGGGTGCCCTGCATCTGACGCAGCAGGTCGTCGACAGGCTTGCTGTCCGGGCACCAGGTGACGGAGCGCATGAGGGTCGTGACGTTCTCGGACGACTGCGCCGCCGGATGGTCGTACACCCGCTTCATCACGTCCTTGAGATAGAGGATGCCGACGATGTCGTCGAGTCCCCCGGGGCCCACGACGGGGATGCGCGAGAATCCCGACCGCAGGGCCAGCGACGTGGCCTGTCGCAGGGTCTTCTGCGACTCGATGTAGACGACCTCCGTGCGCGGCACCATCACCTCCTTGACGAGGGTGTCGCCCAGTTCGAAGACCGAGTGGATCATCTTGCGTTCCTCGGCCTCGATCTGGTTGGACCGTTCCGCCATGTCGACGTACTCGCGCAGCTCGCCCTCCGAGGCGAAGGGGCCGTCGGGGAAGCCGCGGCCGGGGGTGATCCAGTTGCCGAACACGATCATCACCTGGGGGATGAAGAACAGCACGGTGGTCAGCACGTTCATCAGCGGCGCCGCGCGCAGGGCGACCGCGGTGGCGTGCTGGCGACCGAGCGTGCGGGCACCGACGCCCACGACGACGAACATCACGACGACGGCGCCGAAGCCGACGACCAGCAGGCGGGCACCGAGCGACTGGAACCGGCCGAACAGCAGGTCGGCTGTGACCAGGATCGCCACGACCTCGCACACCATGCGCACGAACAGGGCCGTGGTGACGGTGGGCGCATTGTCCTCCGCGATCTGGAGGACGCGCTGCGACCCGGCGACACCGTCCTCGACGAGCTTGTTGGCGCGCCCCTTCGTCACGGACTGGAACGCCGCGTCGATCGTGGAGAACAGGGTCGCGGCCACGACGAGCACCACGACGATGCCGATCTCGATCCATTGGTTCGAGGTCAGGAAGATCAACTCGCTTCGTCCGGGGACAGGAACCCGCTCAGTCTACGGCCGCCGCGCCGGACGGACTCCGGCACCGGCTCGGACCGAGCACCAGCGGCGGGGTCCGACGCGCCGTCCCGCTGCGAGCGGCACCGCGCGGATCAGCGCCGGAGCCGCTTCTCCGACGACCACCCGCTGCAGATGGCGTCGTTGAGGTCGAACATGACGCGCTTCTCCTCGGGCTCGGCGTGGTCGAAACCGAGCAGATGCAGGAGGCCGTGCACGAGCAGATACTCGGCCTCCTCGTCGGCCGTCCGACCGTTGTCGGCGGCCTGCCTGGCGGTGACCGCCGGGCAGAGCACGACGTCGCCCAGCAGGCCCATCGGCGGATCCTCGTCGTCGCGCGGCGGGCGAAGCTCGTCCATCGGGAAGCTCAGGACGTCGGTCGGGCCGGGCTCGTCCATGAACCGCACGTGGTAGTCGGTCATGGTCTGCTCGTCGACGAGCAGGATCGACACGTCGGCCTGAGGATGCACGCGCAGGCGCTCCAGCGCGAACCGGGTGAGGGCCACCAGGCCCAGCTCGTCGGCGGGCAGGCCCGACTCGTTGTTGAGGTCGATCATCGGTGCCTCCGGTCGCCGGCGCGCTCGTCGCGCCCGCGCGGCCGCTCGCCGTCGGGACGGACGGACTCGTAGCGGTCGTAGGCGGCGACGATGCGCCCGACCAGGCGATGCCGCACCACGTCGTGGTTGGTGAGCTGGCAGAACGCGACGTCCTCGACCCCGTCGAGGATGCCCTGCACCTCACGCAGACCGGACTTCTGGGCGCCCGGCAGGTCGACCTGGGTGATGTCTCCGGTCACGACCATGCGCGATCCGAACCCGAGGCGGGTGAGGAACATCTTCATCTGCTCCATCGAGGTGTTCTGCGCCTCGTCGAGAATGATGAAGGCGTCGTTGAGCGTGCGGCCGCGCATGTAGGCCAGCGGCGCCACCTCGATCGTGCCTGCCGTCAGCAGTCGGGGGACGGAGTCGGCGTCGACCATGTCGTGCAGGGCGTCGTACAGGGGGCGCAGGTAGGGGTCGATCTTGTCGTTCAGCGTGCCGGGCAGGAAGCCCAGCTTCTCCCCCGCCTCGATGGCGGGGCGGGTCAGGATGATGCGGTTGACGCGCTTGTCCTGCAGCGCCTGGACCGCCTTCGCCATGGCCAGGTAGGTCTTGCCCGTACCCGCCGGGCCGATGCCGAACACCACGGTGTGGGCGTCGATCGCGTCGACGTAGCGCTTCTGGTTGAGCGTCTTGGGCCGGATGGTCCGTCCCCGGGTCGACAGGATGTTGTGGGTCAGCACGTCGGCGGGCTTGGTCTCAGAGCCCATCATCGCCACCACGCGTTCGACGTCGGCGGCCGTGAGCCCCTGCCCGGTACGGATGATGGTCACCAGCTCGGTGATCACGTCGGCCGCGAGTGCGACGTCGTGGGCGGTACCCGCGAGTCGCACCTCGTTGCCGCGCACGTGGATGTCGGCCCGGAGGTCCCGCTCCAGCACCCGCAGGAACTCGTCCCTCGGTCCCAGGATGGTCACCATGCCGATGGAGGCCGGAATGATCAGGCGGCGCTCCGCCTGCAGGTCTGTGGGCTCCGGCCTTGGCTGGGACACGTTCAGGGCTTCCTCCTCGCGTGGTGACGGTGACCTGCCCATGGTAGTGAGCAGAGCCAAGGACCGACAGCGCCGGCGCCACCGGGCGCGACGGCAGGGCCGCCGCCGTGGGTCAGTCCCTTGCCGCGAACCGGTCGGTGGCCGCGACCAGCTCCGACGCGATCAGGGGTTCGTGCGCGGCGTGCCCCGCGAGGGCGACACGGAAATCGGCCTCGGGCCAGGCGGCCGCGAGATCGTAGGCCGTGCGGACGGGGCAGCAGAGGTCGTAGCGGCCGTGCACGATCACGGCCGGGATGTGACGGATGCGGTCGACCTCGGCGATCAGCTGCCCCTCGCGCAGCCACCCCGCGTTGACGAAGTAGTGGTTCTCGATGCGGGCGAACGCCAGGGCCGTGGCCGGGTCGGACATCTCCGCGATGAAGGCCGGGTTGGGCGCCAGCGTCACGGTGGCCGCCTCCCAGGTGCTCCACGCCACGCCGGCGGGCCCGTGGACGGCCGGATCGGGGTCGAACAGCAGCTCGTGGTAGCGGGCGATGTTGTCACGCCCCGCTCCGGCGAACCACGGCGGTGCGCCACCGGACGCGACGCCCGTCCCGTCGGTTCCGCCTGTCCCGCCAGTTCCGCCGGCCGGCCGGCCGTCGGCCAGCGGCGCCTCGAAGCGGGCCCACCACTCCGGCTGGATCACCCCCGCCGGGCCGTTGTAGAACCAGTCGAGTTCCCAGCGGCGCAGCGTGAAGATGCCGCGCAGCACCAGTTCCGAGACACGCTCCGGGTGCGCCTCGGCGTAGGCCAGGGCGAGGGCGCTGCCCCACGAGCCCCCGAACACCTGCCACCGTGCCACGCCCCGGTCGACGCGCAGGCGCTCGATGTCGTCGACCAGGTGCCACGTGGTGTTGGTCGACAGGTCGGCGCCCGGGGCCGACGCGTGCGGCTCGGAACGGCCGCAGCCACGCTGGTCGAACAGCACGATCCGGTAGCGGTCGGGGTCGTGGAAGCGACGCAACGCCGGGGAGCACCCGCCGCCCGGACCCCCATGGAGGATCACCACGGGCCGGCCGTCGGGGTTCCCGCACTCCTCCCAGTAGAGCTGGTGACCGTCGCCCACGTCGAGGCGACCGGTGGCGTAGGGAACCGCTTCGGGGTAGGGAACCCGGGCCGGGTGGGCGACCAGCGTGCTCCCGCCGGCCTCAGTCGTCATCCTGCTCGTCGTCGTCGCCGTCGTCGATGATGTGCATCGCGGCCTCCTCGGCGCAGGCCGCACCCCCGTCGATGCCCACGTCCTCGCCGTACACCTCGCTGTCGAGGTCGTCGCCGTCCCAGCCGTGGTTCGCGTCCACGAGCCGGCCAGCGCGGCGACGGCCGACCTCGCGGCGCTCGAACGGATCGTCGCGCCAGCCCCCCTGCGGTGCCTCGACCTCCGGCACCTCCTGCGCCAGCCGCATGTCGAGGGTCTCGCCGCGGCGCATCTCGTCGGCCGTGTTGCCGAACCCCTCCGCCGCGGACCAGTTCTCGGGAGTCACGTACCCCTCCTCGAGCACGTCGCGCACGCCACGGTCGAGCAGAGTGTCGTCCGCCTGCAGCTGGTCGAGCTGCTCGGACTCGTCGGGCATGAAGTCGAGCTCGTCGTCCATGAGCCGATCCTGCCACGACCGGCGATTCCCGGGGCGATGTCGACGCTACGATTCCGGCGGTGACCACCACGAACGAGGCGCGCGGCTCCTACGACCTGCTCCTGGCCGCCTTCTGTTCGCTCCTTCTCGTGTCGAACGTGGCGGCGACCAAGCTCGTGCAGTTCGGTCCGGACTGGGCTCCCGGTGGTGTCCCGGTGCTGCCGGTCGTCGCCGACGGCGGCGCGTTCCTCTTCCCCCTGACCTACGTGCTGGGCGACGTGCTCGCCGAGGTGTACGGCCTGGCCCGCACGAAGCGCGCGATCGTGACGGGCTTCGGGCTGGCCCTCATGGCGTCGGTCGTGTTCCTGGTCGTCGACGCGGCGCCCCCGGCGGCGGAGTGGACCGGACAGGAGGCCTGGCACGCCGTGCTCGGGTTCGTGCCCCGGGTGGTGGCGGCCAGCCTGGCCGGCTATCTCGTGGGTCAGTTCCTGAACGCGTGGGTCGTGGTGAGGATGCGCGACCGGGCCCGGCCGGGCCGTCTCTGGACCCGGCTGCTCTCGTCCACGATCGTCGGGGAGCTGGCCGACACCGTCATCTTCTGCACGGTGGCGTTCGCGTTCGTCGTCCCCGTCGGCACCCTGGTGAACTACATCGTGTACGGGTACGTGTACAAGGTGCTGGTGGAGGCCGTCATGCTGCCTGTCACCGTACGGGTGATCGCGTGGGTCAAGCGCCGCGAGCGGGCAGGGTGAGGGCGAACCGCGGCCCGGAGCCCGCGAAGGCGGGATTCCGGTAGGGATCGCGTTCCATCAAGCCGGCCCAGCGGGAGGCGAACAAGCTCCGGGCCTGCCGGAACTCCGCGAGGTCGCGGTCGTCGTCGGTCAGGCGCCGCACGCTGACCCCCTCGTGATGGAGGAGCGTGGCGTAGGGCGTGTAGACGATGCGGTAGCCGGCGGCGCCGAGGCGGCAGCACAGGTCGACGTCGTTGTAGGTGACGCGCAGCTCGGTGTCGAACCCCCCCATCTCCTCCCAGACCTCACGGCGGATCGCCAGGCAGGCCGCGGTGACGGCACTGACGTTGCGGCGGACATGGAGCTGCATGTGCTGCGCGATCGACAGCGGGGCCGCCACCGGCGCGCCGCTGAGAGTGTTGACGGCGACCGCGTCGCCCACCCCGAGCGAGATCCCGGCGTGCTGCACCGTGTCGGCGCCGGGGTACAGCAGGAGGCAGCCGACCGCCCCCACCCGCGGACGCTGCGCCTCGGCCACCAGCGTCTCCAGCCAATCCGGGCTGACGACCTCGGTGTCGTTGTTCAGCATCACGAGGATCTCGCCCCGAGACTGCGCGGCGCCGGTGTTGCAGGAGTCGGCGTAGCTGAAGGGGCTTCCCGACCAGTGCTCGAGCCGGAACCGGTCGTCGGTGCGCGCCGTCTCGGCGTACCACTCCCACACCGCGGGATCGGAGCTGCCGGTGTCGACCAGCACGATCTCGAACCGCGTGTAGGTGCTGCGCGCCAGCACGGAGTCGACGCAGCGCCGGACCACCGCCAGCGAGTCCTTGGACGGAATCACGATCGATACCAGCGGGGTGCCCACGACCGGGTGACGGACTCTCCAGTAGGCGGGCCAGGTGGGATCCTGCTCGACCGTCGCCCCCTCCCCCGCCGCCGCGAGGGCCTTCTCGACGGCCCGCCGCTGCGCGGCGATCGCATAGGGCTTGGACGTCATGTCGGCCGCGGTCGACCGGTCGTGCAGCCGCCAGCTGTAGAGCACCCGGGGGACGTGCCGGATGCGGTCGGTGACGGCGGCGACGCGCAGGAACAGGTCCCAGTCCTGCGCCCCGTCGCAGGCCGGGTCGAACCCGCCGACGTCGCGCAGCACCGACGTCCGCAGGCAGGCGAGGTGAGTCACGAGGTTCACCCCGAAGAGCTGGTCCGGGGAGAAGTCCGGCTTGAAGTGGGGCGCCAGGTGCCGGCGCCCGTCGGCCGTGACCCGGTCCTCGTCGCTGTACACGACGTCGGTGCCGGGATCGGCCCGGATCACCCGCACCAACTCGGCGAGTGCCTCGGGGGCCAGCACGTCGTCATGGTCCAGGAGACAGCAGTAGTCGCCGGCAGCCATGGCGAGGGCGTCGTTGGTGGCCGCCGAGATGCCGCCGTTCGTGGCGCGCCGGCCGACCCGGATCCGTTCGTCGTCGCGGGCCAGTGCCGTCAGCAGCTCCCAGGTGGCCGGATCGGGCGACGCGTCGTCGACCAGGCACAGCTCCCACCGGTCGTAGGCCTGAGCGAGCACCGAGCCGACGCACAGGCGGAGGAACTCCGGCGGGGGGTCGTAGACGGCCACGAGCACGCTGACGAGCGGCCGGCCCGCCCAGCCGGCGGTCTCGTGACGCAACGCCTCGAGGGACGCAGCGTCGAGAGCCACCGCATCGCGGTAGGCCTCGTAGGGCACGTCGCCCAGCGCCGAGCGCTGCAACACCGACGGCACCAGGCGCAGGGACCGCCGCACCGCCTGCTTGACTCGCGGGTGCCGGTTGAGGAACCGCCTCGCGGCGAGCATGCCGCCCGCCTGCAGACGCCGGGCGGAGCGGCGGAAGCCGAAGGCCGCCACGAGCCCTCCCCTCTGTCGAGAGCGCGATGCTAGCACCGCCCACTCGCGTGGCACCCACGCCCCCGGTGGGCGCCGCCCCGCGGACCGGCCGAACCCGCCGCGTCCCCGCTCACGTTCGGGTGACCAGTAGAATCCGAGCGCCCATGGTCCGTTCGGGAGGAGCGACATGTCGAACTCTGCGGCTGAGAGCCGAGCGGAGCGGCTTTCCCACGAGCCGTTGCGCGAGGTCGCCGTCGCGCGCGGGTTCTGGAGCGGCACCCTGCCGTCGTGGCGCGCCGTCTGGGGTCGCCGCGAGCTGCTCCTGCTGTTGACCCGCCGCGAGGTCCGTGCGCGCTACAAGGACAGCGCGCTGGGCCTCACGTGGAGCCTGGTCCGGCCCCTGGTGCAGCTGCTGATCTACTGGGTGGCGATCGGCCGCTTCCTGGGCGCGAGCCGCTCGATCCCCGAATTCCACATCTTCATCTACTCGGGACTCGCGCTGTGGCAGCTCTTCACCGACACCGTGTCGACGGCCACCACGAGCGTCGTCGGTAACGCGGGCATCATCCGCAAGATCCACCTGCCCCGCGAGATCTTCCCGCTGAGCGCGGTCGGGTCGGCACTGTTCAACTTCGGCATCCAGTTCGTCATCCTGGCGCTCGCCTGTCTGCTGACCGGTTCGGGCATCAACTGGGTCACCGCGCTCTGGGCTGTCCCCCTGGCCACGCTCACCACCCTCGTGTGGGGGACGGCGCTCGGCATGTTCCTCGCCGCGGCCAACGTCTACATGCGCGACGTGCAGCACCTGGTCGAGGTGGGCCTGATGGTCGGCTTCTGGCTCACCCCCATCGTGTACTCGTGGCAGATGGTGGCCGGCGCGGCAGGTCCCCGCATCGCCGAGCTCTACCTCGCCAACCCCATGTCGCTGGCGGTCATGAGCCTCCAGCGCGCCACGTGGGTCGCCGGCGCCGGCCAACCCGTCCCGGCCCAGCTGCCCCTGCTCACGCTCGGCGCCTTCGCCGCCGGCCTCGGGCTGCTGTTCCTCGCGCAGCGGTGGTTCGACCGGATGCAGCGCAACTTCGCCCAGGAGATCTGACATGGTCGACGTCATCAGGGTCGAGCACGTGACCAAGCGCTTCGCGCTCCGCAAGGTGAAGTCGCTCAAGGAGTCGGTGTTCGCCGTCGCACGTGGCCAGGCCAACAGCGAGCGCTTCACGGCGCTCGACGACGTGAGCATCGAGATCGCGGCGGGCGAGAGCGTGGGTCTCGTCGGCCCCAACGGGTCCGGCAAGTCCACCCTGCTCAAGCTGATCGGCGGCATCCTCGCCCCTGACGCGGGTCGCGTGAGCGTCCGGGGCCGGCTCGCGGCGCTGCTGGAACTCGGGGCCGGGTTCCATCCGGACCTGACCGGACGCGAGAACGTGTATCTCAACGCGTCGATCCTCGGGCTGTCGCGCAGCGAGACCGACCGCTACTTCGACGACATCGTCGACTTCTCGGGCATCCCGGAGCGCATCGACTCGCAGGTGAAGTTCTACTCGTCGGGTCAGTACGTGCGGCTGGCCTTCGCCGTCGCCGTGCACGTCGACCCCGACATCCTTCTCGTCGACGAGGTGCTGGCGGTCGGCGACGAACCCTTCCAGGTGAAGTGCATGGAGAAGATCCGGCAGTTCCAGCGGGAGGGCCGCACCATCGTGCTGGTCAGCCACTCGGCGGGCCAGGTGGCCGCGGTGTGCGACCGGGCCCTCGTGCTGGAACGCGGCCAGGTGGTCGAGAACGCCCCTCCGCGCATCGCCCTGGGCCGTCTGCGGCGCGACTACGGCGACGCCATCGAGGCGGCGCGCCATCGTAGCGACCTGGAGGGCTCCGCCTACCGCGCGAAGCTGGTGTCGGTGACGCTCAATCCCGGCACCGAGCGACGCAAGGGCGAGTTCGACCTCGTGCTCGATCCCGGCGACGACCTCGTGGTGGCCGGCGTGATCGACTTCGAGGTGCCCACCCCCGACTGGCAGGTCTCGATCATCGTCGAGACCACCCTCGGCGGGCTCGTGTTCGGTACAGACACCGACATCATGAGGGTCGACACCGGCATCGGCAACGGTGTCACGCCGTTCCGGGTCGTGTTCCCCTCGTTGCAGGCGGGACTGGGCGACTACGTGGTGAACGTGCACGTGAGGGACGCCGAGGGGCTCGACCTCGACAGCGTGTAGTCGGCCGCCACCTTCACCGTCACCGGCGACGGCCGCAGCGTGGGCGGGCTGCGCGTCGACCCGCGTCTCGAACTGGGCCGCTGACGCTCGCTACGCTGAGGCGGGCGGCTCGAGAGAGGACCGACATGACCGACGACTCCGACGTGACGCTGCTGCGCACGTTCCTGGTGATCGGGATCGGCCTGGCGCCGACGGCGACCGGGCTGCCGGCGGAACGCACCCGGCGGCAGGGTCCGATCGCCTCGGTGACGGCGCTGCGGCAGGCCATCGCAGAGGCTCCGTCGGACTACGTGGCCATCCAGCGGACGGCGTTGCCGGGCACCTGGGTGCGCGACGCGGCCCTGCTGATCGAGACTGATCCGCGCATCGGGGCCGTGGTGGTCACCGGACCCGAGCACTCCCGCGGCGACGACCTGTTCGCCGAAGCGGGAGCCGCGCTGGTCGTCGGCCGCCACGCCCTCCACGAGGTCGGGGGCCATCTGAGCGGAGTCACCCTCCTCGAGGGTGTCGAAGCCGACCTGCAGTGGCGGCTCGCCGCCCGGGGCTACCGCATCGTGGCGCTTCCGGCGGGGCCGCGGGGCTGCTTCCCCCGTCCTCTCTCTCTCACGTGTCGACTGGGTCTCATGGTCGACAACCTGGAGCGGCCGACGCTCGCGGCGTGCCTGCCGGGCATCGTGCTGGCGGCCGTGACGTCGTCCCTGCACGAGCACGGGGCCGACACGCGGGCCCTCGACCTGCAGCGGTCGCCGGGAGGTGACGCGGTCGGCACGCTCGCGGTGCCCGCCGACGCCCTGGCCGGCGTCCGGGACGTCACGGAGCTGTCGCGGCTGCTCCCGGACCTGACCGACGCCCGTCGCGTGGCTCTCAGCACCCGACGGGTGAGCGACCGCGTGCTGGCCCCCGGGGTCGCCGCCTTCGTCGAGGTCACCCAGCGCCAGGCCGGCGTGTCGGGCATCGTGGCCGACGCCTTCCCCCTTCATCTGGACGACCGGCCCCGGCTGCGGGTGCTGCTGCTGACGTCCTTCGGTCCCACGGGTCCCGAGTCGACCTGGCTCGAGGCCGTGACAGCCGCGTTGACGGACCGTGTCGACGTCCGGTGCCGCCGGTTGGGCGTGGACGCGTTCGACGAGTCCGACGCCGC
>Ga0073899_10006497_pt1 | contig 10101 bp, 9 predicted proteins | sample KloWWTmetaKNB5Ph_FD_88975 | JGI IMG/M metagenome (GOLD analysis project Ga0073899, IMG submission 88975) | Active sludge microbial communities from Klosterneuburg, Austria, studying microevolution and ecology of nitrifiers - Klosterneuburg... | ecosystem: Engineered > WWTP > Aerobic digester >...
GAGGACGCGACCATCATCTACGGCAGCGTGATCGAGGACTCGATCGGGGATGCGCTTCGCGTGACGATCGTCGCCACCGGTCTCGGGGGAGCCGCCGCCCAGCGCCAGCCGACGATCTCGATCGTGCAGCGCACCGGCACGCACGACGAGCCGATGGAGGTGAACTACGAGGAGCTCGAGCAGCCCGCCGCGTTCCGGCGCCGCCGCGACCAGACGGTGGACGCGCTGCGCCACTCCGGCATGGAAACGCTCGACATCCCCGCCTTCCTGCGCAAGCAGGCGGACTGACGATTCGCCGCGGGGCCTGCCCCGCATTGCTTCGCCAGTCCCGCGAAGGCGGGTCGCGCGCTTGCCTGCGGCCGCCGCCGTCTCCCGGCGGCCGTTCCCGCCTTCCCTTCGGGCCCGCGACAGCGGGCCCGCTTTCATTTCCCGGGCCCTGTCGCGACCGATCGCTAAGACGATGATAGAATTGCGCTTTTCCGGCATCCGGGCGGCCACGGGCCGCCCCGGGGCAAAGCCATGATCCGCCAGCGCACCCTCAAGTCCTCCATCAAGGCCACCGGCGTCGGGGTCCACACCGGCCACAAGGTGGCGCTCGTGCTGCGACCGGCCCCGGTGGACACCGGCATCGTCTTCTGCCGGTCGGACCTGCCCGGCAACCCGGCCATCCCGGCCCTCGCCCACAACGTGGTCGACACGCGAATGGCCACGGTGCTCGAGAAGGACGGCGCCCGCGTCTCGACCGTCGAACATCTCATGAGCGCTTTCTTCGGCTTGGGGGTCGACAACGCCTACGTCGACGTCTCCGCCGAGGAAGTGCCGATCATGGACGGCAGCGCGGCGACCTTCGTGTTCCTGCTCCAGCAGGCGGGCGTCGAGGAGCAGGCCGCGCCCAAGAAGTACCTGCGCGTCCTGAAGAACGTGGCGATCGAGCAGGGCGACCGGCGCGTGTCGCTCGCGCCGTTCCCGGGATTCAAGGTGGGCTTCTCGATCGAGTTCCACCATCCGGTGTTCGACCAGTCGGAAACGACGGTCGACATCGATTTCGGCGAGGTCTCCTTCGTGAAGGACATCGCCCGCGCCCGCACCTTCGGATTCACCCAGGACGTGGAAGCCATGCGCTCCGTGGGCCTCGGCCGCGGCGGGTCGCTGGACAACGCGATCGTGGTCGACGACTTCCGGGTGCTGAACAGCGAGGGCCTTCGCTTCGAAGACGAGTTCGTGAAGCACAAGGCGCTCGACGCCGTGGGCGACCTCTACCTGCTGGGCCGCCCGCTGATCGGCGCCTTCCTCGGGCACAAGTCCGGCCACGCCCTGAACAACCTGCTCGTTCGCGCCTTCCTCGAGGACGCGGCGGCCTGGGAAGAAGTCACCTTCGCGGAGGCCGCCCAGTTGCCGGCCGCCTTCGCGAACATGCAGCTGTCGCCCGCCTGACCGTGGCCGCGACCGTCGCCGCCGCGAGGTCCGCGGAACGCGCCGGCGCCTGACATGCTCGTCCTCCGGGCGATCGCCCTTCTCGCGCTGCTCTTCCTGCTGGTCCTGGGCGGGGCCTTCGTGGTGACGCGGGACCGGAAGTACCTGCGGATCGCCGGCAAGTCCCTCCAGGTCGTGATCCTGGTGGCCGTCGCCTTCGCGCTCTTCTACCTCTTCGGGCGGGTGCTGCTCTTCCTCTGAGTCCGCACGATCCGCTCGAGGGCCTCCTTGAGCGGCGAGTCCGAAAGCCCCTCGGCGAGCGATGCCAATTGCGCCACCGGGAGTTCCTGCCTCGCGCGAACCTTGCGGGGAGGCGCGGGCGCCTCGACTTGAACTTCGACCCGCAATGCGGTAAGCTCTTGATCCCGTTTGTTTTTCAAGGCGGTTTTGTCCGGCCCGGCGGCGTTCTTCAGCCCGGCCAGCAGTCTCGGCGCCAAGGCCCGCAGGGCGGCGGCGACCGGCGCGTTGTCAGCGCAAACCACAACAGTCGTTCCATCAACGGCGCACACCCGGCTCGTGGAAGCGAGCCCAGCGGGTACGACGGACCGAAAGCGCGCCTGGAGGCGCCCCACCTGTTCGAGCCGGTCCCTGACCGGGGCCAGGTCGGGGCTCTCGCGCAGCAATCGGGCGATCGGTTCGGTGGCCATCGTGGGCGACTAGGAGTGACGGATGAACATTATTCTGGTTTCGGACAGCCTCGCCAGGACCCGGAACATGACGCTGTCCCAGACGCAGGTCGTCCTGATCGCGCTGGGCATCCTGATGTCGGGCTTCTTCCTCGCGATGGCGACCTACGTCGTCACGATGAAGTTCTCCACCGACTTGCGCAACCCCTATCTGCGCTCGCTCCTCACGGCGCTGCACGAGGAGGACCTGAAGCGCAGCGAGTCGGAGATGAAGGAGAACCTCAATGCCCTCGCGGTGAAGGTGGGCGAGCTCCAGGCCCGCCTCATGCGGCTGGATGCCTTCGGGGAGCGCCTCGCGAAGGCCGCCGGGATCAAGCCCACGGAGTTCCGCTTCGACGAGAAACCCGGCCAGGGGGGCGCCGCCCCCTCGGCCTTCTCGCGCGACCTCACGGCGCTGGAGTTCAGGCAGAAGCTCGACGAGATCTCGCGGATCCTGGACGACCGAAGCGACAAGATGGGCGTGATCGACTCCGTGTTCATGGACGACCGCCTGGCCCGCAAGACGATCCCCACGACGCTGCCCGTGCTCGGGGGCTACTACTCGTCCAACTACGGCTACCGCATCGACCCGATCTCGGGCCGCTCGAGCTTTCACACGGGCGTGGACATCATCGCCACGCCGGGCACGCCGGTCATGGCCGCCGCCGGCGGCGTCGTCTCCGCCGTGGAGTTCCATGCCGAATACGGCAACATCGTCGACATCGACCACGACAACGGCCTCACCTCCCGGTACGCGCACCTGCTGAAGAGCACGGTCAAGGTGGGCGACGTGGTCCTGAAGGGCCAGCTGGTCGCGCAGGTGGGCAACACGGGCCGCACGACCGGGCCGCACCTGCATTTCGAGGTCCGCGAAAAGGGCGTGCCGCTCAATCCGAACAAATTCTTCGCGCTCGACAAGAAGGAAGGAACGCTTCCCGTCGCCCTGCGCAAGTGACCGCCCGCCCGCCAGGGGCTTGCATTCCGGCAGCCCGGCCCCATTTGACCTTATAATTTCACCTCTGTCCGGCCCCGTTGGGGCCGGTTTCGCATCCGATCCCCGCCCCCTCCCGCTCCCGTGTTCGCAAACGTCCTCAAGGCCATCTTCGGCAGCCGCAACGACCGCCTCCTGAAGCAGTATCGGAAATCGGTCGAATCCATCAACGCCCTCGAGCCGGAAGTCGAAAAGCTCTCCGACGAGGCGCTCGCGGCGAAGACGCCGGAGCTGCGCGCGAAAGTCGCGGCGGGCGCCTCCCTGGAAGAGGTCCTGCCGGAGGCGTTCGCGGTCGTTCGCGAGGCTTCGCGGCGCGTCCTGGGCATGCGCCACTTCGACGTCCAGCTCGTGGGGGGGCTCGCGCTCCACCAGGGCAAGATCGCGGAGATGCGAACGGGCGAGGGCAAGACGCTCGTCGCGACGCTGCCCTCCTACCTCAACGCCCTCACCGGCAAGGGCGTCCACGTGGTCACCGTGAACGACTACCTCGCCCGCCGCGACGCGGAGTGGATGGGGCGCATCCACCGTTTCCTGGGCCTCACGGTGGGCGTGGTGGTGCCGCAGATGGAGCACGCGGAGAAGCAGGCGGCCTACGCGTCCGACATCACCTACGGCACGAACAACGAGTTCGGTTTCGACTACCTGCGCGACAACATGGCCACGCAGGTGGCCGAGCGCTTCCAGCGCGGCCTCCACTACGCGATCGTGGACGAGGTCGACTCGATCCTCATCGACGAGGCGAGGACGCCGCTCATCATCTCCGGACAGGCCGAGGATTCCGCGGAACTCTACCGGCGCATCAACGTCCTGGTCCCGTCCCTGGTGGCGCAGGAGGACGAAAAGGGCGAGGGCGATTACTGGGCCGATCTCAAGCAGCACAGCGTGACGCTCTCCGAGCAGGGCCACGAGCATGCCGAGGAGCTGATGACGAAGGCGGGGCTCCTGCCCGAGGGGGCGAGCCTCTACGACCCCGCGAACATCATGCTCATGCACCACCTCTACGCGGGCGTTCGCGCCCACGCGCTCTACCACCGCGACCAGCATTACGTGGTGCAGGACGACGAGGTGGTGATCGTCGACGAGTTCACGGGCCGCATGATGCAGGGCCGGCGCTGGTCCGACGGCCTGCACCAGGCGGTCGAGGCGAAGGAGGGCGTCACGATCAAGAACGAGTCGCAGACGCTCGCCTCGATCACCTTCCAGAACTATTTCCGCCTCTACAAGAAACTCGCCGGGATGACCGGCACGGCCGACACCGAGGCCTTCGAGTTCTCGCACATCTACAACCTCGAGACGGTGCTGATTCCCACGCACCGCCCGATGGTGCGCAAGGATTCCAACGACCAGGTCTTCATCACCGCCCGGGAGAAGTACGCGGCCATCATCGGCGAGGTGAAGGACTGCCACGCGCGCAGCCAGCCCGTGCTCCTGGGCACGACCTCGATCGAGAACTCGGAACTCATTTCCTCCCTGCTCGACAAGGAGGGCCTGTCGCACCAGGTGCTCAACGCGAAGCAGCACGCGCGGGAAGCCGAGATCGTGATCCAGGCCGGGCGCCCGAAGATGATCACCATCGCGACCAACATGGCGGGCCGCGGAACCGACATCGTGCTGGGCGGCAACCCCGAGCCCGAGATCCAGCGCGTGAAGGCGGACGAGGCGCTCGAGCCGGCCGAACGGGAACGCCGGGTCGCCGGGATCCGCGAGAGCTGGCAGCAGCTGCACAACGAGGTGGTGGCCGCGGGCGGCCTGCACATCATCGGCTCCGAGCGCCACGAGTCGCGTCGCATCGACAACCAGTTGCGCGGGCGCGCCGCGCGCCAGGGCGACCCGGGGTCGTCGCGCTTCTTCCTGTCGTTCGAGGACTCGCTGCTCAAGATCTTCGCCGGCGAGCGCCTGCAGGCGGTGATGCGCTCGCTCAAGATCCAGGAGGGCGAGGCCATCGAGGCGAAGATGGTCACCCGCTCGATCGAGAACACGCAGCGCAAGGTCGAGGCCCGCAACTTCGACATCCGCAAGCAATTGCTCGAGTACGACGACGTCGCGAGCGACCAGCGCAAGGTCATCTACTCGCAGCGAAACGAGCTGCTCGAGAGCGCCGACATCACCGCCACGATCTCGGCCATCCGCGCCGACGTGCTGGCGGGCGCGGTGCGCGAGAGCGTGCCGCCGGACAGCGTCGAGGAGCAATGGGACCTCGAGGCCCTCGAGCGCCGGCTGGAGTCGGATTTCTTCATGGCCGCGCCGGTGAGGAAGTGGGTCGAGGAGGACGAGTCGCTCGACTCGGAGAAGATCGCCGCGAAGGTGATCGGGCAGGCCGGGACCGATTACGAGGCCAAGTTCGCCCCGATCGAGAAGGATGTGCTGCACCAGTACGAGCGCTCGGTGATGCTGCAGGCGATCGACACGCACTGGCGCGAGCACCTTGCCGCGCTGGACTACCTGCGCCAGGGCATCCACCTGCGCGGCTACGCCCAGAAGCAGCCCAAGCAGGAGTACAAGCGCGAGGCCTTCGAGCTCTTCGGCGCGATGCTCGACTCGATCAAGCGCCAGGTCACCCAGCACCTGATGGCGGTGCAGATCCGCTCCCAGGCGGAAGTCGAGGAAGCCGAGCGCCGGGCCGAGGAGGCCGCGCAGGCGCTGAAGAACGTGCAGTACCACCACGCCGACTACAACGAGGCGCTTGCCCAGGAGGCCTCGGGGGCCGGGGAAGGCGCCGAGGCCGCCGCCGAGCCGGCGCAGCCGTTCGTGCGCTCGAGCCTCAAGGTCGGCCGGAACGACGCCTGCCCCTGCGGCTCGGGGAGGAAGTACAAGAACTGCCACGGCAAGCTTGCCTGAGGGATAATTCCCGGCCTATGGCCGTGAATCTCGCACCGCCGCGGGCGGAAGACCTCCTCAGCATCACCGGCGTTCGCCTGGGCGTCGCCGAAGCCGGCATCCGCAAGAAGGATCGCCGCGACCTCCTCGTCGTCGACATCGCGCCCGGCAGCCGCGTGGCCGGCGTGTTCACGCGAAACCGCTACTGCGCCGCCCCGGTGACGCTCTGCCGCGAGCACCTCGCCGGCAAGCATCCGATCCGAGCCCTCGTCGTGAACACGGGCGTCGCGAACGCCGGCACGGGCGAGACCGGCGTGGAGAACGCCCGGTCGACCTGCGCCGCCGCGGCCCGGGCCCTCGGCGTGGCGGCCCATTCGGTGCTGCCGTTTTCCACCGGCGTGATCATGGAGCACCTGCCGGTCGAGCGCCTCGTCGCGGCCCTGCCGGCCGCCGTGGCCGATCTCCGCGTCGATGCGTGGGCCGATGCCGCCGCCGCGATCATGACCACGGACACCGTGGCCAAGGCCGTCTCCCGCCAGGTCGTGATCGACGAGCGCACCATCACCGTCACCGGCATCGCCAAGGGCGCGGGCATGATCCATCCCGACATGGCGACGATGCTGGGCTTCGTCGCCACGGACGCGGCCGTGGGCGAGAGCGCGCTGCGCGACATGGTCCGCTTCGTCGCCAATCGCTCCTTCAACGCGGTCACGGTCGACGGGGACACGTCGACCAACGATTCCTTCGTCCTGGTGGCGACGGGCGCCGCCGGAAATCCCGAGATTGTCGGCGAGGGAACCGCGGAGTTCACCCGCCTCGCGGAATGCGTCCTCGAGGTGGCCCAGGTGCTTTCGCAGGCGATCGTGAGGGACGGCGAGGGCGCCACCAAGTTCATGACGATCGTGGTCGAGGGCGGGAAGACGCACGAGGAGTGCGTGCGGGTCGGCAAGGCGATCGCCCATTCGCCGCTGGTGAAGACGGCCTTCTTCGCCTCCGACCCGAACCTCGGGCGCATCCTGTGCGCCGTCGGCAACGGCGGTCCCGCCGATCTCGACCCGGCCCGGGTGACGCTCCACCTGGGCGAGGTGCTCGTCGCGGAAAAGGGTGGACGCGCGCCCGGATACACGGAAGAGCAGGGCAAGGCGGCGATGGCGCCGGCCGAGATCACCGTGCGCGTGGGCCTGGGCCGGGGCATCGAGAGCGCGACCGTGTGGACGTGCGATTTCTCCTACGACTACGTGAAGATCAACGCGGATTACCGAAGCTAGCGGCGCTATGGGGCGACGATGACCGGCACGACGACACCGCAACTCGAGAGCTACTACGCGAAACGGGCCCGGGAGTACGAGCGCATCTACGACAAGGTCGAGCGGCAGGAAGAGCTCGCCTGGCTCCGCGACCGCCTGCCGCGACTCTTCGAGGGGCGGCGCGTCCTGGAAGTGGCCTGCGGCACGGGCTACTGGACGCAGGTCCTCGCGAGGCGCGCCGAGCACGTCACCGCCTGCGACGTGAACGAGCCGGTCCTCGAGATCGCCCGCGAGAAGCCCATCCGCCGCGGGCGCGTGAGCTTCGTGAGGGCCGACGCCTTTTCGCCCGGCGGGCTGTGCGACGGCTGCAACGCGGCCTTCGCGGGGTTCTGGTGGTCGCACGTGAGGAAATCCGACCTCTCGCGCTGGCTCGCGGGAATGGCCGGCGCGCTGCCGAAGGGCTCGCTGCTGGCGATGCTCGACAACCGCTATGTCGAGGGCAGCTCCACGCCGGTCTCGCGACGCGACGCGCAGGGCAACACCTACCAGGTGCGGCCGCTGCTGTCGGGGGAGACCCACGAGGTGCTGAAGAATTTCCCCACGGCCGCCGAGCTGACCGACGCCGTGCGTCCGTTCGCCGCCGAGGCGCACCTGGAGGAAACGCGCTACTACTGGCTGCTCGTTTTCAGGACGCGATGAGCGCCCCCCTCGACCGGTTCCTCGGCCGCGCCGGCGAACTCCTCGACCGCCTGGAGCGGCTCCTTCCCGGGGACGCGACGAGCGTCGACTGGTCCGCCGGCACGGCGTTCCGGTGGCGCAAGCGCGGCGACCGCGGCTTCCTGGACCCGGTGCGCCATCCGCACGCGATCGCCTTCGCCGACCTGAAGGACATCGACGGGCAGAAGCGGCGCTTGCGCGAGAACACCGCGCAATTCGTCGCCGGCCGGCCGGCCAACAACGTGCTCCTCACCGGCGCGCGGGGCACGGGCAAGAGCTCCCTCGTCAAGGCGGCGCTGAACGAATTCGCGAAGAAGGGCCTTCGCCTGATCGAGGTGGACAAGGCCCATCTCGTGGACCTTCCCGACATCGTCGACCTCGTGGCCGACCGGCGCGAGCGCTTCATCGTCTTCTGCGACGATCTTTCCTTCGAGGCCTCCGATCCGGGCTACAAGTCGCTCAAGGTGGCGCTCGACGGGACGATCGCCGGGTCCGCGGAGAACCTCCTCATCTACGCCACCTCGAATCGCCGCCACCTCATGCCCGAGTTCATGGGCGAGAACCTGGAGGCCAAGCACCGCGGCGGCGAGATCCATCCCGGCGAGACCACGGAGGAGAAGATCTCGCTCTCGGAGCGCTTCGGCCTGTGGCTCTCGTTCTACCCGTTCGACCAGGACGAGTACCTGGACATCGCCGAGCACTGGGTCGCCGTGCTCGGCGGGAAAGCCGATGCGCGCCTGCGGCCGGCCGCGCTGGTGTGGGCCCTCGAGCGGGGCTCCCGGAGCGGGCGCGTGGCCTGGCAGTTCGCGAAGGACTACGTGGGCCGGGGCGAGAGCGCCCGCGCGCGCCGGTGACGAAGATCACCGACGTCGCCGCCGCCGTCATCGAGCGGCCCGACGGCAGCTTCCTCCTCGCCTGCCGTCCCGAGGGCAAGCCCTATCCGGGCTACTGGGAGTTCCCGGGCGGCAAGATCGAGCCCGGCGAGGACCCGCGCGCCGCGCTCGATCGCGAACTGAAGGAGGAGCTGGGCATCGAGGTGCGCGAGGCCACGCCCTGGATCACGCGCGTCTACGCCTACACGCACGCGACCGTGCGGCTGCATTTCTTCCGGGTCCGCGCGTGGGAAGGCGAACCGCGGCCCCTCGAGGACCAGGCCATCGCGTGGCAGCCGATCGAGGCGCCCGACGTGGCGCCGATGCTCCCGGCGAATGCGCCGGTGCTCGCCGCGCTGGCGCTGCCGGCGGTGATGGTCGTGTCGAATGCCGCGGACACGGGATTCGACGCGTGGTCGCTCAAGTTCTCGGCGCAGGTGATCGGCGAGCGGCTGCTTGTGCAGATCCGCGAGAAGGGACTGGAACCGCAGCGCGTGCAGTTCCTGTTGTCGCGGGCCCTCACGCGGGGGACGCCCTTCGGCGCCGTGGTCGTCGTGAACAGCGATTGCGGCGCCTGGCCGCAGGCCGACGGCGTTCATCTCACGTCGGCCGCGCTCCTGGCGGCGGCGGCTCGCCCTCCGGGGCGGGTCGTGGGCGCTTCCTGCCACGACGAGGCCGAAATCGCGAAGGCCGTGAAGCTGGGCCTCGACTACGTGGTCGTGGGCCCGGTGAAGGCCACCGCCTCGCACCCGGGCGCGACGCCGCTCGGCTGGGCGGGATTCGCCGCGCTCGTGAAGGACTGCCCGTTGCCCGCCTATGGGATCGGCGGGCTCACGCGCGCCGACGCCGCCGAAGCCCGGCGCAGCGGGGCGCATGGCGTTGCGCTTCGAAGCGCGGCCTTCGCCTGAGGGGGACTCGGTCGTCCCGGGTCAGGGCGGCGCCGCCAGCGCGAGCAGTTTCTGCTGGACGAATCGATCCAGCTCCGGCGTCAGCCGACCCGTTTCGCGGGCGCGGCGCAACGCATCCCGCGCCGGCTCCTTCTGCCCTTCGGCCTCGAGCGAGATGCCGAGGCCCATCCACCACAGGCCCGAGTCGGGACGCAGGCGAAGCGCGGCCCGGAATTCGGCAACCGCCTCCGGGTGGCGTCCGAGCCTCTGGAGCACGGCCGCCTGGAAGCCGCGATAGTCGGCATTTCCCGCCGCGGCCTGCGCCGATCCCGAGAGCGTGCCGGCCGCAGCTTCCGAGTCGCCCATTTCGACCTGGATCCGGGCCAGGGTCATCGCGAGGCGAGGCAGCGCCGGATTGGCCGCGAGGCCGAC
>Ga0073899_10006501_pt1 | contig 10096 bp, 8 predicted proteins | sample KloWWTmetaKNB5Ph_FD_88975 | JGI IMG/M metagenome (GOLD analysis project Ga0073899, IMG submission 88975) | Active sludge microbial communities from Klosterneuburg, Austria, studying microevolution and ecology of nitrifiers - Klosterneuburg... | ecosystem: Engineered > WWTP > Aerobic digester >...
GGCGCCAACCTGCGCCACCTGGTCGAGCACGAGGGCCGGCTGCCGGCGGCCCGCGCCGTCCACCTGGTGACCCAGGCGGCGCGCGCGCTCGGCGAGGCGCACCGCGCCGGCCTGGTGCATCGCGATCTCAAGCCCGAGAACCTGCTGATCACGCAGGCCGGCGGCGAGCTCGACTTCGTCAAGGTGATCGACTTCGGCATCGCGCGCCACGCCACCGACGTCGGCATGACCCGCGTCGGCGAGGTCGCCGGCACGCCGCAGTACATCGCGCCCGAGGTGGCCAGCGGCGCCGGCGCCGACGCCCGCGCCGACGTCTACGCGCTCGGCGCGGTGCTGTACTACCTGCTCACCGGCGCGCCACCGTTCGGGGGCGAAACCCCGGCGGCGCTGCTGCTGGCGGCGGTCAACGAGCCGGTGGTGCCGCCGAGCCTGCGCGCGCCCGACGTGCCGCGCGACGTCGAGCAGCTGGTGCTGGCGTGCCTGGCCAAGGCTCCCGACCAGCGGCCGGCGGACGGCGCCGCGCTGGCGACGGCGCTGGCGGCGCTGGCGTGCGCCGGCACCTGGCACCCGACGCAGCCGCCGCCGCCGATCGGCGAGGCCGCGCTGGCGCCGACCGGGCTCGCGACCAACGCCCCGACGGTGGTCTGACACGGGCGCGACCGCGGCGCCGGCGCCGGTCGCAACGATCGTGTGACGCCTCACGCGCGCCAACGCGGCCGTAACCGGTTCCATCGCGCGGCGTACCTGGGCTACCGTCATGTCGTTGTCACCGCGCAGCCGTCTCGCGCTCGGGTTCGTGGCGGCGCTCGCCGCGTGTGACGACGCGAGCGACCGGCCGGCCGACTGGGGCTACGTCTACCCGGCGATCGTCGAGCCGAGCTGCGCGACCGCGCTGTGCCACAGCAAGACCGCCGCCCGCGCCGCGGTCGATCTGTCGACCTCGGCCTCAGCCTACGCGGTGCTGGTCGGCCGGGTGTGCGGCGCGCCGCCCCTGCCCGGCGATCCGATCGGCAACTTCGTCCGACCCGGCCACCCCGAGAGCTCGCGGCTGATGTACCTGCTGCGCGGCGACCGCACCACCGTGATGCCGCCCGACGCGCCGCTGCCCGACGGCGAGATCGCGGTGATCGAGCGGTGGATCCTCGAGGGCGCGTCGTGCGAGTAGCGCTGATCGTCCTCGCGCTGGCGCTGGCCGCCGGCACCGCGAGGGCCTACCCGCAACTCCAGTTCACCACGGGCGCCACCCGCTGCGGCGAGTGCCACGTCACGCCCGACGGCGGCGGCCTCTTGACCGACTACGGCCGCGACGAGGCCGGCGACACGCTCAGCGGCCGCGGCGACGGGCGGCTCCTGCACGGCGCGTGGACGCCGCCCGACTGGCTGCAGCTCGGCGGCGATCTGCGCGGGGCGCTCGGCGGCAAGCAGCTCGACGGCGAGGCGGCCGAGCTGCTGGCGTTCCCGATGCAGGCCGACCTCTACGGGCGGGTCGCGGTGGGGCCGGTGTCGATCAACCTGACGGTGGGCGGCAACGGCGCGGCCCGCGGCCGCAACGCCGACGCGCCGATCACCAGCTACCTGGTGTCGCGTGAGCACTTCGTCGCGTTCCACCAGGAGGACGCGCCGTGGTCGGTGCGCGCCGGGCGCTTCTACCCGACCTTGGGCCTCCGCACCCACGACCACACCGCGTACGTGCGGCGCCACCTCGACATGTACCTGCTGGAGGAGCCGTACGCGCTCGAGGGCGAGTACACCCGCGGCCGCTGGCAGGCCTTCGGGTCGGCGTTCATCGGCAACCCCGTGCCCGAGCTGGCGGCCGGCGATCGCGCCAGCGGCGCGGCCGCGTCGCTCGAGCGGCTGCTCGACGACGGCGCCGTGGCCGGCCACGCCCGCGCGGCGTTCGGCCCCGAGGACCGCCGCTACCTGGTCGGCGCGGTGGGCAAGCGCTGGCTCGCGGGCCCCCAGCTGCTGGTGCTCGCCGAGGTCGACGTGCAGCGGCAGCGCCTGGCGACGGGCTTCGTGCGCTACCAGCTGGTCGGCTACCTCGGCGTGACCCGCCCGTTCTTGCCCGGCTACCTGATCGGCGCGGCGCTGCAGCGGTACGCGCCCGACGTCACGTTCGGCGGCACCACCCGCAACGCCCTCGAGCTCAACCTGCAGGCGTTCCCGTGGGCCCACACCGAGCTGCACCTGCTGACGCGCGCCGAGGCCACCGGCGGCGACACCACCCACCCCAACCTGCTGGCGCTGCTCCAGCTGCACTACTACCTATGACCCCGCGCCCGCTCCTCGTCGTGACGCTCGCGGCCGCGGCCTGCGCGACCGATCCGGTGCCGGCGCAGCCGAGCTGGCAGGTCGACGTGTTGCCGGTGCTGGCCGCCAACTGCGTCCGCTGCCACGGCTACCCGACCAGCGGGTTCGCGACGCCGGGGTTCCGCCTCGACTCGTTCGGGCCGACGCTGCTGGCCTCGGGCGAGCTGATCCGCGGCGCGAGCGAGAACGCCACCGCGATCGCGCGGCGCACCAAGGCGGCCTTCCGTCCACCGGGGGAGCTGGCGATGCCGCCAGGGCGCGAGCTGGCCGAGGACGAGATCGGCGTGCTGCGCAACTGGGCCGGCCTGGTCGACGGCTCGCTCAAGGCGCCGCGCGGGCCGGGCCGCCCCGACAACGCGCCGCCCACGCTCACGTTCACCGAGGTCGGCCGCCAGGGCGCGGTGATCACCTTCGCCTACGAGCTGCGCGACGCCGATCGCGACCTGGTGGTGGGCACCGTGCTCGGGCCGGTCGTCAACGAGCAGGGCCAGCCCGGGATCGGGCCGATCGCCGACCTGGTGTCGGGCCGCGGCCAGCTCGCGTGGGACACCACCGGCATCGCCCCCGGCACCTACCCGCTGACCGCGCGGCTCGACGACGGCGCCGACGTCGACGGCCCCGACGGCGACGCCGACTACGTCGAGCAGGGCGCCGGCGCGATCACCGTCACCGCGGGGCTGCGGTGAGGACCGCCGCGCTGCTCGCGCTCGCCGCCGCCGCCTGCACCGAGGCCGTGGATCCGCCGCCGCTCGGCGACTACACGACGTGGCTGAAGATCGAGACGTTCGGCGACGCGCCCGGCCACGGCGACACCTACCGCATCATCTACGTCAACGACGTCGCGCGCACCGCCGGCCCCACCGCCCACGACGCGGTGCTGGTCAAGGAGGTGCGCGACGACGACGGCGGCACCGCGGGCGCGCTGCGCTACGTCGCGATCATGCGCAAGCTGCGCGCCGGCCCCGACCCCGCCGACGAGGGCGGCTGGCTGTTCACCCAGAGCGACACGCCGGGCGGCGCCGAGCGCCACAGCGACCTGTGCTGGAGCCGCTGCCACGCCCAGGCCCCGCTGGCCGGCGTGTGGCTCGACTACACGCGCTTCCCGCCGCCGCCGTGACCGCGCGCTACGCCAGCACGCCGGCCAGCGGCCGGGTGCCGTCGTCGCCGAAGGTGGCGACGTCGTGGCCGAGGCCCTTCATCAGCGCGATGAACAGGTCGGCCATCACGCCGCCGCTGGTGTAGCGGCGGTGGACGCCGGTGGCGATGCTGCCGCCGCCCTTGCCGACCACGACCACCGGCAGGTTGGTGTGGCGGTGGGCGTCGCCGTCCTCGATCTCCGACGAGCAGAACACCGCGGTGTTGTCGAGCGCGGTGGCGCCGTCGCCGTCGTCGATCGCCGCGAGCTTCTGCGCCAGGTAGGCCAGCTCGCCGATCTCCCAGGTGTTGATCTGGGTGAGCTTGGTGAGGTTGGTGGCGCTGTTCATGTGGTGCGACAGCTCGTGGTGCGACTCGGTGACGCCGATCTGGGGGTGGGTGTTGCTCGAGCCGGCGTTGCCGAGCATGAACGTCACCACCCGGGTCAGGTCGCAGCTGAAGGCGATCGCGATCAGGTCGATCATCGCCCGCGACCGCGCGGCGAACGACAGCCCGGTGGCCGGGCGCTCGCCGGGGCGGCACACCTGGATCGGCTGCGCCACCCGCGCCTCGACCTCGCGCACCGAGGTCAGGTACTCGTCGAGCTTGGCCTGATCGGTCTTGCCGAGCTGGCCGCGCAGCGCGGTGGCCTGGTCGAGCGACGCGTCGAGCACGCTCTGCCGGTAGTGCTGACGCTTGACGATCTCGGCGGCCGAGGCGTCGGGGTCGTAGCCGGCGAACAGGCGATCGAAGACCGCCGCCGGGTTGGTCTGCTTGGGCAGCGGCGTCGTCGGGCCGGCCCACGCGATCGACCGCGCGTAGGCGCAGCTGTAGCCGGTGTCGCAGTCGCCGACCGCGGCGCCGCCGTCGGTGCCGAGCTCGAGCGACGGGTACTGCAGGCCCGCGCTGAGGATCGGCGCCAGCACCTGATCGACCGAGGTGCCGTTGAGGATGTCGGCGTTGGCGGTCTTGCGGACGTGGGTGGCGGTCAGGAACGCGCCGGTGCCAGCCGCGTGATCGCCGCCGCCCTCGGAGCGCCCCGGCAGGTTGCTCACCCCCGACAGCACCAGCGTCTGGCTGGCGTAGGGCGCGAGCGGCGCCAGGATCGGCGACGACCAGCCGGCCCCCTCGGTGGCCGGCGTCCAGTTGCTCATGACGATGCCGCACGGCAGGTAGAACCCGACGAAGCGGCGCTTCTGCGCGGCGGCGGCGCCGCGGGCCGGGCGCGATCGACCGAGCGACGCGAAGAACGGCAGGGCGATCATGGCCCCGGCACCGCCGAGGAAGCGACGACGGCTGAACTTCACGGCTCACCTCGACGGCTGGTGAACGACGGGGACGTGGCCAGATCGACGATCAGCTCGGGCAGCGAGTACCCGTTGGCCATGAAGCGCTTGGTCATGGCGTCGATCTGCTCGGTGGCCTCGATGCGGAACGGCGAGCGGCCGGTGTACGTGTACAGCTTCTCGACCATGCAGCGGTAGACGGCGGGGTTGGTGGCCAGCTCCTGGACCATGGCCCGGCCGTCGGCGAACGGCGTGCCGTCGGCCAGCGTGCCCGAGGCGTCGATCGGATAGCCGCTGTCCATCGTGCGGTAGCGGCCGATCGCGTCGAAGTTGTCGAGCCCGAAGCCGAGCGGGTCCATGACCCGGTGGCAGCTGGCGCAGATCGGGTTGGAGACGTGGGCCTCGAGCCGCTGCCGCACCGAGCCGGTCGCGGTCATGCCGTCGGGCAGCGCCTCGACGCCCGGCGGCGGCGGTCGCGGCGGCGTGCACAGCAGGTTGTCGAGGATCCACTTGCCGCGCAGCACCGGCGAGGTGCGCTTGGGCCGCGAGGTCACCCGCAGGAAGCCGGCCTGCATCAGGAAGCCGCGGCGCGGGGTGTCGGCCAGGGACACGCGCTGCAGCTGGTCGGAGCCGACCGGCGGCAGGCCGTAGTGCGTCGCCAGCCGGTCGTTGACGAACGTGAAGTCGGCGGTGAGGAACTGGTCCATCGGCGCGCCGCCCTGCAGGAACTCCTGGAAGTACCGGCGGGTCTCGGCCCGCATCGCGTCCTCGAGCGCCTGGTCGTACTCGGGGAACAGCGCGTAGTCGGGGTCCTGATCGCCGACCGCGCGGATGAACAGCCACTGCCCGGCGAAGTTGTCGGTGAGCGCGACCGCCTTGGGATCGGCCAGCATGCGCCGGACCTGCGCGTCGAGCTCGGCCGGCTCGTGCAGCGTGGCGGCGGCCGCCGCCACGAACAGCGCGTCGTCGGGCATCGACGACCACAGGAAGTACGACAGCCGCGACGCCAGCTCCCAGTCGCTCGGCGGGTGGGGCACGAGCGAGCGCGGGTCGGGATCGACCTCGACCCGGAACAAGAAGTGCGGCGAGACCAGGATCTGCTGCAGCGCCAGCCGCAGCCCGGCCTCGGCGTCGTCGCCCTCGGCGCGGGCCACGTCGACCAGCCCCAGCAGCGCGGTGATCTCGGCCGGCGCCGGCGGCCGGCGCCAGGCGCGCTGCGCGAAGCCGGTGAGGATCTGGGTCTGGCACGCGCGATCGTCGAGCGCGGCGCAGGTGAGCACCCGGCCGCGGCGGCCGCCGTCGATCACCGGCCCGTCGAGCGGGCCCTCGACGGTGACGCCGTCGATCCACAGGTTGCGATCGGCCATCGTCGCGGCGTCGTAGAAGTCGTTGACGAAGCCGACCGAGATCAGCGAGTGGCCGGCGGGCAGCGCCACCGACCACTCGTAGGTCGCGGGGCTGGCCGCGACCGCGGTGACGTCGATGATCTGCAGCGGCTGGTTGGGCACCTCGATCGACAGCCGCGCCGGATCGGGCCCGGCCTGCTGGCCGTAGGCCCGCACCGCGATCTTGTAGGTGGCGGCGACCGGCGTGTCGGCGGTGATCGACGCGGTGCCGGCCGAGAAGAACAGCCAGCCGCCGGCCTGCACGTTGCCCACCGCGGCGTCGCCCATGATCTCGAAGCTCTGCGTGGTCGACGCGGTCGGCGTGGCCAGCGCGTCGGCGATCAGCGCCTCGGCCGCGCTCTCGTACAGCTCGACGGACAGCGGCGACAGCCGCAGCACGTCGGCGACGTTGTCGAAGCCGTAGCCGCGATCGTCGGCCGGGAAGTCGCGCGCCGGCGTGAGCGCGGTGCCCAGCAGATCGCGGACGGTGTTGTCGTACTCGACGTTGTTGAGGCGGTGCAGCGTGACGCGGCCGGGGTCGCCCCCGTCGCCGTCACCGCCGCAGCCCCCCATCGCCACGCCGAGCGCACACGCGAGGAACAGCCGGCGCATGCCGTACGGTAACCCGAGCCGCGGTGGCGATGGCAAGCGATCGCGACGATCGCGCGGGTCGGACCAGCTCACCCGGCGTGAGAAACGTGGGCTGGCTCGCGGCGCTGGTAGCGACGACGGCTGATGCCGTGGGCGATCCCGACGACGACCGCGGTCGCGCCCAGCAGGTACGCGCCCGGGATCCCGCCGCCGAAAGCGCACCCAAGTGCGACGACCGCGATCGCCACCAGCCGCTCGGGGGCCAGCCCGCGCACCGTGCGCCACTGGATGTGCAGGTACGCGCCGAGGATCAGCGCCACCGCGCCGGCGAGGAGCCAGCGATCGGCCACCGTCGGCGTCGCGGTGGGGTGCCGCACGACGTGCTTGGCCACCACCGCGTACGCGATGATGCCGGCGACGATCGGGAAGTGGCCCAGCGTCATCAGATCGCGGGCCAGGACGCCGCGGCGCCCGCCGCGGGCGTCGCACAGCGCGTGCTCGGTGACCTCGGGGATGTACGTGAAGTACGTCCACCACAGCACGCACGCGCCGATCACCGCGACCCCGGCGCCCAGCACCGTCGAGCGATCGAGCCCGAGCTCGGTGGCGGTGGCGCCGATCGCGACCAGCGCCTCGCCGAGCGCGATGATCACGAACAGCGCGTGGCGCTCGGCGAAGTGGCCGGGGTTGAGCGCCCACTCGCCGCCGGCGCCGCGGAACGCGGCCCCGACGTTGAGCGCGACCGCGATCGCGTAGGCGATCGTGCGGGCGTCGCCGTCGAGCAGGCCGCCGATCAGCACCGCGGCCGGCGCCAGCGACGCCATCGACGCGTACGCCACGAACGCGCCGCGGCGCTCGGCGTGGCGCACCGCCTCGGCCCCCTGCATCGCCAGCACCAGCCACTGCACCGTCAGGTACGCCGCGCCGAACCACGGCCCGCCGTCGCCGTACGCGGTCGGGATCGCGATCGCCATCAGCAGCGTCGGCGGCACGGTCACCAGCACCAGCAGCCGCGTGCTGGCGTGGCGCTGCAGGTCGAGCGCGGCGCCGGCCCACGTGTACTGCGACCACAGCCACCACGCCAGCCCGGCGATCAGCGCGCCGCGGCCGACGCCGGCCGGGGTCAGGTCGTGGGCGACCAGGCCGGTGATCTGGGTGACCGCGAACACGAACACCAGGTCGAGGAACAGCTCGAGGTTGGTGGCGTGGCGCTCCTCCTCGACGGCGGCGTCGGCGGCGTCAGCGGCGTGGGCGGCGGGCTCGGCGGACATCGCCGGCGAGCGTAGCGCACCCGTCGATCACGGCACGAACGCGCCGGCCGTGATCGCGGCGTCGTCGCCGGCGTCGATCACCCGCTCGGCGTGCGCGACGGTGTCGATCACGACCAGCCGCTCGCCGTTGCCGACCGCGTTGCCGGCGGCGGGATCCTTGCGCCGGGTCGCGAGGACGAAGCGGCCGTCGGTCGACACCGCCAGCGCCTGGCGCACGTCGGCGGCCAGCGCGGTGGCGCCAGCCGGGCCCAGCTCCCACAGCGTGCCGCGCTCGAAGCCGGTGTCGTCGACGAACACCACCGACCCGCGCGCCGGCACCGGCACCAGCGCGCCGCGCACGAGCGGGTAGCTGGCGGCCGCGCGCTGGGTCGCGACCACCTTGCGCGCGGTCAGGCTCCACGCCTCGTAGACGCCCACCGCCTGATCGGCGGGATCGCGCCGGAACCAGTACAGGTGATCGCCCACCGGCACCGCCGCGCTCATGATCAGCGGCAAGGTCACGGTGGCCTTCTTCGCCGCGACCAGCTTGCGCGCCTTGGCCGCCGGCGCCGGCCACGCGGTCACGTAGACCGCCCCGCCCTTGCCCTGGTACGCGGCCCGCTTGCCGAGATCGTCGACCGCGAGCGCCGCCGCGGTGCGGGCGTCGGCGATCGCCGCGCGGATCGGCTTGGGCGCGAACGTCCACCGGCCCCAGGTGGCCCAGCTCGAGCCCTCGCTCTGGACGAACACGTAGGCGCCGTCGGGCGAGAACCGCACCGGCGACTCGAAGCAGGCCTTGACCTTGCTGGTGCACGCCGGGTCGCCGTAGATCGTCGCGACGACCTGGTCGCGCTCGCCGAACACCAGCGTCGAGCGATCGTCCGGCTTCGACACCGCCAGGCCGCCGATCGTCAGCGGGTCGCCGTTGCTGAGCTGGTGGAACGACAGCACCCAGCGCCCGGTGCCGGCGTGGGCGGCGAGGTGGTAGGTGCCGAGCGGCATCCCGGCCTGCACCGCGCGGGCGGCGCCGTCGGCGTCGAACCGGCGCAGCGCGACCTCGTGGCCGCCGGCGAAGGTGCGCTCGGTCAGCGCCAGCACCGCGGGCGGGCCCGGCTCGTCGGCGTGGGCGGTGGCCAGCGGCGCGGCGAGGGCGGTCAGGCAGAGGAGCGTCCGCATGATCTGCGAGCATCGCACGGGCGGCGCCCGCGCTCTATCCGATCGCCACCGCCAGCAGCCGATCGACCACCGCCCGCGCCCGGGTCACCTCGCCCTTGAGCGTGATGCACGGGACCTGGTGCGCGCTGAACATCTGCTCGAGCCAGCCCTCGGCCACGCCCTGCGCCAGCAGGCTGTCGTCGATCACCGCGGCGTCGGGCAGCGTGCCGCGCTCGGCGGCGCGGATCAGCGAGCCGGGGTCGGCGCAGGGCGCCACCGCGTAGCCGGCGTCGGACAGCACCCGGGTGATCGCCTCGAGCCGCGGCAGGGCGGCGCCGACCACGACGGTGCGGGTGGTGCGCCGCTCGATCCGGGTCAGGAACCGGGTCCAGCGCACGCGATCGCCGTCGGTGACCTCGGCGATGTGCAGGCCGGCCCCCGGCGCCAGCCCCCGGGCCTCGGCCGCGCCGGTCGAGATCACGCGCACGACGCGCGCCACCAGCTCGATCGGCGGATCGCCGAGGTCGAGCGGCACGGTCACGCCCACCGCGGCGTCGACCGGCAGGCCGGGCGCGTTGACGAACAGCCCGCCCAGCGAGAGGTCGAGGGCGTCGACGTGGCTGGGGTGCGCGCCGCGCAGCGCCACCGGCCAGCGCACCGGGAACCGCATCGACGCCCGCGGCGGCGGCGGCTTGATGACGACGCCGCGGGCCCGCGCGTGCTGCAGGAGCTCGAGCAGGCGGCTGCGCGCGGCCGACGGCTCGGGTGCGAAGCGGACCGCGAACCCCGACGAGCCGGTCTCCGAGGCGTCGCGCGCCGAGGTCACGTGGTAGACCGCGCCGCGGGCCAGCGCCGACTTGTCGTCGAGGTCGAGCGCGACGTAGACCTCGTCGCCCAGCCGCGGCGGCGCGCCGGTGACCAGGTACGCGCCCTTGGCCGACAGCGAGCGCAGCCGCGCCGGCGACCACTGCCCGCCGCGCAGGAA
>Ga0073899_10006502_pt1 | contig 10094 bp, 5 predicted proteins | sample KloWWTmetaKNB5Ph_FD_88975 | JGI IMG/M metagenome (GOLD analysis project Ga0073899, IMG submission 88975) | Active sludge microbial communities from Klosterneuburg, Austria, studying microevolution and ecology of nitrifiers - Klosterneuburg... | ecosystem: Engineered > WWTP > Aerobic digester >...
CGACCCCACGGGAGAGGCCATGGCGCTGAAGGTGGCAGATAACTTCAAACTGGGGAAAGCAGGGTGAATTCGCCCCCACACTGGGTGGTTGGCCGTGAGCTCCCCGTACAAGAACGTTCAAAAAAAGGTTCATCGCGCTTTTCCGGGGAAGGCGGCCTTGATCTTCAGGAAGAAGTAGGCTGAGTCGCGGAAACCGTAGGCCATGCGCTTGATGACCTTGATCCGGTTATTGACGCCCTCCAGGACGCTGGTGTTGAGCGGGAAGATTGCGGAGGCAAGGATTCCGCGCAGGTATTTGCGCAGTCGTTTGGCAAAGGCAATAATCGCCGGCGCGATACCACTGTCGATCGTCAGTCGGTACCAGTCCTTCCATCTTCGCGCCCCTTCTCGCACGTTCGGGGCGAACCAAATTTCCTTGATCGCCGTTTTCAGGAGATAGACGGTCGCCAGCGGCGCGTTGGCGGCCAGCAACTCTTCGAGCTTGACCGCCTGCTCGTCGCCGAGGTTGTCACGGTTACGTCGCAGCAGCCAGCGCGAGCGCTTGATCACCTGCCGTTAATACGTCCAACCTCCCTTCCCAGGATGGCAACCGACATGGCACATACCTTCCCGCCGTCACGTGGCGCTTCACCGTATTGCGCGCAACCCCCAACTCCTGCTTGATGTGCTTCCTTCCCTACCCCAACCGCTTCAACGCCAACATCTGACATCCCGCATTTGGGTTCAGCATCCCCTCTCTCCTGCATTCCTGCGGCTCTCTTGCTTCCTTCATGACACCTCCTGGTTTGCGCACAGGCGGTAAATCTAAGGTGTCGTCTGACGCATAAGTGCGTCAAGAAGCCCTCCATGACCTGGGGGGGCGCGTCGGGCAATGGCTTCTGCCCAGTGTTCGCAATTAATGCTTGAACGTAGGTGGAAGATTCACTATAGATAGTCAGATAGGCCGCAAATCTAGAAAGAATAGCAATGAGCATATCTCAAAATGCATACGGGCTACCTCTATGCAGCCGGCACGAGTCCACTCTATCGGCCACTATATGTGGATCTGTTCTGCGGGGTACCCATCTTTGCGTATTTGCGGTCTTTCTCGTAATGCTTGGGGGGTGTGCCCCGCTCGTACGCCCCCCGATGTTTCCCTCAAGCGCAGTATCGCCGAGAGCCCCATCCAGCGGCCCCAACTTTCCCGCTCCACCCGGTTTGGCAACCGACCAAACAGCCTCCCTGCAAGATGACATAAGCGCACTTGCTAACTGCAGATCTGAATATCCCGAGGACGAGGACACAGGGCGCCAACACGGCAGCGTATGCGGGGGTGACTGGCAAGGCCGGCATTTTTGTAGGCCGCAAGTACAACATCTTCCTCCAATGGCGGGGCGTCTTGAGTACAAACTGGCAGCCTCTGTGGGGCGTGACATTTGTCAAACCAAAGCTCATATCTACGCACAGGAACTGAATTGGCGTAACGCCGCAGAGGCCTACGGGAACACCAGCCAGCTCAGCAAGCGCCTGCGCGACGGCTTGGCAATTGCCGGGGTAGCCACATCCCTCAAAGGGGTGGGCAAGACCTCCGTGTATTACGGCCTCGCGGCCGTGGTGGCAGACCGCTTTCCCGAGTTGGTGGGCGCGGAACGACAGCAGGCCATTTACCTGCTAAGTGCAGATGCCGCGTCCTGCATGTCTGCCGCCATCGAACACATGCGGCCGTCACCGGCAGCCATTACACGGCATGTGAACCTGCTCACCGGCGCGGAGAGTTCGAAACGTGAATATCTGGAAAGCACCAAGAAGCTGATCGAAAGTATCAGGCGCGACAAGAATCACTGTGTTTCCATGAAGGGTGAGCCCATCACCGCCGCAAACTCCGGCGACCACCTGCGCAACATCACCCGTCAGCACCGCAAGGGCAGCAGTAGCTGTGGTGTGGCGCCCGAAGCAATCTTCAGTGATTCCAACGAATGGATCCGGAATGCCGACCGCACCATGGGCAATTACGCCCTCTTGATTGCCCAGATGAGCGAGCACAACAAGTGGTTTGCGCGGCAGATCGACAAGGCCACTTACGCCCTCAATCTGGAACTCGCGCGGGGCGACGCTGGTAATCTCTCCGGCATCCAGCTTGCCCAATCCCTCAGCACGATGGTTCATGGAACCGCCCAGTCCGGCCGGAGCCCCTCCCAGGATTTCAAGCTGAGGAATGGAGAATATCTGGGCTACATGCTGGCCCGGCAGAAGCTGACGGGTGCCCTGGAGGATCTGGCGGCGGCCAACACACTGCTCAAGGAGCAGATGGACACGGCGAAGAAGGAGGCCGAGGCCTGCACTGGCGGCAGCGGCAGCCCCGAACTGCGAGTGATACCCAGCGACCATACGATCTACTTCTTTTCCAATTCGGCCCCCCAGGTCTTCCGTGTGGATGACAGCGGCGGCACGCCCAATCACACCCTGATCGGCCGGGACACCAGCGTTTTCGATGTGAGCGTCAAGTCGGACGGAAACAGCCTGACCGCCACCGTCAGCCTGAAGAAGGATGCAGCCAAGGGCAAGGGGCCTTTCTCCGCGATGCTGTTGTTTGAAAGCAGAGATGGCAAACGCCGGGCGCATCCCATTGCGTTGCAGTACAACACGCCCTGAGCGGTGCCCTTCCCATGAGCCACGCTTCCGCATTGATGTGCCTGCTGCACCTTCCAAGTCCTGATGGATCCGCAGGCCCCGACGCCGGAAGTCCTGCCGGCAACCCCTGCGGCCCTGTTCCGGTGCCCGCCACGCTCCCATGGGCGCACCCACCCTTTGTGAGAGGCCGGGCGGAGTCGATTCGCCTCGGCCTGCGGGTGGCCGGCGACAGCGCGACCGGAACAGCGGGGGCGATCTGCGTGAATGAGGCCGGCCAGCCCTTTGTACTCACCTGCGGGCATGTGCTCCTGGATGAGCAGGGGCACGCCGCTGGCCAGGTTGAACTGATTGTTGCGGACAGCCCCCTCCAGACCGCGACCCGCCTGTGGCAATGCAGCCCCCACGAGGCCGGTGAAACGTGCTCCTACGATGCAGCCTTGGTGCAGGTATCCCCTGAGCTCGCCATGACGCTCTGTCAGCAAAACCCCGCGCTGCTCCCCAAGGGCATCCGCAATGCGCCCTTCACCCCCGGCGAATCCATGGGATTGCTGACGCGTAGCGGTGTGCGCGAGGCCGTGTACGTCACCCCCAATGTGCAGGTACGCCTGGACCTGTTCCACAGCGGCACCTACGCCCTGCTCGATGCCCATGGCTACCGGGTTGAAGGCGGATCAACGGGGGGCGACAGCGGCGCGCCGGTGCGGGATTCCCAGGACCGACTGGTGGGCCTGCATTGCGGCTCGGTCAATACCAGCGGCTTGGACTACAACGCGGTGTTCTGCGACATCGGGCGAATCTGCTTCAACCTGAACGTGCGCGTGGTGGAACAAGGCATCCGGCTGGTCTCCGCCACGCCCGGTGCCGTCAGCCCGCCGCCGTCAAGCCCACCCAGCCCGCCGACGGCGGAAGAGGAAGTGAGCATTGTTGCGCTGACGATCTGGGCCGAAGCCGGCTACCGGGGCAGACAGACCATGGAAGATGTGGCAGCGGTCATCTTTCACCGCAAGAAGGAATTCAAATGGTTTGGCGAGTCCCTGATCCAGGTGTGTCGGGCTCCCAATCAGTTTCCGTGCTGGAACCCCCTCAAAACCTCAGGACCGCCCATGAAGCCGCCCACCAAGGAAGCCGGCTACACCGACGATGAGCTGGCCAGTTACGAATTCGCCCGTGAATTGGCCACGCAGATAAGGGATGGGAGATGCCCGGGCATCCAGCGCACGAATCCCCCCACCCATTACCACCCGGACTGGCTCACTACGCTGCCGGAATGGGCAGCAAACCGCCAGCACGAATTCGTATCAGGCGCCTTGAAGTTTTATTCCATCACGTCCTAGGCCGAAAAGAGCTTAAAGATGAATAACCTCACCCTTGATGTTTTGATCGGCCTGGTGCTGATCTACCTGGTGTTCAGCATCATTGTTTCGGCGGTGACTGAGTATGTGGCTAACCTCCCGTTTGATGTGAGGCAGAAGAATCTCCGGCGCGCATTGCAGTCTGCCTTCGGTGCTGAATCCAAGGATGACGGCAAGTCTGACGCCCTCACCGACGCGTTCCTGAAGAACGGCATCATCCTGACGCTGTACCAAGGGAAAAGCGGTCCCTCGTCCATTCCGGAACCGATCTTCGCCAAAGGCCTCATCTCCACCCTGCAAGGCGAGATCAAGCTTGCCGAACGCCCGGCGAGCCCGGCCGAATTCGTCTCGATGCTGACCAAGTCCCTTGACGGCAGCCGGTTTGCGACCAAGGATCAGCTCCTTCAGACCCTCGGAACCTTGGTCAAGGGCAAGGAGAGCAATTGGGACGCCTTCGAAAAGGCAATTGCCGACTGGTTTGCCGAAGTGGGTGAACGCTCCATAGGCTGGTACAAACGGGATTTGGAATGGAGGAAGCTCCTTGTTGCGCTGGGGCTTGCGCTCCTCCTGAATATCGACACTGTACTGATCTTCAACGTCCTCTCCATCGATTCGCGAAGCCGCCAGGAACTGACCACCATCGCCGCCGACACCTTGATCGCTGCCAAGGCGTTGCCGGATGACGAAAAGACCCGCCAGGCCATCGCCGCCATCGCCCCCGCCGGCTCGCCAATCCAGTACCGGATCGACGTGGACCAGGGGCTGGCCAAGGCACTGGGTCTGCTGCGCAATCGGGTCATCGACGACGGGGAGTATCTCAAGTGGGTCAAGTCCAGATGCGCGGGCACGGTCGACCCGGACTCCTTCAAGGACGGCAGTACACGAGAGCACTGTGACGCTGACCTCATGAGCTGGTACTCAAGGATCAGCGACCTGCGGGACGGCTTCAAGAAGTCCTTTCAGCGTATCGAATGTGACGAGAACGTGGAGTGCAGCGCGCAATATCCAAGACCGACATTGCTGGGAAGCGATGCTGAGCTAAATAAGCTTGCGGAGGAACGCAAGAGCATTTTGCAGAGTATCTACGACAGGACCAAGAATGAACGTGATAGCTGGCAAAAAAAGGAGATTCTTCCCCTTGTAAAGGATCCGAAAGATGAAAAGCAAGCCAGCGTTGGCGAGTTAACGGATGTTCAAAAAAGGATTCGCTCTATTCGAATAGCTGTTAATGAAATCATTGTTCGTTTAGAAAACGAAAGTTCATACAAGGAAGAATCAAAAAGAGTCGCAAATATATTCAAGAAAGACATTCAACGGAAGGATATAGAGCAATACGACAAGACTTTGTGGATGTTTGAAAATCAGATTGCCGACAATCTTGCAAGGTCTAATAACAAATTTTGTGGTTCAGCCCAGGCATCGGGCGCGACTCAACTCAAGTCTTGCATCACCGATCTTGTCGAGATCACCAACAATCTGAATCTGGTGCTGGGCACTCCGGCCAAGGGCGGAGAGAACATCAGCAAGATGATGGCGGCAGTGGTCGACGGATTGAATCAAGCCAGAACTGCAGCGGAAAAGCGCATCCCGGTCATGGGGCGCTATAACGAACGCTATTGCGAAAGAATCGGAAAAGACGACCTTCTCAAGGCATCATCAAATAGCGCTTCCCCGAGTCCACAGCTTGTCGCGGATATTGACAAAGAACGCCGTGAATGTAGCGAGGTGTTCCGGCGGGCACGCACCGGCGATCTGGGTTTGCCTCTTAGCTGGGATGAGGATATACGCCGACTGCGGTTCCACATGTATGTGCCTGAATCACGGTGGGAGACCTCTGAGATCTCCTTCAAACACTGGGCACTCTTTATCATTCAAATCGTTATCGGATTCGTGCTGACGGCCATTGCCCTGTCTCTCGGCAGTGAGTTCTGGTTCAACGCCCTGGGTCGCCTCATGGCCATTCGCCTGTCCGGGGCACGCCGTGCCCTGGAGCAGGAGGCTAAACAAGTCCCACCCACGGTGGCGGGCGATGCCGGCGGGGCGGCGGGCTCCCCAAGCGGCAACGGCCCGACGGGAGGACCAAGCTATTTCTTGCCCGCGCTGACCGGCGCAGAGGGGCGTCTGACCAAGCCACAGATTCTGCAAGTGCAGAGCGCCATTCAAATGCCGCCCCCGCTCACCGGTGAGTTTGACAAGCGCATGCGGGAAGCCATCCATGCATGGCACAAGCAGCGGGGCGGAGCCGACGTTGATCTGTGGGTATTGGAAGAACGCCATGTGAATGAACTCATCTCCGGCCAGCCGCGGCCCTTGAGCGCAGACACGGCGGGGCGGGTCAATCTGCTGGCGGCCGGCGCGCTCCCCATCACCCCTCTCACGCTGGGCTCCCGCGGCGAGGAGGTCCGTCTCTACAAGGCACTGTTATCCTCAATCAATGACAAGCCCGGCGCAGACGGCAAGCCCTTGCTGTCCAGTGCTGAAGTGGATGACAACTTTGATGACAAGACCCTGAAGGTCACCCAGGCTTTCCAGGCCGACAAGGATCTCGTCAAGGATGGCTCGGTGGGCCCGGCCACTTGGCTGAGACTGACATCAGACCTGGAACTTCTCCCGGTCGGCCTGAGGGAACATCGGTGGATGTGCCACGCCATCCATGAAATCGGCACCACGGAGATTCCGGGCAGGCAGTCATCAAGGCCTCGTATTGAGGAATACCAGAAGGTGACCGGGGGTAAATCAGATGACGAGACGCCGTGGTGTTCGTCCTTCGCGGCCTGGGTCATGCAGCAGGCGGGAATAAGCCTTGAAAACAAAGTTAACGCCTTGGCCTCGTCCTGGCGGGAATGGGGTGCGGAGGACAATCAACAGACCTTCGGATCGATCATTGTCCTCAAGAAAAAGGGCACATCCTTGAAAGCTGACGGCAGCGGCGCCCATGTAGGTTTCCTGCTCCAGTGCATCAACGGGCGCTATTTAGTGCTGGGCGGCAACCAGGGCACTCCTGGCTCGGTGAAAGTCAGCACCTTCACCGACGCAGCCCATGACGTCCTCGCCATCCGCAAGCCTGTCCTGGCCGAGAGTACCGGCGACACGGACGCCCCCTCTGCCGAGCAAGGCGGGTCTTCCTATTCCCTGTTCAACCAGTACCCGGCCCGGCCACGTCTGATGCGCGGCAGTGACAACCGGCAGGCGGTGATGGACTTGCAGAATCTTCTGAATACTGTCAGTGCCGCGAAACTCAAGGTGGATGGTATTTTCGGGCCGAATACGGAGAAAGCAGTCAGAGCGTTTCAGATAGGGCGGGGCGCTGCGTCAGGCGTGGTGGACGAGGCGACTTGGGCGGCTCTAGATGGCAGTCCTGACAAATCCATTCCATCCGATACAAACAAAGCTGTGGATACGCTGTCGAGTTTCCTGAGTAAGAATAATCTGAGCATGGCCCATGTGCTGGCCGTGCGCGAATTGGAGTCGAATGGCTCCGGCTTGGTTAAGATTGGAAGTTCAACCAAGGCCAAAACCGAGGTCAAGATTCTCTTCGAAGGCCATCAGTTCTACCGCTTGCTGAAGTCCGCAGGGGTTTCGGAAGACAAGCTGAATGAACTTCAGAAAGACAAGCCGGACCTTGTCTATCCCAAGTGGGACAAATCGCATTACAAGACATTTGCAGGAGAATGGGGACGGTTGATAGAGGCGAGGGGTTTGTGCACCTCGATAAAATCTCAACTCACCTTACCTAACGGCTGCGCAAACGCAGAAGACATCGCCAACATGGCTGCATCCTGGGGCCTGTTCCAGATCATGGGTTTCAACTGGGAGCTCTGCCAAAACGCTAATAGCCCTGGCTACTGCAAGGATGTGGCTGACTTTGTAATAATCAACAAGACTGAACAGGGACAAACAGAGCTATTCCTCAATTACCTCAAAGGCCGTAACAATGGCGCCTTGATCAAGGCGCTGGCAGCCCAGGATTGGGCGGAATTTGCCAAGCTCTACAACGGTCCCAGATTCCGTGAAAACCGCTACGATATAAAGCTCAAGCAGGCATTCGACAAGTACGCTTGACGCAATGCTTGAGTGCGTGATCTCTCTTGGAGAGCAAGAGTAGGGGAGCCCAGCACTTCAATCTGGTCAGGGGTTTCGTAAGTACAGCTATTGCGGTATGAGTCTAATACCGGGATGCTCTGGAGCAAACGTAACCTCACAAGCCCTTCACTCGTTACGTCTGAAGCAGGTGAGCATCTGCCCTGACAAAGGGGTATCAATTGACTGTCACCGACCGCGAGTGAAATACCGTGACTGTCAGCAATAAAGCAGCCCGCGGGCTGCTTTATTGCTGTGCACTACGGTCCGACTCAGCGCTTGCGGCGCGCCATCGCCAGGGCGCCGAGGGCGCCGCCCAGCAGGGCCAGGGAGGCGGGCTCGGGGACGTTGGTGCCCGGATCGGTCACGCCGAGCACGCCGACGGTGATGCCATGCCAGTTTTCGCTGGTGTCGGTGAAGGTGATCGAGGTGAAATCGCCCAGCAGTTCGATCACGCCATGGACTTCGCCATTGCCGAAGAAGCCGGTGCCGGCGCTGTTCAGGATGGGGGTGCCATTGCCCCAGAAGCCGGCGCCGTAGCTGAGGATGTTGATCGGCACGCCGAAGTCCACGGTGTTGCCATTCCAGCTGACCAGGCCGATCAGGGGGTTGTGGACGCTCTGGGAGAAAGTGATGGTCTTGGTGCCGCCGGCATTGAGGGCAATGATGTCGGCGCTGGTCGGCCCGTTATCCACGCTCGGGCTGGTGTAGATGACCGGGTTGGTGGCCCAGTAGTTGGTGCCGCCGGAGGTCTGGGCAAACTGGTAGGGGCCGGAGTAGGTGACGCCGACGGTGGTGCTGCCGACGGTCAGGTCGCCGATGACGGCGGAGGCCAGGTTGCTGGTGCTGGTCCAGTCGGTCCAGTAGGCGGGGGCCGCGAGGGCGGGCGCGGAGGCCAGGGCGGCGACGAGAGCGGTGGCGAGCAGGCGCATGATCGGATCCTTTGGGCACGGGGCCATGAAATTGCCGGGTTTCCAAGGATTTAGCAAAATCGACGCCAGTTTTTTGTTTATGCAAAAAATCCTGATTTGTGTCGAATAATCATAAGTTTGTGTCGTGAGCTCGCATTTGGGTGCCACCCCGAATGTGGCGGATTGTAAAAGCCGTCGACAGTGTCATCGAGGCATGTGGCGGCGCCCTGAAAGGACAAAGCCAGGCGGGCGCCTGGCTTCTCCGGGGGGGTGGGGATGCCGCCGCTTACTGGGGGGCTTCCGCGACAGGGCTTGCCGGGCGGGGGGCCGGCGGTGCGAGTACGGTTTCGGCGGCAATCTTCCACTGGCCGTCCACCTTCACCCAGTCGAGCTGCTTGCGCACGGTGTCCCGGTAGTGGCCGGCGGCGTAATGCTGGGTGAAGCGTGTGCTCAGGCGCTCGGCGCCCCGGGGGCGCAGCTTCAGGTTGTCGATGCGGATGCTGGGGGACTGGGCCTGGCTGACGCGGCTGCGGCGTTCGCTTTCCCAGTCGGCGGTGCTGCGCCCCTTGCCGGGCTGAAAATCGGCGACGTAGAAGGCTCGGTAGGCGTCGAAGTCGCGCGCTGCCCAGGCGGCAGCCCAGGCTTCGAGGCGTTGTTCGGGGCCGGCGGCGTCCGACTCGGCAGCTGCCGTTGCGGCGGGCCTGGCGTTTGCGGTGGCGGCGGGCGCCAGCTCCACCTCCGGGGCGGGCAGGGCGTCCACCACCGGTACCGGGGCGGCCGCCAGGGCCGGGTTGTAGGGCGTGGTGCCCAGCAGTTCGGGCTGGATGGGGGCCGGCTGGTAGTGGGTGCGCAGGGTGTCCCGCAGCTCACCGGCCAGGCTCAGGAGCTGGGCCTGGAGGGTGGTCTGCTGGGCCCGGTTCTCGATCAGGGCGCGCTGGGCGTTGAAGAGATCTTCCTGGGCGATGGACAGGTCGTTGAGGCTGCGCCGGCCGGCTTCGAAGTGAAGCTCGTAGGCGGCCGCCACGCGCTGGGCTGCAACGACTCGTCTTTCGGTGAGGGGGGCGATCTCGCGGGCTTCGGCAAACTGCCGGTAGAGATCGGTGATCTCCCGGGAGACCTTCAGCAGCAGGTCGTCGGCGTC
>Ga0073899_10006503_pt1 | contig 10094 bp, 6 predicted proteins | sample KloWWTmetaKNB5Ph_FD_88975 | JGI IMG/M metagenome (GOLD analysis project Ga0073899, IMG submission 88975) | Active sludge microbial communities from Klosterneuburg, Austria, studying microevolution and ecology of nitrifiers - Klosterneuburg... | ecosystem: Engineered > WWTP > Aerobic digester >...
CCCCTCAACGCGTATAGAAGAACCGCTCGTGGGCGATCTTGCCGTCCTTCCAGATCCGCTGGGTGAGCTGGGTGTACTTCATGCGCGGCATGCCCTTGAGCGTGAAGTCGAGGGTCCACTCGGCGTAGGTGGTGTTGCCGTCGACGGCGACGTTGGTGCAGGTGGCGCCGTGGAACGCCTCGAGCATGCCGAAGAACTGGTGCTCGTAGTCGCGGCAGGCGTCCTTGCCGACCCGCGGGTCCTCGCTGTTCTCCTGCATCGTGACGTCGTCGGCGTAGAGCGTCTCGAACAGCTCCATCGCCTTGCCGCTCAGGATCGCCTGGTTCATCTGCTCGTCGAGCTCGCGGATCGTGGCCATCGGTGCCTCCTTGGTGCGCCCACGGTAGGGGCGCCGGCGTTTCGCCACAATCGCGGTAACGCGGAAGGTCCGTTGTGGCCAGGCAACAATCGGGCTAGGGTGCCCCCCGCTTGCTCCCGACCCGCGTCTACCACTACCGCGATCCCGCCGCGGTCATCCTCGGCCTCCGCGAGCTGCGCAAGAAGGGCCTGACCCCGCGCGGCCTGCTGTTCGTGGCGCTCGATCCGCGCGGCGAGACCTACCTGGCGGTGCCCGAGGATCTCGACGCGGTGGCCAACGTCCGGGTCGGCGACAAGATGTCGCTCGAGCCGCCGTGGCAGGGCCGCTACTTCCACTTCGACGCGGTCCACCGCCTGCCCGGCGACACCGTGCTGTGGAACGGCGACCGCCGCCTGGGCGACACCGGCAGCGCCCCCGAGGTCGCGTGCGCGATCGCCGAGTGGTGCAAGGGCTCGAGCGCCAAGAACGTCTTCCTCGGCTGCACGCCGCACCAGCCGGGCTCGTGGTGGACCGCCGACCACCGCTCGCCGGTGGTCGACCTGCACGCCCGCGGCCTGGTCGACACGGTCGTCACCACGTCGGGGCTGCTGGCCCGCCGGATCAACGAGCCGGCGCTGTTCCACGTCGACTTCGCGTCGCTGGCCGCCCACCAGGGCCCGCGCGACGGCTGGAGCGAGGTGTTCCGCTCGACCATGGGCAACATCTTGCTGGTCGAGCGCCGCGTGCTGGGCTACCGGCTGGTGCTCACCTGCGAGCGCGGGCTGGTCGAGATCGACGTGAGCCACCTGCCCGATCTGGTCATCGAGACCGCGCGGGTGCCGATGAAGTCGGGCTTCGGTGTGGTCGGCCGCATCGACGGCGGCGCGTTCGCGGTCACGGCCGGCAAGGTCGAGCCGTGGGGCCTGTCCGAGGTCAGCCCGGCGATGCTGGTCGGCTCGCCCAACGAGACCATCCTCGATCTGCCGCGCACGCTGCGCGCGCACCCCGACGAAGCCGTCGAGTAGCGGCTACGGCCCGCCGCTGACCACGGCCAGCCAGCAGATCCCCAGCCCCGCGCCGCAGGCGATCGTCACCGGCCACAGGCCGATCAGCGCCGCGAGGAACCCGCGCGGCCCGTCGCCGAGGCGCTCGAACCCGTCGGCCAGCCGCGCCGCCAGCGGGCGGGCCCGCGGCGCGACCACGACGCCTCGATGCTTCACGGTCCGCGCGATCGGCACCTGGGTCATAGGATCCAGTATGCCGACCGCCGCCGCCGCCGCGAGCCCGAACCGCCGACCTGCGACCGAGATCACCCGGTCGCACCTCGCCCCACGCCGGCGAAGCCCGCCGGCGACGCCCTCGCTCAGCTCACGGGACGAAGGTCGCGTTCACCGAGTCAGCCGCCGTCATCGAGACGGTGCAGGTGGTCGCGGTCTGCGAGTCGCAGTCGCCGGCGCCCCAGCTGACCGAGGTCGCCGTGCCCAGGGTCGCGGTCAACACGACCGACTGGCCGTGGTTGAACGTCGCCGAGCAGCCGGCGGCCGCGCACGCCGAGATCCCTGCCGGCGCCGACGTCACCGTGCCGGTCGTGCCGGCCTGGGTGACGTTGACGGTCAGCAGGTAGGTGTTCAGCGTGAAGGTCGCGGTCACGGCCGTGGCCGCGGTCATCGTCACCACGCAGGTGCCGGTGCCGCTGCAGCCGCCGCCCGACCAGCCCGCGAACGACGAGGTCCCCGGGGTCGCGACCGCGGTCAGCACCACGACCGCGCCGTCGGCGAAGCTCGCCGAGCAGGTGCCGCCGCAGCTGATGCCGGCCGGGTTCGAGGTGACGGTGCCGGTGCCGGTGCCCGCCGGCGTCACGGTCAGCTGGCGGGTGATCGGCGCGAACGTCGCCGTCACCGTGGTGGCCGCGCTCATCGACACGGTGCAGGTGCCGGTGCCCGGGCAGGTGATGCCGGTGCCCGACCAGCCGGTGAACGTCGAGCCGCCGGCGGCGGCCGCGGTCAGCACCACGCTCGCGCCGTCGTTGAAGCTGGCCGTGCAGGTCGCGCCGCAGTTGATGCCGACCGGCGCCGAGGTCACGGTGCCCGAGCCACCGCCGCCCTTGGTGACGGTCAGCGGGTAGGTGTTGCGCGCGAAGGTCGCCGTCGCGGTGGCCGCAGCGCTCACCGTCACGATGCACAGCGTGCTGCTGCTGCAGCCGGCCACGCCGCTCCAGCCGGTGAACGTCGAGGTCGCGCTCGGCGCGGCGACCAGGCCGACCACGGCGCCGGCGTTGTAGCTCTGCGAGCAGGTGCCGCTGGTGGCGCCGGCGGTGCTGGTGCAGCTGATCGCCGACGGCACCGAGGTGACGCTGCCGGTGCCGGTGCCCGCGCCCGCCACGGTGACCGTGAAGGTCTTCAGCGTGAAGGTCGCGGTGACGGTCGTGTTGTTGTTCAGCGTCACCACGCAGGTGCCGGTGCCGCTGCAGCCGCCGCCGCTCCAGCCGGTGAAGTTCGAGTCGGCGGCCGGGGTCGCCGTGAGCGTGATCGACGAGCCCTGGGCGAACGGGAACGCGCAGGTCGCGCCGCAGCTGATGCCGACGGGGTTCGACGTGACCGTGCCGCCGCCGGTGCCAGCCGGGTTCACCGTCAGGATGCGGGTGTCGGTGTCGAAGTTGGCCTGGACCGACTTGATCGCGTCCATCGTGACCACGCAGGTGGAGAGGCCGGTGCAGGCGCCCGACCAGCCGGTGAACGCCGAGTTGCCGCCCGGGCTCGCGGTCAGCGTGACCAACTGGCCGGCGTTGTAGGTGGCCAGGCAGGTGCCGCCGCAGTTGATGCCGCTCGGCACCGACGTGACGGTGCCGGTGCCGGTGCCGGTGCGCGAGACGCTCAACGTGAAGGTGTTGATCGCGAAGGTCGCGGTCACCGTCGTCGCGGCGTTGACCGTCACGGTGCAGGTGCCGGTGCCCGGGCAGGTGATGCCGGTGCCCGACCAGCCGGTGAAGCTCGAGTCACCGGCCGCGGCCGCGGTCAGCACCACCACCTGGCCGGCGTTGTAGTTCTCGGTGCAGTCGACGCCGCAGTTGATGCCGGCCGGCGACGAGGTCACCGTACCCGCGCCGGTGCCGGCGCGGACCACGCCGAGCTGGTGCTGGTTCAGCGTGAACGTCGCCGTCACGGCGGTGGCCGTCGTCATCGTCACGGTGCAGGTGCTGGTGCCGCTGCAGCCGCCGCCCGACCAGCCGGTGAACGTGTTGTTGGCCGACGGCGCCGCGGTCAGCGTGACGACCGTGTTGGCGTTGAAGCCGAACACGCAGGTCACGCCGCAGTTGATGCCGGTCGGCACCGAGGTCACGGTGCCGGTGCCGTTGCCGGCCGGGGTCACGGTCAGGCTGATCGTGTTGAGCGTGAAGGTCGCGGTCACGGTGGTCGCGCCGCTCATCGTCGTCATGCACGAGCCGGTGCCCGAGCAGCCGCCGCCCGACCAGCCGGTGAACGAGGTGTTGGTGCCGGGCGTCGCGACCAGGGTCACGGCCGTCGCCGCGTTGTAGTCCTCGGTGCAGTCGCCGCCGCAGTTGATGCCGGTGCCGGTGACCGTGCCGGTGCCGTTGCCGGCCTTGACCACGGTCAGCGTGTTGAGGTCGAAGGTCGCGACCACGTTGCGCGCCGCGGACATGGTCACGGCGCACGGCGCGGTGCCGGTGCAGCCGCCGCCGGCCCAGCCGGTGAACACCGAGTTGGTGCCCGGCGCCGCGGTCAGCGTCACCATCGTGCCGACCGGGTACAGCTCGTTGCAGTCGGCGCCGCACGAGATGCCGGCCGGCGCCGAGGTCACCGTGCCGGTGCCGGTGCCGGCCTTGGTCACGACCAGCGCGAACGGCTCGACCTGGCAGCGGTTCGAGCAGCCGTCACCGCTGGTGGTGTTGGTGTCGTCGCACTGCTCGGGGCCGGGCGCGCCGGCCGGGGTGAACGCCGGGTTGAGCTTGCCGTCGCCGCAGGCCGGCGCCGAGCAGTCGAGGTTGCAGGTCTGGCTGTTGCCGTTGGTGTCGCAGGTCTCGCTGGCCGACGCGATGCCGTCGCCGCAGCGCGGGAACTGGCAGGTGTTGCGGCAGGCGTCGGTGTCGACCAGGTTGCCGTCGTCGCACTGCTCGCCGTTGATCATCTCGGTCACGCCGTTGCCGCAGGTCTCGATCTGGCAGGTCGCCGAGCAGCCGTCGCCGGCCACGGTGTTGTTGTCGTCGCACTGCTCGGGGCCGGTGGCGGTGGGCGGGGTGAAGGTGCGGTTGACCTTGCCGTCGCCGCACGCCGGCACGGTGCAGTCCGAGTTGCAGCTGGCGACGTTGACGCCGACGGTGCCGGGGTCGCAGGCCTCGCCCGCGGCCGTGTTGAAGCGGTTGTCGCCGCACACCGGGATCGTGCAGTCGCCGTCGCACACCGCGTTGTCGTTGGTCGAGCCGTTGTCGCACTCCTCGTCGATGCTGGGGCCACCCGGGCCGTCGTTGTCGACGAAGCCGTTGCCGCAGCCGAAGCCGGCCTGGCAGTTGTTGCGGCACTCGTCGGTGTCGATGGTGTCGCCGTCGTCGCACAGCTCGGGCGGGTTGGCCGGGCCGCCCGACGCGTCGAGGATGCCGTTGCGGCAGCTCTCCTCGGACAGGCAGTTGGGCGAGCAGCCGTCGCCGGCGAGCTGGTTGCCGTCGTCGCACAGCTCGGGGCAGTTGGTGCCGGTGGCGGTGGCGCTCTTGCAGGTCGCGCCGGTGGTCGGCAGGTCGTCGTTGGTGTAGTTGTCGCCGCAGCTCTCGTCCGACGCGCAGTCGGCGCTGCAGCCGTCGCCCGACGCGGTGTTGCCGTCGTCGCAGCGCTCGCCGCGCGGCGCGCCCGGCGAGGTGAACATCGCGTTGCGGTGCGAGTCGCCGCAGCGCGGGATCGTGCAGTCGCTGTCGCAGGTCGCCGAGTCGGCGCCGCCGAGCTCGTCACACTCCTCGGTGACGTCGCCCTGCTGGTCGCGCTTGCCGTCGCCGCAGACGTTGGTCTGGCAGTCGGCGCGGCAGTCGTCCTCGTCGATCTGGTTGCCGTCGTCGCACTGCTCGCCGGTGTCCATCTGGCCGTTGCCGCACTGGTTGGACAGCTGGCGACAGCCGAGGCCGTCGGCGGTGCAGACCGAGCCCTCGGGGCAGACGACGCCGCTCGAACATTCGATGGTGTTGCTCTCGAAGCAGGCGGTCAGCGCCAGCGCCGCGACCAGCGCGGCGAGCGCGGCGCCGCCGCGGCGGAGGAGAGGCGAAGAGAAGACAGGCGACATGCAGGACTCCCAGGTGAGGAAGCGAGTGAGACGGGGACCCGAGGTGCGAGCTCGGGTTTCGGGTGAGGGCGCCGACGCGCTCAGAACGAACCGGCGACGACCAGGCCGGCCTGACCCGGCGCGACCACCGGCGAGATGGCGATGTCGGCGGCGGCGCCGCCCTTGGTCGGGTCGATGCGGAAGGTCTTGGGGCGGTTGAGGATGACCAGCACGACGCCGGCGACGACCGCCGCGCCGCCGATGCCGTAGGCGGTGAACGCCAGGGTCTGGTTCGACTCGGCGGTGGTCTTCTTGTCGGCGACGCCGGCCGGCAGCGTCGTGCAGCCGCCCGACGGATCCTCGCCCGCGCACACGCCGATCGCCTTGTCGTACTCCTCGAAGTTGGTCTTGGCCGAGGAGTGCAACAGGCCGCCGACCGCCGCCAGCACGACGCCGCTGCCGAGCACCGTGTACGGCACCCAGTTGGGCATCTTCCGGGTCTCGCGGGTCAGCTCCGCGTCGGTGTACATCGGGATCGTGATCGCCGAGACCGTGCCGCCGAGGATCTTCACGGTCAGCGGCACCGGGGTGTAGCCCTCGGCGCGCGCGACGACGGTGTGCTCGCCGGCGCGCACCCGCGCCTTGTAGGTGCCGGGGCCGGTGAACACCTCCTGGCCGTCGAGCACCAGCGTCGCGCCCTGGACGTCGATCGTGTACTCGACCGAGCCGATCTGCTTCTCGACCAGGAGCTTGGTCGACTTGGCGCGATCGAGCTTCTCGGAGTCGAGGGGACCGACGCCGTACTCCATCGCCTTCTCGAGCGCGTCGTAGATCTCGAGCGGCTGGTCGAGGTTCACCAGCGCGAGCGCGAGGTTGTAGTAGATGGCCGGGTGCTTCCAGTGGGTCAGCGCCTCGCGGTACTTGGCGACCGCCTTGGGCCACAGCTGGTCCTTGATGAGGGCGTTGCCCTCCTTGAACAGCGACAGCGCCGCGGCTTGCTCATCGGGGGAGACGCCCTTCGCCCACGGGCGCAGGCTCTTCTCGATGTCGTCGTCGCCGATCGGCCGCTTGGGCGCGCCGTCGGTCGGCCCCGGCGTCGGCTGGGCGAGCGCCGGCAGCGGCGCCAGCGCCACCGCCGCGGCGAGCAATACGTGCGAAGCCATGCTGCGAGTCATGCAGTTCCCCTCGATGAACAGATGATGAGAGCGATGTGAACGTTCAGGCCGCGAGCGCTACGGCAGCTCTTCCATGAGCTTGCCGATCTGCTTCTCCAGCTCGGCGGCCTTGGCCTCGGCCCGGTCCTTCAGGCGCTGCGCCTCTTCCTTGGCGATGCGCTCCTTGTCCTCGGCGGCCTCGGCCTGGGCCTGGGCGGCCTTGGCGCGCGCGGCCGAGTCCTCGGCGTCGGCCTGGGCCTTCTTGGCGCGCTCCTTGGACTCGGTGGCCTCGGCCAGCGCCACCTCGAGGTCGGCGTTCTTCTGCTGCAGCTCCTCGAACGTCATGTCGAGCTGCGCCGAGGTCCGCTCCTCCTTCTTCACCGCCGCCAGCTTGGCGGCCTCCTCGGCCTTGCGCTGCTTCTCCTTCTCCTCGGCCGCCGCCAGCGCCTGCTTGGCGGTCTGCTCGTTGGTCTGCGCCACCTTCTTGGCGGCCTCGGCCTTCTCGGCGTTCTCGGCCGCGACCTTCTCGCTCTTGCGGATCGTCACCAGCGCGCCGGCCGCGGCCACCAGCAGCACGGTCAGGAACGCGACCAGGCCGATCGTGAAGGTGCGCTTGCGCCGCTCGGCGCGGGTCGCCTCGGCGATCACCGCGTCGAGGAACTCCTTCTGGCTGGCCGGGATCGGCGACTTGTTGCGCTTGACCCAGCGCATCGCCTCCTCGGCGGCCTCGCCGCGCCACAGCGTGCCGGGGTCGCGGCCCTTGGCCTGCCACTGCTTGGTGGCGACGCGGAGCTGCTCGACGAACTGCGAGTCCTCCTGGGTCTCGTCGAGCCAGCGCTTGAGCGACGGCCACGAGTGGATCAGCGACTCGTGGACCACCTCGACGGTCGAGCCCTGGGCCGAGCCGTCGGTGGCGGTCTGGGTGACCAGCAGGCGGGCCGCGGTGAGGTGATCGACCAGGCGCTGCACGTCGCCGGTGCCGGGCGACAGCTCGGCCAGCTCGGCCAGCGAGACGATCGCGCGGGTGCGCTCGGGCGTGATCAGCCGCAGGAACACCTGGCGGGCCAGCGCCTGCGACGGCCCCGACAGCTCGGCCAGCACGCTGTCGGCGTGGCTGGCCAGCGCGCCGGCGATGCCGCCCATCGCGTTGTAGGCGTTCTGGGTGAGCAGCTTGCGGGTCGAGTCCTTGGCGTCCCACAGCTTGGTCGCGGCGAACTGCAAGAGCGGCAGCGCGCCCGGCGTGGTCTCGAGGTGCGTCAGCATCTCCTCGACCATCACCGGGTTCTCGAAGTGGTAGCCGGCCATCTCGGCCGGCTGCACCAGCGCGTCGCGCAGGCCGTCGCGGCCCGGGGGCGTCAGGAAGAACAGCCCCTGCATGACCTCGCTCATCAGCTGCGGGTCCTCGCCGACGCGGTCGAGGAAGTCCGAGCGCAGGGACAGGACGACGCGGACCGGCGCCGAGGCGTCGTCGGCGGCGCCGGCCAGGCACGCGGTGAACGCCGCGCGCTCGGCGTGGTCGGGCACCAGCGTGTACAGCTCCTCGAACTGATCGACGAACAGCAGGATCTTGCGGTTGGCGCGGCGGGCGCGGGCGCGCAGCACCTGGCCCATCTGGCCGGGCTCCGCGGTCAGCTGCCGGGCCAGCTCGGCCTGCTCCTTGAGGTCGTCGACGACGGTGGTCGAGGTCGAGCTGACCATCGGCGACATCATCGCGGCGATGGCCATGAGCGGGCTGCGGCCAGGGCGGATGACCAGCGTCTCCCACTGCTCGCCCGAGGCCTTGAGCGCCGGCACCAGACCGGCGCGGACGAACGACGACTTGCCGACGCCCGACGGGCCGACCACGCCCATGATCGGGCGATCGCGGATGCGGTTGACCGCGGCGGCGATCTCGCGCGAGCGGCCGAAGAACCGCGCGGCGTCGCTCTCCTGGAACGACGACAGGCCGGCGTACGGGCTCTCGTCGAGCTGCAGCTGCATCGTCGAGTAGCGGCCGGGCAGGAACGGCTCGAGCGCCTTGAGCAGCTCGCGGGCGTCCTTGTAGCGGTACTCCTTGTGCTTCTGCAGGCAGCGATCGACGACGTCGCAGATGCCCTGCGGCACGTCCGACACCGCCTCCCGCAGCTTGGGCATCGGCTTGTCGACCATCGCGGTGACGACGAGCTGGTTGCCCTGCAGCGGCGCCAGCGGGTGCTTGCCGGCCAGCAGGCGGTACATGATCACGCCCATCGCCCAGATGTCGGTGCGGTGGTCGATCTCGACCCCGATGCCCCACTGCTCCGGGGACATGTACTTCATCGTCCCCATGATCACGCCCTGGCGCGTCAGGTTGGTGTTGGTGTTGTCGCCGAGCTCGGCGGCGGTGGGCAGCCGGATGCCGGCGTTCGACGGCGCGGCCGGGGTGCCGCTGGGCGCCTTCTCGGTGGCCTGATCGCGGACCTTGGCGATGCCGAAGTCGAGCACCTTGATGCCGCCGGCCTCGGTCACGAAGATGTTGTCGGGCTTGAGGTCGCGGTGGACGATGCCCTGCTCGTGGGCGACGACCAGCGCCTTGACCACCGGCACCATCAGCTCGATGACGCGCGCCGGGGGCAGGCGCTTGCCGCCGGTCACCAGCTCGGTGAGCGTCGTGCCCGAGAGGAACTCGAGCACCATGTACGGCTGCTGCGAGATCTCGCCGACCTCGTAGATGATGACGATGTTCTCGTGACTACACCGCGCGGTGGCACGGGCCTCGATGATGAACCGCTGGGTCAGCTCGGGGTGGTTCGACTGCAGGACCTTGATGGCGACCTTGCGGCCGAGCTTGGTGTCGCGGGCCAGGTACACCGAGCCCATGCCGCCCGAGCCGATCTCGCGGATGATCTCGTACTGGTTGATCTGCGCGCCCGGCCGCGGCATCTGCCCGGGCCCCCACACCGACGTCACCTCCGACACTTCGGCGCGGCGCGGCGCTGGCGACGGCGTGCCGACGGCGATCCCCGACGGGTCGATCATCGCGGTCTTGGCGTCGGCCGCCGGCTTGCGGTCGCCGCCGATGCTGCCGGCGGCCTGGTTCACGCTGCCCGACGCGATGATGGTGCGCTCCTGCGCGTTGGACCGGGCGCCCTCGACGGCGGCGGCGGCCGCGGCCGCGATGTTGGGCCCCCCGATCACCACCGTGGGCTGATCGAACACATCACGCGAACCGTTGCCGTTGTTGGTCTCGCTCATCGGGATCCCTGGGCGCGCGGACAGGCGGCACCGGAGGGTGCGTCCCCGCACGACACTCGCAATATACCCCGCGCGTACCCAACCGGCGCATTCCTTTCGTCAGAATCTCTCGGAATCGTTGGGAATGA
>Ga0073899_10006504_pt1 | contig 10093 bp, 9 predicted proteins | sample KloWWTmetaKNB5Ph_FD_88975 | JGI IMG/M metagenome (GOLD analysis project Ga0073899, IMG submission 88975) | Active sludge microbial communities from Klosterneuburg, Austria, studying microevolution and ecology of nitrifiers - Klosterneuburg... | ecosystem: Engineered > WWTP > Aerobic digester >...
GCGCCAGCGCCAGTGCTCGCACCGGTTATTCACGAATTCAAGGCCGATGTGACTGCCTCGCGCGCCCGTTTGTGTTACCGGGTCAGCCATGCCGAGAGCCTGATCCTTTCGCCGCGCCCTGGTGAGCTGAGCAATTTCGCTGATGACTGCATCGATGTCAAAATCGACGCAGCCACCACCTTTACGCTCACTGCCCGCAATGGCCAAAGCAGCACACGAAAGAGGTTGGCAGTCGCTCCCCGGCCGGTGGTGGCGAGCAGCCCGCCTGAGGCACCGGCCAAGGCCAGCGTGGCAGCGCCAGCGCCTGGCCCTGTTTCCATTCCGGCTCCCATTCCGGCCGCCGCTGCCTCGTCGACCCTGCCGGTGAAAGGGGAGCGCTGGGTTTACCGCTCTTCAGGCAAGTGGCCCACCAGTCCGAAAAGGCGTTTTGAGATCGTGGCGCAGACGGTAGTGGACAGCCTGGTCACCGATGAACTGCGGCTGATCGAGCCGGAGGGTGGTACCGAAGTACGTCGGGCGCGTGGCAACAATCCCGATTTCATCGCCTGGAATGCGATTGGACCAGAGTTCAGTCCTTACTTTGGCGCCTATGTTGCGCTTGCCCAACAGGGCTCGCTCAGCGGCTTTCCAACGCCCGATATCGACCCGCAATGGACGCAATGGTATTCCAAGGTCGCGGTTATCGGCCAGGAATCCGTGAGTGTCCCAGCCGGCACGTTCAACGCCTTCAAGGTGGAGGTCTGGAGCAGTCGCCGTCAGACCGGCTCGCAAACCCAGGCGCAAATTGAACCGGTCCGGGTTCATTACCTCATCTGGTACGCCCCGCAGATCAAACGCTATGTGCGGATGCAACGCATCGTCAAGACTGCGGATAGCAGCGAAAGCGAAAAGGATGTGTTCGAACTGGTGGCTCACCGCTTGCCATAGGGTGGCTCTTCCCCCTGCAAGTTGCTGCGGTCAACGGTCGAAAATGGTGAAAAATCGGCCGTTCCACCTTGCCGCTGCTTGTTGAGCGGCTGCCAATCCCCAAATCCCGTTAGTGGATTTCAGTGGATCTTTGTATTTGCGCTGGCTTGAAATGCGGAGAAACTTAACTCTCCAGGAATAAAGGAGAGCTTATGTTTGATCTTCGCTCACTCAGCTTTCTCATTGCCGACGCCTTGTCGATTGTTCTCGTTCTCTTGCTGATCGAGAATGCCTTGGCGTGATTCCTGGCGTGCCAGCTGAAACACCTCTTTCGCCAATCGGTCTAATCAGCTAGCCAGAGCGCCCCGGATATTATCGAGTTGCCTGACCAGTTGGTGCGAGGCTTCGTTCAGTTCCGGTAGCAGCAGGTCGGCGCAATCACCCAGCCCGTTGTTGCTGAGTTCGACAATTTCGTTGGCTAGCGCATGGAAGCGGTCGTGCGCAATGACAAGCTGCCGATAGTCGGCCGATTCCTTGTCGATATTCCGAGCTTCGTTCAAGGTGGCGGCAAGCGTGCAGCCGCGGTGCTCCGAGAGCGGCATGTCGGCGTAGTTGCCGCCGGCGAAAGCGTTGAGAAACTGACGTCGCCATTGGGTGTGCAATCGGATGGCGCTGTCGATATCAATACGCTGCATGTGCTGTGACTCCGGGTGTTGGTGGCTGGCGGCTATGGTGCCGCTTCTTGCCGAAGTCTGAATTATGCCGCAGGTCCGTTTCGCTGCAAGTGCCTCGCTCAAATTCAGTTGCCGCGAATCATCGAGGCCCCTCATTTGCCTCAGTCGAGTTGCCTTTCCCGATTTCCGAGGAGACGCTGAAAGCGCTCGCCGATCAAGGCGTAGCGCCGCAACTTTGGCGTATCGAGCCGAAGACGGGCCTGGCCGACGCTCTCCACGATCAGCAAGCCGTTGCCTTGCACCTTGTAGCGCTGGCTACTGGTCAGAAAAATATCCTCGGCCTGGCCAGCCATGGTGATCCAGACGGTTCCGTCGGTACAGATAATGTCCAGGCCATTAGCTGAACGCAGGCTGAGTGGACTATTTTCCTTGAGGCAGAATTCTGCCGACTTCAGTTCGATTTCCATGATGCCCTCGCACTTTTTGTTGGAGATAGTCTAGGGCGGCGCTGGTGGATGATACAGTTGCAAAACAATTGAATTGTGATCAGTACAATTGTCTGAAATATCAACTGTGCTGGTACGAAAAATCGCCAACTGTATTGCTGAGCAAAAATGACTGAATTACTACGCTACGAAAAGCTGGCGACTGAGCTTGAGGGCATGATTGCCGGTGGCGTGCTGCGCCATGGTGATCGTTTGCCCTCGGTACGGCGCTTGTCCTTGGAGCGCCGCTTGTCGGTAACGACGGTTGTCCAGGCCCTGCGCCAACTGGAGGATCGCGGTCTGGTCGAGGCGCGGCCGCAATCCGGCTATTTCGTGCGGCGGGCGTTGCCGGCCCGGGCCGAGCCGGCCTTGCGCTCGACGCCGGAAGCCGCAGTGCCGGTGGATGTGACGGCGCGTCTGGTGCGGATTCTCCAATCTGGCTGCAAGCCGCTGGTCGCGCCTTTGTCGGCAGCGCTGCCGGACCCGTCCCTGCTGCCGGTGGCGGCGCTGCAACGCCTTTACGCCGGAGTGGCGCGGCGCCATCCGAAACTGCTGGCTGGCGGTAGCCACAGTAATATGGACGAGCCGGCGTTGGTTCGCCAGTTGGTGCGTCGTTCGCTGGCCTGGGGTGGACCGCTTGCAGCTGAAGAAATCGTCATTACCAATTCCTGCACCGAAGCCTTGTGCCTCTGTTTGCGTGCCGTCACCAAACCGGGCGATACGGTGGCGGTCGAGTCGCCGGCCTATTATCTGATGCTGCAGTTGCTGGAAACACTGGGCTTGAAAGCCCTGGAAATCCCGACTGACCCACGGACCGGCCTTTCGGTGGAGGCGCTGGAACTGGCGACGCGAAATGGAGGCGTGGCGGCTTGTCTGCTGGTGCCGAATGCTAGCAACCCGTTGGGTAGCGTGATGCCGGATGAGAAAAAGCGGCTTTTGGCGACGTTGACCGCAGCACGCGGCGTGGCGGTGATTGAGGACGATATTTACGGCGACCTGCATTTTGGTACGCAACGTCCGTGGCCGATCAAGGCTTTCGATACGACGGGGAACGTGATGCTTTGCTCGTCATTCTCGAAAAGCCTGACCCCGGCGCTGCGCATCGGCTTTGTCGCGGCCGGGCGTTACCGCGCTGCCATTGCCTTGCAGAAAACGATCACCAGCGGCGCCACCAACCCGATTACCCAGAACGTACTGGCCGAATATCTCGAATCGAGTGCCTATGAGCGGCATCTGCGCAGCTTGTGCCGCAGTTACGAACGCCAGGTTGACAGCATGCAGGCGGCGGTGAGCCGCTATTTTCCGCTGGCAACGCGGCTTTCCCAGCCGCAGGGCGGCTTCGTGCTGTGGGTTGAATTGCCTGAAGAACTCGATACAACGCTGCTTTACGAGGCGGCCATTGGTGAAAACCTGGCTTATGTCCCGGGTGAATTGTTTTCGGCGAGCGGCATGTATCGCAACTGTCTGCGCCTTAACTGCGGCAACCCGCATACGCCGGAAATCGAGGATGCGGTGCGTCGCCTGGGCAAGATCATCTCCCAAGCCTGACAGCATCAAATTTGGGCCGGGCAAACTACGGTATCATTCACCCTTTTTGGGGCAAGCCGCGTCTTGCCTTTTTGAACGTATTTGAAGGATTTCTCTCCTCATGTTCGACGCAGTCCGCAACAACAAACGAATTGTCCAGATTTTTCTCGCGCTGATCACCTTGCCGTTTGCCTTTTTCGGTCTCGACTCCTATGTTCGCAGCGGGGGTGGAGGTGATGAACTGGCGAAGATTGGCGATGTCAAGATCACCCAGCAACAGTTTCAGCAGGCAATGCGCGATCAGCAGGAGCGCCTGCGCGCCCAGATGAAAGGCGAACTTGACCCCAAGTTGCTGGATAACCCGGAAGCCCGCAAGGCAATTCTCGATGATCTGGTCGACCAGCGTTTGCTGATGCTCGAAGCCAGCAAGAAGAAAATGTTTGTCAGCGACGAAACGATTCGCCGGACGATCGGCAGCATCGATGCCTTCAAGGTCGACGGCAAATTCTCTGCCGAACGTTACGAAGCGGCATTGCGTGGCCAGAGCATGACGCCAGCCAGCTTTGAGGCGCAATTGCGGCAGGATCTGACCCTGCAGCAACTGGCTGGTGCTATCGGGCAATCCGGTGTGATGTCGCGCACCGTCGTCGATCGCGTGGTGGACATTCAGACCGAAAAACGCGAGGTCATGGAATATCGCCTTGCTCTCGACAGCTACCTCGACAAGGTCAAGCTGGCCGACGATGCCGCGAAGAAGTTCTACGACGAAAACGCCAAGCAGTTTGAGCTGCCGGAACAGGCCAAGGCTGAATTCGTGGTGCTCTCGATGGAAAGCATCAGTGCCCAGTTGGCGGTGACCGAGGCAGAGATCAAGGCCTGGTACGACGGTCACAAGGACAAATTCCAGCAGCCGGAAGAGCGCCGCGCCAGCCATATCCTGATTGCCTCGGAAAAGTTGGGCAAGGAGAAGGCCAAAGCGAAGGCTGAGGAAATCTTCAAGGAAGTTCAGAAGAACCCGGCGAGCTTTGCCAATCTGGCCAAAAAGAATTCAGACGATCCAGGTTCGGCTGAAAAGGGTGGCGATCTGGGCTACTTCGGTCGCGGCATGATGGTCAAACCCTTCGAAGAGGCGACCCTGAAGCTGAAGGAAGGCGAAATTTCGGACATCGTCGAATCCGATTTCGGCTTCCACATCATCAAGCTGACCGGCATTCATGCCGCCAAGGAAAAGCCATTGGCCGAAGTGAAGGGCGAGATCGAAGCTGAATTGAAGAAGACCGCCAGTTCCCGCAAGTTCGCCGAAGCGGCCGAAGCGTTCAGCAACATGGTTTATGAGCAAGCGGACAGCCTCAAGCCGGTGGCCGAGAAATTCCACCTGACCATCCAGCAGTCCGACTGGCTGGGGCGCCAGACCAAGCCGGCCAATGGCCCGCTGGCTAATGAAAAGGTGCTGGCTGCGTTGTTCACTGACGATTCAATCAAGAACAGGCGCAACACCGAGTCGGTTGAAATTGCTGCCAATACGTTGGTCGCTGCCCGTATCGTCGAACACAAGCCGGCATCGTTGCAGCCTTTGGAGAGCATCAAGGCCAATATTGAAAGCTTGCTCAAACGCCAGGAAGCCCAGGCGCTGGCCAAGAAGGATGGCGAAGCGAAACTCGAAGCCGTGAAAAAGGGTGACGACAAGCTGGTTTGGGGCGCCGCCAAGAGCGTTTCACGGATGGATGCCCACCTGATCCCGGCGGTTGCAGCGCCGGCCGTGTTCAAGATGGATGCTGCCAAGCTGCCGGCCTATACCGGCGTCGAACTGCCGGGCACCGGCTATGCGCTGTTCAAACTGAGCAAGGTGGGAGCGGGTGAAAAACTAGATGATGCGCGCAAACGGGCGATGTTGGGCCAGTTGGGTAACCTGATGGCGCAGGAAGAAATGCGGCTTTATCTGGACTCGCTGCGCAGTCGCTACAAGGTTGAGATCCACCCTGCGGCGCTGGAAGTGAAAGACAAGTAAGCCCACTGCTGCCGCAATGCAAAAAGCCGACCGGTTTCAGCCAGTCGGCTTTTTTTTGCCTTTTTTCGGGTTGACCGTAGCAGCCTTCAGACCGAACTTACCCCGTCGCCCAGACCCAAGGACAAGGCCAGCTTGGTCATTGATAGCGCGATGGCACAGAGGGTTCTCTTCATTCTTGTCTCCAGTCTGCAAATGGGTGATTGGCGCTGCTAACGGTTTGGCGCTCGTTCAATGGCAGAACTGAATTTACCGAAAGGCGGCAAGGCAATTTGCCCGCGAACGGGGACTGGCTCTGGTCAGAAAAAGGCGATTACAGCGATAGATTGAATTACTTGGCGATGCCATGGTCTGAACCGGCTTGACAGGCTTATCAACGCAAGACAAAGGAGAAATGATGTCGAATACAGTTACCCTTGGTGGCAACCCGGTTGAAGTCGCAGGTGCATTCCCGGTTCAGGGCGGTCAGGTGCCGGCCTTCTCGCTCGTCGGCAAGGACCTTTCCGATGTGACGTTGGCCAGTTTGGCCGGCAAGCGCAAGATTCTGAATATTTTCCCGAGTATCGATACGCCAACCTGCGCTACTTCCGTGCGCAAGTTCAACCAGTCAGCCAACGATGTCGCCAATACTGCCGTGTTGTGCATTTCGGCCGACTTGCCGTTTGCCCAAAGTCGTTTCTGTGGCGCCGAAGGTTTGGCCAATGTCCAGACGCTGTCCACCATGCGTGGCGCCGATTTCCTCTCGGCTTACGGCGTCGCAATCGCCAGCGGTCCGCTGGCGGGCGTCGCAGCACGTGCCGTGGTTGTGCTGGATGAGAATGATCGCGTGCTGCACAGCGAACTGGTCAGCGAAATCAAGAACGAACCGGATTACGCCGCAGCACTCGCTGCACTTGCCTGATCGGGTTTTGGTGATAGATAGCTTTTCTGGCGAGCAGCAATAGCCCGCATTTTATGGCCGATCAGTACCGATCAAGGGCTCAATAAAAAACGCCGACCACTTTTTAAGCAGGTCGGCGTTTTTGGCTGTTTTTTCCGGTTGACCGCGCCCCGTCCCACCTGGGGGCTTGCTTCGCGGCGCAGGAAGTACCCTAGGGGTGCAACACCCAAGGGCGCGCAGCAACGTGTTTAGGCTGGTAGCGGCTCGGCGTTACCTAGTGCTACGGTATTCATGCCGCCATCGACGTACATGATCTCGCCGGTGATGCCGCTCGCCAGATCGGAGAGCATGAAGGCGGCGGCATTGCCGACTTCATCAATCGTCACGTTGCGACGCAGCGGTGCATTGTGCGAGTTGTAGGAGAGCAGCTTGCCGAAGTTGCCGATGCCTGAGGCGGCCAGGGTCTTGATCGGGCCGGCTGAAATGGCGTTGGCACGAATACCTTCAGGGCCGAGGCAGAACGCCAGGTAGCGGGTAGCCGCTTCCAGACTGGCCTTGGCCAGGCCCATCGTGTTGTAGTTCGGCATCGTGCGCTCGGCGCCGAGATACGAGAGGGCGAGTGCCGCACTCTTGCGGCCGCGCATCATCGGGCGTGCGGCCTTGACCAGCGCCGGGTAGCTGTAAGAAGAAATTTCGTGGGCGATACGGAAGGAATCGCGCGAGATGCCGTCGAGGAAGTCGCCTTCGATGGATTCGGTCGGCGCGTAGGCGATGGAGTGAACCAGGCCATCCAGACCGTCCCAGTGTTTGCCCAGTTCAACGAACACGTTGGTGATCTGTTCGTCGTTGCCGACATCAAGCGGGAAAATCAGCGTGCTGTCGAATTCGGCGGCGAATTTGTTGATGCGGTCGATGAAGCGCTCGTTCTGGTACGTGAAGGCGAGTTGTGCACCCTCACGATGGCAGGCCTTGGCGATGCCATAGGCAATGGAGTGCTTGGACAGCAAACCGGTGATCAGAATTTTTTTGTCGGCGAGAAAGCCCATTTAATGTTCTCCCTAAGGGGTTTAGCCGACGCATTATAAAGCATCACATGTTGGGATAGGTTGGCCCTTCACCGCCTTGCGGCACGACCCAGTTGATATTTTGCGTCGGATCCTTGATGTCGCAGGTTTTGCAATGGACGCAATTCTGCGCATTGATCTGCAAACGCGGGTTGTTGCCACTCTCGTCGCGCAAAATTTCATAAACACCCGCCGGGCAGTAACGTTGTTCCGGCGCGTCATATTTCGCCAGATTGACGGTGATCGGCGTCGCCGCATCCTTCAGTTGCAGGTGGCAAGGCTGATCTTCCTCATGATTTGTGCTGGAGAGAAAGACCGAGGAAAGTCGGTCGAAGCTCAGCACACCATCCGGCTTGGGGTAGGTGATCAGCGGGCATTCGCTGGCCAGCTTCAGTTTGGCGTGGTCCGGCGTTGTGTTATGCAGAGTCCACGGCGCTTTGCCGCCAAAAATGAGTTGATCGATGCCGAACATGATCGCGCCGTACTTCAAGCCCTTGCTCATCCACGGTTTGAAATTGCGCGCCTGATGCAATTCTTCATACAGCCAGCTTTGCTTGAAGGCTTCCGGGTAGGCCGTCAGTTCGTCGCGCTGGCGTTCGCTGGCGAGGGCGTCGAAGCAAGCCTCAGCAGCCATCATGCCGGACTTGATGGCGCAGTGCGATCCCTTGATGCGGGCGGCGTTGAGAAAGCCGGCGTCGTCGCCGACCAGCACACCACCGGGGAAAGTCAGTTTGGGCAGCGATTGCAGGCCGCCCGCGGTCAGCGCCCGCGCGCCGTAGGCAACGCGTTTGCCGCCCTCGAGAAACTTGCGGATATTCGGATGCGTCTTGAAACGCTGGAATTCTTCAAACGGTGACAGATGCGGGTTGCTGTAGCCGAGGCCGACGACGAAACCGACCGCCACCTGATTGTTTTCCAGGTGGTAGAGGAAGCCGCCGCCGTAGGTGTCCGAAGCCATCGGCCAGCCGCCGCTATGGATGACCAGACCGAGCTGGTGGTTTTCCGGGGTGATTTCCCAGAGTTCCTTGAGGCCGATGCCGTAGGTTTGCGGATCGACGTCATCGCGCAGATTGAATTGCGCTTCGAGCTGCTTGCCGAGATGGCCGCGACAACCCTCGGCAAAGAAGGTGTATTTGCCATGCAGTTCCATGCCGAGCTGGAAATTCGGGCCTTCCGAACCATCATGCAGGCGGCCCATGTCGCCGGTGGCCACACCTTTGACGGCGCCATTTTCATCGAACAGCACTTCAGCGCCGGCAAAGCCGGGGTAGATTTCGACACCTAGCGCTTCGGCCTGTTCACCCAGCCAGCGGCAGACGTTGCCGAGCGAAATAACGTAGTTGCCCTCGTTATGGAAGCATTTGGGCAGCAGGGCGTTCGGCACTTTGGTGGCGCCGGTTTCGGAAAAGATGAAAAAACGGTCTTCGGAAACCGGCGCCTTGAGCGGGGCGCCGTCTGCCTGCCAGTTGGGCAGCAGTTCAGTTAAAGCGCGTGGGTCCATAACGGCGCCCGAGAGAATGTGGGCGCCGATTTCGGCGCCTTTCTCGATCAGGCAGACAGCGAGCTCCGTGCCTTTTTCTGCTGCAAGTTGTTTCAGCCGGATGGCTGAGGCCAGTCCGGCCGGACCGCCACCAACGATGACGACGTCGAATTCCATGGCTTCACGTTCCATGATGTCTCCAGTTTTATCTGTTGTGAGGTAATTTTCAATACGGTACAGTATGGAAAATTAATCGACAACCCCCCAAAAAGAGTGGTGTTATGGAACACAAGAAGAAATTGATCCACGTTACCCGCATGCCCATTCGCTGGGGCGATATGGATGCCTACGGTCACGTAAACAATACTGTTTATTTCCGCTACATGGAGCAGGCGCGGGTGGAGTGGCTGGAAGGCCTGGGTGTTCAGGTGCGCCCGGGAGGTCTTGGCCCGGTAATCATCAATGCCAGTTGTACCTTTCTGGTGCCGATGAATTACCCGGGCATGGTCGAGGTGCGGACATTTGCCGGCCAGCCTGGGCGTTCCAGTGTGCAGACTTACATTGAAATGCGCATCGACGACGATGACACGCTCTATGCCGAAGGCGCTGCCAAGGTGGTCTGGATGGATACGCAGACCGGCAAATCGGCACCGATTCCAGATCACGTTCGGTCAACGCTCGAAGTGGCATGAAGCTCGGGTAAACTGCGGCTGATGAGCCAAAGAAAAACCTGGGAAAAACTTCTTTCCGCCGAGCGTCCGGGTGCCGGCAAGGCGCCGGGCACGCCGGAGCGCACCGCCTTTCAGCAGGATTACGATCGCATTGTCTTTACCTCTGCTTTCCGGCGGATGAAGGACAAGACGCAGGTTTTTCCGCTATCGAAGAGTGATTACGTGCGGACCCGCCTGACGCACAGCCTCGAAGCCAGTTGCGTCGGGCGTTCGCTCGGTGCCGTGGTCGGCCGCGAAATCATTGCCCGGCATGGTTTGCAGCATGTCGAATCGGGCGATTTCGGCGCCATCGTCGCGGCCGCCTGTCTGGCGCATGATATTGGCAACCCGCCCTTCGGCCA
>Ga0073899_10006505_pt1 | contig 10092 bp, 12 predicted proteins | sample KloWWTmetaKNB5Ph_FD_88975 | JGI IMG/M metagenome (GOLD analysis project Ga0073899, IMG submission 88975) | Active sludge microbial communities from Klosterneuburg, Austria, studying microevolution and ecology of nitrifiers - Klosterneuburg... | ecosystem: Engineered > WWTP > Aerobic digester >...
GCCGCGTCGAGCGAGCAGTCCGAAGGCATCGGCAGCGTCAACAGCGCCGTCACGCAGCTCGACCAGATGACGCAGCAGAACGCCGCGCTCGTCGAGGAATCGGCGGCCGCCGCCGAGAGCCTGCGTCAGCAGGCCGGCCTGCTCGCGCAGGCGGTCGGCACGTTCAAGGTGACGGCGGCCAGCGCCTGAGCGCAGGCGCGCGCCGCTCGCTACCGCCCGGCCCGTTCCCGCTCGCCCGAGCGGGAACCGTCATTCCGCTGCGCGGCGCAGCGTGTCGACCACCGGCCGGCGCAGCACTTCGCGCAGGCCCCACCAGCCAGCGGCCAGCGCGAGCAGCGCACCGACCGCGCCGCCGGCCAGCGGCACCCAGGGCGACGCGCGCCACGTGAAGTCGAACGCATAGCGTGCCAGCGCCCAGCCCACCGCCATGGCGGCGATCGACGCCAGCAGCCCGGCGAGCGCGCCGACGCCCAGCAGCTCGGTGCGCTGCACGCGCGCGAGCAAGGCGCCGCTCGCGCCCATCGCGCGCATCAGCGCGAACTCGCGCGCGCGCGACTCGCGCGTCGCCGCGACGGCAGCGAACAGCACGACGAGCCCGGCCGCCAGCGTGAAGCCGAACAGGAACTCGACGGCGCGCACCACCTGGTCGAGCACGCGCTGCACCTGCGCCACCGACGCCGAGACGTCGACGTTCGTGATGTTCGGGAAGTCGCGAGACAGCGCGTTGTCGAAGCCGTTCGCCGCCGCGGCTTCGGGCGCGCGGAACGCCGCCATGTAGGTGGCCGGCACGTCGGGCATCGCGGCGCGCGGATACATCACGAAGAAGTTGGCGCGCATCGAGCTCCAGTCGACCTTGCGCAGGCTGGTGATGCGCGACTCGCTGACGCTGCCGGCGATGTCGAACGAGAGCCGATCGCCGAGCGCCAGGCCCAGCGTCTGCGCGATGCCTTCCTCGACGCTGACGGCGTCGGCCTCGTCGGGCGTCCAGCGGCCGGCGACGAGCGTGTTGTGCATCGGCATCTGCGCCGCGTGGCTCAGGTTGAACTCGCGGTCGACGAGGCGGCGCGCGCGGTCGTCGGCATAGTCGTCGGGCGCCACCGGCTTGCCGTTCACGGCGATGAGGCGGCCGCGGATCATCGGGTACCAGTCGTAGCGCTGCACGCCTGCGCCCTGCAGCCGCTCGCGGAAGGCCTCGCCCTGGTCGGGCTGCACGTTGATCACGAAGCGGTTCGGCGCGTCGGGCGGCGTCGCGGCGCGCCAGCTCTCGATCAGGTCGGTGCGCAGCAGCACCAGCAGCACGAGCGCGAGCAGGCCGACGCTGAGCGCGCACACCTGCAGCACGGCGAACGCCGGGCGCGACGCGATCTGGCGCGTCGCCAGCACGACCCAGCGCGGCGCGCGCGTGCGCGGCACGATGCGGCGCAGCGCCTGCACCGCGAGCCACGCCAGCAGCGCGAACAGCGCCAGCGCGCCGGCGAAGCCGCCGACGGCGATCAGGCCGAGCTTGAGATCCGACGACGCCGCCAGCAGCAGCGCGACGAAGGCGAGCGCGCCGGCGCCGAGCACGGCGAGCGACGCCGGCTGCAGCGCGCCGACATCGCGGCGGATCACGCGCAGCGCCGGCACGCGCGCGAGCTGCAGCACCGGCGGCAGCCCGAAGCCCAGCAGCAGCGTGAAGCCGACGCCGAAGCCGAAGAGGGCCGGCCACGCGCCGGGTGCCGGCAGCGCCGTCTGCACCAGCCCGGCGAGCAGCCACACGAACGCATGGTGCACGCCCCAGCCGAGCAGCACGCCGGCGGCGCTGGCGACCAGGCCGACGAAGCCGAACTCGAGCAGGTAGGTCGCCGCGATCGCGCGCTGCGGCTGGCCGAGCACGCGCAGCATCGCGCAGTCGTCGAGGTGGCGCTCGGCGAAGTCGCGCGCCGCGATGCCGACCGCCACCGCCGACAGCATCGCCGCCAGCAGCGCGACGAGGTTGAGGAACTTCTCGGCGCGGTCGAGCGTCTGGCGCATCTCGGGGCGGCCCGAGTCGAGCGCCTCGACGCGCACGCCGCGCAGCGCGCCCGCCTTGATGCGCGCCTCGACGCGCTGCACGAAGTCGCGCACCGCCGCTTCGCGGCCCTCGGGCGCGGCGACGGCGAGGCGGTAGGTGACGCGGCTGGCCGGCTGGATCAGCCCCGTCGCCTCGAGGTCGGCTTCGTGCAGCAGCACGCGCGGCGCGAAGGCGAGGAAGCCCGCGCCGCGGTCGGGCTCGACGACGATGACGTGAGCGATGCGCAGCGCGGCGTCGCCGAGCAGCAGGCTGTCGCCGACGCGCAGCGCGAGCGAGTCCAGCACGGCGGCGTCGACCCACACCGTGCCGCGTGCCGGCGCCTGAGCGGCGGGCACTTCCGGGCCGCCGGGCGCGGCCGCGACTTGCACGCGGCCGCGCAGCGGATAGGCGTCGCTGACGGCCTTGACGCCGACGAGCCGCGTCGCGCCGCCACGTGCTTCGGGCGCGCGCGCCATGCTCGGGAACGCCGTCGACGTCGCGACGTCGAGGCGCAGGCTGCGCGCCAGCGCGGCGAACTCGGCCGGTGCCGGCCGGTCGCTGGCGACGATGGCGTCGCCGCCGAGCAGCGCGCGCGCGTCGCGCGCCAGGCCGCCGTTGAGCCGGTCGGCGAAGAAGCCGACCGCCGACAGCGCGGCGACGGCCAGCGTCACGGCGACGAGCAGCAGCCTGAGTTCGCCGGCGCGCAGGTCGCGCAGCAGCTGGCGCCAGGCGAGGTGCACGAGGCGGGGCGGTCGGGGGGCAACGGCATTCATGGCCGCCGCACGTTACACGAAGGCGCATCACCCGGTCGAACGCTGCGGTCAATCGGGCGCAACGGTGCGCGGCGCGGCTGGTGCTTCAATCGATCCGATGAACCCGCGACTGCCCTCCCTCTTCATCTCGCACGGCTCGCCGATGATCGCGCTCGAGCCGGGCTCGACGGGCGCCTTCCTGCAGCGCCTCGGTCCGGCGATCGGGGCCACGTTCGGCCGGCCGCGCGCCATCGTCGCCGTGTCGGCGCACACGACGGCACGCCGGCCCGTCGTGCTCGGCGCGGCGCGCCACGACACGGTGCACGACTTCGGCGGCTTCCCCGAAGCGCTGTACCGCCTGCGCTACGACGCGCCCGGCGCACCCGACGTCGCCGCGCGCGTGCACGCGCTGCTGGGCGACGCCGGCATCGACGCACAGAACGTCGACGCCGGCGGGCTCGACCACGGCATCTGGACCGTGCTGCGCTACGCCTGGCCCGCTGCCGACCTGCCCGTCGTGCCGCTGGCCTTCGTGCCCTCGCAGGCGCCGGCCGCGCAGTTCGCGCTCGGCGCCGCGCTCGCTCCGCTGGCCGACGAAGGCATCCTGGTGCTGGGCACCGGCAGCGTGACGCACAACCTCGGGCTGCTGATGGGTGCCGCGGGTCGCCACCCCGTCGACGCGCCCGAGACCGAACCCACCGCGGCGTTTCGCGCCTGGGTGCACGAGCGCGCCGCGGCGCGCGACTGGGAATCGCTGTTCGACTACCGGCGCCGCGCACCGCACGCGGCGACGATGCACCCGAGCGACGAGCACTGGCTGCCGTGGTACGTGGCCGCCGGCGCGCAGGGGCGCGAGACGGCGCCGCTGCGACTGCATGCCGGCCTCACCTACGGCGTGCTCGCGATGGACTGCTACGCCTTCGGCGCTTCGGCGCAGGCACTCGCCGAAGCGCTGGCGACGCCGCACTGACGGCGCACGCTACGGCGCGGCGGCGCAGGGCCGCCGCCCGCGCGGTGCCGCGACGCGCACGGCACCGCGCCCGCGGACTCGTCAGCCCTGCTGGCCGCGGTTCCAGTTCGGATCGGGGTTGCCCTTCGGGTCGCGCGTCGTCTCGTTCTGGCCGCGCCCGGGTTCGCCACGCTGCTGCTGCTGCTGGCTGCCGCGATCCTCGCCCTGGTTCTGCGCGCGGTCCGACGGGTCGTCCATCGGCTTGATGCGCGTCGGATCCTCGCGCGTCTGCCCTTGTTGCTGCTGCCCTTGCTGCTGCTCTTGCTGCTGCCCTTGCTGCTGCCCTTGCTGCTGTTGCAGGTCCTGCGGTTTGCGGGTGTCGGGTCCCATGACTGCTCCTGATGTTTTCCGGCACCATTGCCGGAGGATCGACATGGGCAACCCGCGTGCCGCCGCTTCAGCGCCGCGCCGGGAGGCTGCCGCTGACGCCCTGCACGAACCAGTCCATCGTCGCAATGGCATCGTCGCCGAGCGTGCCCGCGGACTGGCGCACCGCGCCGGCCTGATCGACGAGGCGGCCCGTGAACGGATGGAAGCGCCCCGCGACGATCTCGCGCTGGCGCTGCTGCACGAGCGCTGCCGTCCCGGCCGGCACGTCGGCGGCCAGCGGCGCGAGCGCGAGGTAGCCGTCCTTCAACCCGCCCCACACCGGGCGCGCCTGCCAGCGGCCGTCGAGCACCGACTGCGCGACGCGCGTGTAGTGCCCGCCCCACTGGTGCACGATCGACGTCAGCTGCGCGCGCGGTGCATAGCGCCGCATGTCGCTCTGGTAGCCGACGACGCGCACGCCCTGGTCCTCGGCGGCGATCGGCACGGCCGGCGAGCCGCTGTGGTTGGTCAGCACGTCGGCGCCCTGCGCGACGAGGGCGAGCGCGGCGTCGCGCTCGCGCGCCGGGTCGAACCAGGTGTCGAGCCACAGCACGCGCACCTGCGCCTTCGGGTTGACGGCGCGCATGCCGAGCGCGAAGGCATTGATGCCCTGGATCACCTCGGGCACCGGAAACCCCGCCACGTAGCCCGCGATGCCGCTCCTGGTCATCGCGCCGGCGACCAGGCCCGCGAGATAGCGCCCCTCGTAGTAGCGCGCGTTGTAGGTGTTGAGGTTGGGCGCCGTCTTCCAGCCGCCGGCGTGCTCGAACTTCACCTGCGGGAACTCGGCCGCGACGCGCAGCGCGGGCTCGAGGTAGCCGAAGCTCGTGGCGACGATCAGGCCATGGCCCTGCGCCGCCAGGTCGCGCATCACGCGCTCGGCATCGGCGCCCTCGGGCACCGACGCGACCACCGTCGACGCCACGCGCGCGCCGAGCGCACGCTCCATCGCGAGGCGGCCCTGGTCGTGCTGGTACGACCAGCCGGCATCGCCGACCGGGCTGACATAGACGAAGCCGACCTTCAGCGGCGGCTGTGCCGGCGGATTGGCGACCTGCGCGGAAATCGACGCGGCCGACGCCGCACACAGCACGGCTGCCGCCGCGCGGATGAGGTTTTTGTACATGGTTGTCCTCGACATGGCCACGATAGAAGACACGACACCCGGCGGTGGCGGGCCGGGTGTCGCTGCGATTGTAGGGCGCGCTACTGCGCCGCCCCGTCGAGCGGCCGCATCAGCAGGCCGCTCGTCGACACGCGGACCTCGATCGCGCCCGGGCCGCGCACGGGAACGAAGCTCGCCGAGCCGTACTCGGCGTCGACCAGCATCGACAACGCGGCGAAGCGGCTGCGCAGCCGGAAGCGACCAGCCATGGCGAGGTGGAGGGATCGGCGTTCATCGCAGCAGGCAGCGCGGCAGGCGCGCCTGCGCGCGCCGTCAGGCCCGGGCCGCGGTCATGCTACCCGAGCGCCGCAGTCCGATGAACTGCAGCTCGGCGAACACGACGACGACGAGCGCCTGCGCCACGAGGAAGGCCTCGCCCCACGGCGTCGGCTGCACCCAGCCCGACAGCAGCAGCACGAGGCAGTCGACGGCCCACAGCGCGTTGCACGCGACGACGAGGCCGACCCAATGGCGCGCCAGCGTGTCGCGCCGCGCCAGCCAGCCGACCCACGCGGCATACGGCACCAGGCCGAGGCCGGCCCAGCGCAGCAGCGTCTCGGGCAGGCCGAGCCAGCCCGCCAACGGCGCGGCGCCGAGGACCATGAGCAGCGCCGACGCCAGCGTGGCGACGGCATCGGCGCCGAGGGCGCGGCGCAGCAGCAGGGAAGGACGGACGTAGGACATGGCGAGCTCCTGTTTGGGGTGACGATGCGGCGCGCACCTCGCGCCGCTGCGGCCCAGATTGCGGCGCGCGAGGCACGGAGTCGATGACCTGCGAGGTCATGCCCGGCGCGCGCGGCCTGCGCTAAGGTGGCGCCATGAACCTCGCCCCCACCCCGCACGCCGAGCGGCCCGTCGGCGAACTGCTGCGCGGCTGGCGCCAGCGCCGGCGCCTGAGCCAGCTCGACCTCGCCGTCGACGCCGACGTCTCGACGCGGCACCTGAGCTGTGTCGAGACCGGCCGCTCGCTGCCCAGCCGCGAGATGCTGTTGCGCCTGTCGGAGCGCCTCGACGTGCCGCTGCGCGAGCGCAACCGTTTGATGACGGCGGCCGGCTACGCGCCGATGTTCCGCGAGCGGCGGCTCGACGACCCGGCGCTCGCGGCGGCACGCGCCGCGATCGACCTGCTGCTCGCGGGCCATGAGCCGTATCCGGCGATCGCGATCGACCGGCACTGGACGATGGTTGCGCACAACGCCGCCGTGCCGCGGCTGCTGGCGGGCATCGACGCCGCGCTGCTCGCGCCGCCGGTCAACGTGCTGCGCCTGAGCCTGCATCCGCAGGGACTCGCGCCGCGCATCGTCAACCTCGCGCAGTGGCGCGCGCACCTGTTCGCCCGGCTGCGCCAGCAGGTCGACGCGAGCGGCGACGCCGTGCTCGCCGCGCTGATGGACGAGCTGCTCGCCTACCCCGCGCCCGCCGGTGCGGCCGAGGCCCACGGCGACGCGCTCGGCGGCGTGATCGTGCCGCTGCAGATCTCGAGCCCCGCGGGCGTGCTGAGCCTGCTGAGCACGACGACGGTGTTCGGCACGCCCGTCGACATCACGCTGTCGGAGCTGGCGCTGGAGACCTTCTTCCCGGCCGACGCGGCGACGGGCGAGGCGTTGCGCGGCCTGGCGGCGGCGCACTGAACGAAGCCGGGCCCGAACCGGGGCAGTCTATGCGCCCTGCCAGGGATCGATGACGCTCAGTCCGCCCGCTTCGTAGGGCGAGGTGTCGCGCGACGCCACGATGAATCCGCGCGAGGCAGCGATCGCAGCGATGTAGCCGTCGGGCGTGGGAAAACCGCGTCCGCCGGCCCGTGCCGCCACCGCCAGTTCAGCATAGTGGCGCGCGGCGTCGGTGTCGAACGGCAGGACGCGATCCTGGAACAGATCGAGCAGACCATCGAGGGCGCGAGTCAGCATGTTCCTGCGCTTGCCGGCCGGCAGCGCGCCGATGCCGAACAGCAGCTCGGCGAGCGTCACGCTCGACAGGTAGAGCGTTTCGGCCGCCTGGGCGTTGAGCCAGTCGCGGACCGCCGCGTTCGGCTGCGGCCTCATCGCCTCCGAAACGACGTTGGTGTCCAGGACGATCATTCGAAGCGCGGCGGCTTGGCCGGCGTCTTGTCGCGCACCTTCTCGAAGACGGCGAAGTCCTCGTCGGTCAGCCCGACCTTGCGGCCCAGCGATGCCAACGCGTCGCCCAGGCGGACGCGCCGTTCCGGCTTCACGGCGTTCTCGAGGATGGCGCGGACCTCCGCCTCGGCGCTGCGGCCGTGACGTGCAGCACGCACCCGCAGGGCGCGATGCACGTCGTCGGGCACGTTCCGGACAGTGATGGACGGCATGGTGACATCGCCTCGTCTTCGCATGGAGTGCTTGCACTCTAGCAGAAGTGCAAGCATGCGAGCGGAGGTTCGCCCGCGTGGCGGATACGTCCGCTTACCGGGTGGCGCCGCGGCGCGGGCACACTCGCCGCACAACGAGCAGACGTCAACGCTCTCCAACCGACCCGATCCGACCATGACCTCACGACTCACGAAGCAATGCGCGGCGCTCGCCCTGGCGATCGGCGCGCTGGCCCCGGCCGCCGCCGAAACCAACATCGGCGTCTCGGTCGGCATCCACCAGCCCGGCGTATACGGCCGCATCGACATCGGCAACTATCCGCCGCCGCCGGTCGTCTACGCGCAGCCGATGATCATCGCGCGCCCGGCGGTGCACGTCGTGCAGCAGCCGGTCTACCTCTACGTGCCGCCGGGCCACCAGAAGAACTGGCACAAGCACTGCGGCGCCTACGGCGCCTGCGGCCAGCCGGTCTACTTTGTGCAGGAGAGCTGGGTGCAGTCGCGCTACGACGACGACCGCGGCCACGGCCGCGGCAAGAAGGACAAGCACCGCGGCCGCGGCCACGACCGCGACTGACGCGGCAGCCGCGGCGCGCATGGCCGCGCGCCGGTTCAGCGGCGCTGCGCCTCGCGCCGCACGTCGACGCCGAGCAGGCGCAGCCAGTTCGGCACGCGGCTCGGCACCACGGAGCGCGGCACCGGCGGCATCGGCCGCATCGCAAGTGCCTGCGCCGCGGCCTCGCTGCGCCGCGGCGGCGCCGTCACCAGGCTCATCAGCGCGTCGACCGTCGGGTCGGGGCGTTCTTCGCTGGCGTCGTCCTGCAACCCATCGTGTGACATCGGCGGCCTCCGGCGAGTGATGCGTCGCTCGCCGTCGGCAAGCGACGTTCCCGCGCTTCGCTGGCACACTGGCTCGCCATGAGCGCCGACGCCGCCACCGCGCCCCCCTCGCCCGCCGATGCGGCGGCGCCGCCCGCGCCGGTGACGCTGCGCGAGGCCTTCGGCTACTGGCTCCGGCTCGGCTTCGTGAGCTTCGGCGGGCCGGCGGGCCAGATCGCGCTGATGCACGCCGATCTGGTCGAGCGCCGGCGCTGGATCTCGGAGCGGCGCTTCCTGCACGCGCTCAACTACTGCATGCTGCTGCCCGGCCCCGAGGCGACGCAGCTCGCCGCCTACATCGGCTTTCTGATGCACCGCACGACGGGCGCGCTCGTCGCCGGCACGCTCTTCGTGCTGCCGTCGCTCGCGCTGCTGGCGCTGCTGTCGTGGATCTACCTGCGCTGGGGCAGCGTGCCGGCGATCGCGGCGCTGCTCTACGGCGTGAAACCCGCCGTCGTGGCGATCGTGCTGCACGCGGCGTGGCGCGTCGGCTCGCGCGTGCTGCACCACCCGCTGCTGTGGGCGATCGCCGGCGCGGCCTTCGTCGCCATCTTCGTGGCGGGGCTGCCGTTTCCGCTCATCGTGGCTGCGGCGGCGCTGCTCGGCACCGTGGGCGCGCGCTACGCGCCGCGCGCCTTCGCCGCGCGGGCCTCGCACGGCAGCAGCGACAAGCGCTGGGGCGCCGCGCTGATCGACGACGACACGCCCACGCCGCCGCACGCGCGCTGGTCGGCGCGGCGCGCGGCGGCGCTGTGCGCGGCGTTCGGCGCCGTGTGGCTCGTCGTGCTGGGCGCGCTGGCGCTGGCCCTCGGCCCGACGAACGCGCTGACGCAGATGGGCTGGTTCTTCACCAAGGCGGCGCTGCTCACCTTCGGCGGCGCCTATGCCGTGCTGCCCTACGTGACGCAGGCGGCGGTGGAGCAGTACCAGTGGCTGAGCGCGCCGCAGATGATCGACGGCCTGGCGCTCGGCGAGACGACGCCGGGGCCGCTGATCATGATCGTGGCCTTTGTCGGCTTCGTCGGCGGCTGGACGACGCTCGCGCTCGGCCCCGACGCCGCCGCGGCGGCGGGCATCGCCGGCGCGGTGGTGGCGACGTTCTTCACCTTCCTGCCGAGCTTCTTCTTCATCCTGCTCGGCGCGCCCTTCATCGAGACGACGCACGGCGAGCTGCGCTTCGTCGCGCCGCTGGCCGGCATCACGGCCGCCGTGGTGGGCGTGATCGTCAACCTGGGCCTCTTCTTCGCGCTGCAGGTGTTCTGGCCCGACGGGCTGGTCGGGCCGATCGACCTGGCGGCCGTGGCGATCGCCGCCGCAGCGCTCGTCGCGCTGCTGCGCTTGAAGGTGGGCGTGATCCCGCTGATCGGCGCGTGCGCCGCGGCGGGCCTCGTCGTGCGCCTTGCGTGGCCGGCGTTGACGGCGGTGGGCTGACTGCCGCCCCGATCACTTGCCGGTCGGCACCTTCCCCTCGACGCCCTGCACGTAGAAGTTGATCCCGCCGAGGAACTTGTCGTCGGCGACCTTGCCCTCTTCGAGCACGGGCTTGCCGTCCTGGCC
>Ga0073899_10006506_pt1 | contig 10091 bp, 11 predicted proteins | sample KloWWTmetaKNB5Ph_FD_88975 | JGI IMG/M metagenome (GOLD analysis project Ga0073899, IMG submission 88975) | Active sludge microbial communities from Klosterneuburg, Austria, studying microevolution and ecology of nitrifiers - Klosterneuburg... | ecosystem: Engineered > WWTP > Aerobic digester >...
GACCTCCATCCCCTCTGCCTTGATGAGTGCGGCGCTGAACGAGCAAGACTTACTCTGCCGGGTATTTGGTCGTTGCCTCGCAGGCGAGGAGCTGGATCGCGAAGTGGGAGACTTGAAGAATGCAAAGGGTCCAGTGGGGCCCGACAAATTGTTCACCTACGTGAGATACAACGCAGAGCTGACTCTCGAAGGATTGAAGAAGTTAGGCCTTTCGGGGATCAAGCCGGAACATGTGCAGCAGCTTGATTCCGTGCAGCACATCAGCGAGTTACAGCAGGTGGGACAAGCGATCGCCCAAAACGTGACAGTCGAACACTTCGCGCGATTTGTGTGATCTTGAAGTCCTATCTGGCCAAGTATCGGCCATGAGCCACAAGCCATTGGCTATGTGCGCTTCACTTCGTTACAGGCTCTTTCCAAACTGGACTTGCCGCCAGGCTTCGTAGAGCACCACCGCGACCGCATTGGACAGGTTGAGGCTGCGGCTTCCCGGCATCATCGGTACGCGCAGGCACTGCTGTTCAGGGACGCTGCCAAGAATCTCCGGCGGCAATCCCCGACTTTCCGGGCCAAAGACAAACGCATCGCCTTCCGTAAACCGGACCAGGTCGTACCGTTGCCGGCCCTTTGTGGATACGGCGAAGATACGGCGATCCTTCATCCGTTCCAGACACTCCGCCCACGTCTCGTGCACCGTGATCGAGGCGAATTCGTGATAATCCAGTCCGGCTCGCAGCAACTGTTTGTCTTCCAGCGTAAAACCCAGCGGCTTGACCAGGTGCAAAGAGGCGCCGGTGTTGGCGCAGAGACGGATGATGTTCCCCGTGTTCGGAGGAATTTCCGGCTGGTACAGAATCACGTTAAACATGAAGGCAGAGTCATGGGTGACGGTGAGTGGCCGGCTTCAATGCTCGGCAGCAATCGGCGTCATGGATCATGACGAAAGCCTGGTCCGGAACTCCGGACCAAGCTTGTGCCGTCAGGCAGCTTGAAGAGTTAGGACGTGAAGGCCTGCACATCGCCCGACTTGCGGAGCATCTTATTCACTTCGTCCAGATGCAATTCTTCCCCGACGATCATTTCGCGGGCATACTCTTCCAACAACACGGACTTGCCCTCAGCCAGTTTCAGCAATTCGTAATACGACGCGACGGCGGCTTTCTCGTGCTCCAGACTCTCGCGCAGAATATCGCCCACATCGTGCTTCTCGGTTTCGAGCAGGGTGCCGATCTTCAACGAGGGATGGCCGCCCAACAGAGTGACCAGCTCACCGGCTTTATGAGCATGGGCGAGACTTTCATCCGCATTGCCCTTGAGCCAGGACACGATCGGGATACGGTTGTACCCGTAGATCATCAGCGCGTAGTGGGTATACCGAACCACGCCTGCTAATTCATGTTCCATAATTCGATTGAGAATATCGACGGCTCGCTGTGTATCTTGTTCGTTCACGTTGGATCTCCGATCAGGCGACCAACAGTCGCCCTGTAACATGGTAAACCAGTGTCGCTAGCATCCTGCTAGACGTTGAACCGGAAGTGCATCACGTCGCCGTCCTGCACCACGTACTCCTTCCCTTCCAGCCGCATCTTCCCTTTTTCCTTCGCTCCCGCCTCCCCTTTGCAGGCGATGAAGTCGTTGTAGCCGATCACCTCCGCGCGAATGAACCCCTTCTCGAAGTCGCCGTGAATGACGCCGGCGGCCTGCGGCGCCGTATCGCCGATATGAATCGTCCATGCGCGGACTTCTTTCACGCCGGCGGTAAAATACGTCTGCAGTCCCAGCAGCTGATAGGCGGCGCGAATCAGGCGATTGAGCCCCGGTTCGGTCATACCGATGTCGGCCAAGAATTCTCGCTTCTCTTCATCGGAAAGCACTGCGATTTCGGACTCCAGTGCGGCGCAGATGGCGACGACCGGCGCCCCTTCGTGCGCGGCATATTCTTCCACCCGCGTCAGCAGCGGATTGTTGCTAAACCCTTTTTCAGCCACGTTGGCCACATACATCACCGGCTTCATCGTCAGCAGACACAAGGGCTTCAACAAGGCGCGCTGCGCCGGATCGAGCTTCAGGGTGCGAGCCGGCTTTCCCTCGTTCAAACAGGCGGCCACCTGCACCAGCAATTCCCCCAGCTTCGCGGCATCTTTGTCGCCGGAACGAACGAGCTTCACGTTCCGCTCCTGAGTCTTTTCCACCGTGGTGAGGTCGGCCAGCGCGAGTTCCGTCACAATGGTCGCGATGTCGGAAATCGGATCGACCTTCCCTGCCACGTGGACCACGTTGTCATCTTCAAAACAGCGCACGACATTCACAATCCCGTCGGTCTCGCGAATGTTGGCCAAGAACTGGTTGCCCAGGCCTTCGCCCTTTGAGGCTCCGGCCACTAACCCGGCGATATCCACGAATTCGGTCGTCGCATACTGCATCCGCTGCGGCTTCACGATGTCCGCGAGCGCCTGCATCCGCGCATCCGGCACCTCCACGATGCCGATATTCGGCTCGATCGTGCAGAACGGATAGTTCTCGGCTGCGATCCCGGATTTGGTCAGCGCATTGAACAGAGTCGACTTGCCCACATTCGGCAGTCCGACGATTCCACATTTCACACTCATGACGATCCCTTCCTAGTCAGCCCACTGTTGTTTCAGCCCTGTCGTTTCCCACGCCCTCACGGCTGGAGGGGATGAGCACCGCGGAGGCGCATTCTACGTGTTCCAGGCCGGTCCGGTCCACTCCCGAGTACCGGGATGAGGGGACTCGACGCGTACCTTACGTTTAACAGGATGCGGAAAAAGTCCGCCAGCGGCGTTCTCGCGGCACTCAGCGGCTCACCGTACCGCAAGAGTACGATTCGCCACTTCGCTTGCTGTGGCCTTGCTGGACGGCCTTTTTGCTCATCCTGCGGGTGAGTGCTAGACCAATGCGGTGCAGGAGTGAATGGTCGCGTATTGCGCAACCATCGAGTTTTTCCGCAGCCTGTTAAGGCACCATCCGCCGACATGGAGACGAGGGGAACCTGTGCGGCAAGAGGCGTGAACCAGCGCGACGAATACCGGATCAACAGCGTGGAGGCGAGAGCCTGTGCCTCCCGGAGAATTATTGATGCCTCGATCGTTGCCCCTCTCACTCAACCTGAGCCTGAACTTGCGCTCCCGGGTGTCGCGCTGGTTGGCTGGGTCGCCCCCAATGTTCCCACCACGTTTAATCCCCACGTCGCTGTGCCGACGATTGCCGCATCGGCACGCATTCATCCCCTGGCGTCGGTCATTGGATCCGTGACTATCGGCGAGTTGATTTTCATCGCACCGGGCGCTTCGGTCCGCGGCGACGAAGGACAGAACATTTATGTCGGGGATCACAGCAACGTGCAGGGCGGGGTCGTCATCCATGGACTGGAGACGTTCGAAGGGGACCATGAATTGCCGGAAAACGAAGTGCAAGTCTAGGGGAAGACCTATTCCGTCTATATCGGCAAGCGCGTCTCACTGGCTCACCAATCGCAGGTGCATGGACCAGCCAGAATCGGGGACGATACCTTCGTCGGCATGCAGGCCCTTCTTTTTCGCACCGAACTCGGTGACCACGTGGTGGTCGAACGGGGCGCGAAGCTGATCGGGGTCAAAGTCGCTTCAGGCCGGTATGTGCCGGCGCTCACCCTCGTGACCACACAGGAACAGGCCGATGCCCTCCCTCTGATCACCTCGGCCTACCCGTATCGTAACCTCAATGAGGGAGTCGTGACCGTGAATGTGCAGTTAGCCAAAGCAGGGCACCCCAAACAGATCGACCGTTAACCCGGCTCAGCATGACACAGCGGAACCGGTAGGCGTTCCCCTCGCGCCGAACCCTGACGATCCCACTCAAGAGCGACCGTTCCCTGCCGTTACGGGGCCGTCCAGCCATGTCCCTCCGGAGAGGCAGCCGAAGCAGGTCTCGGCGGCACCGCCGCATCGGGATTACGGAATAACATACCGGACGAGCGAATAATCCAGTCGACCAGGTCCCGGTCGTTCCGCTGCACGTGGAACCAGGTCGTCGCCATCAAACCATAGGCGTGCCGGGACAATGCATAGCGGCTGAAATTGCGCATGGTCTCCTCCCGTTTCCAGGTGGCGCCGATCACGCGAAACCCTTCGCTCTGCATCACGGCCATCGAGGGAAAACTCCCCTGCTCGTCGCCGTAGTGCCAGTCACACATTACGATATCCCGTGGAAGCCGATTGCGAAGAACTTTTCCATACCCTGCCGCCATTCCATGGAGATGCTTGGACGAGGCGCCGGGGAACTCCGCCGGATCGAGCAGCATGTCAGCCCACATCCAGGTTCCCACCCCCTTCTGAGTCAGGTAACCGTGAATGCGTTCGACATCTCGGACAAAGAGATCCGCCGGCACCATGGCCTCACCGAACCTCAGCCATTTCGCCACCTGGCCCACCGTCCACCCAAACGCCTCGTCGTGGCCGATATGGATGGCCAGGGGATGTAGAGCGTCGATGAGTTCGTCGAGCAGCCGGAACACAGCCTGATACACCCCTTCCTTCCGCGGATCATAGGACACGGCATTGAACATCAAACCGGGATGGTGTTTCTGAAAGAACTGCTCCTGGTGTGTCAGCAGCTTCACCTCGGGAATCACGTCCAATCCATGTGCGCGCGCGTAGGCGGCCCAGGAGAGAAACTCGCCTTTGGTCCACGCGTTCTTCACGGGTTTCCACGGCGCATGATCGAGCCTCACGCCGTCGGTGAGCAGCACCTGAACCGCTGTGAAACCCGCCGCCTGAGCCTGGTTCACGTACTCACGCGCACGCTCCAGCGGGACCGTCCCGGTCAGGACGAAGTGCACGATCCGCATCGGTTCTGGACTCGATCCCGACGACGGTGCTGCCGCCGCATTTCCCGGCATAACAGCCAGGAGCGCAAGCACGGCCCCGCACAGCGCAGACACACAACGGGACATGTCTCCTCCTCAATCGAACACGAGATCCGTCTTGCCCGGGCTGAGATGCGACAGGTCGTACATCGCACATTCACTTCGATGTAGAGGGTCCAGGCTACCCATGGCGACACACCCGCGAGGCATGCTGCGTAGGAGCGGTGCCATGCGTTACTCGATCCCGCAAGAGACAGACCGGTCAAGGTCGCGCGATGTCGTCCAAATAGTGCGTTGAGCCGGGCAGCAGCGACAGGGCTTCGTCCACCCCGCGCGGGGCCGACATATGACGATCCCGCAACACACCCGGACAAAAATCAGGGGGGGAAACCTACACGCAGACTTCACGGAGGTCAAGAAAAGCTGTCTGGAATAGGCGAAAAAATAGCGCAACCGCCCCATACGTAGACCAAACAACTACGCACATACAATTTTGCACTACGTATGCATGCCAGTACATTCTACTTACTGATCGCCTCGACATGCCGAGGCCGCCCCAAACCGCTCAGACAGGAAGAGCCGTTGCAGCAGAATAGGACGCTTGGGATGGACAGGACGGGCGTTGTGCGTCGATCGGAAGCGATGAGACGCCGGGCTACGGTTAGTGCACGATACCGAATCGCTCGTTCGCTGTATCGCTATTTAGGAGCCGTGAGCGCATCTTGCGCCACGTGGCCGGTCATCGATTTCTCCTGAATATTGTGCTGAATTTCAAGGGCAATTACGCGCGCCAATTGCTCCGCCGAGAGCGCGCCCATGGGTAGTCCCTGCGTGTCCGAATAAAACGGGTCGTCGGGTGCGGCCGTTCGATGGATATTCACCAATATTGCGGCAGGCTGAATGCGTTGGTCGCTGTCTCCTACCACGACGGCCTTCTCCTCGGGGAGTACCCTGGTCCGAGTGGCCCAGTCCCGTTGGTCGATTTTTACGAACGCGACAGCCCACACCTTTCCATTCAGCAAACTTCTGACCGCCTTCGGCGTACGTTCCCGGAACAACGGTTCCCGGACGATGTGTTGCAGGGCCTCACGAACCCGGATCTCATAGAGCTTGGTCGTCGAATCCGGATGAGTCGGCGCAACCAATACGGTACTGCCGACTTCATAGTAGGACTGGCCGTCGAGGCTTCTCTGATCATCTACGGTTCGCAGGTACGAGCCGAGTAGTTGCTGAAGGATACGTACCCGCTCCTCCCCGGAGAGTGCCGCGATGTTCTGGTCCGTGCGAATCGGCGCCGACTTCAACGCTCGTTCACCTGCAACCATTTTTGCCTTCGGCGCGGTGTCCGCCTTGCTGGCCACCCATTGAAATTCTCTTGCCAGCGCCGGAGCCAGCGTATCGGGGTGATGCAGATACCCGTTCTCCTTCAGTGATGACGCGCTGATGAGCAATGTGACTCGTCCAGGCTGTGTGGTTCGGGCGACGAGGAACGGAAATGCTTTTCTCTCGTCGTTCACCACGGTCGTCTCAATTACGACCCTGGCCAGCGCCTCTTTCTTGAGGCTTTCATCGAAACGCGGATAGTCGTTCCGATGTTGTAAGAGAATAGCGAACGCTTCCCTCACCGTTTCAAGGGCAGCGCTCCTGTCTGCCTGAGTCAGACCAGTCTCTGCTGCGGCATCGTTGCCTGGCCCCAGGAAAATCTGAAAGGACGCGCCTGGAATCGAATGCCCCGCTCCCACCACGATATGAGCCTCGCCATCGGAATGGCTTACGTGCCCTTGGTGGTTCGCATGAACCGCCGGCACGAATAAGAGGGCGCAAGCGACCGACCCAGCACCGATTGCCCATGCCGCAGCCCGGGACAGCAGGATGATGAGACTGGCCCGGATGAAACGGGCAGCCTGACGCAGAACGCTCACCTGTCGACAATCGAGCACTGGCTCACTCTGTAGGCCGATCGTTTTCATCCGAGGATCCCCCGACTCACAGCGCCCGCCCCGCTGAGCACTCAGCCCACATACCCTTTTGGATTCGTGCTTTGCCAACGCCAGGCATCGGCACACATCTCATTCAATCCGCGCGCGGCCCGCCACCCTAAGGAGTGCAAAGCGTGCTTGGGATCGGCATAACAGGACGCCACGTCACCGGGCCTACGGGGAGCGACTTTGTACGGAACCGGCTTTCCACTTGCGGCTTCAAACGCCCGCACGATCTCCAACACGCTGTATCCATTCCCCGTCCCGAGATTCACCGTCAAACATTCGCCCGGACGTTCCAGCCGATCGAGCGTTTCCAGCGCCTTGAGATGGCCCAGTGCCAGGTCCACCACATGAATATAATCCCGCACCCCGGTGCCGTCCGGCGTCGAATAATCGTTGCCCCACACGTTCAAACATTCCCACCGGCCCACCGCCACCTGCGCCACGAACGGCAGGAGATTGTTCGGCGTCCCTTGAGGATCCTCTCCGATCAGCCCGCTGGCATGCGCCCCGACAGGATTAAAATAGCGAAGAATGCAGATTCTCCAGTAGGCATCGCTGCGTTGAAGATCGCGCAGGATCTCCTCGACCACGAGCTTCGTCCTGCCGTAGGGATTCGTAGCCGACAACGGATGGTCCTCCGTGAGCGGGAGCCGTTGCGGATCGCCGTAGACCGTAGCAGAGGAGCTGAAAACCAACTGCTTCACGCCGCACTCACCCATGGCGTCCAACAGCCGCAATGACCCGACGACATTGTTGTCATAATAGGCCAACGGCTGCTGCACCGATTCCCCCACCGCCTTGAGACCGGCGAAATGAATCACCGCCGTCGCTCCGCTCTCACGCAAGGCCGCCACCAGGGCCGCACGATCACGGCAATCCCCGCGTATCACGCGAAGAGATTGTCCGGTAATCCGCTCCACACGAGCTAACGCTTCGGGATGGCTGTTGGAAAAATTGTCAAAGACCGTGACCGCACAGCCGGCGTTGAGCAGTTCCACACAAGTGTGCGAACCGATATAGCCGGCACCGCCGGTGACCAAAATCATGCGTATCGCCTCCAATGAAAAATGCAGAAGGAGTAAGCTGGCTTTTGCCTACGATACACCGCTAACAATTTTCTCACAATGACGAATCAGCTTGAGGCGCCGGTACGGCTCTCGCTCATTTCAACCTAGCGCTCCGCTGTGGCACTCCGCTACACTTCATCGTATCGATCAGGACACCCTATGCGAGACGAACGGACCACGAACTACTACGCCATCCTGGAACTCACTCCCGGCGCGTCAGACGCGGAGATCAAGCGAGCCTGGCATGAACACATGCAGGTCTGGCATCCCGATCGCTTCGTGCATTCGCCGACCCTGCACCGGAAAGCCGAGGCTCGCACGCAGTTGATCAACCAGGCCTATCAGACCCTCAGCGACCCCGCAGCCCGCGCCCGGTACGACGCCGGAAGACAACATCCCTCATCACCGACACCACCTCCACGCCCCTCGCCGACGCCCCGTCCGCAATCCGCTCCACGACCGCGCCAGGAACTGCGCGGGCCCCAAACGATGCTGAACGTCACCCGGTTTAGTCATCCCAAAATCATGGTGCCGGCGATCCATATATTGGTCGACAGCCGCGAGCATCTGCCGTACGAATTCAAGGGCCTCGTGCGCATCGCGGGAACGCTGAAACAGACGCTGCCGGCCGGTGACTATGCGATTGCGGAAGCCCCGGACATTTTTTGCGTAGAACGCCGTCGCGTAGAGGAATTCGACACCATCTTCTCCAACCCGTCCGACAATCGCCCACGCTTTCTCCGTGAGCTCGAACCTCTCCACGCTTTCCCCCATCGCTTTCTGCTGATCGAAGGGACTATCCAGTATAACCGCGGCGGAGGGCGGCTCGGCCAATATCACCGCAACGGCATCGTGGACTTTCTGGATTCCCTGACGGCCAGATTCGGACTGCAGATTATTTTCTCAGATAGTCGTGAAGAAGCCGAGGAGCGTGTCGCGAACCTGGCAGCCCTGCACTATGCCTACCATCTCGCCGAACAGCAGGGCCTCGGCCGCTGTCTCACGGAGAATGACGTCTAGGAGGAAGAAGAGCCTCCTCGCCAGGATACCAGGATGTAAGATATCCTTACTTTGTAGTGAGGGTCCCCCATGTTGGCAAAGAAACCATCGAAGAATCAGGTGACATGGCCCAAGAAGGCGTTGCAAGAGATTCCTGAAACCGACTATTTTGATGTCACGGCCAAGGGCGGAGTCCTGATACTGAAACCGGTAACCATGGCAGAACCGGGCTCGCGCCTCACGGCGGTTCGCCGGAAAATCAAAGAGCTCGGGATTCAGACGAATGACGTGGATCGCGCCATTGCCTGGGCGAGAGGACGTCGCCGCCGGTGATTCGAGCCGTTCTCGACACGAATGTCGTCCTCTCGGCATTGCTATTCTATGGGCCACCATCACGACTTATTCTTAACGGCAGTCGGGCCGGCTCAGCCCGGTCATATCCGCTCCTATCCTCGACGAATATATCCGCGTCCTCGCCTATCCAAAATTCAAGCTGACGAATACCGAGATACGAGGGCTACTGGAAGAAGAGCTGATCCCCTTCATTGAAACGGTGACTGCGATCCCAACGAACATTCCCGACTGACGCGACCCGGACGATGCCAAGTTCATTACCTGCGCGGTGGCCGCCGGCGTCCGATAGCTCGTGAGCGGCGACGACGATCTCCTTAGCCTTCATCACGTCGAATCGGTCGACAACCTCTCCGTCACAGCCTTCCTTCAACAACTTAAACGAAGACCCTCGATCGGTTGACGGCGGGAGTGAAACCCCCGACGCAATCAACTCACACCCTCACGCTCCGTCACAATCGCTCCTTTCCTTGGTGGAGTGAAACCCTCGTGCTAGCATTTCACTCCTATGGCGTTATCGACGAGCGTGCATGACCTCCGCACACTGATTCGCTCCTGCCACCCCCTGATCGTCATCGAGACGGTGGAAGAAGAGCGGGTGCTGGCGTTGCTCCAATCCGTGGCGGCGCAGGAACGCATGCCGCTGTTCGAATGGTCGATCACCAGGGGCCTCACCAGGCAGGACGAAGGGCAGAGCATCAGCAAGATGACGGCCACCCCTCTGGCGGTCCTTCAACACCTCAACGGACTGACCGTAGAAGCCCTGTTCTGGCTCAAAGATCTTGCGCCGCACCTGCAGGACGCCGCCGTGGCCCGCCA
>Ga0073899_10006507_pt1 | contig 10089 bp, 6 predicted proteins | sample KloWWTmetaKNB5Ph_FD_88975 | JGI IMG/M metagenome (GOLD analysis project Ga0073899, IMG submission 88975) | Active sludge microbial communities from Klosterneuburg, Austria, studying microevolution and ecology of nitrifiers - Klosterneuburg... | ecosystem: Engineered > WWTP > Aerobic digester >...
CGCCGGCCCGGGGCAACGCCGCTCGTTCTCGAGCTGGTGGGGGGCACCGTGGACGACCAGGCCGAATGTCGCGTGGTGGCCACCGACGTCACCGAGCGCCGGCGCGCCGAGGCCGAGAAGCGCACGATCGAGATCGGGCTGGCCCAGGCCGATCGGCTCGCCAACATGGGTGTCCTGGCCGCCGGCATCGCCCACGAGGTGAACAACCCGTTGACCTACCTCTTGCACCACGCCGACTCCCTGGCGGTCGACATCCCGCGGCTGGCCGCGGCCCTGGGCCGATGGGGCGCGGCGGTGCGGCGTCGCCTGGGCGACGCGGCCTTCGCCGACCTGGTGGGCAGTGACGCGGAGCTGCTCGAGCCGGCGTTCTTGGACGAGCTTGCCCAGCAGGCGCGGGACGTCCAGGACGGCGCCCGGCGCATTAGCGAGATCTCGCGTTCGTTTCGCGCGTTCTCCCACGCTGATCTCGGCAATCCGGCGGCGGTGGACGTGGCGCGGGCCATCTCTGCCGCGGCGCGCCTGGCCGCTGGCGAGATCAAATACCGCGCTGAGCTCCGGCAAGAGCTGGCGCCAACGCCGCCGGTCTGGGCCTCTGAAGGCAAGCTGGCGCAGGTCTTTCTGAACCTGCTCCTCAACGCGGCGCACGCCATCCCTGCGGGTCGAGCCAGAGACCACCGCATCACCCTGCGCACCTGGACCGAGGGGGCCGACGTCCTGGCCGAGGTCGCGGACACCGGGGTCGGGATCCCCCCAGAGAACCTGGACCTGATCTTCGAGCCCTTCTTCACCACCAAGGCCCGGGATTCCGGCACCGGCCTCGGCTTGGCGCTGTGCAAGACGCTGCTCGGCGAGGTGGGCGGGACTCTTCGGGTCGAGAGCCAGCTCGGCCACGGCGCGCGCTTCGTGGTCCGCCTCCCGGCGATGCCGCCGGAAGCTGCGCCGGCGAGCCCGCGACCGGAGGCAGCGGCGTCGGCCGCTGCGTCCCCGCCCGCCGCGCCAACGCCGGCTCCGGCCGGGCCGATCCGCGGGCGCGTGCTGTTGATCGACGACGAAGAGCCGATTCGTCGGCTCTTGACGCGCCTGATCGCGAAGCACCACGACGTGGTGGCGGTGGCCTCTGGGCAAGAGGCCTGCGCCCTGCTCGAGCACGACTGCGAGTTTGACGTGGTGGTGTGCGATCTGATGATGCCCACGATGACCGGGATGGACGTTCACGACTGGATCGTTTCGCGCGCCCCGGCGCTGGCCGAGCGCTTGGTGTTCTGCACCGGCGGCGCGTTCACGCCCAAGGCAACCGAGTATCTCGACCGGTTGAAGAACCCTGTGCTGAGTAAGCCGTTGAGCTTCGAGCGGCTCGCGCAACTGCTGGCCGACGGGGTCGCGGCTTCGCGTGGCGGCGCCACACCCAAGTGGTGAAACCGAGGGTCAGTTTGCGGCATGCCGCGCGCAGTCTCGACGCTCTGCGTCGTGCCCCGGCAACGCGCGCAAGGTCGTACGCACCCCGCGGGTCTTGCGGCGCCCTCGGTGCTCTGCGATGACCGCGTTCAGCATGAGCACCAAGCAGATCATCTATCGGTTCGAGGCGGGGAAAGCGGACGGCAACGGCAGCATGAAGCCGCTGCTCGGCGGCAAGGGCGCGGGGCTGGCCGAGATGGCGAACCTCGGCATCCCGGTGCCGCCGGGCTTCACCATCACCACCGAGCTTTGCACTGCGTTCTACGACGGCGGCAAGGTGATGCCCGCGGGGCTGGCAGGCGCGGTGGCCGAGAACATGGCCTGGCTCGAGAAGACCCTGGGCAAGAAGTTCGGCGACCCGCAGAACCCCCTCTTGGTCAGCGTGCGCAGCGGCGCCCGCGCCAGCATGCCCGGCATGATGGACACCATCTTGAACCTCGGTCTGAACGACGCGACGGCTCAGGGGCTCAGCGACCGCACCAAGAACCCGCGGTTCGTCTACGACGCCTATCGCCGGTTCCTCAGCATGTACGGCAGCGTCGTGCTCGGGGTGAAGCCCCACGCCTTCCACGATGCCTTGAACCTGGCCCGGCGCCGGATGTGCAAGGAGCTGGGCATCGAAGCCCCGTCCGACGGCGAGGCGCTGGTGCGCGCCGTCCCCGACAGCCAGCTCGGTGCTGATCAGCTGAAGCAGGTGGTCGAAGACTTCAAGCAGATCATCGTGAAGGCGACCGGGAAGGCGTTCCCCGACAAGCCCGTGGACCAGCTGATGGGCGCCATCGGCGCCGTGTTCGAGAGCTGGAACAACGACCGCGCCATCTTGTACCGGAAGATGCACGGCATTCCCGGCGAGTGGGGCACGGCGGTCAACGTGCAGAGCATGGTGTTCGGCAACCTCGGCGACACCAGCGCCACCGGCGTGGCGTTCACGCGTGACCCCAGCACCGGCGAGAAGCGCTTCTTCGGCGAGTGGCTGCCGAACGCCCAGGGTGAAGACGTGGTGGCTGGCATTCGTACCCCGCGCCCCATCTCCAAGACGGCCACCAGCGCCGGCCTTTCGCTGGAAGAGTCGCTGCCCGAGAGCTTCAAGCAGCTGCACGACATCCAGGCCCGGCTCGAAGGTCACTTCCGGGACATGCAGGACATCGAGTTCACCATCGAGGACGGCCGCCTGTTCATGCTGCAGACTCGCAACGGCAAGCGCGCTGCCCGCGCCGAGGTGAAGATCGCCGTCGACATGGCGAACGAGGGGCTGGTGAGCCAAGACGAAGCCGTGCTGCGCGTCGAGGCGGGCCGGCTCGAGCAGCTGCTCTTTCCCTCCATCGACCCGCATGCCGCCGTCAGCCCCGTGGCGCACGGCCTGGCGGCCTCGCCGGGGGCCGTCACCGGGCGCGTCGCATTCAGCGCCGACGACGCCGAGAAGCGCGCCGAACAGGGCGAGCCCGTGATCTTGGTGCGGGTCGAGACCTCACCCGAAGACCTGCACGGCATGCAGGCGGCCAAGGGCATCCTCACCGCTCGCGGTGGGGCCACCAGTCACGCTGCCGTGGTGGCGCGCGGCATGGGCCGCAGCTGCGTGGTGGGCTGTCACGGCATCAGCATCGACTACGAAACCCAGAAGATGACCGTCCGCCCTGACAAGGGTGAGATCTGCATCGTCAGCGTGGGTGACGTGATCACCATCGATGGCTCGAGCGGCGGCGTGTACCTGGGCGACGTGCCCAAGGTCGAGCCCAAGCTCTCGGGTGAGCTCGAGGTGCTGATGAAATGGGCCGACGCGGGTCGGCGCATGCGGGTGCGCGCCAACGCCGACACCCCCGACCAGGCCAAGAAGGCCCGCGAGCTCGGGGCCGAGGGCATCGGCCTGTGCCGCACCGAGCACATGTTCTTCGACGACACCCGCATCGCAGCCGTGCGCGAGATGATCCTGGCCGGTGACGTGGCGGCTCGGCAGAAGGCCCTGGCCAAGCTGTTGCCGTTCCAGACCGACGACTTCGTCGGGATCTTCCGCGAGATGGACGGCCTGCCGGTCACCATCCGGCTGCTCGACCCGCCGCTGCACGAGTTCTTGCCGCAACAGGTCACGCAGATCGAGGAGCTGGCCAAGACCATGGGCGTCTCGCCCTCGGATCTCGGCCGCAAGGTCGACGAGCTCCACGAGTTCAACCCCATGCTCGGTCACCGCGGCGTGCGGCTCACCGTGACCTACCCCGAGATCTGCGCCATGCAGACCCGCGCCATCTTGAGCGCGGCCTGCAAGGTGAAGAAGGCCGGCGTGAACGTCCTGCCCGAGATCATGATCCCGCTGTCGCTCAGCAAGAAAGAGCTCGACCTGATGAAGGCCGTGGTGCTCGAGGTGGCGGCCGAGGTGTTCAAGGAGCACGGCGTCGAGGTCAAATACAAGTACGGCACCATGATCGAGCTGCCGCGCGCCGCGCTGCTCGCCGACAAGCTGGCCGAGGTCGCCGAGTTCTTCTCGTTCGGCACCAACGACTTGACCCAGACCACCCTGGGGCTGTCCCGCGACGATGCCGGGCGCTTCCTTCCAGAGTACGTCGATCGCGGCATTCTCGCCCACGAGCCCTTCGTCTCGCTCGACGTCGAGGGCGTCGGCCAGCTGGTCCAGATGGCGGTCGATCGGGGGAAGAAGACCCGGCCCGACCTCTCGCTCGGGATCTGCGGCGAGCACGGGGGCGACCCCGAGAGCATCTTCTTCTTCGACGACGTCGGCTTGGCGTACGTTTCGTGCTCGCCCTTCCGGGTGCCCATCGCGCGCCTGGCTGCTGCCCAGGCCACCCTGCGAAAGCGGGTGAAGGGTGAGCAAGGCCGCACGGTCTGAGCCGCCCGCCCTAGTCCGGGCCAGCCTGATGCGCTAGGCTCCGGGCGTGCCCCCCAAGAATGACGGGTCGGGGAAGCTGCCGACGTTCACCCGCAGTGCTCGCGGAATGCTGAGCAAGTCGGAAGACCGCGTCATCGACCAGGCCAAGGACAACTGTGCCGACGCTCCGGACCTTGGGGGGCCGGGCGGCCCGTTCCCCGCGCAGCATTGCTCGCACGGCAGCCACGGGTCGCACGGCAGTCACGGCTCGCATGGCAGCCACGGCTCGCATGGCAGCCACGGCTCGCATGGCAGCCACGGCTCGCATGGCAGCCACGGCTCGCACGGCAGCCACGGCTCGTGGTGACGGCTCCGTGCCACCCTGTGCCAGCGCCCCGGCGCTGAAGACCGGACATTTCCCGAATAAATCTAGCGCGCACACACCGGCACACAGGTTGCAAACGGCCGGCACATGTTCGACCGCGCCGCCCTCTCTCTTCTGGTTGCATTGACCCTCTCCGCCGCCGCGTGTTCGGGCAACGTCGACTCTGCCGGGACCGGCGGTGCCGCCGGCTCGGGCGGGGGCGGGGGAGCCGGCGGCGGCTGCTCGCTGCCGGCGGTCGAGTGCCCGGCGAAGGCCCCGTTCCCCGGTGCCAGCTGCGACCTGAGCGAGAGCTGCCAGTACCCGGTGGGGGACGGGGTCAACACCTGGACTTACTCGTGCACCGCGGGCCGCTGGGCGGCGCAGTCGACCTGTGAAGGGGCCATCGGCGGCGGTTGCCCGGTGCCGCCCCTGGTCGAGGCCTGCGACCAGCCGTTCGACGGATCCGCCGCCGGCGCCACGATCGAGATCGGTGCGGCCGATCCCACCCAGCCGTTCCAGGCGCTGAAAGAGGGAGCCGAGCTCGGGCTCACCTGGGGCGGTCAGGGCAGCCCCATGGTCGGCTATCGAATTCGCGTCACCGGGCTCGATGCCGGCTGCATCCGCACCGACACCACGCTCTCGGCGGCGGGCAAGCCCGGCGCCCCGACGCCCAGCACCATCGCGCTGCACTGTGGCGGCGAGTCACTGAGCGTGCTCAGCATCTTCCCCCTCGAATCGGTGTGTGAAGCGTCGCCGAACGCGATGGTCGACCTGCAGATTGCCATCGCCGTTCAGGGCGCCGGCACGGTGAAGAAGACCTTCAAGGTCCAAAACCCCGGCTGCATGTTGCCCGGCTGACGTTCACGCCAGCGCTTCCGTTGCCGCCTTCACTGTGGCATCGATGTCCGCTTCGGTGTGGGCGGCGCTGATGAACGCCGCCTCGAACTGCGACGCTGGCCAGTACACCCCGCGCTCGAGCAGGCCGCCGTGCCAGCGGCCGAAGCGCTCGCGATCGCACTTCTCGGCGTCACCCCACGACCGCACCGGCCCGGGGTGGAAGAACAGCGTGATCATCGAGCCCACGCGCTGGATGCACGCCGGCGTTGCGGTCTGCTTCAGCGCCGCGGCGAGCCCCGCCTCCAGGCGCGCGCCCAGCGCCTCGAGCTTCACGTAGATCTCGGGCCCGAGCTCCGCCAGGGTGGCAAGGCCCGCGCTCACCGCCACCGGATTCCCGCTCAGGGTGCCGGCCTGATAGACCGGCCCGAGCGGTGCGATCTTGCTCATCACGTCCCGTCGCCCGCCATATGCCGCCAGCGGCATGCCGCCGCCGATCACCTTCCCGAGGCAGGTCAGGTCCGGGACGATGCCGAAGCGCTCTTGGGCCCCGCCGCGCGCCAGCCGGCAGCCGGTCATCACCTCGTCGAACACGAGGAGAGCGCCCGCCTCGGTGCACAGCGCGCGCAGCGTCTGCAAGAAGCCCGGCTCGGGCGGCACACAGCCCATGTTGCCGACCACCGGTTCGACGATCACGGCGGCGATGCGCGCGCCGCTCTCGCGGAACAACGCGCGCAGTGCGCCCTCGTCGTTGAAGGCCAGCGTTGCGGTGTTCTCGACCACGCTGGCCGGCACGCCGCCGCTGTCCGGGTTGCCGAAGGTGGCCGCGCCGCTGCCCGCCTTGACCAAGAGGGCGTCGGAGTGGCCGTGATAGCAGCCGTCGAACTTCACGATCACGTCACGCCCGGTGAAACCGCGCGCCACTCGCAGCGCGCTCATCGTGGCCTCGGTGCCGCTCGAGACGCAGCGCAGCATCTCGATGCTGGGGTAGCGATCGATCACGGCCTCGGCGAAGCGCACCTCGAGCTCGGTCGGCGCGCCGAAGCTCAGCCCGCGCTCGGCGGCCGCTTTCACCGCCGCCACCACCTTGGGGTGGGCGTGGCCCAAGATGGCCGGGCCCCACGACCCGACGTAATCGACGTATTGCTTCCCGTCGGCGTCGGTCAGCCGTGCGCCGCTGGCGCTGGCGATGAAGGGCGGGTGGCCGCCCACCGCCCGGTAAGCCCGCACCGGGCTGTTCACGCCGCCGGGCAAGAGCCGCTCGGCACGTTTGAGAAGCTCGTTCGATTGCGGGCCAGTCATCGCCGCTGATTAGCTCGATTTGGCGCCCGCGTCACGGCGGGTTGCAGACCTTCTGTGTCACGCCGAAGTACGGTTCGACGTCGAAGTTGGTCCAAGGCTGGTTCAGCTTCCAGATGCTGTTGTCGTCTTCGTAGAGCACCAGCGCGTCGTTGTCTTTGCTGGCGTACGCGCCCCAGTGCCACTGGCAGATGTCCTTGTCGGGTCGGGTGAACTTGGCGTCGAAGACCTTCACGCCGTCCTGCCAGGCGACCATCACGCCGGTGTGGTAGTTGATGTAGATGGTGGTTCGAGCCCACTTCCCTTTGGGGAAGGCCGGGGCGTTCGGGGCGAAGGTGACCGTACCCCCGGTGGACTTGATGTGGGCTGGGGTCAGCCGGTTGGTGGTGTCCTCGAGCCCCAGGGTGATCACCTGGTCCTTCCACCCGCAATCGTTGTTGACGGTCCAGAAGCTGAACCACTTGCCGTTCTGGAACGGATACGCGACCTCGAGCCGGCTGTGGTAGGTGTTGACCACGCCGTGCGGCGCGTCGATGCCGGTGCCGGTGTTGGTGTAGGCCTTGACCACGCTGTCGCCGCTGAACTGAAGGCCGCCGTACCCCCGGTGTGATTGGCTGATGGCGCAGGTGATTTCGGAGCGGTGTGAGTGCGTGGGGCTCACGGCCTGCGTGGTCGAGAAGCCATTGTCGTGGCAGAGCCCGCCATTGAAGCCCTTGTCGTAGCTCTGGCTGGTCCAGCGCGAATAGTCCCCGGTCTCGAAGTCGTCGAACCAGAGTCGCTTCGCGTCGAAGCACGCGCCACCGCCGGTGCCGCCGGTTGCGCCGCCGGTGCCGCCAGTCGCACCGCCGGTGCCGCCGGATGCCCCCGCGCTACCCCCGGATGCCCCCGCGCTACCCCCGGATGCCCCCGCGCCGCCGCTTCCCGCGCTGCCGCCGGTCGCTGCGCCGCCCGAGCTCTGCGCTCCGGTGCCGGCGCTGCCTCCGGCCTGGTCGCTGCCGCCGTCCCCGTCGTCGCCGCAGCCGTACCCCACGATCCCCACCAGCACCAGCACCAGCGCTCGTCGCATGCTCGCAGGGTAGAGCCCTGCCGGCTCGGCGTGAAGCCCGAGTCGTGGCATAACCCCCAGGCAATGCTGCACCCGGGTGCCATCGTCGGGGGCGATTTCCGTGTCGAACGGGAGCTCGCCCGGGGGGGCATGGGGGGTGTGTGGCTGGTCGAGCAGATCAGCACCGGGCAGAAGCGCGCCCTCAAGGTGATGCACCCGACGCTGGTCGCCGAGCCCCGCATGCGCGAGCGCTTCGAGCAAGAGGCACGCATCGGCGGGCGCGTTCCCAGCGAGCACGTGGTGGAGGTGATCGAGGCGGGGGTCGATGCCCAGCTCGGGATCCCGTGGCTCGCCATGGAGCTGCTGCACGGCGAGGATCTGGCGGCGCTCTCCACCCGCCGCGGGCCCCTGCCGCTGGCCGAGCTCGTGCCCATCTTTCGGCAGCTGTGCCACGCGCTCGGCGCGGCGCACTCGGTGGGGATCGTGCACCGCGACGTGAAGCCCGAGAACGTGTTCTTGGCAGAGGTGCAGAGCGCCGACGCGAGCCGCCAGGTGAAGGTCCTCGACTTCGGCATCGCCCGGCTGGCAGCCGAGGCCAAAGAGAGCGGCACGGGGCAGATCGGCACACCGCTCTGGATGGCGCCGGAGCAGAGCGACCCCCGCGCGGCCATCACCCCCGCCGCCGACGTGTGGGCGCTGGGCCTCTTGGCGTTCCACCTGCTCACCGGGCGCTACTACTGGAAGACCGCCAACGATCCGTCGGCCGCGCTCAGCGCGCTGTTCAAAAAGACGTTGATGGAGCCCCTGGTACCCGCCTCGCAGCGCGCGCTCGAGTACGGCCTGCACGCCAGCCTGCCCCCCGGGTTCGACGCCTGGTTTTCCCGCGCCGTCACCCGTGAGCCTGTGGAACGCTTCCCCGACGCGCACGCGGCGTTCGCCGCGCTCGAGGGGCTCGTCGCCGGAACTCTGGTCAGCCCCCCGGCGCGCGCGTCGATGCCGAGCCAGCCGGCCATCAGTCAGCCCGTCATCGGCCAGCCGGCAGCTCGGAAGTCTTCGCTCGCGCCGATCGTGATCGGTCTGGCTGCGCTGCTCCTTCTAGGCGGGGTCGTCGTGGTGCTTGCCGGGGCTGGGGTGTTCTTCTTCGCTGCGCCGGGCGGACAAGCCGCCGTCGCGCCCCCGTCGGCAGCCCCGCTTGCCACCGCCGCGTCCGAGCCCACACCCGAGCTTGGCCCCGCGTCCAGCGCGACCGCCAGCGCCAAGGTGTCGGCGCTGGGCACGCGCACCAAGACCACCACGACGGTGCCGGACGCCGCCGTGGCCGCGCCCGTGCCCGAGCCGACCTCTGCGCCGCCGCCGTCGGCCACCACCACGGCGCTGGCTGCGGGGGGTGAGCTCAAGCCGCTCGACATTCCCGGGACTCAGAAGAAGGTGAACGCCGTGGCCGCTGCCGCCGCGGCGGAGTGTGCGAAACACAAGACGGCCGGCGTCGCCAGCGAGGCCTACACCGGCTCGTGTGGCTTTCGCCCGGATGGCTCGACGTCAGGCGGCATGAGCGGCGGGGGCGGTGCCCAGGCCTGCGTGAAGCAGAAGATGCTGTCGATCACCATCGGCAAGTATGCCCATCCCCAGGTGTGGCACGTCGAGATCTTCCCGTGGAGCGTCACCGTGAAGTGAGGCTCAGGGCTTGGCTTTGGTGGTCGGTTTTGCCGGTGCGTCGGAGAAGAGCCAGGTGACGTTGTCGATGATCGCCGTCGAGTCGAGCACGCCGTCGGCCGAGTCGTAGACCGTGAAGCGCAGCGTGAAGGTCTTGCCGCCTTCCACCGGAACGGTGGTGACCAGCCACCCGGTCCCGCCGTGGTCCGTGGCACTGGGGCTGTCCTTCCCGAAGCCCGTGCCCTCGAGCAGGCTTGCCCCCTGCGCGCAGGTGTACGTCTTGGTGCCGGCGGTGCACGGCGGCCCGCTGGCACACCCGCACACGTCGAGCAGCGCCGAGTTCACGCTGATCAGATTGTTCTGAGCGTCGTACACCACGTTGGCGTCGGTCAGGCCGGTGGGCATCGGCGCCATCAGCGCCAAGAAGAAGTCGTTGAACTGGCTGCATACGTAGCCCGGCCACTCGTAGGTGTAGAAGCTCGAGTCGAACGAGTAAGCCACGGCGTTCGTGGGTGCGCGCACCTCGATCTCGAGCGCCACGCCGTCGTGGGGCGCACCGGTGGTGACGTTCGGACAGGCCGGCGACTCTTTGGGGAAGCCGGGCGGGCTACCCGAATCGTA
>Ga0073899_10006510_pt1 | contig 10084 bp, 7 predicted proteins | sample KloWWTmetaKNB5Ph_FD_88975 | JGI IMG/M metagenome (GOLD analysis project Ga0073899, IMG submission 88975) | Active sludge microbial communities from Klosterneuburg, Austria, studying microevolution and ecology of nitrifiers - Klosterneuburg... | ecosystem: Engineered > WWTP > Aerobic digester >...
ACGTTGCCGCGCAGGGTGACGGCGTTGGCGAACTGCGGGGCCACACCGAAGAGGGTGACGATGTCACCGTCGCGCAGGATGGTGCGCTGGGCCTGTTGCAGGTCCAGGGTGCGCACGCTGCGCGGGGCTTTGGGCTGGCGGCTGTCGATGGCTTCCAGCTGGGCGGACTGCAGGTTGGTGGAGGCGCGGGTGCCTCCACCGTAGGTCAGCACCCGGTCCAGCGGTTCTCCGGCGGGCAGCAGTTCGTAGATGGCCGGGGTGTCCAGTGCGCCCAGCAGGGCGACGCGCGGGCCGGCCGCCGGGAAGACGATGACGTCACCGGGCTGCAGGCGGATGTCCTTGTCCTTGTTGCCGTTGACGATGAAGTCGTAGAGGTCCAGCTCGGTGATCACCTTGTGGTCGCGGCGCAGCTGGATCTTGCGCATGCTGCCGTTGGCGCTGGGGCCACCTGAGGCGAAGACGGCGTTGACCAGGGTCGACAGGCTGCTGACGGTGTAGCTGCCGGGGCGGCGGGCCTGGCCGACGATGAAGATCTGCACGCTGCGCAACTGTCCCAGCGTGACGTTGAGGCTGAAGTTGCGGAACACCCGGCCGACCTGGGTGCGCAGATGGCCTTCGATTTCACCCGCCTTCAGGCCCGCCACGCCGATGGAGCCCACCCGCGGCAGGTTGATCTGGCCGTTGCGGTCGACGGTGGCGCGGTAGTCGATGTCCACGCTGCCCCAGCCGCGGATGTAGAGCTCATCGCCCGGGCCGAGCACGTAGTCCGTGGGCACCGGCACCCTCTCCAGCGGGGCGAAGGTGCGGTCGCTGCCGTTGAAGTAGGTCTGGCCGAAGAGGTTGAGCTTCTGGCCGGTCGCGCCGTAGACGAAGCGCTGGAACTCGTTGTCGGCCAGGGATTGGCGCAGGGCGCCGCCCACCGCATCCATGGCGGTGTCCGGGCGCAGGTCGCCCGGGCGGGCCGCGGGGCTGCCACCATCGGCCGTGTTGTTGCTGATGGTCGGAACACCCACCGCGCCGGCCCCCAGCCCGGGTGAGGTGCCAAAGCTGCCCGAGGGGCCACTGGATCCAGTGGGACCACTGGGCGCACCGAAGGAGGGGCCGGTCACCAAGCCCGCCGAACCCGTCGCCATCGGAGCGGTCAGGGTCTGTGCCAGGGCGCAGGTGCTGGACAGGCAGAGCAGCAGGGCCGAACGGAAAAGGGAAGAGCGCATGGGGCCGGGCATGTCCCGCCGTTAGGCGAGAGCAGTGAAAAATGCAGCCCGCTAGTGTACGGACCCCCACCAACCCGGGACCTCAAAAATGCTCCGACAGTTGCAAACTAGTACCTTGACCGGCCGGGGCCGTGGTTTGCGGCAGGCTCATCAACTGCGCCACCACCGCCAGCGCCAGCACTTCCGGCTCCTTGCCGTCGATGCCGGGCAGGCCGATCGGGCAGGTGATGCGGTCGAGTTCGGTGGTGCTGAAGCCGCGTTCTGCCAGCCGGTGGCGGAAGCCGGCGCGTTTGGTGGCGCTGCCGATCAGGCCGAAGAAGCGGAAGTCGCCGCGCCGCAGGATGGCCTCGCTGATGCGCAGGTCCAGGTCGTGGCGGTGGGTCATCACCAGAAAGCAGGCGCCGGGTGGGGCCAGGGTCACCTCGGCCGGTGCGTCGTCGGTGTCGATGCACTGGATGTGAGGGGCCGCTTGCACGGTACCGTCCGTGGCGCCGGGCATCGGGAAGCCGTCTTCGCGTTCGTCCACCCACTGCACCCGGCAGGGCAGGCCGGCCAGCAGCTGCACCACCGCCCGGCCGACGTGGCCGGCGCCGTGCAGTTGCAGGACAAAACGCGGGGCAGGGGTGGGCCAGCCGGCCAGGCCTTCCGGGGTGAGGCGCTGCAGCCGCAGCTGCACCCGCCCACCGCAGCACTGACCCAGCGCGGGGCCGAGGGGAAAGTCCAGCTCCAGCGGGCCGGCCTCGCCGCGCTGCAGCATCGCGCGTGCGGCCTCTGTGGCTCGCAGCTCCAGGTGCCCGCCGCCGATGGTGCCGGCCAGGGCGTCGGCTGTCACGACCATGTGAGTGCCCGCTTCGCGCGGAACCGAGCCGCGGTGGGCGCTGATGGCGATGTCGATGGCCGGGATGCCGGCTGCCAGCCAGTGCCGGGCCGGTTCAGCGGGCGAGTTCGTCGCGGGGTTCATCCGACTCGAAGGGCGGCGGAGTGGTCAGCTCCGGCAGGTCGGCAAAGACGTCGTCGCAGCGCAGCCGCAGGCCGAGGCTGTCCAGCGGCAGTTCCGCCGTGGGCGGCGCAACGCCGAGCCCGGCCTCGCGCAGCAGCCAGCCCTGCTCTGCGCGGCTGTAGAGCTCGATGCGGCGGTGTTCCGGATCGATGATGAGGTAGTCGCGCAGGCTGGGGATGAGGCGGTAGTGGGTGAACTTGAGGCCACGGTCGCGTGAGGCGGTGGAGTCCGACAGCACCTCGGCGATCAGGCTGGGGGCGGTGATCGCCAGTTCGGCACGGCGGTCGGCCGGATCGCAGCTAACCATGACGTCGGGGTAGTAATAGGCGTCGGCGGCCTCGATCAGCAGCTTCATGTCCGACATGTAGGCCCGGCAGGGACTGCCGTCGAGTTGCCGCAGCAGCCAACTGGCCAGGCGCAAGGACACCAGCACATGCGCCTGCCGGGCGCCACCCATGGCGACGACCTCGCCGGCCTGGTACTCATGTTTGCCGTCCTGCTCGGCCTCCCAGGCCAGGTAGGCCTCGCGGTCAAAACGAAAAGTGTCCGGTTCCTTCTTCAAGGCCAAGCCCATGGGAGGCTCCTCGCTGGATGTGATGCCGGTGGGTGGCGATGCCCGGCATGCTAGCCGGCCCGCGGCGTGGCATCCAGCCCGGCCAGGGCCTGCAGGGCATCCAGCACCGCCTCCGGCGTGGCCGGGGCGCGCAGGGTCGGCACACAGCCAGCCGGGCCGGTGGCGGCGATGGCGTCGCGCAGGGCCAGGAAAGCGCTGAAGGCCAGCAGCAGGGGCGGCTCGCCCACCGCCTTGCTGCGGTGCACGGTGTCGGCCGGGTGGGCGCGGTTGAACAGCCGGGTGCGGAAGTCGGTCGGCGCGTCGTTGGCGGTGGGGATCTTGTAGGTGCTGGGGGCGTGGGTGAGCAGGGCGCCGGTCTGCGGGTGCCAGACCAGCTCCTCGCTGGTCAGCCAGCCCAGGCCCTGGACATAGGCGCCCTCCACCTGGCCGAGGTCGATCGCGGGATTGAGCGAGGCGCCCACATCGTGCAGCAGGTCGGCGCGCAGCACCCGGTGTTCGCCGGTGAGGGTGTCGACCAGCACCTCGCTGACCGCGGCGCCGTAGGCGAAGTAGTGGAAGGGCCGGCCCTTGAGGTGCACCCGGTCCCAGTGCAGGCCGGGGGTGGCGTAGAAGCCGTCGCTCCACAGCTGCACCCGGGCCTGGTAGGCCTCCCGCACCAGCTCGGTGAAGCTGATGCGCTGGCGCAGGTGGCCGCCGCGGCCGATCTCGATGCAGTCACCGGCAAAGTGGATGTCGCCGAGTGTGAGCGCATGCTCACCTTCGGCGACATGGCCCCAGTGCCGCAGCGCGAAGGCGGCCAGCCGTTCGCGGATCTGCCGGGCGGCGTCCTGGGCCGCCTTCCCGTTGAGGTCGCTGCCGGTGGAGGCTGCGGTGGCGGAGGTGTTGGCCACCTTGTGGGTGTCGGTGGCGGTGGCACGCACCCGCTCCAGGCCGATGCCCAGCTCGTGGGCCACCACCTGGGCGACCTTGGTGTTCAGGCCCTGGCCCATTTCGGTGCCGCCATGGTTTACCAGCACGGTGCCGTCGGTGTAGACATGCACCAGCGCGCCGGCCTGGTTGAAGTGCACCACGTTGAAGCTGATGCCGAACTTGACCGGCGTGAGCGCCAGGCCCTTCTTGAGCACCGGGCTGGCGGCGTTGAAGCGCTGCACGTCCGCGCGGCGCTCGGCGTAGCCGGAGCTGGCCACCAGATCGTCCACCAGCGGGTGCAGGATGTTGTCCTCCACCCACTGGCCATACGGTGTGGTGTTGCGTTCGCCGGGGGCGCCGGTGGTGGGGTCCGGGCTCGGGCCGTAGAAGTTGAGGCGCCGCACCTCCAGCGGGTCGCGCCCCAGGCGGCGGGCGATTTCGTCGAGGATGACCTCCACCGCCAGCGCGCCCTGCGGCCCGCCGAAGCCGCGAAAGGCGGTGTTGCTCTGCGTGTGGGTGCGTGCGCAGTAGCCGCGCAGGTCCACATGCGGGATCCAGTAGGCGTTGTCGAAGTGGCACAGCGCCCGCGTCATGACGGGGGCGGAGAGGTCGGCGCTGCAGCCGGCGTTGGAGACCATCTCCACGTCTGCCGCCAGCAGTCGACCTTCGTCGTCGTGGCCCGCCTGCCAGCGGAAGTGGAAGCCGTGGCGCCGGCCGGTGATGAGGAAGTCATCGTCGCGGTCCGGCCGCAGCTTGACCGGGTGGTTGAGCTTCCAGGCCGCCAGCGCCGCCACGGCCACAAACAGGGCAGACTGCGACTCCTTGCCGCCGAAGGCGCCGCCCATGCGACGGCAGCTGACCTGCACCTTGTGGGCCGGCAGGTGCAGGGCGTGCGACACCACCTGCTGCATCTCGCTGGGGTGCTGGGTGGAGCTGTGCAGCAGCAGCGCGCCGTCCTCCTGCGGCAGGGCGTAGGCGATCTGCCCTTCCAGGTAGAACTGCTCCTGGCCGCCGAGTTGAAAGTTGCCGCTGAGCCGGTGTGGCGAGGCTGCGAGCGCGGCATGGGCGTCGCCGCGGGCCAGCTGCATCGGCGGCACCACGTAGTCCCTTGCGGCGTGGGCGGCCAGCGGGTCCAGGCAGGCGGGCAGCGGCTCGATGGCCAGTATCTGCCGCGCCAGCGCGGCGGCGCGTCGGGCCAGCTCGCGGGTGGTGGCGATGACGGCAAACACCGGCTGGCCCAGGTACATCAGCTCCTCGGCGGCCAGGATGGGGTCGTCCTGCACGATCGGGCCGCAGTCGTTGCGACCCGGGATATCGTGCGCCGTGAAGACGGCCACCACGCCGGGTTGGGCACGCAGGGTGTCCAGGTCGATGCCGGTCAGCCGGCCGTGTGCCACCGGCGAGAGGCCGAGTGCGGCATGCAGGGTGCCGGCCACCTCCGGAATGTCGTCGGTGTAGGGGGCGGTGCCGGCCACGTGCAGGTGGGCGGCCTCGTGGGGCAGTGGGCGTCCGACGGTCATGTCAGCCCCTCGTCCCGCGGGTACGCGGGCCGATCCCCCGGGGGGATGGCGGGCCGGCTTGGGAGCGGCCCGGCGCTCGGCCCGCTCCAGGCGCAGGAGTCGAGGTGGTTCATGCGACGACTCCCTTCGATTCGGCCAGCCGCTCGGCCCAGACGCTGGTTTGCGCGGGCGGCAGCGGGTCTTCCGGCCGGGTTTCCAGCCAGAGCCGGCGCAGCAGACCCCCGGCGATCCGCAGGCGGTAGGCGGCGCTGGCGCGCAGGTCGGTCAAGGGCTGGAAATCCTGCGCCAGTGCGGCCGTGGCGGCCTGCAGGTGAGCTTCGTCCCAGGGTTGCCCGCGCAGCGTGGCTTCGGCCAGCGGGGCGCGGCGCACCGTGGCGGCCAGGCCCCCCCAGACCAGGCGCAGGTCCTGGATGCGGCCGTTGCCATCCAGCTCCAGCCGGAAGGCGCCGAACACCGAGGAGATGTCGCTGTCGTAGCGTTTGCTGACCTTCCAGGCACGCAGGTGCTGGCCGGGTGCCGCACTGGGCAGCGGCAGGATCAGCCGTTCGACGAACTCGCCGGGCTGCAGGGCGTTCTTCATGTAGCCGAGGTAGAAGTCCTCCAGCGCCAGCTCGCGCACGGTTTCGCCCAGGCGCAACCGCAGGCGTGCGCCCAGGGCGATCAGCACCAGCGCGCCGTCGCCGATCGGTGAGCCGTTGGCGATGTTGCCGCCCAGGGTGCCGGCCTGCCGCACCGGCGGGGAGGCAAACCGCAGCCAGGCCTCGCGCAGCGGTGGCCAGTGGTCGGCCAGTGCCGCCCAGGCCTCCTCCAGCCGCACGGCCGCGCCGATCGAAAGCTGGTCGCCGAGGGTTTCGATGCGGTTGAGTTCGGTCACCTGGTTGATCGACAGCAGCGTGCCCAGTTCGCGGAACTGTTTGTTGACCCACAGGCCGATGTCGGTGTTGCCCGCCAGCAGACGGGCCAGCGGCAGCGCGGCCCGCAGTTGGGCGAAGTCTTCCAGGCGGGTTGGGGCGATGAAGCTCTGGAAGTGTTCGGTGGGGGCGCCTGCCTCCGGGCCCTCATAGACAAAGGGCGCCCGGGGGTTGAAGGTCACATTCATCGCCTGCAGCCCCTGCAGGGCGGCCACCACCGGCGCCGTGTCCAGCCGACGCGGCGGGTCGGTGGCCAGGGCCTGCTCGGCGGCGTCCAGGATGGGCCGGTAGCCGGTGCAGCGGCAGAGGTTGCCGGCCAGGGCATCGGCGATCTGCCGGCGGTTGGGGGGCGTGGTCTGTCGGGCCGAGGATGCCTGCAGCGCGGTCAATGCCATTGCGAAGCCGGGGGTGCAGAAGCCGCATTGGGATCCGTGGCACTCCACCAACGCCTGCTGCACTGGGTGCAGTCGCGGCGTGGCGCCCTCCGGCAGACCGAAGCTGGTCAGGTCCTCCACGGTGAACACCGCCTTGCCGTCCAGCGTCGGCAGCATGAGCAGGCAGGCGTTCAGGGGGCGCAGGCGCAGGCCGTCGGGGGCCTGATCGTCCAGCTCGCCCACCAGCACGGTGCAGGCTCCGCAGTCGCCCTCGTTGCAGCCCTCCTTGCAGCCGGTGTCGCCCACGTCCTCGCGCAGCCAGTCCAGCAGGCTGCGGGTGGGCGGCACGCCGCTGATCTCGCGCGGCTGGCCGTGCAGCAGCAGGCGGATCGGTCGGGGTGGGGGCAGGGGGAGCAACGGGTTGGGGAGGGCGGTGTCCGGACTCATCGGCTTGGGCATCTGCGGGGCAGGGGTGCCCCGGACAAGCACGGAACATACTCGCCGCCGCGCGTCGCGCCATATGAAAAGCCACATGACTCGCATCACAATGTGCATATGCCGACCCGGACCGTTTTCGACAAGACTGAGCTGCACCTCGTCCGGGTCTTCCACACCGTGATTTCCGAATCCAGCGTTTCCCGCGCCGCGCTGCGGCTGGCCATGACCCAGCCGGCGGTCAGTGCCCAGCTGCGCCGCCTGCGCGAGCTGATCGGCGACCCCCTGCTGGTGCGCTCGGGTACCGGCATGGTGCCCACCGAGGTGGCGCTGCAGTTGCTGGAGCCGGCAGCCACGCTGCTGCGCAGTGCGGAGCAGCTGTTTGGCGGCAAGGTCAGCGCTCGGGCCTTCGACCCGGCCGCAGCGGAGGTGGAGTTCCGCATCGCCGCCAGCGACTACCTGGACCCCACCTTCCTGCCCGCGCTGGTGACCCGGCTGCGGCTGCAGGCGCCCCGCGCCCGTTTGACGGTGCATGCGCTGTCGGCCGACTTCGACTACCGCGCCCGGCTGGCCCGCGGCGAGCTGGATCTGGCCATCGGCAACTGGCTGGAGCCGCCGGACGAACTGCACCTGGGCCGGCTGTTCACCGACGAGGTGGTCTGTCTGGTGGCGGCCGATCACCCGGCGCGGCGCGAGCCGCAGCGCTGGACGGTGCAGCGTTACCTGGAGTGTGACCATGTGGCGCCCACGCCGCTGCACGCCGGGGCGGCGGGCGTCATTGACGAACACCTGGCTCGGCAGGGGCTGGTGCGGCACATCGTGGTGCGCAGCCCGCACTTTGCGCTGGTGCCTGCGATGCTGGCGCGCTCCCACCTGGTGCTGACCACCGGGCGGCAGTTCTGCCGCCGCCATGTGGAGCTGGCCGAGCAGTTGTCGGCCCAGGGGACCGGGCAGCCGAAGCTGGCCATCCTGCCCTGCCCTGTGCACTTTCCGCCGATGGTGTACTTCCAGCTCTGGCACGAGGTCAGCCACGCCGCGGCGCCGCTGCGCTGGTTGCGTGAGCTGGTGCGCGATGTGGCGCGCGGGCTGGCTGTGCCTGCCGGTGGGGCTGCGGGTGGGCCGGCGGGCGCGGTCCTTGCGGAGGGTGGGGCATGACGCTTTCCCCACAGCGCCCCGCCCATCGACTGGCCCTGCGCGGCGACCTGCTCGACTTCATTGCCGACCCCGGCTGGGGTCCGCCTCAGCCCGGACCGGGCGCGCACCCCGGCCTGCGCTGGCGGCCGGACCACTGGCTCTTCGTCGAGGACGGCCGCATCGTCGGCGCCCAGCCCGCTGCGGCCGGTGCACCCGGGCCGGACTGGCGCTGTGTGGACCACAGCGGCCACCTGCTGCTGCCGGGTTTCATCGACACCCATGTGCACAGCCCGCAGATCGACGTCATCGCCAGCTACGGCACCGAGCTGCTCGACTGGCTGAACACCTACACCTTCCCGGCCGAGCAGCGTTTTGCCGATCCGGCGGTGGCCGAGGCGGGTGCCCGGACCTTTGTCGACGCGCTGTTGCACCACGGCATCACCGCCGCGGTGGTGTTTCCGACCGTGCATGCGGTGTCGGTGGAGCAGCTGTTCGCCGCCGCCGAGGCCCGCGGCATGCGGCTGGTGGCCGGCAAGGTGCTGATGGACCGGCATGCGCCGGAGGCGCTGTCCGACGGCGATGTGGCCGGCACCGAGGCGATCAGCCGTGCGCTGATCGGGCGCTGGCACGGCCGCGGCCGGCTGGCCTATGCCGTCACCGTGCGCTTTGCCGTGACCAGCACGCCGCAGCAGCTGGCCATGGCCGGCCGGCTGATGCACGAGATCCCCGGCCTGTACATGCAGACCCATGTGGCCGAGAACCGCGCCGAGGTGGCCTGGGTCGCCGAGCTGTTCCCCGAGGCGCGCAGCTACCTGGACGTCTACCACCGCGCCGGCCTGCTCGGCCCTCGTGCGGTGCTGGCCCACGGCATCTGGCTGGACGACACCGACCGCCGTCTGCTGGCCGACACCGGCGCGCAGATCGCCCACAGCCCCAGCTCCAACCTCTTCCTCGGCAGCGGCCTGCTGGACTGGCCGGCGCTGGAGGCGGCCGGTGCACGGGTGTCGATGGCCACCGACGTGGGGGGCGGCACCACGCTGTCCTTCCAGCGCACGCTGTCGGACGCCTACAAGATCCAGGCGCTGCGCGGCGTACGGCTGACCGCGTGGAAGGCGCTGTACACCGCCACCCGCGGGGCGGCCGAGGCGCTGCAGCTGGCCGGGGAGATCGGCTCCTTCGATGTCGGCTGCTGCGCCGACGTGGCGGTGTGGCACTGGGCGGCCGGGCCGGTGGCCAGCCACCGCGACGCGCTGGCCCGTGAACTGCATGAGAGGGTGTTTGCCTGGATCACCCTGGCGGACGAACGCAACCTGGAGACGGTCTATGTCGCTGGACAACAGCGCTGAACCTGCGCGATCGGATCGGCCGGCGCGGCTGGAGCTGCGCGGCATCAGCAAGCAGTACCCCGCGGTCAAGGCCAATGACCGGGTCAACCTGACGGTGGCGCCGGGGCAGATCCATGCAGTGCTGGGAGAAAACGGCGCGGGCAAGTCCACGCTGATGAAGATCATCTACGGCGCGGTCAAACCCGACGAGGGCGAGATCCTCTGGGATGGCCGTCCGGTGCAGATCGCCAGCCCGGCGCAGGCGCGGCAGCTGGGCATCAGCATGGTCTACCAGCACTTCTCGCTGTTCGACACGCTCACCGCGGCTGAGAACGTCTGGCTGGGGCTGGACAAGTCGCTCGGCCTGGCGCAGGTCACCGAGCGCATCCGCCAGGTGGCGGGTGAATACGGGCTGGACGTGGACCCGGACCGGCCGGTGCATTCGCTGTCGGTGGGCGAGCGCCAGCGGGTGGAGATCGTGCGCGCGCTGCTCACCGACCCGAAGCTGCTGATCCTGGACGAACCCACCTCGGTGCTCACCCCGCAGGCGGTGGAGCGGCTGTTCGTCACGCTGCGCCAGCTCAGCGCAGACGGGTGCGCCATCCTCTACATCAGCCACAAGCTCGACGAGATCCGCTCGCTGTGCCACCACTGCACCGTGCTGCGCGGCGGCAAGGTCACCGGCGAG
>Ga0073899_10006512_pt1 | contig 10081 bp, 10 predicted proteins | sample KloWWTmetaKNB5Ph_FD_88975 | JGI IMG/M metagenome (GOLD analysis project Ga0073899, IMG submission 88975) | Active sludge microbial communities from Klosterneuburg, Austria, studying microevolution and ecology of nitrifiers - Klosterneuburg... | ecosystem: Engineered > WWTP > Aerobic digester >...
CTCGTCGATCCAGACCGGCAACAGCGTAGGCATGCAGACGCTGGACCAGAACCTGACCGATCTGGTCAAACGCAACATCATCAGTCCGGCAGAAGCACGCAGCAAAGCCAAGATTCCGGAGAACTTCCCAGGTTGAGCCCACGCAGCCGGAGCGCCTGCATTTCGCCATGAGCATCTTCGACATTCTCAAATCCAAGGATCCGGCCGACCCACCGGACGAACGTCAGGATTCGGTACTCTTCAGCACGGCGTTCGCGGGCCTGGGTGTCGATGCTTCGCTGCTGGTTCCCTGGGAAGCGCGGGCCGCCGAGATCGACGCCAAGCGTGTGAGCCCTGCCCGCGGCACCAAGTTGCTGCAGGCTTTGTGGGCCAAGGATCGCTACATGCAGCATCTGGATCCCCATGCGATCGTGCACCTGGAGCAGCACTTCGACTTTGCGTCGGTGCCACCCGACCGTGACCTGATTCGCCAGGACGAATATGGCAATTTCATGATCGTGCTGTTGTCGGGTTCGGTTGCCGTCGATCGGGTCCAACCCTGGGGCGAGCGCCTGCGCCTTGCCGAAATCCGGCCGGGCGAAATCCTCGGCGAGATGTCCTTGCTCGACAGTGGCATCCGGTTCTCGGCCTGCACAACGATGTCCGACTGCGAAATCGCCGTGCTCACAGCCGAAGGCATCGACGAGATGATGGCCGCGCGGCCCAAGCTGGCCGCCTACCTGATCGCCTTGCTGGCACGCAAACTGTCATTACGATTGCGCGTTGTCAGTGCCCGCCTGAGTGACAAGAAATAGACCCAAGGGAGTCCCCAACTCATGGAACGCGATCAAGCCACCAAATTCATCACCGACCTGCTGCGCCTGATGATCAACCGCAATGGCAGTGACCTTTTCATCACCGGCGACTTTCCACCGGCGATCAAGGTCGATGGCAAAGTCATCAAGGTGTCGCCGCAGCCGCTCAACGCAGACCATACACGCGCGTTGGCGCGCTCGGTGATGAACGACAAGCAGATCGCCGAATTCGAACGCACCAAGGAATGCAATTTCGCCATTTCACCGCCGGGTGTGGGCCGGTTCCGGGTCAATGCCTTCATCCAGCAGGGCAAGGTCGGCATGGTCATGCGGGTGATCCCGGCCGTGCTGCCCACCATCGACGGCCTGGGCGTGCCGCAGGTACTCAAGGAAATCGCCACCGCCAAACGCGGCCTGTGCATCGTCGTGGGCGCCACGGGTTCTGGCAAATCCACGACGCTGGCGGCCATGGTCGACTGGCGCAACGAGAATTCGCAGGGCCACATCATCACCATCGAGGATCCGGTCGAGTTCGTGCACATGCACAAGAACTGTGTCGTGACCCAGCGCGAAGTCGGGCTCGATACCGACAGCTGGGAAATCGCGCTCAAGAACACGCTGCGCCAGGCGCCCGACGTGATCCTGATGGGTGAAATCCGCGACCGCGAGACCATGGAGCATGCGGTCGCCTTCGCCGAAACCGGCCACCTGTGCCTGGCCACACTGCATGCCAACAGTGCCAACCAGGCGCTGGACCGGATCATCAACTTCTTTCCGGAAGAACGCCGCTCGCAGCTGCTGATGGATCTCTCGCTCAACCTCAAATCGCTGGTGTCGCAGCGGCTGATTCCCAAGCAGGACGGCAAAGGCCGCGCTGCGGCGGTGGAAATCATGCTCAATACGCCGCTGGTGTCCGACCTGATCTTCAAGGGCGAGGTGTCCGAGATCAAGGAGATCATGAAGAAGAGCCGCAACCTGGGCATGCAGACCTTCGACCAGGCCTTGTTCGACGCCTACGAGAACAACGTCATTTCATACGAAGACGCGTTGCGCAACGCCGACTCGCTCAACGATCTGCGCCTGCAGATCAAACTCAACAGCCAGCGTGGCAAGTCCCAGGACCTGAGCGCAGGCACGGAAAATTTCGCCATCGTCTAACCCGGACCAACCGGTCCCGCCGATTGCCGTTCACCCAGGCGCGCAAGTGCCGCGCGCGGCAGCAGGCGCCATCACCGTCGCAACGACCAGCCTGCAACATGTCCAATATCAACGCCAAGACCTATACCGCAACCCCTGCCCGCAAGACCGCATTTCTCGGCCTGGGCGTCATGGGTTATCCCATGGCCGGGCACCTCGCCCTGGCCGGCCATCAGGTCACCGTCTACAACCGCAACGCGGCCAAGTCCGCCGCCTGGCTGCAGGAGTTTTCTGGCGCCGGTGGCTGTGCCTCAGCTGCCACGCCACAGCAGGCGGTCAAGGACGCAGACATTGTTTTCTGCTGCGTCGGCAATGACGACGACCTGCGCGCGGTGACATTGGGACTGGACCAGGGCGACGGCACCCGCGCTGGCGGTGGCGCCTTCAGCGGCATGAAAAAGGGGGCGATCTATGTCGACCACACCACGGCGTCCGCCAGCGTGGCGCGCGAGTTGCACAGCATCGCCTTGGCGCAAGGCGTGCAGTTCATCGATGCACCGGTGTCCGACGGTCAGGCCGGTGCCCAGAACGGCCTGCTGACGGTCATGTGTGGTGGCGACCCGGCGGCGTTCGACGTGGCCGCACCGGTCGCACAGGCTTTCTCGCGGGCTGTGACGCTACTGGGCGAGAGCGGTGCCGGTCAGTTGGCCAAGATGGTCAACCAGATCTGCATCGCCGGCCTGGTTCAGGGTCTGAGCGAAGCCATCGCCTTCGGACAACGCGCCGGCCTGGACATGGTGCAGGTGCTCGACGTGATCGGCAAGGGCGCGGCCCAGAGCTGGCAGATGGACAACCGTGGCAAGACCATGGTGGCGGACCAGTTCGAGTTCGGCTTTGCGGTCGACTGGATGCGCAAGGACCTGGGACTGGTGCTCGACGAAGGCCGTCGCAACGGCGCCAAACTGCCGGTGACGGCGCTGGTCGACCAGTTCTATGGCGACGTGCAGCAGATGGGCGGCAAGCGCTGGGACACGTCAAGCCTGATCAAGCGGCTGAAATAGCCGGCCATCGGCCGGCGGACGGTCCGCCGCCGATACCGGCTGCGCTCAGGACTTCGGCGCTGTCTGCGGCGACTGGGCCGGCAAGGTGCGTTGCAGTTCTTCCTCGGAGATGATCTCGAGCAGGCGCACGACTTTCTGCACGCCGCCGGTGCTGCGCGCGATATCGGTTGCACGATCGGCTTCACGCTGGGTGACACGGCCCATCAGGTAGACGACTCCGCGTTCGGTGACGACCTTGAACGCGTTGGCAAACAAGTCCTTGCTGTCGACCATCGACGCCTTGACCTTGCCGGTGACCAGCGCATCGGAGGAGCGCTGCGTCAGCGACGAACCGCCCAGCACGGCCAGCTCGTTGGCCACCAGGCGCACGTTGTCGACCCGCGAAACAATCTGCTCGACCAGCTGTTTGTCTTGCGCGCTGGGGACTTCGCCCGTCAACAGCACCTGGCGGTTATAGCTGGTGACGTTCACATGGACCCGGGAACCGAGGTTCTCGTTGATGCGTCCGATCGAGCGCAGCTCGATGCCTTCGTCCTCGAGCTGGGTTCCCGAGGTGCGCCGATCGGTCGCCACCAGGGCGCTCATCGCGGCACCACCCAGCACAATTGGCGCACAGGCGCCGAGCAGGCCGCCCAGGCTGGCTACACACACGGCCGTTGCACACAGCCTGATCGCACCGGATTTCATCGTCATCATCATGTCGTTTCCTCTTGTTCGCCCAGCAACTGGGCATCGACGGCATCACACATGCAGTGCAATGCCAGCATCTGAATCTCCAGTATGCGCGCAGATCGTTCATGCGGCACGCTGATATGGATATCGGTATCGCGCAGCAGTTGCGCCATCTGTCCACCCCCGCGACCGGAGAGTCCGATCACCACCATTTCGCGCTCATGCGCCGCATCGATCGCCTGCTGCAGGTTCGCGCAGTTGCCGCTGACCGATATCGCCAGCAACACGTCGCCGGAGCCGCCAAGGGCGCGCACCTGGCGCGCGAACAACGCGGCGAAGGATTGTTCGTTTGGTTCGCCGGTCAGCGCGGTGCTGTCGGCCACCAGTGCCAGTGCAGCCAGCTCCGGCCTCTCACGTTCGAAACGGCCGACAAAACTGGCTGCAAAATGCTGCGCCAGTGCAGCACATCCGCCATTGCCACAGACCAGCACCTTGGCACCGCCGGTCACGCAAGCCAGCAAGGCCTGTACCGCCGCCGAGATGGGCTGGCTCAGGATCTGCGCCACCTGGTACTTCAGGTCGGCACTGTCGATGAATTGCTGCTCGATGCGCTGCTCCAACATGCGGGTGATGATACCTGCGCGTCCTGAAACGTTTTGTAATCGCAGGTTTCAGCCGGCATCGAAGGCGGCCTGCAACCAGCTCAGTTCACCGGCGTCGAATGCAACGACATCGAAACGACACGGTGAAGCAGCGGCGCTGCGTGCCAGGTAATGGCGCGCCGCAAACACGATGCGCCGGCGTTTGGCACCGCCGACGCTGGCCGCTGCGCCACCGTGGCCAACACCGCGCCTGGCCCGCACCTCGACAAACACCGTGGTACCGTCGGTGTCCCGCATGACCAGATCGATCTCGCCACCGCCGCGCCCGGGCGTCCGATAATTGCGCACCAGCAGGCGCAATCCGGCCTGCTGCAGGTGGCGCATGGCGATGTCTTCGGCTGCATCACCCGACTGCTTGCTGCTGGGCTGGCCTGCCAGCACCTTGAATCCGGAAAAACGCATCGATGACCACCTATGCTTCAGCCCTGGCGGCTGCGCACGACGCCGCAGCCTCACAGCATTATCCGAAGAGTGCCCTGTATCTGGTGGCCACACCCATCGGCAATTTGGCGGATATCAGCCTGCGCGCACTGCACGTGCTGCAGCTGGCCGACACCATCGCCTGCGAGGACACCCGCCACACCCAGGCCTTGCTGCGCGCCTACGGCATCGACCGGCCGGGCACCCGTTTGCTGGCCCTGCACCAGCACAACGAATCAGAGGCCTCACTGCAGGTCATCGCGCGGCTGCGGGAAGGCCAGCGCGTCGCGTACGTCAGCGACGCCGGCACACCCGCCATCAGCGACCCGGGCGCGCGACTGGTGGCTGCGCTCGCTGCCGAGTCGCTGCAATCCATTCCGATTCCCGGTCCCAGCAGCGTCACCGCCGCACTGAGTGTGGCCGGCCTGGACATCTCGGGCGGCGACCGCTTCGTGTTCGCAGGTTTCCTGTCCTCGCGCAGCACCGAGCGCGCGACGCAGATCGAGGCACTGGCCAGCGAACCACGCGCGCTGGTGTTGCTCGAAGCGCCACACCGCATCGAAGCCCTTGCCGGCGCGCTGGCCGTGCTGGGCGCGCGGCGACTGACGGTGGCACGCGAACTGACCAAGCAGTTCGAGCAGGTGGTCACGCTGGCCGCAGCCGATTTTCCCGGCTGGCTGGCGGCGGATGCCAATCACGCGCGCGGCGAGTTCGTACTGGTGCTGCACCCGCAGGCGACGGCCACCAATGCCGGTGACGCGATGCGGGTGCTGCAGCTGCTGCTCGGCGAGTTGCCACTCAAGACCGCCGTCAAGCTGGCGGTCGAGATCACCGGCGCATCACGCAACCAGCTGTACGACGCGGCACTGGCGCTGCGCAGCCGTCAGGACGACGCACCCGGGGCCTGAATAGCTGCGCTTCGCGCCTGGCCCGGTCCGAAATGCCGGCGAAGGGGATAATCCCGCCATGCCACTGGAACTGAACAGCGAAATCTCTGGCAGCGGCGCGCCGCTGGTCATCCTGCACGGGTTATTCGGCTCGGCAACCAACTGGCGCAGCGTGGCACGCAGCCTGGCCACCGACCACGAGGTCCATGCACTGGACCTGCGCAACCATGGCGCGTCGCCGTGGGCCGACACGATGTCGTATGCCGAGATGGCTGACGATGTACGGCACTATGTCGAACGGCACAAGCTCAAATCCGTCACCCTGATGGGTCACAGCATGGGCGGCAAGACCGCAATGGCATTGGCATTGGCGCAGCCCGAAGCGCTCAAACGGCTGATCGTGGTCGACATCGCACCCCGCTCCTACCATGATGCACTCAGCAGCTACGCGCAGGCGATGCGCAGCGTCGACCTGATGGCGGCGGCCAGCCGCGCCGAAGTCCAGCGCCAGTTGCAGGCGCTGCTGCCCGATGCGTCGGTCGCGCCTTTCCTGGTACAGAACCTGGTGCAACGCAACGAGCACTTCGACTGGCGCATCAACCTGGCAGTTATCACATCGGCCATGCAGAGCCTGGTGGATTTTCCGGCGGCACTGCAGACCCGCCGCTTCGACAAGCCCGTCACGGTCATTGCCGGCGCCTTGTCCGACTATGTGCCTGCGGGCGATGCCAGCGCATTCGCGCCGATGTTCCCGAAACTGACGGTGGAGACGATCGAAGGCGCGGGCCACTGGGTCCATGCCGACAAGCCCCAGGCGTTTGTCCAGGCCGTGCGCCGCGCCTTGGTGCGCTGAGCCCGCTGCGCAGGCGTCGCGCTACCGGGTGTCCGGGCGAGCGGCAGCTGGCGGGACCGCTTCGACGGCCCGGTACAACAACACCGGCACCGGCGCATGGCGCACCACCTGCTCCGCATCGCTGCCCAACAACATCCGGCCGATGCCGCGCCGGCCATGGGTGCCGATCACGATCAGTTCAGCGGGCCATTCATGCGCCACCGCCGTGACATGGTCACTCAGGCGGCTGTTCGGGCTGTCGACCAGCACCGTGTCGACCGGCACGCCGGCGGCCGTCACGCGTGCCTTGGCATCGGCAAGCACCTGCTCACCGGCCTCCCTGAGCAAGCTCAGCACATCGATCGCCATGACGCCAAAACCCTCGGCCGACACTGCCAGCGGCATCTGGTCGACCACATGCAGCAGGCGCAACTGCGAGCCGAACTGCCTGGCCAGCTTGATGGCCTCGTCCAGGCCTGCGTTCGAGGTGGGACTGCCGTCTACCGGGACGAGGATGTGCTTGTACATGGCGACTACTTCCGTTTGGGTGGGACTGGTACCAAAGCATCGCCCCGTGCCGGCCCGGCGATCTTGAGCGAGGTCAAGAAATCTGAAAGCAATTGCGGTCGGTCGGCCAGCCGCTCACTCCTGCGGCACGAAGATCCACAACAACAGGTAGACGATCGCACCAAATCCGCCGAACAGGGTCAGCACCGCGATCAACAGACGGCAGACCCAGGACTCCAGCCCCAGCACCGGCGCGATGCCGCCGCAGACGCCACCGATCCAGCGATCACTGGCGCTGCGCCGCAAGGCATTGAAACCGGCGACAAACGGCAGATTCGATTGCGCTGCCGACGACGAAAATGAGGACGAAGCCGAGCCGCCCTGCGCTCCGATCAACCGCGACTTGGCACGTGCGAACTCCTCGTCGGTCAACACACCGCGCTGATGCAGTTCACCCAGTTTTTCCAGTTCTTCGCTGATGCTCACGATGTGCTCCTTTAGGATATTGCCCCCCTGGCTGCGCCAGCCCCCCGAGGGGCGCCGGAAAACTTGGGGCGGCTCGGTGCATTTTCAATGCCGGCTGCGGCAACGATCCGGTTGCTGCCCGGCCCCATTATGCGCAGGCAGGTTCACGCCGGGCAGGGTCGGCCATCTGAAAGGCCCAACGCGCAAGCCTAAATATTCACCACGAGTTGCCCGCCGGCCTCCTTGGGCCGTGAACAGCACAGGATGACCTTGTGTTCGCGCTCCATGCGCCCGAGCACGAAGTCGCGGTGCTCCAATTCGTCCGAGGCGCTGGCGTCATACGGCGTTGCACAGACGCCGCACAGGCCGTCGCTGCATTTGGTATCGATCTTGATGCCTGCCTGCGCCAACACATCGGTGGCGCTGCGGTCCGCCGGCACCTCGAACGTGCGGCCGGTTTGGGCCAGGCGCAGCGTGAACGCATGGTTGACCCAGGCATCGGCTTCGGGCACGTTGAAATATTCGCGGTGCAGCGCCTCCTGCGGCCAGCCCTTTGCCATGGCGGCTTCAAATACACCATCCATGTAGCGCGGAGCGCCGCAGGTATAGACATGGGCGCCAAGCGGGTAATCGGGCAGCAGCGCCGGCAGATCGGCACGCTGGCCTTCGTCCTTGAAGTGGTAGAACACCTTGGCGTGCCAGGGCATCTGCGAGAGGTCGTCCAGAAAACCGGCGCTGCCCCTGCTGGCCGCGCTGTAATGCAACACAAACGGTTTTCCCAGCGCATGCAGGCGATGCGCCATCGCGATCATCGGCGTCACACCGATGCCGCCGGCGAACAACAGGCTCACAGACGCATCCTCGTACAGCGGGAAATGGTTGGTCGGTTTGGTGATGAACACCATGCGTCCCTCGCGGAACGCGCGGTGCATCAGCAAGGATCCGCCTCGTCCGCCGCTCTCCATCGGCTCGCGCAATACACCCAGCACATACTTGCTGCGATCGGCAGGGTCGCCGGCCAGGCTGTACTGGCGCTGGTACTCGGGCGCGATGACGATGTCGATATGAGCACCGGCATCGAACGGCGGCAACGGCGACCCGTCGACGGTGGCAAACTCGTATTTGGCCACGCCCTCTGCCATCTCCTGGCGCCGCTGCAACACGACCGGAAACACCGGCGGTTCACCCTCGGGCAGTGTGAATTGCGGCACCAGGTTTTCGGTGTCACCTGCCGCGATACGTGCCTTGTGCTGCGCCGGGGTCAACATGTTGCGGTAACGCTCGATGCCCTCTTCCCGGTTGGCGACAAAGGTCACCGGATACGGTGGCGGCATCCTGTCAGCCGGATAGACCGCCAGGCTCTGCTCCTCGTATTGCAGTTTCAGATCCTTCTGCAAACCGCGCTGGTTGACCTGGGCCGCCTGCACATAACGCCCGCTCATGCGGTCGAGTTCGAGGTCCAACCACCACTTCTTGACCGGGTTGATCGATCCGTTGTCCAGCCGGTCATCGAATTCGGCCAGCATGCGGGCACTTTGCGGCAGGTTCATCGCCAGCCAGCGAAAGCCACTTTCGGCGAACAGCCCTTCCAGGTTCCACGGGCAGGTTTTCATGCAGCGCCCGCACATCGCACCGGCGGCATTGGTGATGCGGTAACGCGTGCATTTCTCGGCGTCGCTTTTCCAGATCTCGTAGCCGTTGTACATCAGCTTGGGACCGGCACTGATCGCGCCCGACGGACACTCGCGTGCACACTTGTTGCAGTTCTGGCAGAACGTCTGCAGGCCGAAGTCGATCGGCTTGTCGTAGGCCATCGGCAGATCGGTGGTGACTGTGCCGCTCTTGAGACGCGGCCCCAGATACGGGTTGAGGATCACCTCGCCGATGCGGCTGACCTCGCCCAGGCCCGACAGCAGCAGCAGCGGCGGTTGCAGCACGTCGCCATCGAGCACCGAATGCACCCGCGCCGAGTAGCCCAGACGGCGGATCTGCTCGCCGATGATGCCGCCGAGCATCGAGAAACGCAGGTAGGCGCGCATGCTCTGCGCGACGCTGATCCAGTCGTCGCCGCTGGCGCCTTCCATGGTCTCGTGGCCCTGGTCGAGCAGCAGGTTGACGCCGTTCCGGTGGTAGGCCGGCATCACATTGCCACCGGCGTCGTGCGAGTAATATGCCCATTCAGGTACCTTGCACAGGCCGACCGCATCCACCCCCATGTAATACGACGCGGCCTTGAGGTTGTCGGCATTACGGCTCGGGTCTGCCGTGCTGGCCGCCACCGGTCCGCGTGCCTCGCCGAACTGCAGCAGCAGCAAGGCGCCCAAAGCGCGCCGCGCGCAGGCACCGATCGGGCTCTTGAGCACATAGTTGCCGCCCTTGGCCGCATCCTGCACGGTCTTGCCCAGGTCGCCGAACAGCGAACGGGCAAAGAAGTCGGCGCGTTTGGGGAACCGCGGCACCCGTTCATGGTCAATGAAGGTGGTCGGCACATCGACCCGCTTGAGATCCTCGAACGGATAAGCGCCCTTGCGGAACTCCCGGTCCTTGAAGCATTCGCGGTTGAGCGCACTCTTGCGTGTGCCCTTGCCCAGCCACCAGGCCGGGCCGTGCGACTTCCAGCGTTGCTGCGCGGCCGGTGGCGCCA
>Ga0073899_10006513_pt1 | contig 10079 bp, 6 predicted proteins | sample KloWWTmetaKNB5Ph_FD_88975 | JGI IMG/M metagenome (GOLD analysis project Ga0073899, IMG submission 88975) | Active sludge microbial communities from Klosterneuburg, Austria, studying microevolution and ecology of nitrifiers - Klosterneuburg... | ecosystem: Engineered > WWTP > Aerobic digester >...
ATCAGCCGCTGGCGCGAGGCCAAGCTCGCCGACCTGCGCAAGCGCAACCTCGGCTTCGTGTTCCAGAGCTTCAACCTGATCGACGAGCTGACCGTCGAGGGCAACGTCGAGCTGGCGCTGCTGTACCAGGGCATCTCGGCCGCCGAGCGCAAGGGCCGGGTCGCCGAGGCCCTCGATCGGATGAAGATCGCCCACCGCGCCAAGCACTTCCCGGCGGCGCTGTCGGGCGGGCAGCAGCAGCGGGTGGCGGTGGCCCGGGCGGTGGTCGGCAAGCCGGCGCTGATCCTGGCCGACGAGCCGACCGGCAACCTCGACTCACACCACGGCGACGAGGTGATGAAGCTGCTGCGCGAGCTCAACGCCGCCGGCACGACGATCGTCATGGTGACGCACTCGTCGGCCCACGCCGAGTACGCCCGCCGCACGATCAACCTGTTCGACGGCCGCGTGCTCACCGAACAGCTGCGGGCCGCGAGCTGAGCCGGACCACCGGGAGACCCCCACCATGCTCCGCAACTACCTCGCCGTCGCGCTGCGCAACCTCGCCGCCAACAAGCTGCAGTCGGCGATCAACCTCGGCGGCCTCGCGGTCGGCCTGGCCGCGTGCCTGTTGATCCTGGTCTACGTCCGCCACGAGCTGTCGTACGAGCGGTGGCTGCCGCGGGCCGACCGCATCGCGTCGGTCGAGTCGACGTTCTACCCGCCGGGCCGCGAGCCGCTGGAGTTCGCCGGCTCGCCCGGGCAGCTCAAGGCCGCGCTCGAGGCCGACTTCGCCAGCGACGTCGAGCGGGTCGTGCGGCTGTACCAGGAGGAGCTGCCGACCCGGGTCGGCGATCGCCGGCTGGTCACCGACGTGGCCTACGTCGACCCCGGCTTCTTCGACGTGTTCGACCTGCCGGTGGTGGCCGGCGACCGCGCCGCGGCCCTGGCCGACACCAGCTCGGTGCTGGTGACCGCGCGCACCGCGCGCAAGCTGTTCGGCGACGCGCCGCCGATCGGCCAGACCGTGACGATCGGCGAGGGCACCGCGCTGACGGTGGTCGGCGTGCTGGCCGACCTGCCGCGCACGACCCACCTGCGCTTCGAGGCGGTGGCGCGCCTCGAGCCGGCGAACTTCCGCGATCGCCCGTGGGTGCTCGAGCAGTGGACGTCGGTCAACACCAAGACCTACGTGCTGGGGCGGACCGCCGCGGCGATCGGCCGGATCGAGGCCGGCATCCCCGCCACCCTCGAGCGCCACGCCCGGATCGACATCCCCGGCATCACCGACCCGCCGTCGCGGCTGATGCGCCTCGAGCTGCGGCCGCTGCTCGACATCCACCTCCACGCCGACAAGCCCGGCTACGAGGGCACCGGCAGCATGACCACGGTCGCGGCGTTCGCCGGCATCGCGCTCCTGATCCTGGTGATCGCCGGCATCAACTTCGTCAACCTGGCGACCGCCCGGGCGATGTCGCGGGCGCGCGAGGTCGCGCTGCGCAAGGTGGTCGGCGCCACCCGCCGCCAGCTGGTGGTGCAGCACCTCGGCGAGGCCGCGCTGACCGCGCTGGTGGCGCTGGTGCTGGCGCTGGCGCTGGTCGAGCTGGCGCTGCCGGCGTTCAACCAGTTCCTCGGCCTGGCGCTGCGCCTCGACCTGCGCGGCGACCCGGCGCTGGCCGCGACCGCGCTCGGGCTGGTGGTCGCGGTGGGCGTGCTCGGCGGCCTGTACCCGGCGCTGTACCTGTCGCGGTTCCGGCCGGCGGCGGTGCTCAAGGCCAACCGCTCGTCGGCCCACGGCGCGTCGTGGGTGCGCACCGGCCTGGTGGTGTTCCAGTTCGCGATCTCGATCGCGCTGATCGCCGCGACCGCGACGATCTACCTGCAGACCCGGTTCGCGCGGACGATGGACCTGGGCTTCGATCACGCCGGCCGCGCGGTGCTCAACGGCCTCGACGACGTGCCCACCGACGAGGCCCGCCAGACCCTCAAGCGTGAGCTGCAGGCGCTGCCCGGCGTGCGCGGCGCGGCGCTGTCGTCGGACGCGCCGCCGCTGCGCAGCAACAACAACGCGCTGCTGTACCCGGGGCCCACCGTGGGCGAGGACAAGCTGCTGGTCGAGCAGCTGCACGTCGACGCCGACTTCTTCGCGGTCTACGGCGTCGTGCCGGTGGCCGGGCGGGTGTTCGACCCCGCCCGGGCCGGCGATCAGGTCCCCGATCCCGCGGCCAAGGACCCGAACCCGCGCCAGGGCGCGGTGGTCAACCTGGCGATGGTGGCCAAGCTCGGCCTGGCCAGCCCCGCCGACGCGGTGGGCAAGGTGCTGTACGAGGCGACGCTCGACGGCGGGCCGTTCACCGCCACCACGATCATCGGCGTCGTCGCCGACCTGCACCTGCGGTCGCTGCGCGAGCTGGTGACGCCGATGTTCTACAAGCTGGGCCGCCCGGGCTTCACGTGGAGCCGGCTCAGCATCGACATCGCGCCCGGGCGCACGCGCGAGGTGATGGCCGGCGTCGACGCGGTCTGGCGGCGGGTGGTCCCGAGCGTGCCGATCCGCTCGAGCTTCGTCGACGCCGACCTCGCCGCGCAGTACCGCGACGACCGCACCCGCGGCCAGATCTTCGCCGGCTTCGCGGTGTTCGCGGTGGTGATCGCGTGCCTCGGGCTGTTCGGGCTGGCGGCGTTCGCGGCCGAGCGGCGGACCAAGGAGATCGGCATGCGCAAGGTGCTGGGCGCGTCGGTCGGCGACATCGTCCGCCTGCTGGTGTGGCAGTTCTCGCGGCCGGTGCTGCTGGCCAACCTGATCGCGTGGCCGGTGGCGTTCTGGGCGATGCGGCGCTGGCTGCGCGGGTTCCGCTACGCGATCTCGCTGACCGAGCCGGCCAACCTGATCGGCATCTTCGGCGGTGCCGCGGCGATCGCGGTCGCGGTGGCGTGGCTGACCACCGCCGGCCACGCCTTCCGGGTGGCGCGGGCCAACCCGGGCAAGGCGCTGCGGGTCGAGTAGCGGCGCGTCACCGCCAGCGGGCCAGCGCCAGCCCGATCCGCCCGCGCGGCGGGCCGGGCACGCCGATCACCGTGCCGTCCTGGTCCCGGGCCTCGGCCAGCGGATCGAGCTGTCCGGCGGTGGCGCGGTCGCCGGCGGCCAGCGCCGCCGCGTACGCGACCACGTCGCCGTGCATCCAGGTCAGGACCCGCTCGAGGTGCGCGGCCGGCACCGCCACCCGGCACGGGCCGGCCTCGCTGTCGAACCGCAGCGCGGCGTGGCCCCAGCGCCGCTCGACCGCCGGCCGGGTGCGCGCGATCGGCACGACCGTCAACAGTTCGCGGGTGGCGTCGACGACGAACGCGCCGATGACGTAGCGGCCGGGCGGCAGGGGCAGCCGGGCGGCCAGCCGCAGCCGGGCGACGGCCCGGGCCACCACCGCGGCGGCGACGACCGCGACCGCCAGCGCCGCCGGCGGGCCCAGGCGGCCGAGCCCGACCCGGGTCAACGCCGGCGCGGCGGCGGCGGCGGCGGCGACCGCGGCCAGCGCGAGCCCGAGCGGGGCGGCCCAGGGCAGCCGGGCCGCCGCGGTGGGGGTGATGGCCGCCTCGCGGGCGGCGATGTCGCGCAGCCGGCGCCGGCTCGGCGGCGGCAGGTGCTCGACGTGGATGACGGTGGGCAACGGGACCTTCACGACCACACTCCTCCTCGACCTGTGCCCCCGGTATCGACGGCCGGCGCCGGCGGTTGCGTGCGATCGTCGGCCGGCTACGCGGCGCGACCGGCGGCCAGGCGCAGGTGGCCGCGCAGCTCCTCGGGCACCGCGGCCAGCTCCTCGGGGTCGGCGTCGACGATCAGCCCGCGGCAGGCGGCGGCCCCGCAGGCGCACGGCTGGGCCAGCGCGCCGACGAACGCGTAGTCGTAGGTCAGCTCCTCGCCCGGCTCGAGATCGCGGGTCGCCACCCACCAGGCGCGCAGCGCGCCGCGCTCGTGGTCGTAGCGCGAGTCGATCTCGGTGTTGGGCTCGCAGCTGTGGTTGATCCACCGGGTCTGGTCGATCAGGTCGTAGTAGACCGCGGGCGCGTCGGGATCGTCGCCGCCGTCGGCGCCCCAGCCGGGCAGCACCAGGGCGTAGGTGTCGTCGAACTCGTCGTCCTCGCGGTACAGCACGCCATCGCCCTCGAGCACCAGCTCGCCCTTGGCGAAGCGTCGAGTGGTGATCACGCCGTAGCCGTGGATCGCAGAGTGGGTCACGCGCAGGCCGGTCAGGTGCGGCATCGGGCCGGCATTTTCCAGATCCGCGGGCCGCTGTCAAAGGTCCGGCGAAAACATACTGCCCGCGATGAGCAAGCGCATCGGCATCCTGACCGGCGGCGGCGACTGCCCCGGCCTCAACGCGGTGATCCGCGCGGTGATCCTCCACGCCCGCAACACCTTCGGCTGGGAGGTCGTCGGCATCCGCAACGGCTTCGAGGGCCTCTACGAAGAGGAGTACGTCGACCTCGACCCGGCCCGCACCCAGCAGCTGCTGGCCCGCGGCGGCACCATCCTCGGCTCGTCGAACCGCGCCAACCCGTTCGCGTACCCGCTCAAGCTGCCCGACGGCCGCACCGAGATCCACGACGTCAGCGCCACCTGCATGGCCAACCTGGCCAAGCTCGACCTCGGCGGGCTGATCGTCGTCGGCGGCGACGGCACGATGTCGTTCGGCCAGAAGTTCATCGAGCGCGGCGCCACCAAGATCGTCGGCGTGCCCAAGACCATCGACAACGATCTCGAGGCCACCGAGATGACGATCGGCTTCTCGACCGCGGTCGAGGTGGTGACCGAGGCGCTCGAGCGGCTGCACACCACCGCCGAGAGCCACGAGCGCATCATGATCGTCGAGGTCATGGGCCGCTACGCCGGGTGGATCGGCCTGACCTCGGCGCTGGCCGGCGGCGCCCACGTGTGCCTGATCCCCGAGATCGAGTACGACGTCGAGCGGGTGGTCGAGCACTTCCACAAGCGCCACGGCCGCGGCGTCTCCTACTCGATCGTCGTCGTCGCCGAGGGCGCCCGGCCCAAGGGCGGCGACTACGCCGTGCAGGTCAAGGGCGACGTCACCAAGCAGGACAAGCTGGGCGGCGCCGGCCAGGCGCTGGCCGAGGCGATCACCGCCCGCACCGAGTACGAGGTGCGCACCACCGTGCTCGGCCACATCCAGCGCGGCGGCTCGCCGTGCGCGTTCGACCGCGAGCTGGGCACGCGGTTCGGGGTCAAGGCGGTCGACCTGATCGCCCACGGCCTGTTCGGCCACGTCACCGCGCTCGAGCACGGCCGGATCGTCGCCAAGCCGATCGCCAAGGCGGTCAAGAAGCTCAAGCTGGTCGACCCCCAGGGCGAGCTGGTGGCGGCGGCCCGCGCGGTCGGCATGGAGCTGGGCGCGTAGCGACGCGGGGCCGGGCTGGCTACGGGCGGGGGACGACCAGGCCGTCCTTGACGTAGACCGAGCCGGCCTGGGCCTTGGCGATCGACTTGCCGTGGGCGGCGGCGGCGGCGACGTCGCCGAACGACGACATGCCGGGCAGGCTGACCCCGGCGATCGACACGGTCATCAGCGGGAACTGGCGGATCACGCCGTAGCGGTCCTGGGCCTCGATCGCGCCGCGGCGGCGCTCGGCCGGGTCGTAGTACAGCGGGATCAGCCGATCGAAGCGCGCGAGCAGCTCGTGGCACAGGGCGTCGGCGCGATCGGCGTCGACCACCATCACGAAGTCGTCGCCGGCGATGTGGCCGATGAAGTCGCCGGCGGCGCCGAGCCGGCGCACCGCGTCGCGCATCAGATCGCCGGTCTGGCGGATCACCGCGTCGGCGCGGGCCACGCCGAAGTAGTCGTTGAACGCCTTGAAGTTGTCGAGGTCGAGGTAGCAGCACACCGCGGCCGGCGCGGTCGCCAGCCGGCGCTCGACCTCCTCGGCCACGGCGTCGGCGCCCGGCAACAGCGTCGACGGCGACGCGTTGCGCTCGCGGGCCGAGCGGGCCAGCGCCTTGCCGACCCGGGCCACCAGCTCGACCGCGTCGAACGGCTTGACGACGTAGTCCTCGGCGCCCGAGCGGAACGCCCGCACCTTGTCGGCGGTCTCGCCCTTGGCCGACAGGAAGATGATCGGCGTCAGCGCGGTGACCGGGTCGGCGCGCAGGCGCTCGGCGGCGCGGAAGCCGTCGATCACCGGCATCATCACGTCGAGCAGGATCAGATCGGGGCGGAACCGGCGGGCCTCGGCGGTGGCGGCCTCGGCGTTGCCGAGATCGCGCACGGTGTAGCCGGCCTGGCCCAGGATCTCGCGGCAGATCGCGCGCACCGAGCTGTCGTCGTCGACCACCAGCACCCGCGGCGCCTCGTGGCGGCCGGCGTCGGCGAGCAGCCGGGCGCAGGCGTCGGTGAACGTGCTGGGCTGGATCGGGCGCTCGAGGAACTCGTCGGCGCCGGCGGCGATCAGCTCGGCGCCCCGGCTGGCCTCGCCGACCGCCAGCACCGCCGCCTTGCGGGTCTCGGGATCGTGCTCGAAGATCGCCACCAGCGCGGCGGCGTCGGCGACGGTCGCCGCCACCACCGCGAGCGCCACCGGCTCGCCGCGGGCGGCGGCCAGCGCGGCGTCGACGTCGGACGCCACCACGACCTGGTGGCCGGCGGCCATCAAGAGGCCCTTCTGCAGGTACGCCGAGTGCGCGTCGTCGTCGATCACCAGCACCCGGGCGGCGTCGGCGGCCACCGCCCGGGGCGGCGGCGGCTCGGGCGCGCTGGCCGGGGCCGCGGTCACCGCCGGCAGCGTGAAGACGAACTTGGTGCCGGCCGGGCTCGACTCGACCCAGATGCGCCCGCCGTGGGCCTCGATGATCGCCCGCGACGTGCCCAGGCCCAGGCCGGTGCCGACCACCCGCCGGCCGTGGGCGTCGGGCGCCGTGAACACCTTCTCGCGCTCGCCCTCGGGGATCGGCTCGCCGTCGTTCCACACCGACACGCCGATCGCGTCGGCCACCGCCGGCGGGCCGAACACCTCGACGTCGATCCGACCGCCCGGCGTCGCGAACTTGATCGCGTTGGACAAGAGGTTGCCCAGCACCCGGGCCAGCTGCTCGGGGTCACCGACGATGGTCACGTCGCTGGCGCCGGCGATGACCTCGATCGCCACGCCGCGGGCCCGGGCCCGGTCGCGGTAGCGGCCGACCGCGTCGCGGGTCAGCCGGCCGATGCCCAGCGGCACCCGCACCTGATCGCTGGCGGTGGCGCGCGCGGTCTCGGCGATCTGATCGATCGCCTGGCTCATCCGGGTCGCGGCCTGGCGCGCCATGTCGACGTAGCGGCGCTGCTTGTCGGTGAGCGGATCGGCGTAGCCCGACAGCACGATGTCGAGCGCCCCGGCGATCGAGGTCAGCGGCGTGCGCAGCTCGTGGGTCATCACCCGCACCAGCTCGCCGTGGCGCTGCGCCAGGTCGCGGGCGCCGGCCAGATCGCGCAGCACCACCACCGCGCCGACCAGCGCGCCGGCCTCGGTCAGCGGCGTCACCACCGAGTGCAGCACCAGCTCGCCGATCCGCACCTCCTCGCGCACCGCGACGTCGCCGGCCGCGATCAGCTCGAACGGGTAGAAGCCCAGCCGCGCCTCGAGCGCCTGGGTCGTGACGTCCTCGTCGGCGGTCAGCCCGAGGATCGCCCGCGCCGCCGGGTTGCACGTCACCACGCCGGTGCGGTGGTCGGCCACCGCCACCGCGTCCGACATGGTGGCGAACACCAGCTCAAGCCACCGGGCGTCCATCGGCTCCCGAGTGTAGCAGCCAGGGGCGGGTGAACGCGTCGTCACGGTGACGACGGGAGGGCGGCGGTCGCGGTCTTACGCGCCGCCGCGGCGGAAGGTGGCCTCGAGCCGCGCGTACGCGCCGCCGGCGGCGACCAGCTCGTCGTGGGTGCCGCGCTCGATGATCCGGCCGCGGTCGAGGACGACGATGTGGTCGGCGGCGCGGATGGTCGACAGGCGGTGGGCGATGACGATCGTGGTGCGGCCGCGCATCAGCGCGCCGACGCCGCGCTCGATCAGGGCCTCGGTCTCGGGGTCGACGTGGGCGGTGGCCTCGTCGAGGATCAGCACCTCGGGGTCGCGCACCAGCGCGCGGGCGAAGGCCAGGAGCTGCTTCTCGCCGGCCGAGAACGCGCCGCCGCGCTCGCCGACGGTGGCGTCGAGGCCCTCGGGGCGGCGCGCCAGCACCCGGTCGAGGCCGACCCGGGCCGCGCACGCGGCCAGCTCGTCATCGGTGACGGCGCGCCCGGTGGCCACCGCGCCCAGCGCCAGGTTGGAGCGCACGGTGCCGGTGAACAGCGCGACGTCCTGCGAGATCACCGTGACCCGGCGCCGCAGCTCGCTGACCGGCAAGGCGCGGATGTCGACGCCGCCCAGCGCGATCGTGCCGCCGGTCGGCTCGTAGAGGCGGGTCAAGAGCTTGATCAGCGTCGACTTGCCCGAGCCGGTGGCGCCGACGATGGCGACCGTCTGGCCGCGCGGCACCGCCAGCGAGACGTCGTGGAGGATCGGCTCGGCGCCGTAGCTGAAGTCGAGGTGGTCGAAGGCGACCAGCGGCGCGGCGGCGGCGGGCTGGGGCGGGGCCAGCGCGGTGGTCGGCGCCGGCGCGTCGGGCTCCTCGGTGTCGAGCAGCTCGGTGATGCGCTCGATCGCGGCCATCGCGCCCTGCATGACGGCGTACTTGGCCGACAGGTCGCGGATCGGGATGAAGAACTTGTTGATGTACTCGAGGAACGCCACCACCAGGCCCAGGGTGGCGACCGCCTGCACGCCGGCGCCGCGGTCGTGGACCGCCCACCACGCGACCAGCGCCACCGCCAGCACGCCGATGGCCTCGACCAGCGCGTACATCGCGGCGTCGGCCCGGATCGACACCAGGTAGGCGTCGCGGTGGCCGGCGTTGATGACGTCGTACTCGCGGGCCGCGGCGCCCTCGCGGCGGAAGATCTGCACGACCTTGATGCCGCTCAGGTGCTCCTGCGCGAACGCGTTCATCGCCGCCAGCCGCACCCGGATCTCGCGGAACGATCGGCGCATCGCGCTGCGGGCGTAGCGCACCAGCACCACCAGCAGCGGCAGCGTCGCGAACGTGAACAGCGTCAGCTCGACGTCGAGGCTGAGCATGATGATCGCGATCGCCAGCATGCGCACCGCGTCGGTGGCCAGCGTGATCACGCCCGAGGCGAACATCTCGTTGACGCTCTCGATGTCGTTGGTCATGCGGGTGAGCAGGCGCCCGACCGGCATGCGGTCGAAGAACGCCGCGCGCCGCGACACGACGTGGTCGTAGATCGCCAGCCGCAGCCCGTGCATCGCCCGCTGGCCGAGCAGCTGGATCGCCCACTGCTCGCCGAACGACACCAGCGTCTGCGCGATCACCAGGCCCAGGTAGGCGAAGGCGATCGTGGCCAGCCCATCGAGCTTGCCGACCGCGATGTGGTCGGCGATCGCCACCTTGACCAGGTACGGCTGGGCCAGCTCGAAGGCGATCGCCGCCAGCGTGAACGGCAGCCACACCAGCAGCAGGCGGGCGTGCGGCCGCAGGAACGGCCACAGCTTGCGCATCAGCTTGACGTCGTAGGCCTTGCCGAGGACCTGCTCCTCGCGCGCCGACACTACGCCGCCTCCGCGGTGAGCTGCGTGCGGTACAGCTCGGCGTAGGCGCCGTTCTTCTGCAGGAGCTCGGCGTGGGTGCCGACCTCGGCCACCCGGCCGTTGTCGAGCACGACGATCCGGTGGGCGGCGCGCACCGCGGCGACCCGGTGCGAGACCAGGATCGCGGTGCGGTTGGCCAGCACCGCGCGCAGCCGCTCGAGGATGACCTTCTCGGTCTCGGCGTCGACCGACGACAGCGAGTCGTCGAGGATCAGCAGCCGCGGATCGGCGGCGATGGCGCGGGCCAGCGCGACCCGCTGGCGCTGGCCGCCCGACAGCGTGATGCCGCGCTCGCCGACGACGGTGGCGAAGCCCTCGGGCATGCCGTCGAGGTCGCGGGTCAGGCCGGCGGTGGCCGCGGCCTCGCGCACCCGGGCCGGCGCCTCGCCGGACTCGATCAC
>Ga0073899_10006516_pt1 | contig 10077 bp, 6 predicted proteins | sample KloWWTmetaKNB5Ph_FD_88975 | JGI IMG/M metagenome (GOLD analysis project Ga0073899, IMG submission 88975) | Active sludge microbial communities from Klosterneuburg, Austria, studying microevolution and ecology of nitrifiers - Klosterneuburg... | ecosystem: Engineered > WWTP > Aerobic digester >...
CGTGATGGCGGCCGACGCCTGGAAGGCCTTCGAAGAGACCAAGGATCCGTTTCATCCCGAGACCGCCAAGAAGTTCAAGGAGCTGATCTTGGCCAACGGCGACGCCGTGGACCGGGCGGAGGCGTATCGGAGCTTCCGGGGTCGCGACCCCAAGGTGGAAGCCTTGCTCGAGAACCGCGGCTTCCCGACCAAGTAGCGTGGGGTGGGCCGCGCGGCGTTGACAGCTGCCCGTGGCGCCGGTCCGGGTTAAGCTCGGCCCCTGATGCGCGTCTCCCGGCTGGTCACCCTGCTCGGAGCCACGGCCGTGGTGGCCCTGGCTTCCGATTCGGGGGCGCTGACCCACGTGGTGCAGAAGGGCGACACGCTGGCATCGATCGCCGAGCGCTATTACGGGCTGATTCAGCACGAGAAGCTGCTGGTCGCCGCCAACGGGCTGGACGCGCGGGGCGGGTCGTCGATCGTGCTCGGGATGCGGCTCGAGGTTCCAGCCCTGTCGCACCGGCGCATCAAGAAGAGCGACAACTGGGCGGACCTGGCCACCCAGCACCTGGGGGCGGCCCACCGGGCCGACGTGCTCAGCATGGCCAACGGGTCGAGCCCGTGGTTGCCCCCGGCCGACGGCGCAGAGATCGTCATCCCCTACAACCTGCCCGTGATGGTCACGAATGCCGACAGCATCGTGAGCATCGCACAGAAGTACATGGGCGACCCCAACAAGGCTTGGGTCCTCGACCACTACAACGGGCTGAAGGGCAAGAAGCTCGCCCCCGGCGACATCTTGCTCGTCCCGCTGACCGAGCTGCCGCTGACCGAAGACGGCAAGAAGGCCGTCGCCGAGTCCAACCCGCTCGTCTGCTCGCAAGCGGCGGGCGACACCCGCGACCGGCAGCGCAAGGTCCAGGCCGAGCTGCCGGCGCTGACAGCCGACGTGAAGGGTGGGCGCTATGTCGACGCGGTGGCCCGCGGCAACCGCTTCTTGTCGGCCAGCGCGCAGCTCACCACCGAGCAACTGGCGAGCGTGCACCGCCAGCTGCTCGAGGCCTACGCCGCACTCGAGGCGCCCGGCCTGGCCCGGGCCGCCTGCGCCGAGTGGCGGAAGCTGGACGGCAAGGCGGTGCTCGATCCGGTGAGCATGAGCCCCAAGCTACGCGAAGCCTGTGCGGAGCCGGCACCGTGAGCGAAGCCTCCGAGCCCGTGGCGGCGGGGGCCCTGGGACCCGGGGTGGTGGTGGCCCAGCGCTACCGCATCGAAACGGTGCTGGGCGACGGCGCCAGCGGCGTCGTGTTTCGGGCCGAGTGCATCGCACCGCCCGACAGCGGAGAGTCCGTGCCGGTGCATGCCGGCCAGCGCGTGGCGCTGAAGGTCATCCACCGGCACCTGGCACGCGATCATCAGATCAGCCGGCGCTTCCACCGCGAGGCGCGCATCTTGCGCAAGCTGCGTGGCCCCAACCTGGTGCGGCTGCTCGACTTCGGTGAGGCCGACGGGCTGTTGTTCATGGCGCTCGAGCATGTGCAAGGCACGCCCCTCGACGTGCTGGTCAAGGCGGGCAGGCTGGCGCCACCCCGCGCGGTGGAGATCGTCCGACAGATCTGCGTTGCGCTCGACGTGGCGCACGGCGAGGGCGTGGTGCACCGTGATCTGAAGCCGGGCAACGTGATCATCGAACGCGACGATGAAGACGCCGCCGAGACCGCCCGGGTGCTGGACTTCGGCCTGGCCAAGGTGCTGCGGGGCGACGCCGGTCAGTCGCTGACGGCGCTGACCCAGCAGAACATGGTCTTCGGCACGCCGGAATACATGGCGCCCGAGGCAGCGCGGGGCGACGAGGTCGATGCCCGCAGCGACGTGTACGCCGCCGGCATCATCCTGTACGAGCTGATCACCGGCTCGGTGCCGTTCGAGTCGAACAACCCGATAGCCACCATGACGGCGCACCTGACCGATGCTGCCGTGGCGCCGTCGGAGCGCGCCCCCGACGCGGGCATCACGCCGGCGCTGGATGCGGTGGTGATGCACGCCCTGGCGAAGAAGCCCCAAGAGCGCTACCCGTCGGCAAGCGCCATGGCCTCGGCGCTCTCGCTCGCCCTGCGTTCGCCGCGGGACGTCGCCTCGACGCGGCCGCCCCCATCGTCGGACCACGAGCTGGGCAGCCGAGACACCGAGCTGTCACTGGGCGCCCCGGAGGCCACCGGGAAACAATTGCCCCCGGCGGGCCCTGCCCGGCCCGAGAAAAGCTGGTTCTGGCTGGTGGCGGTGCTGGCCGCCCTGCTCGGAATTGCAGCGGGCGTCGCGCTCAGCCTGACCGGTAGCTAGCGTTCGCGAGTGAGCACGGGCACAATTGCCCTGTCGTGTCTCGCGTGGTCCGCGCAGGTCTGGCGAGCGTCGACAGCCTGGAAGAGGCTGTCGCGCCCGAACCGCGCTCGCGCTACGTGGTCGGCGAGATCGTCGCCGACAAGTACAAGCTCATCAGCCTCTTGGGCGAGGGGGGCATGGGCGCGGTGTGGGTCGCGAAGAACCTGGCGCTCGATGCCCAGGTGGCGCTCAAGCTGATCCGCGGCGACATGGCCTCGAAGCCCAACGAGGACCGCTTCTTGACCGAGGCGCGGGCCGCCGCGCGGCTCAAGCACCCGGCCATCTGCCGCGTGTTCGACTTCGGCCGGACCCGACACGACGAGCCCTTCATGGTCATGGAGCTCTTGCAGGGTGAGACCCTGGGCGAGGTCCTGGACCGCGAGAGCCGACTCCCCGCCATCCAGGCCGTGCAGATCCTGCTGCCCATCGTCGACGCGCTCGGAACAGCCCACGCCAAGGGCGTGATTCACCGCGACCTGAAGCCGGACAACATCTTCCTGGCGGACGCCGACGGGCGCTTGCAGCCCAAGATCTTGGACTTCGGCATCGCCAAGCTGGCAACGGCAGCGGTCACCAGCCACCGCATCACCCAGGCCGGAACGGTGGTCGGCAGCCCCGACTACATGGCACCCGAGCAGGCGCGCGGCGTCGAGGACATCGACCACCGCGCCGACGTCTGGGAGCTGTGCGTGCTGCTCTACGAGTGCGTCACCGGGCGCGTCCCGTTCGAAGACGCGAACTACAACGCGCTCTTGCGTCACATCATCGAGGACGAGATCCGCCCGATCCTCGAGTTTGGCGCGGGCGACGACGAGCTCTGGGCGGCGATGCGCAAAGGGCTCGAGAAAGACCGCGAGAAGCGCTTCCAGAGCATGCGCGAGCTGGGCGAGGCGCTCGCCGCCTGGCTGATGGCCCGCGGCGTGATGGAAGACGTGAGCGGCCACTCCCTGCGGGCCACCTGGGTCGATCCGGTGCCGGTGGGGCGCCTTTCCTTGGCCTCGTTCCGCGCCTCGACCCCGCCCCCGCCGATGTTGCCGGTGAAGCCGACGCCCGCCGAGCAGCCGAAGCCCCCCCCGGTGCTCGTCACCGACGAGGTCGACGCGCCCCTGCCGGCCCCAAACCCGAAGAAGAAGCTGATGGTGATCGCGGCCATCGCGCTCGCCGCCCTGGTGACCATCGGCTTCTTGCTGATCCGCTCGGGCTCGAGCCCCGAGGCAAGCGGGCCAAGTCCGTCGGAGGGCGCGCGCGGTGCTTCCCCGGCCGCGGCGGCGGCGCCGGCGGCGGTGCCGCCCTCGGGCCCCAGCGCCGAAGCGGCGCCCTCGCCCGAGGCGAGCGGCTCGCGCCCCAAGAAGAAGGGCACCGCTTTGCCCGCCAAGCCCGAGGCCAGCGCAAAATCTCCCTCCCCTGGGGCCCCGACACCGGCTAAACCCAAGGGTGGCTATGCCGAAGACCTGGGGTTCTGAGCGACGCTTCGTCGGCCTGGCCGCCGGGTCGCTGCTCACGCTTGTGACCTGTGCCGCAGCAGCACAAGAAGAGAACGACTCGGACAAGAACGCGGCCCGAGAGCTGGCCGAGCAAGCGGCCAAGGCGATGACTGCCGAGGACTTCGCCACGGCCCAGGACCTCTACCAGCGTGCGTATGCGCTGGTGCCCGCCCCGACCCTTTCGCTGCGCCATGCACGCGCGCTGGCCAAGGGCGGGCGCTGGGTCGAAGCGCTGGAGGCCTACGTTCGCACGACCCGCACCCGGCTGGACGACAAGTCACCCGCGGCGTTCCGCGAGGCCGTGGAGCAGGCTCAGGCCGAGCTGGCCGAGCTCAGACCGCGGGTGCCGAAGGCGACGATCGTCGTCAAAGGCATCGATAGGAAGAGCCGCGCGCTGAGCGTGACCGTGGGCGGCAGGGTGATCGCACCGGCGCTGATCGGCGTCGCCGCGCCGATGGACCCGGGCACCCACCCGGTCGTGGCCAAGACCACCGACGGGCGCGAGGCACGGGCGACCCTCGAGATCCAGGAGAAGGAAGAGAAGTCGATCGAGCTCGAGCTGCCCCCGGCGCCCGAGGGTGCCGCCACCGGCGAGCCTCCGAAATCGGAGTCGGCGAAGCTGTCCACCGCCGACTCGTCACAGAAGACCTGGGCCTTCGTCGCGCTCGGAGTGGGCGCGGTGGGGCTGGGCGTGGGGGGCACCACCGGTCTGATGGCGACCAGCAAGCACCAGAGCGCGGAAGACGCGTGCCCCAAGGGCGTGTGCAGAGAGGGGTCGAGCGGCGCAGACGACGCCGAATCGTTCCGCAGCCTGCGCACGGTCTCGACCATCGGCTACGTCGTCGGCGCGCTGGGCGTAGGCGCCGGAGTCACGCTCTGGCTCACCGCGCCCAAGAAGACCGAAGCGGCGCGCGTCGGCGCCTGGGTCGGGCCAGGCAGCGCTGGCCTGCGGGGGGCGTTCTGATGCGCCTTCGGCCACGCCACGGCTTCGCCGTCGCCCTGCTCGGCCTTGCGGCCGCAGGGTGCCCGCAGCTCTTGGACGACGATTTCAGCACCGCGCCGGCCAGCGGCGGTGCAGCCGGCTCGGGGGGCGCAGGCGGTGTGGGCGGCGACGCCAGCGTCGGCGGGGCGGGCGGCGGCGGCAGCGGCGGCACGTCGGGCGCGGGCGGCGGCGGCGGCACCGGGGGCGTGGGCGCAACCGGCGGCACGGGTGGCAGCGGCGGGGACGCGGGCCCGTGCAGCAACTGCCCCAGCGGCGAGGTGTGCTGCGAGGACAAGTGCGTGAACACCACCAGCAGCCCTTCCAACTGCGGCGCGTGTGGCAAGGGCTGCCCCGGCACCAGCTGCAGCTCGGGCAACTGCACCAACACCTGCCTGCTGGGCCACCTCGACTGCGACAAGAACGTGGTCAGCGGTTGCGAGGTGGACTCGGCGGTCGATCCGGCCAACTGCGGCAACTGCGGCGTCGAGTGCAGCTTCGATCAGAGTTGCGTGGCCGGTAAGTGCACCTGCCCGGCCGGCACGGCCAACTGCGACGCGCAGGGCGCCAACGGCTGTGAAGCCAAGCTGGCCACGGACCCGAAGCACTGCGGGGCGTGTGGCAACGCCTGCGGCGCGAATCAGGTGTGCACGGCCGGCAAGTGCGAGTGCGCCGTGGGCTTCGGCGACTGCAACGCCGACAAGAACGACGGCTGCGAGGCCACCCTTTCCAGCGACGAGAAGCACTGCGGCGCGTGCAACGCCGCCTGCGGGGTGAACGGCTCGTGCTCGGCCGGCAAGTGCGGCTGCCTCACGGGCTTTCAGAACTGCGACGCCAGCGTGGGCTGCGAGGCCGCGCTGACCGACGCGCAGAACTGCGGCGCGTGCGGGGTGAAGTGCGCAGTGCCGACGCCCGCGTGCGACGGTGCCGCCTGCGTGTCGAGCTGTGCCACGGGAGAGACGCTCTGCGGCACCTCGTGCGTGGACACCAAGACCGACCCGCAGCACTGCGGCGGGTGCGCTCAGCCGGTGGCCGCCAATCAGCAGTGCGTGAACGGGATGCCCAGCTGCCTGACGGGGTTCGCCAACTGCAACAGCCAGGCGGCGGACGGCTGCGAGGTGGATCTGACCACCGACCCGAAGCACTGCGGCGGGTGCAGCACGGTGTGCAAGCCTGGCGCCATCTGCTCGGCGTCGAGCTGCCAATGCGCGACCCTCACGCCCAACGACTGCGGCAGCGAATGCCGCGAGTGCTGCTCGGGCAGCCAGTGTGGCGACTCGGACCCTTGCACCGCCGACAGCTGCAGCGCGGCCGGCACCTGCTCGCACTCGGGCTGCGGCACCGGCACCAAGTGCTGCGCCACCGGCTGCTTCGAGTGCTGCGCGGACGGGGACTGCACCGGCGGCAAGGTGTGCAGCGGCAACAGCTGCGTGACGCCGACCTGCACCCCTCCGCAGGTTCTGTGCGGCGGCGCCTGCGTCGACCCGAACACCAACGCGAAGCACTGCGGCGGGTGCGGCAACTCGTGCGGGGCGGGCCGCAGCTGCACCGCCGGCGCGTGCACCCCGCCGTGGGTGAGCATGAGCACCGCGGGCGCGCCCAGCGCGCGCAGTCGGGCCGCCTACGCCGCCATCAGCAGCTCGGGTCAGGTCTTCGTGTGGGGCGGGCAAGACGCCGCCGCGGCGGTGCTCGACAGCGGCGCGATCTACGACGTGGCCACCGACAGCTGGGACGCCGTGGTCAAGGACGCGAACACGCCTTCGGCGCGCAGCTTGGCGTCGGCGGTCTGGACCGGTGACCGCGTCTTCGTCTGGGGCGGCACGAGCGGCAGCGCCGATCTCGCCAGCGGCGCGCTCTACGACCCGGTGGCCAAGGCGTGGAGCCCGGTGAGCGCGACCGGCGCGCCCAGCGCGCGTCGTGCGCCCTATCTGGTGTGGACCGGTTCGGAAGTGCTGCTCTGGGCCGGGCAAGACGCGGCTGGCGGCGGGGTGGCCGGCACGTTCCGCTACGATCCGACGGCGGACAAGTGGACCACCGCGAGCTCGGGCGGGCAGCCCTCGGCGCGCACGGACGCGACCACCGGCTTCACCGGCGCCGACTTCTTCGTGTACGGCGGCAAGGTGGGTGGCAGCTACTCGGACGAAACCCATCGCTACCGACTCTCGACGGATGCCTGGGCGGGCATGGGCAAGGGCCCCAGCCAGCGTTTCGGTGCGTTCGGAACTTGGGACGGCAGCTATCTGGTCGCGTGGGGCGGCCGCAAGCCGCCCAACAACTTCGCCGACGGCAAGCGCTTCGACGGCACGGCGTGGAGCGTCATCCAGACCACCGGCGCGCCCTCGGGTCGCTACGCACTGCACCGGCAGAGCGGCTTCAGCGCCCGTATCGCCGCCGGCACCACGCTGCTGATCGGCGGCTTCGCCACAGCAGCCCTGAAAGACGGCGCCATCTACGCTTCGGGCACGAACGCCTGGACGCCGGTGCCGGCCTGGCCTTCGGGTGAGGACCACCTGTGGCCCGTCTACGCGTTCACAGGGGGCGAGCTGGTGGTCTTCGGCGGGCTGAATGGCGCCGCCCCAACGGCGACGGGTGAGCGCTTCCGGCCCTGAGTCGCCGCTCACCCTCGAGCAGTCGCTCGACTGGGGAGAGCTCGCCCCGCTGCGCATCAGCGCGCGCGCGGCGGCCGACGGCGTGTACGCCGGCAGCCATCGCAGTCAACGGCGCGGGGCCGGCGTCGAGTTCGGCGGGCACCGGGCCTACGTGCCCGGGGACGACCTGCGCTTCATCGATCGCCACGCATTGATGCGACACGGCCGGTTGATGGTGCGGCAGTTCGAGACCGAGACCGATCGCACGCTGCGCCTGGTGGTGGACGCCAGCGCCTCGATGGCGTTTCGCAGCAAGGGCGCCCCGGGGGCCAAGCTGGCGTACGCCGCGGTGGTGGCCGCGGCCCTGGCGCGGATCGCGATTTCGAACGGCGACCCGGTGGCGCTGGACTGGATCGGCGGCGACGCGCGACAGCCCCTGCCCGCGCTGGGGGGTCGCGAGGCCTTCGAGCGGGTGGTCGCAGCGCTCGAGACGGTGCGCCCCGGCGGCGACCTCCGCCTCGACAGCGCAGCGACCGAGCGGGCGTTCGCCGGCGTGGCGCGCCACGCCCGCCGCGGCTCGGTGGTGGTGCTGCTCAGCGATCTGCTCGACCTGCCCGAGCACACCCTCGACCGCTTCGCTGCGCTCTCGTCCCTGGGGCGCACGCTGATTGCGGTGCGCGTGCTCGACCCCCTCGAGGCGACCTTCGCCCTCGAGGGCCCCGTTCGGCTCTTCGCCAGCGAGGGGAACTTCCACGTAGAGACCGACGCCAGCCTGGTCAAGCAGGGCTACCTCGCGCGCCTGGCGGCCATCGCCAGCGCGTGGCAGCAGCGCCTGGCCGAGAGCGGCGGCACGCTGATCGACAGCGTGACCAGCCAGCCGCCCGTGAACACGGTGCGCGAGATCGTGCTCGGCGCCGGCGGGGGCGGACGATGAGCTTCGCCGTGGGGCTGGCCCTGGCCGTGGCGGTGTTCGTGGTCGCCCCGCTCATGGCGCACCTCTTGCGCCGCTCGCGCGCCGACGAGCGCGAGTTCCCGCCCGCTCACCTGGTCCCGGCGGTCGAGCCCGTGGCTCGGCAGCGCAGCCGGCTCGAAGATCGCGCGCTGTTCGGCGTTCGGGCGGCGATGATCGTGGCGCTCGCCCTGCTCGGAGCGACGCCCCTGGTGCGCTGCTCGCGGCTGTCCATCGCGCGCCAGAGCGGGGGCTCGGTGGCGCTGGCGATCGTGATCGACGACTCGCTCAGCATGCGCAGCCTGAGCCCCTCGGGACGATCGCGATTCGAACTGGCCCGCAGCGGCGCCCGCGATCTCTTGGCGGCTGCCCGCGAAGGCGACGCCGTGGCGGTGGTGCTGGCCGGCGCCCCGGCGCGGCTCGCCCTGTCGGCCACCACCGATCTGGACGCGGCGCGCCGGACCCTGGCTTCGCTCGAGGTCTCGGATCGGCCCACCGATCTGGTGGGCGCGGTCCAGCTGGCCCGCTCGTCGGTGACGCCGCTGCCCCACGTGGACCGCAAGGTCGTGCTGCTGAGCGACTTCGCCGGCGCTTCGATCCCGAGCGGTGAGCCCGCTGTCTGGGCGCCCCTGGCCGCGCTGCGCAAGGCCGTCGACGACTGCGCGGTGGTCTCGGCGGTGAGCCACGGTCGGCGAGTCAGCGCCACCATTGCCTGTTCGTCGGCCCAGGCGGCGCGCGGGCGCTCGCTCGAGCTGGCCGTGAGCACCAAAGCGGCGCCTCTGCCCGACGCGGGCGCTCCCCCGGCAAAGACGGGAGAGGTGGTCGCCAGCGCCAAGCTCGACGCCCGCGCGGGTGAGCAGAGCGTCTCGCTCGAGCCGTCGATCCTCGGTGCCGGCCTGGACGCTCAGCTCTCGGGGAAAGACGCCATCGCGGAAGACGACCGAGCGCCCGTGGCGCCCGAGACCCAGAGCCTGGGACTGGCGGTGCTGTCCGACACGGCAACCTCGAGCGCCACCACTGGCGGCGCGACGGTCGTCGAGCAGGCGCTCGAAGCGCTGGCGCTCGACGTGGGCGTGAAGCCGCTGCCCACCCTGCCCGACGATCCCAAAGAGCTCGAGCGCTTCCCGGCGCTGGTGCTCGACGACCCCGGAGGCCTCGGACCGGAAGCGCGCGCGGCGCTGGTCGAATGGCTCGAGCACGGCGGCGTGGCGCTCGCCTTGCTCGGTCCACGCGCCGAGAGCGTTCAGCTGGGCACCACCCTCGAACCGTTCGTCAGCGGCGCCCTGTCTTGGACCACGACCAAGTCGAGCGGCGTGGACGCGGCGAGCATTGCGTGGTTGGGCGCGCCCGGCTCGAGCTTGTCGAGCCTTGCACCCCACGGGCGCGTGCGCCTCGAGGCAGCGCTGCCCCCCGGCGCCAAGGTGCTGGCGCGCTGGGACGACGGGCAGCCGTTCATGCTCGAAAAGAGCCTGGGGCGCGGGCTCGCGCTCACGGTTTCAGTGCCGGCGTCGCCGGACCACAGCGACTTCGGGCTGCGTCCGGGTTTCCTGGCGCTGCTCGAGCACGTGATCGAGCAAGCCGAGCGTCGCGCCGGCCCGCGACGCAGCGTCGCGGGCACCCCGTGGTCGTTTCCTGCCGGCACACGGGTCGAGGTCGAGGGCCCACGCGGACCGCTGGCGCACGAGACCGTTGCGGGACGAGAAGCGGAGCGCGCGTTCGTTC
>Ga0073899_10006517_pt1 | contig 10075 bp, 9 predicted proteins | sample KloWWTmetaKNB5Ph_FD_88975 | JGI IMG/M metagenome (GOLD analysis project Ga0073899, IMG submission 88975) | Active sludge microbial communities from Klosterneuburg, Austria, studying microevolution and ecology of nitrifiers - Klosterneuburg... | ecosystem: Engineered > WWTP > Aerobic digester >...
ACCGGCTACCTGATGTGCACCGACAACATGCCGTCGGGCTCCGCGCTGCGGCTGGGCGACATCGTGGTCATGCGCGGCGGCAAGACGGTCGAGGTGATCAACACCGACGCCGAGGGCCGCATGGTCATGGGCGACGCCCTAGTGCTCGCCACCGAGGAGCCGGTGGACGCCATCGTCGACATCGCCACCCTCACCGGCGCGGCGCTGCGCACCCTCGGCACCGACATCGCGGCCGTGCTGGGCAACAACGAAGCTCTGATGAACCAGGTGAAGGCCTCCGCCGAGCGCGTCGACGAGCCGGTGTGGGAGCTGCCGCTGGCCAACCGCTACCGGCCCGAGCTGGACTCGACGCTCGCCGACCTGCGCAACATGGGCGGCGCGAACGCGGGCACCATCACGGCGGCCCTGTTCCTGCAGGAGTTCGTCGCGGGTAAGCCGTGGGTGCACATCGACATCGCCGGCACCGCGCAGTCCTGGACCGCCAGCAAGTGGCGCAACAAGGGCACCACGGGCTTCGGCACGCGCCTGCTGATCGACCTGGCCCTGAACTTCAAGGCCTGACGGAAGGAATGGGGGACGCCATGACCGCGAAGCCAGTGGAAGACGTGGAGGCGGCACCCGGGGGGCTCCTCGGTGCGGTGGAACGCATCGGCAACAAGGTGCCGCACCCGGTGCTCATGTTCGGGTACCTGATCCTGCTCGTCATCGTGTTGTCGTGGGGGTTGAGCCTCGCGGGCGTCAGCGTCACCGAGCAGGTGGCCGTGCCCATCGCCGAGGGCGCCCCGGAGTACGACTACTACGAGGACACCACCCAGCCTGGGCTCGCGCCCGGCACGCCCCCCTATGACGAGGACTGGACCATCGTCGAGGAGACGATTCCCATCAAGAGCCTGCTCTCGGTGGAGGGCATCCGGTTCATCTTCTCCTCCTTCGTGAGCAACTTCGCCGGGTTCGGCGTCGTCGCGGTGACGTTCATCGCCATGATGGGCGCAGGCGTCGCGGAGGAGTCAGGGCTCCTGGGGTCACTGATCCGCAAGCTGGTGGGCGCCGCCCCGAAGTGGGCGCTGACGTTCATCCTCATCCTGGTGGGTGTGGTGTCGTCGGTGGCCTCGGACGCCGGGTACCTCATCCTCATCCCGTTGGCGGCGGCGGCGTTCGCCAGCGTCGGTAGACATCCCCTGGCGGGCTTGGCCTCGGGGTTCGCGGGTGTCGCGGCCATCTTCATGGTCAACATCTCGTTGACTCCCACCGATGCGATGATCACGGAGATCGCGAACGAGTCACTCGCGCTGGCAGGCGGCGAACCCATCACCATCGTGGCCAATTATTACTTCATGGTGGCGTCGTCCCTTGTCATGGCCATGGTGGCCGCGGTCATCACCGAGAAGATCGTCGAGCCGAGGCTGGGGCCCTGGACGCCCGAGCCTGGGGCCGTCGTCCACTCCGACGCGGGCGACATCCCGGCGGACGCGGACAAGCGCGGCAGCCGGTTCGCCCTCATCGGATTCCTGATCGTGATGGCCATCGTGTCCCTGGCCACGTTCCTGCCCGGCGCCCCCCTGCGGGACCCCGAGACCGGAAACATCATCGGCAACACGCCGTTCATGGACAGCCTGCTGTTCATCATCATGCTGGCCTTCCTCGTCTCCGGCGTCGCCTACGGGGCGGGTGCAGGCACCATCAAGGGCAGCACGGACGTGATCAAGGCCATCACCAAGACGTTCGCCGGCCTCGGCGGCATGGTGCTGATGCTGCTGATGATCAGCCAGTTCATCGCCTACTTCAACTGGACCAACCTGCCGCGCGTCATCGCCGGCTCGCTGGCGGAGCTGCTGGAACAGGCCAACATCGGCGCCATCCCGCTGCTCATCGGGTTCGTGCTGGTGATCGTCCTGCTGGACTTCATCATGCCGGGGTCGCTGCCCAAGTGGGCCATCTTCGCGCCCATCTTCGTGCCGCTCTTCATGCGTCTCGGTGTGGCACCGCAGACCCTGCTCGCCGCCTACCGTGTCGCGGATTCGCCCGTCAACGCGCTCACGCCGCTCATGGTCTACCTGCCCTTCATCGTCACCATCGCCCAGCGCTACACGAAGAAGGCCGGCATCGGCACGGTGGTGGCGCTCATGCTGCCGTACTCGGTGATCCTCCTGGTGGTCTGGACCGTCATGTTCATCGCGTGGTTCGCGTTGGGCATCCCGCTCGGGCCGGGCTACCCGCCGAGCGTCCCATGACCCGCACCCGGGAGGCGTCCCTCATTCCCTCCCATGTCTCGACGGGAAGCCTCCCGGGTGCGTCCACTGTCTCGGCCCTGGTGGCCGAGGCGCACGAGCGGTACCGCGACACCGCGGAGGGGCAGCCCTCCCAGGTGTACCCGGCGCTCGCCGCCGCAGACCCGGGCATGTTCGGGGTGTGCGTGGTGGGCGTCAACGGCGCGGTCTTCACGGCGGGGGACGCGGACCATCCGTTCACCATCATGAGCGTGGCCAAGCCCTTCGTCTTCGCGCTCGTGTGCCGCGCGCTGGGGGCCTCGGAGGCCCGTCGACGGGTGGGCGCCAACGCCACCGGCCTGCCGTTCAACTCCGCCGCCGCCGTCGAACGCTCACCCGACGGCCGGACCAACCCGATGGTCAACCCAGGGGCCATGACCGCCACCAGCCTGGTGCCCGGCGATGGCGAGGCGAAGTGGACCGCCATCGTCGACGGGCTGTCAGCCTTCGCGGGGCGTGAGCTGGAGGTGGACGAGGACACCTACGCCTCGGCGTCGGCCACCAACCACGTCAACCGGGCGGCGGCCAACCTCCTGCACAGCCGCGGTGCACTGGGCTGCGATCCCGACCTGGCGCTCGACCTCTACACCCGACAGAGCTGCCTGCGGGTGACCGCCCGCGACCTCGCCACCATGGGGGCCACGCTCGCCGACGGCGGGGTCAACCCCGTCACGGGCGTGCGGGTGCTCGACGAGGACCTCTGCCACCCGGTGCTCGCGGTGATGCTGACGGCGGGGCTCTACGAGACCTCGGGGGACTGGCTGTACGAGGTGGGGCTGCCCGGCAAGAGCGGCATCGGCGGCGGCATCGTGACCATCTCGCCGGGCAAGGGGGGTCTGGCCACCTTCGCTCCGCCGCTCGACCAGGCGGGCAACAGCGTGAAGGGCCAGCTGGTGGCGCGGCACCTCGCCAGAGGGCTGGGGCTGGACCTGCTGCAGTCGCGGGCCGATCCCTCGCCCTCCTCCGTTGCCGCCGAGTCCCGCTACGGACGCGCGTGAGGCGCTGCCAGAGTCACGTCGTGATGCGCGTCAGCCCGTCGAGCAGCCCGGCGTCGCGGGCCACACGCACGGCCTCCCTGCGGCTGTTGACCGTCAACTTCCGGTAGATGGACTTGAGATGCTGTTTGACAGTGTTCTCGGACACGCTGAGCGCCGCAGCGATCTCGGCGTTGGACCCCATCGTCGGCAGGTAGGCCAGGACCGCCTGCTCCCGCTCGGTGAGCGGCGTGAGGGCCCGCTTCCTCGGCGGCTCGGCGGGCCCGGAGACGGTCGCCAGCGCCTGCGCCACGAGGGAGCGATGTGTGCCCACCACCTCCTGATGGTGACGCAGCACGGTGGCCAGCTGCCGGCTCTGACGCAGGATGAACAACTCGGCGCCCTCCGACTCGGCGAGATCCAGGGCCTTGGCCACGGCCTCGATGGCCAGCGAATCGTGGCGGAGCCGATCCTCCGCGGCTGCCACGGACAACCACGCCTGGACCGCTTCGGCGCCCACCACGCCCAGGAGATGCTCCACCGTCGGCCGCACCAGCTCCGGCCGGCCCGTGGCGAGGAGGAACCTGGCCCGACAGTTGGACACCGCGTCCGGGCGCGGCAGCGGGTGCCCAGCGTGTGCGATCTCCGCGTCGTCGTAGGCCGCGAGCGCCGCCCGGGCCCGTTCCTGGTCGCCCTCCGCCAGAGCCTGATCCACCCTCAGCGAGGTGAGCAGGATCAGCGGCAGCACCATGCCCGGACGGCGCGCCAGGTCCGCCTCCGCCAGGGCCATGCTCCGCCGCGCCGCGCCGACATCGCCGGCGGCAAGCCAGTGCCGGGCATCCAGGATGTGCAGCGTGGTGGCGACGAAGGGGTTGAGGCGACTTCCCGCGGCCTCGAGGCAGTGCCTGCGGGCCTCCGCCGCGCCCTGAAGGGCACCGGCGTACAGCAGCGACACCGACTGCGCGAGCCACGCCCACTGGCTCTCGTACGAGCGCGAGCGTCCCATCCGGCGGGCGATCTCGAGGGCCCGTTCTGCGTTGTCGCGGGCCAGCGTCAGGTGCCCGTTTCCGCTCAGGGCCAGGGCGAGCAGCCCGCGATAGTACACCTCACCGAAGGCGCTGAAAGCTTGGGAGGGGTGGGCGGCGACGACGGCGGTGAGAAGGTCGCAGGCCACGTCGGGCCGCCCGGCCCACAATTCCGCGACTCCGCGCAGCGCGATGGTGAACCCGCGATGGTCCGCCCACCCGGGGGCCTGGTCCGCGGTCATCCCGGACAACAGGCGGTGCGCATCCGCGGCGGCATGCTGCATGCCGAACGCGTCCCCGTCGCGATGCGCCTGGCTGGCCTGGATCGCCCTCAGCGTGAGGGTGGCGACGGATCTGCGGGGCTCCGACAGTGAGTCCAGGCGTCCCTCGGCATGGTCGGCCAGCTGTGCGAGCGCGCGCCCGTCGTGCTGGGCGAAGGCGGACATGGCGAGAGAGATGGTCAGCTCCGGGCTGTCGGCGGCCGCGGCCGACGGAATCCGGCTGATGAGTTCCACCACCGGCTGCCGGTCAGTGCTGAGCAGAGCCACGGCCCCCGACCGCATCGCGATCATGCCGGCGAAGTCCCAGTCCCGCGACGAGACGGCGTGGCTGAGCGCCTCCACCCAGGCGCCGTTCTCCTCGAACCAGAGAGCCGCCTTGCGCTGCAGCTCCTGCTTGAGCTCCGGCCTGGACGCCCGCATCCGGGCGCGGAGCACCCCGTTGAGCAGCGAGTGGGTGCGGTACCAGCCGGTGCCCTCCACCTCGTGGGCCAACAACTGCTCCCGAGCCAGCGTCCTGAGCATCTCGTCGGCCCTGGGTTCGCCGGTCAGGGCGACGGCCAGCGGAGCGCACAGGCGCCCGGCCACCGACGTCTTCAGGAGGAACTCGCTGTACTCCGGGGGCAGCAGGTTGAAGACCTCGTCCTACAGATACTCCGAGACCAGGAAGCTCAGCCCACCGAACCGGTCGATGGCCTCCGACGGGTCGTCGGCGACCCGCAGCGTCAGTGCCGCCAGGCGGAGAGCCGCGGCCCATCCGCTGGTGGTCCCCAGCAGTCGGTCCAGCGCGGAGGCGGTTAGTGAGATGCCCGAGTCCTCGAGCAGTTCCTGGGACTCGGCGCGGGTGAAGGCGAGATCAGCGACCCGGACGTCGCCCACCTTGCCCTCCAGGCGGAGTCGTTGCAGCGCCACCGGGGGGTCGTGGCGGGAGACGAGCACGAACCGGACCCCTTCGGGGGGCCAGCGCAGCACCTGCTCGAGCCATTCGATGGTGCTGCCGCCGTCGAGCTCCTGGACGTCGTCCAACACCAGCACGAGCGCGCCGCCCGCGTTCATGGCGATCGCGTGGAGTAGCGACGAATCCGGTGTGTCCGGAATCTGCACCCCTTTCAGCGCTGCGGGAACCGCCGCCGCGACGGCGGACAGGACAGACACCCAGAACCGGGAGACGCTCGCGTCGCCCCGATCCAGCGACAGCCACGCCACCGGTCCTGGAGGGCTCCCCTCCATCGTCCAGTCGGCCACCGCGAGCGTCTTGCCGGTCCCCGCGGGGCCGGTGACCAGGGTGACCGGGCGAGCCATGTGCTCGTCGAGCAGGCCCGCGATGCGGGGGCGGTGGATGAAGCGGTCCGAGGGGAGGGGGACGCGGAATCTGGTCTCCCCGAAGGGCCGCACCTGCCCGCGCGAGCTCACCTTATCCTCCCAAGGATGGCCGTTACCGCCATCGTAGGCGACCCCCTGACCGCGACGCTAAGCGGAGGTTCGATCAGTCAAGGGAGCGCTGGTCCTCCACCCGGATCCCCCGGATGTCCAAGGCGAGGCCCTCCAAGCGGTCGAGGACGTCGAAGAGGACATCACCGTCGGTGGGCAGGCGCATGACCAGGGTGGTGGAGGGAGGGCTCTCGAAGACGTCGGCCTTCCCGACGACGACCGACACCACCCCTGCCGCGTAGCCGTTCACCTCGATCCGGACCTCGACCTCGGCGACCTCCGCGGGCTCCACCCCGGGCGTGGCGGGGTGGGTGTCCGGGGCGCCGAGCCGTTCGAGGGACCTCAGCCGGATCCCCGCGCGGTGCAGCCGGTGCAGGACTCCCCAGAGCTCGGCGGCGTCCATGACGGGGCCGTGCAGGATGGCTCCGCCCGGCACGTGCCGGACCTCCAGCCTGCCCAGCTCGGCGACGAGGGCCTCGTCGAACGCGCCCTCCGCGTGGATCCGGAGCTCCAGCGGCGGGCGCTCGCCCATCACCTCCGCCGGCGCGCGATCAGCCAACATGTCACGAACCCGGCGAGGAAGACCCCACTCAACGTGATCCACAGGGGGGCCGCGACACTGAAGACGAGCAGCTCGATGGCCACGCTCTGCCTGTTCTGCAGGATGAACGCGACGGCGACCGCGGCGATCGCCAGCCCCACCCAGGTCCGGGGCGAGCGGAGGAAGCCGGCCGGGGGTTTCTCACTGGTGCTCATCGTCAGGTCCTCTCTGACCCCGGCTGGCGCCGGGTCGCTCTCCCCATCATGGCCCCCGGTTCGGGGACTGCGGATTACCCGTGGTGGGTGATGCCCAGGGGTGGGGCCAGGGGGAGGGTTGAGTGAGAGCCCCCGCGTGCTTCGGCGCGCGGCCCACCCCCGAGGAGCCTTTCGCCATGTCAGAACTCATCATCATCGGTTACGACGACCACGCCACCGCCGAGCGCGCCCAGGGCAAGGTCATCGAACTTCAGCGCGACTTCGTGCTCAACCTCTCCGGCCTCGCCGTCGTGCGCGTCGACGAGGACGGCAAGAAGCACATCGACACCCCCGGATCCATCGTCGGCGTCTCGGCCACCGGTGGCGCTCTGTGGGGCATGATCATCGGCCTGCTGTTCCTGGTGCCTGGGCTCGGCCTGCTCATCGGCGGCGCCTGGGGCGCCCTGGCCGGCGTGGCCAGCAAGGCCGGCGTGAACCGCAGCCTGCGGGACCGCGTCGACGGGCTCCTCACCCCCGGCAAGGCCGCCCTCGTCGTGATGGCGACGAAGATCACCGAGGACAAGTTCTCGGCCGCCATGGCCGAGTTCGGCGGCACCGTGCTGAAGACCTCCCTCTCCGACGCCGACGAGAAGGCCCTGGCCGAGGAACTCTCCGGCACCGAGGCCTGATCCCCGGGCAGCCCCCGCGTCGTCCTCAGCCACCGTCGCGATCCTTGGAGTAGGAGCACTCTTGACCGACAGCGCCATCACCCTCGTCATCCTGGGCCTGACGGTGGTCCTGTTCGTGCTGGATCGCCTTCCTGTCGCCGTCGTGGCGCTGCTGGTCCCGCTGAGCCTCTGGGCCACCGGGGTCCTGGACCTCGGCGTCGCGACGGCGGGGCTCGGGGATCCCACGGTCCTGTTCATCGCCGCCCTGTTCGTGGTGAGCGAGGCGCTCGACAAAACCGGGGTCACGGCATGGGTGGGGGAGTTCGCCATGCGGCACGGGGGCGAGAGCCCCACCCGGATCATGGTGATCGTGATGCTGGTGGTGGCCGTGCTGACCGCGCTCATCAGCCCCAACGGTGCGGTCGCGGCGCTGACCCCGGTGGTGGTGGTCATCGCGATCAGGGGCAGGCGGTCGCCGTCGGAGCTCCTCCTCCCCACCGCCTTCGCAGCCCATGCCGGATCCCTCCTCATGCTGACGGGATCTCCCGTGACGGTCCTGGTGGCGGACTACGTGGAGGAGGCCTCCGGTTACCGGATCGGGCTGTTCACCATCGCCATCATCGGCGTGCCGCTGCTGCTGGCCACCCTCGCGATGGTGATCCTGTTCGGCTCCAAGCTCATCCCCACGCGCACCCCGGCCAAGGCGCTGCGCGACTTCGGCACCCACGGAGACACGCTGGCCACGCACTACGGGGTCGACGAGTCGCACGCCACGCTCATGGCCCGGGGCAGTGGCGTGGGGGAGTTCATCCTCCCGCCCCGCTCGTCGTTCATCGGGGACAAGGTCCATCGCGGGATGGTCACCGAGAGCGGCGAGCTGGTGGTGGCCGCCATGCACCACAAGGGGCAGGACGTGCGCGAGGAACTCACCCTCTCCGCCGGCGACTCCCTGCTGCTGCAGGGCCCCTGGGCCGCCCTCGACAACGCGGCCAAGGACCCCAACATCATGGCCGTCGACTCCCCGGAGACAGTGCGCCGCCAGGCCGTGCCGTTGGGCGTGGGCGCGAAGCGGGCCATCGGCATCCTGCTGGGCATGGTGGTGCTGCTCGCGACTGGGCTGGTCCCCGCGCCTGTCGCCGGGATCGCCGCAGCCATCGCGATGATCGTGCTGGGCGTCCTCACCGTCGACGAGGCCTACCGGGGGATCTCGTGGACCACGGTCATCCTGGTGGGCGGGATGATGTCGCTCTCGACGGCCATGGTGGCAAGCGGCGCCGCCGAGATGCTCGCCGAAGGACTGGTCAACCTCATCGGCGACGCCGGCCCCTACGCGCTGCTCGCGGGCCTCTTCCTTATCACGGCGGTCCTCGGCCAGCTGATCAGCAACACCGCCACGGCCCTGATCGTGATTCCCGTCGGCCTGTCCGCCGCTGCCCAGCTGGACGTCTCCCCCATCCCGGTGCTGCTGTCGGTGGCCGTGTTCGCGGCCGGCGCGCTGCTCACCCCCGTCGCCACGCCGGCCAACCTGATGGTGATGGAGGCCGCCGGCTACCGGTTCGGCGACTACTGGAAGCTCGGCCTGCCGCTCCTACTCATCTACGGCGCGGTCGGCATCTTCCTCGTGCCGCTGTTCTGGCCGTTCTGAGCCTGGCTGATCTCTCGTGGGGGTCGATTAACCCGCCACGGGTGATGCAGGCCCCCGCGGAGGGGGCAATGGTTTAGCTGGCTCATCAGGCTGATCGGGAGGGATCAATTTATGAACGCGGTGCTCGCCTTCGCCATCGTCATGGCGGTCTGGACGGTCAGCGACTGGGTGGCGAAGAAGACGCAGTCGCTGCTGTCGTCGCTGTTCGTCGCGTCCATCATCTTCTTCATCGGCTTCCTCACCGACATCTTCCCCGACGACCTCCTGGCCAGCTCGTCGCTGCTCGGCCTGGGCGGCGTCGTGGTGGGCTTCATCATCGTCCACCTCGGCACGATGATCAGCATTGACGAGTTCAAGCGCCAGTGGAAGACCCTCGTGGTGGGCATCTCCACCGTGGTAGGCATCGGCGTCCTGCTCTACCTCGCCGGCTTCGTCTTCGGCGGTGGCCGCCGCCAGGGTGCCTACGACGGCGTCTCGCAGGCCATGGACTACGTGGTGGCCGGCATCGGATCGCTCAGCGGCGGCACCATCTCGGTGCTCATCATCCAGGACGCAGCGCTCGGCGTCGGCCTCACCACGGTGGCCATCTTCCCGGTGCTGATCGCCGCGCTGCAGGGGCTCATCGGCTTCCCGTGACCTCGATCATCCTGCGCAAGGAGGCGGCGCGGCTGAAGGGCGAGTACCGGGCGGGCCGCCTGGAGGCCCCGGCCGCGGCGGCTGCGCCCGGCGAGGCGGCCCCGTCGAAGATGCCCGCGTTCCTCAACACCACGCCCGGCACGCTGCTCGTGGTGGGCGCGGTGGTGCTGCTATCGATCCTCGTCAACAACCTCACCAACGGCATCCTGAACACCTTCGTGGTGGCGCTGATCTTCGGCATCGCGCTGCGCGCGTTCGGGATCTTCAAGCCCGGCATCCTCAACGGCATCGACGCCTACGGCCTCATGATGCTGTCGATCATGATCCTGGTCTTCGGGCCGCTGGCCACCGTCCAACCGGCAGACGTCGCCGCGCTCGCCGTGCCGCTCTTGATCGCCTTCGCATTCGGCATCGCC
>Ga0073899_10006519_pt1 | contig 10074 bp, 5 predicted proteins | sample KloWWTmetaKNB5Ph_FD_88975 | JGI IMG/M metagenome (GOLD analysis project Ga0073899, IMG submission 88975) | Active sludge microbial communities from Klosterneuburg, Austria, studying microevolution and ecology of nitrifiers - Klosterneuburg... | ecosystem: Engineered > WWTP > Aerobic digester >...
GCGCGGGCCGGAGCGGCGCCGGGGCGGAGGATGCCGAGGGAGAGGCACTCGCGGGTGAGCACGTCGTCGAGGCCGAGGATCTGGCCGTAGATGGCGTCGGCGAAGTTGACGAGGCGAAACTCGAGCTGGGTGGGGTCGCTGGCGTCGCCGATGGCGGCGGCGTCGGCCTTGGCGGCGAGGGCGGTGGCGGTGGCGAGCACGGCCTGGCGCGCGCGGGCCATCGCGTCGGCGAGGCGGCGGGCGGTCAGGGCGCGCTTGAGCTCGCGGGCGCGCTCGAAGAAGTGGCGCTCGAGGGCGTCCTCGACGGCGATGAAGGGGTCGCTCGCCGGGTCGAGGTCGAGGCCTGCAGGGATCGCGGTGGCTTGTCGCTCCTTGGGCTCGGTGGAGCCGCGTGGGCCGGGGGCATGGGTGCGCAGCTCGAGGGCCGCGCTGGCGCAGACGGGGATGACGTCGAGGAGGAGGGCGCCGAATTGTTCCTGAAGGTATGCGTCGAGCTCGGCGCGCTCCTCCGGGTCGAGGGTGTCGACCTTGTTGAGCACGCCGAGGACCTGACGGCCGTCGGCGCACAGGCTCTTGAGGGCGCTGCCCTCGGAGGCCGCGCCGCCGCGGGTGGCGGAGAAGATCCAGATGATGGCGTCGGCCTCCTCGACGAACTCGCGAGTGACGCGCTCGTGGAAGGCGTCGAGGGCGTTGAGGCCGGGGGTGTCGACGACGGCGGCGTCGCCGAGGCGCGGGCCCGTGCGCTCGATCTCCATGTGGCGGATGCGGCTGGCCTCGAGGTCGTCGAGGTGTTGCAAAAAAGTGTGGACCTCGTCGCGGGCGACGGTGCTGATCGAGCCGTCGCGATAGTGGACGCGGGCGCTGCCGGAGGGGCCGCGACGAAACAGGTTGATCGTGGAGGTCGTTGGCAGCACGCCCATCGGCGCGACGGCCTCGCCGAGCAGGGCGTTGATGAAGGTGCTCTTGCCGGACGAGAACTCGCCCATGATGGCGATCGTCAGCGGCCTGGCGAGGCGCTCGCGGGCCGCGATCACGCCGGTGAGGGCCTCTTGTACGCCGCCGAGCGGGACGCCGAGGATGCGCCCGGGGATCGCCGCGAGCAGGCCGGTGGCGGCGGTCAGCAGGTCCTCGAGGCGGTTGCTGTCGACGGGCCGCGCGAGCTGGATCAGCAGGGCGCGCGCGTGGCTGTGCTCCGGGAACTCGGTGAGGACCTCGACGAGGTACTCCTGGGCGGGCTCGGCGAGGTCGCGCTGCAGGCACAGCTCCGCGGAGGCGAGTGCGCGCTGGCTGCGGAGCACGCCGAGGCGCAGGCCGGCGTCGCGCAGGGGCGAGACCTCGTCGGGGCCGTGCGGGCCGCCGAGGTCGGCCTGAGCGCGAAAGCGCGGCGGCGGGCCGGGTAGGAAGTCGTCGCTGGCCTGCTCGTCGCGGTCTTGCAGGCGCTTGCGGGCGTGGACGAGGCGCAGCTCCTCGGGGGCGGTGGCGCCGTGGTGCTGAAGCTGCTTGCGGATCGCGGCGACGACGGGGTCGAGTAGATCTGCCCGAAGGGCCAGGTGTGAGAGCTCTTGCAGCGAGGACTCGACGAGGTCCGGCGGCGCGGTGAGGGCGGCCTCGAGCAGGGCCTCGAGACAGGCGGTGCGGGCCGGGAGCGGGGCGAGGGTGCCGCTGGCGGGCCAGGTGGCGGCTTCGGCGAGGGCCCACAGGCGCTTGCGGCCGGGGTCGTCGGGGGCGCGCTGGAGGTGCCGCAGGGCGAGCTCCCTGGTGAGCGCGGGCTGGCTCTCGGGACCTGTCCCAAGGCACAGGCCGATGCGGACGCGGAGCTCGTCCCAGGTGGGGTCGTCGGGGGCGACGCGGGCGAGGGCCGCCTCGGCGCCGAGGCGGTCGCCCTTGGCGGCGAGGGCGAGGGCGAGGTAGGCGCGGGCGGTGCGAGCGGCGGCGTCATCGGTGTCGCCGGGGGCAGGTTCGGCCTCGCTGCCGAGCCAGGCGATGGCCTCGTCGAGGCTCTCGGTGGCGAGGGAGATCTGCGCGCCCTCGGCGAGGAGGAGCTGGCGGAGCGGGCCGCGGGTGCCCTCGGGGAGGCGAGCGCGGGTCTTGTGCAGCTCGAGCTGGGCGCGCTCGTGGCGGCCGCGGCGGGCGTGGGCGAGGGTGATCAGCAGGTGGAAGACGAAGCGAGTCTCTGGTTGCAGGCCGCCGACCATGTCGTCGATCGGCTTGCGGACGCGGCGGAGGGCGTCGAGGCTGGCGTCGAACTCGCGGCGCAGGAGGCTCTGGGTGGCCTCGACGAGCAGGACCGCGGGGTTGCGTTCGGCGCGCTTGCCGAGGCCCTGGGCGAAGGCGTGCAGGACATCGGCGCGGGCGGGCTCGACGAGGGCCTGCTGGACGAGGGTGAGCGCGAGGCTGAGCAGCAGGCTCGGATCGTTGGGGCGGGCCTTGAGCGGATCTTGGAGGCGGGTGTGGGCGGCGCCGAACTTGCCGGCGAGGCGCAGGTCACGGGCCTCGACGAGGGCGCGCGTGACCTCCTCCGGCTGCTGGGGACCGGCGACTTCGGTGATCAAGGTGCCGACGCGCTTGGCCCAGCCGCCGAGCGTGCTGCCGACCGAGCGCAGGGTGGTGGCGGGTGGCGGGGGGTCGTCCTTGCGATCGTCGCTGCCGTTGGTCATGCGGGCTCTGGGGTGGGTGCGAGATGAGAGAGCTCGCTGCGGAGCTGCTCGAGGCGCTGCTCGAGGGTGCGAAGCTCGGCGAGGGCGGTGCGGCGCGGGTCGGGGGGGGCGACCGCGGAGGCTGGCTCTTGGGGCAGGCTGATTGAGACTGGCTCTTGGGACAGGTTCGCGGCGGGCAGCGCGGGCGTGAACGAGGCGGCGCGCTCGAGCAGGGCCTGGAGGTGAGCGCCGAGTTGGTTGTGGGCGAGGATGATGTACTCGCGCAGGCCGGCGACGTTGGCGTCGACGGCGCGCAGGAGGGTGGCCTCGAGGTCGGAGAAGGTCCGGGTGAGGGCGTGGGGGACGGTCTTGCGGGCGGCGTCGCGGAGCTCGCGGACCGAGCGCTCGCGCAGGTACATGGTGGCGAGCGGGGCGGCGATGGTGACGAGCATGCCGGCGACGATGTTGCCGAAGTACATGATGGCGGTGCCGGCGATGCCGACGGCGAGGGTGCCGGCCTCGACGCCGACGGAGGGCGGCTCGAGGTGGACGGCGGGGCCACGAAAGCCGAGGTTTAGCATGGTCTCGGCGAGGCGGCGCTGGGCCTGTTCGCCGCAGGTGTGGATCGCGTCGCGAGTGAGCTGCTCGAGGGCGAGGCGGAGGCGCTCGACCTCGTGGTAGGTGAAGTGGAGGAGCGCGTCCTGGATCGCGCCGGGGAGCAGGTCGGCGGTGCTGCGCAGGTCGCTGCGGTCGAGCTGGGCGAGGATCGAGGCCTGCAGCTCGGCGCGGAAGTCGACGAGGTTTGTGTGACAGCTGAGGGCGATCTGGGCGCGCCCGGCGGAGATCGTCGCCTCGATGTGGTCGAGGTCGAGGTGCTGCTGCGAGAAGGCCTCGCGCACGGCGGCGAGCTCGGTCTGCAGCGCGGCGGCCTCGAGGCGCAGCGCGCGGGCCTCGATCGCGGTGTGGTGGAGCAGGAGGTCGACGCTGCGTTCGAGGCTCGCGCGGGTGCGGGTCGGCAGCACGGTCCTGGTGGTGCCGGCGAGGGCGAGCAGGCGGGCGCGCAGGCGGGCCACTTCGCGGGCGCCGAAGCTCTCGCTGCCCGGCTGCTTGCTGGCGCCGCGGGCGTCGGTCTGGAACACCTCGACGGCTCCCGGGAGCACGGCGGTGAGCTCGCGATGGATGTGGTCGACGAGGCTGGGGCGGTCGGCTTCGGGGACGAGGTCGATGCGATTGAGGGCGAGGAGGAGCGTGGCGCCGGTGTCGTCGGTGCCGCCGAGGGCGACGAGGGCGTCGCGCAGGAAGGCGACCTCGGTGAGCTTGAGGACCTGAGTGGCGTCGAGGACGAGGATGATGGCGTCGCCGCGGGGGAGCTCGCCGCGGCTGATCAGGCTGCGGAAGCGGGCGAGGTCGTTGATGCCGGGGGTGTCGATGAGCTCGACGCCCGGGGGGAGGTGCGGGCTCGGGGTGGTGAGCAGGAGTGAGCCGACGAAGTCTTGTTTGCCGCGGGCGAGCTTGGCGAAGACCTCGGGCTCGAGGTTGCTGCGCTGGCCGTCGGGGGCGACGAGGAAGCGGCCGAGCTCGTCGGCGTGGACGATCTGGACGACGGCGCCGGTGGTGGGGGTGACGCCGCTGGGGAGGAGCGCCTCGCCGAGGATCGCGTTGATGAGCGTGCTCTTGCCCTGCTTGATCTCGCCGAGCACGAGCACGCGCAGCTGGGCGCGGTCGAGGCGGCGGTCGGTGTCGGCGAGGATGTGCTCGCCGAGCTGCGGCAGGCCGAGCTGGCGGGCGATGTCGGCGAGCTCCCGGGCGCGATCGTGGAGGGTGGACGCGAGGTCGCTGGGGGACAGGTCGGCGTTCGGCATTTCTAGAGGATCCCCAGGCGCTGGGTGAGACGCTGGTCGCAGCGGGCGAGCGGCCAGGCGTCGGCCGGGACCGCGTAGCCTGCGGTGAACTCCGGTGCGCTCGCGGGCGCGGCGGTGTCGGCGGTGTCGGCGGTGGCGGCGGTGTTTGCCTCGGGCAAGGCGTCCGGGGTTTGGCGATGCATCAATTGCTCGACCAGGACGGTGACAGATGGATTGTCCTGGGCGAAGCGGCGGCTCGAGCGGATGCGCGCGACCACGCGGCTGCGGTCGAATTCTTCGAGGGCGCGGCGGCGCTCGGGGAGGGTCGCCAGGCGGGGGTACCAGGGTGGGAGCTCCTGGGCGCTGAGGGCGAGCATCTGGGCGGCGGGCGCAAATTCGCCCGCCGCGAGCAAGCCGGCGCGGTCGGCCGAGAAGGCGGCGATGCGGCTGAGCGGGCGCATGAGCAGGTGCAGGGCGGCGTGGGCGCGGTGATCGCGAGCCGAGACGAAGTGGGCCATGAACAGGGCCGCGTGGCCGCACTGGATGTGGCCGAGGCCCTGGGCGAGGAGGAAGGCGCGCTGCGGGGGCGCGAGGGCGGCGAGGCGCCGGGCGTCGATGACGAGCCAGTCATCGCTGCTACGGGCGTTGCCGAGCGGGGTGACGAGGGGCCAGCCGCGCGCCGAGGGGCTGAGGAGGCGTACGGTGGGGAGGGTCAGGCGCAGCAGCTCGGTGATCCGGACGATCTCTTGCAGAAATGGCAGGGCGACGGCACCTTCGGGGGCCTGCAACTCCTCGCGCATCAGCTCCTCGGCGACGACGGTCCAGCGCAGCTCGAGGGCGCGCATGAGGGTCTGCGCGGTCATCGATTGGTTGAGCCAGCGGAAGCGGCGGACGTCGACGCCGTAGGCGTAGGTGACGCGGGCCATGTCCTGCTCGAAGGAGCGAAACTGCCGACGCTGCACGAAGCGGCCGAGATCGAGTGGGGAGCTCACTGGAGTGATTTTAGCAGGCACCCGTCGAATCTGACGCGGCGAAGATCCAAAAAGGTGCCCGTGGGCACGCGAACCAGCTTGCAGCCTACCGCTGATCTAGGTATGCCCGGCAACGAACGGTCCCATGGCTGCTGCCAAGCACATTGAGCTCCCGGCCGTCGTCGTGCCGTCGCACCTGTGGATGCGCAGTGCCCGGCCGGTGCAAGGGCGAATTGTTCAGTTCGCCCTGTCGGGCGCGTTGATCCTCGCGGGTCTGCTGGTGTCGGGGACGGCGCTGCGGGTCGGGCTGGTCCTGGCGGGCATCGGCGTGTTCTTGTTGTTGCCGACGTTGGTGACTGGGCGGCTCGAGCGCCTCGGATTCGCGATCCAGGCGGCGGACCGGAACGGCGCGGCGGAGCTGCTCCGAAGCTTGCGGAACCGGCCGGTGGTGCAATTCTTCGCGCCGCACGCCTGGCTGACCCTGCAAGAGGGCGTGCTGCAGCTCAAGGTCGGCGACGGCAAGGCGGCGGCGGTCAATTTCGTGGAGACCGCGCGGCTGATGCATCAGCCGGACGCGGTGATGCTGCTCAGCGCTCAGGCGCACGCGCTGGTGGTCGGGGGTGAGCGGGCCGAGGCGCGTGAGCTGCTGCAGCGACTGGCGAAGGAGAACCTGATCGGCCCGCGCGACCAGCTCGACCTCGGCATCGTGCTGTTGACGGAGTCGAAGAAGAACAAGCAGGCGCTGGCGTACATCGAGGCGGCGCGCAAGTCGATCGGTGAGCATCCGCGGGTGCTCGCCGCGATGGCGCTGGCGTTGCAGAAGACCGAGCGGATCGACGAGGCCTCGGAGCTGCTCGAGCAGGTGCAGATCAGCCTGCAGGGCGGCGAGGCCGACCCGGTGGTCGAGGATCTGGTCAAGCGCGCGCGCAAGGGGCTGCAGGCGTTCATCGAGGCGCAGCTGCGACGGGAGCGGCGCTCGCGTTCGCGCCGCACGACGATCGTCGTGTCGAGCGACCTCGCGGCCAGCGAGATCGTGTCGGGGGAGATCGGGGCCGGAGATCTGGCTCAGCTCGACAACCCGACCACCAGCTTCCGACCCGCGGGCGAGGCGAGCGTGATCTCGAGCAAGTCGGTCGACGGCGAGCTGACCCGCGAGGAGCGGACGATGCTCAACATCCCCGAGCAGCGCAGCCGCAAGGGCAAGGGCGCGGGCAAGAGCGAGTCGAACTCGTTCTCGATCGAGGAAGACGGGCCCGACGAGGACGGGCCCGACGAGGATTCGTCCGACGAAGATTCGTCCGACGAGGATTCGGCGCCGCAGCCGAAGGCGCCGCCTGTGCCGGCCCCGGTCGCTGCGCCGACGCTCGTCGATTCGGTGCTGACGGCGTTGACGGCGGAGCCCGCGGGCGCGGCCGCGACGGCGCTGGTCAACCCGAGCCTGGTCAACCCGAGCCTGGTCAACCCGAGCCTGGTCAACCCGAGCTTGGTCAACCCGAGCTTGATCAATCCGGCGATGACGGCGAGCCCCGCGGTCGTCGATCCGAGCAAGGTGTTGAAGTCCTTGCCGTCTCTGGTGCCGGACCTGCCGCCTGCGCGGCCGTCCGTCGAGGTCGATGTGCCGGTGTTCCGCCGTAAGCAGACGCTGATCGGTGTGGCCGCGGTGCCCGATGTGCCGCTCGGCAATCTGCCGACCGGCGGCCATGGGCCGGGCTTGCCGACGAGGGGGGTGCGTCCAGAGCAGCCCGGGACATTCATGCCGCCCGGCAGCGCGACGCCGAAGTTTCGCGCGCCGACGATCGGCAAGCTCGAGGACAAGGGCGACGAGGGCGACGGCTCGGGCGTCTGAGGAGACGCAGCGGAGGCTCCGCCGGCGTGGCGCTCAGCGGTGGGCGATGGCCTCCTCGACTTGGTTGAAGGAGGCCGTGGCGCTCAGATGTGGGCGATGGCCTCGATCTCGACCTTGAAGTTGAAGGGGAGGCGGGAGACCTCGACGCAGGTGCGGGCCGGTACGCGCGGGCCGGGGAAGAACTTGGCGTACACGCTGTTGAACACGGCGAACTGGTTCATGTCCGTGATGTAGGCGGTGACCTTCAGGACGTTGTCCAGCTGCGAGCCGGCGCGCTCCAGGGTGCGCTTGAGGTTGTTGAGCGTCGCCGTCGTCTCGCTGGCGAGGTCACCGAGGGTGATGTTCAGGCTGTCGACCTCCACGGAGGCGTGGCCCGAGGTGAAGATGAGGCCGTTGTGGTCCCGGTACCACGAGAAGATCGGCCCGTGCTCGAGCTGAGAGTTGCTGGGTCGGTGACTCGGCATACGCACCATGATCTATACCCTGGCCCGGTTGCGGCCGTCACGTGTGCGCCGCACTCGAACTAGTTGTGCTTGCGATTAAATTGTTCGAGGTCGCGGTAGCGGTCGCGCAACAAGGTCTGACGCGTCACTTGCGGGACCAGGGCGCCGCGCACATAGACCTGCATCGCCGCGCTCGAGAGCTCGAAGGGGTCGCCGCTCCAGACCACGAGGTTGGCCGCCTTGCCGACCGCGACGCTGCCGTGCGTGCGCTCGACCCCATAGGCGCGCGCGGGGCCGAGGGTCACGGCCGTCAGCGCGGCCTCCCACGGCAAGCCGTTGGCGACCGCGATGCCGGTCTCCTGCTTCAGGTTGCGCAGGTTGTGCACGCCGCCGAGGATGGCGAGGACGACGGGGACGCCGGCACTGTGGAGGAGCGCGGCGTTGTCGAGGCGAGCGCCCATGCTGTCGAAGGACCCGGGGAGGTTCTCGGTCGGCTGGAGGATGACGGGGACTCTGGCGCGGGCGAGCTCGTCGGCGACCTTCCAGGCCTCGGCGCCGCCGATGATGGCGAGTCGGAGCTTGAACTCGGCGGCGAGGTCGAGGGCGGAGAGGATGTCGGAGGCGCGGTCGGCGTGGAGGGTGAGGACGGCCTGACGGCGGAGGATGGGCTGGAGGGCCTCGAGGTCGAGGGGGTGGGCGGAGAGGGGCCGCGATTGTGCGCGTTCGAAGGCGGAGCGGCGGGCGGGGAAGGAGCGGGCGTCGGCGAGGACCTCGCGGAGCATGGCGAGCGTGGCCGCGCGCGAGCCGGCGTGGGACTGTCCGAAGTGGGCGGCGGTGGCGGCCCGGGGGTGGGCGACGAGGCCGCGATGGTCGCCGAAGACCAGGTCGATGATGGCGACTTGACCGGAGATTAGCCCGCCGGTGGGCGCGACGGCGGCGGAGGTGATGCCCTCGACGGCCTGCACGGGGATGAGGCTCGAGGCGGCGTTGAGGGCGGTGGCGGCGTCGTGGGCGGCGCGGATGGGGTGCTCGGTGGTCTTGCCGTCGTCGCGGGTGCTGGCCTCGAGGTCGATCTCGATAAGGCCGAGCTGGGTGTCGGCGGCGAACAGGCCGGGGGTGATGATGCGGGCGGTGGCGTCGACGAGGGTCGCGCCGACAGGCAGGCGCGCGCGGGCCTCGGGGCCGCCGACGACGGTGAACACGCCGCGGTCCATGGCGATCACCGAGTCCTTGATCACGGTGCCGTCGCCGAGGTGCAACTCGCCGCCGACCAGGTACACCGGACCGGCGAGCGCGGGCGTGCGGGTGGCGTCGGGGCGGGCCGCGGGCGTGCGAGTGGCGTCGGGGCGGGCCGCGGGAGTGCGGGCCGAGGTGGTGGCGTCGGGGCGGGCCGCGGGCGGGGCTGCCTCGACGGACATGCCCGAAAGGCCAGATAGGAGGGCGAGGGTGAGGAGGACCCGTCGGGGCCGGTGGTTCGGCTTGTTCGGCTTGTTCATCATCGGGGTCCCTGGGGCGCGGCGATGTCCTCGGGCTTGTAGCCGAGCTCGAAGTCGGTGCGGGGCTCGAGCTTGCCGCGGGCGTACACGAGCTCGCCGCCGATGTAGACCTGCTCTGCGACGGTGTAGACGCTGAAGGGGCTGCCGCTCCAGACCACGAGGTCGGCGAGCTTGCCGGGCTCGAGGGTGCCGGTCTTCTCGGCGACGCCGAGGGCCCAGGCCGGGTTGGCGGTGATCCAGCGCAGGGCCTGGTCGTCGGTGACGTTCAGGCCGGCGCGGCGACCGGCGTACATCGCCTTGGCGGCCTCTTGATTGAGGCGCTGGATGCCGTGGGCGCTGTCGGAGTGGATGATCGCGCGGGCGCCGGCCTCGGTCAGCATGGCCGCGTTCTCGCGGATGCCGTCGAAGGCCTCGGCCTTGAAGCCCCACCAGTCGGCCCACACCGAGGCGGCGGTGTCGGCCGCGGCGAGGCGGTCGGCGATCTTGTAGGCCTCGGTGGCGTGATGAAAGCTGCGGATCTTGAAGCCGTAGGTTGCGGCGAGCTCGAGCATGATCGACATCTCGTCGGCTCGATAACAGTGGTTGTGCACGAGGATCTCGCCGCGCAGCACGCCGACGAGGGTCTCGAGCGCGAAATCGCGGGCGGGTGGCGTCGGCTCCTTGTCCGGCTTGTCCGGCTTGTCCGCCGGATCGGCAGGCTGCCCGGATCTGGGTTTGGCCGCGGGCTCGTCCGGCTGGGGGGCGTCCTTCTTGGCTGTCCATTCGGACAGGTCCTTGTCGTAGGTGGCCCAGCTGCGCTGGTACTCCCTGGCGTCCTGAAAGGCGTCGCGGTAGCCGGCGA
>Ga0073899_10006523_pt1 | contig 10069 bp, 11 predicted proteins | sample KloWWTmetaKNB5Ph_FD_88975 | JGI IMG/M metagenome (GOLD analysis project Ga0073899, IMG submission 88975) | Active sludge microbial communities from Klosterneuburg, Austria, studying microevolution and ecology of nitrifiers - Klosterneuburg... | ecosystem: Engineered > WWTP > Aerobic digester >...
ATGTCGGCGCCGGTGTCGGCACCCGGCGCGTAGTGCTCGTGCAGCACGGCCATGGCCCGGTTGGGCCGGCGCGACGCGACCAGCTTGAAGGTCACCGAGCGGTCGCCCATGACCGGCAACTCGTCACCCTGGAAAAACACCTGCGGGCTCGCCGTGAAGTCGAGGGTAAAGAATTCGGCCAGCGACATCGGGATGCCATCGAGCACCTTCTTGAGCGAGCTGACGGATGGGCTGACACGGTTCTGCTCGATCAGCGAGATGAGACCGTTGGTCACGCCGGCGCGCTTCGCCAACTCGCGCTGCGAGAGGCCGTACATGGTGCGCACGGCGCGCAGGTGGGCGCCGACGTCGATACTGATCTCGCTCACGGGGTGTTCAATATCCTGCACACATGGGCCCGAAACAGGGCGAATTTCACGGTCATTTGAGCCAAGTGTCAATTTTTCTTATCATCGGGCAGTCAAACCACACCTCGAGAACCCCGCCATGACCGCCCCCGCAGCGCTGCAACGCGACGAAATGGAAGCCTTCTGGATGCCGTTCACGGCGAACCGCCAGTTCAAGGCCAACCCGCGCATGCTGGCGAAGGCCGAGGGCATGCACTACTGGACGCCCGACGGCCGGCAGATCCTCGATGCCGTGGCGGGCCTGTGGTGCGTCAATGCGGGCCATGGCCGCCGTGAAATCAGCGAAGCGGTCAGCAGGCAGATCGCGACGATGGAATATGCGCCGCCGTTTCAGATGGGACACCCGGCCGCGTTCCAGCTGGCCAACGCCGTGGCGGGCTGGCTGCCGAAGGACACGGGGCACGTGTTCTTCACCAATTCGGGGTCTGAATCGGTCGACACGGCACTCAAGATCGCGCTCGCCTATCACCGTGCCCGCGGCGAGGCGTCACGCACTCGTTTCATCGGCCGTGAGCGGGGTTACCACGGCGTCGGCTTCGGCGGCATCTCCGTCGGCGGCATGGTCAACAACCGCAAGTGGTTCGGATCGATGCTGCCCGGCGTCGATCACCTGCCGCACACGCACGACCTGGCTAGGAACGCCTACACGCGCGGCGTGCCCGAGCACGGCGCCCACCTGGCGGATGAACTCGAACGCATCGTCGCGCTGCACGATGCCAGCAACATCGCGGCCGTGATCGTCGAGCCCGTCGCGGGCTCCACGGGCGTGCTGATCCCGCCAAAGGGTTACCTCGAGCGCCTGCGCAGCATCTGCACCAGGCACGGCATCCTGCTGATCTTCGACGAAGTCATCACGGGATTCGGCCGGCTCGGCTCGCCGTTTGGCACCTCGTTCTTCGGCGTGCAGCCGGACATGATCACGATGGCCAAGGGCCTCACGAATGGCGCGGTGCCGATGGGCGCCGTCGCGGCGAGCGACCAGATCTACGACGCCTTCATGCAGGGTCCGGAAGGTGCCATCGAACTCTTCCACGGCTACACATATTCCGCGCACCCGGTCGCCTGCGCCGCGGGCATCGCGACACAGGAGATCTATCGCAGGGAAGGCCTGCTCACGCGCGCGAACGACATGGCCGGTTACTGGGCCGACGGCGTGCACTCGCTGCGAGGCCTGCCGCACGTGATCGACTTGCGTAACCTCGGTCTGATCGGCGCCGTGGAACTGGACCCGATCCCGGGCAAGCCCGGTCTGCGTGGCTACAACACGTTTGTGCGGGCGTTCGAGCAGGGGCTGCTGATTCGCGTCACGGGCGACATCATCGCGCTGTCGCCACCGCTGATCATCGAGCAGCAGCACATCGACCAGGTGTTCGGGATCCTCGGCCGCGTACTGCAGGAGCTTGGCTGACGCCCAAAAGAAGACGCCCGGACTCCGCGAGGAGCCGGGCGTTTCCTGCAGCGCGATGCGTCAAGCGGCGCGCTGGCGGATTACTCCTTCGACCAGGGGAAGCTGGTGGAAATGGAGAAAATCGCCACGCCTTCGCTGCTGTTCACGTCGTCTGGCGTACCGTCCAGCAGGCTCAGGTCGCTGCCGTCGGCGTACTTGAGCCCGAACGTGAAGTTGCTCCAGTCGTAGGTGACGCCAACCGACCAGTCCATGTAGCTGTCTTCATAGGCCAGATCGATCGCGTCGCCGTCGCTGTAGCCGACGTGCGCGTTCACGCCGAAGTTGGACGGCAGCTCATACGAGGCGTTGGCTTCGTAGTAGAACGCCGACTCGTCCGAATTGCCGAAATCGTTCGAGTACGTAACCTTGCCGCTCAGCCATTCCCAGCCGAGACCGACATAGATCTCGGGGAAATCGATGTCATCGGCACCCGGATAGGTGTAGTAGACGAGGCCGACATCCCAGGTGACGGCATCGCCGCCGCGGAAACCGGTGTAGACGTCGATTTCGACGTTCTCGTCGCAGCAGTCGCCGAAATCGACGTTGCTGCCCCAGGCGCCGAGGTAAAAGCCGCTGTCATGCGCGTAATCGATGCCAGCCTGCAACGCAGGATCCTGCGAGGTCTGGGTGATGCCGCGCCAGTTGTAGTCGCTGACCACCGCCGCGTTACCGGTCACTTCCGCCTGCGCAGCGAATGCGGTCAGCGAGAGTGCCACCGCGGCCAGGCCATGGGTCAATTTCATTTCGGGTACCTCTTTGTTGCCTAACAACAACACGTATTTAACGACCATCGCCACGAGTGTAGCAGAGGCGACACGTTTTCAGCATGAACGCCCGCAGCGACGCGGCTCGGCGTCCTGCAGTGCAGGAAACGTGCCATGCAAAAATGCCTGCACTGGCGCGGGATCGGTCCGGGTCCTTGCACCGGCAAGACGCACCGGACGGCCGCCGTGCACCTTGTGGGTTCAGGTCGCTGGAGGCTCGTAGATGGCGTAGAGCTTCTGGGCGGGCTCCAGGACTTCCCAGAGTCCGGTGAAGCCTGCGGGCATCACGAAGCTGTCGCCTGGCCCGTAGTTCCATTGCCGGCCATGATCATCGGTGATGCGGATGCGACCGGCGGTCAGGACGCACAGCTCGTTCTCCGTATAGGCCACCTTCCAGGCGCCGACGCTGCTGCGCCAGAGGCCGGCGAAAAACCGGCCGCTGGTGTCCGTGTAGGCATTGCGCACGAATTGCTCGGGCATCGGGCTGCCTGCGGCCAGTCGCGCCGGGTCGAGTTCGAGCTTTTCTTCGGTGCCTGACGCGCCGTCGATCTTCACGACGGCGGGGCCAAGGGTTGCGTGCATGCGAGTGCGCTCCGTGGTTCACTGAGTTACGCGCGACAGGCCGGCAAGCGCCAGCAGGCTGGCGCTCAACGCGCGGGCGGCCTGCGCTCCATCTCGCGCAGGGCCACGACCGACTCGCCCGCCCCGATTCGGCGCAGAGCCTCTGCAAACAGCCCCGATGCCGGCAGGACGACCAGCTGCGTCGCGCCCCCCGAAGGAGGTGTCAGTCGCGTGGGCAACAGCGTGTCCGTGACGTACAGGCGATCGGGGCCGTCCGGCCCGAGCAGCCGTTCAGCGCCCGGTGCAAACACGCCATGCGTCGCAAAGGCCGAAACCGATAGCGCGCCCGCCGCGCGACAAGCCTGTACCGCACGCAGGATCGTGGTTCCGGCGCTGATCAGGTCGTCGACCACGACGGCGTGCCGGCCGCTCACCGGCCCGATGATGAGGTCGCCGCTGACCTCGCCGTTGTCGCGGCGCTTTTCGAGGACGGCGAATTCGACCGGCGCGCCCAGCCGCACCGCGACGAGCTCCTGCACGCGCTGCGCGCGCTTGGCACCGCCAAAATCCGGCGACACGATGGTCACGGGATGCCCGCCCGCCTGTTCGACGACCTTGTCTGCAAGCAGCGGCGCCGCTTCGAGCAGGTCGACGCTGCAGCGGAACGCGTTTTCGAACGCCGCGACATTGTGCACGTCCATCACCATCACGTGATCGACGCCCACGGCTTCCAGCAGCTGCGCGATGTAACGCGAGTTGACCGGATCACGCTCCTTGGTGCGACGGTCCTTGCGCGAATAGGCGATGTAGGGAAGGCAGGCCGTGACGCGCGCTGCGCCGGCGTCCTTCAGTGCCGCGACCAGGAACAGGATGCGGCAGAGACGATCATTGGCGCTGCCCGCCTCGTCGCCACTCAGCGACTGGATCACGTAGACGACGCGCCCGCGGACGCTGACCAGCGGCCTGGATTTGTGCTCGCCGCCTTCGTAATCGCGCTCTTCGAGCGGCGCAAGCGCGGCGCCGAGGCACGCTGCGACGCGCTCGCCGAAGGCGCGCGACGCAAGCGGCGCGAAAAGCAGCGGCGCAGGGTCGATCACGACAGCGGGGTCACTGCGCCGCTCGGGCCGGGCCGGTCAGGCGACCGGCTTTTCGCGCAGCGACGGCTCGCCGCGCAGCGCGGACATGCGCTGCTGCAGCTGGCGGCGTGCGGCATCAAACGCATCGCGCAGGACGACGTACACGTCCTCGTGCCCGTCGCGGTCGGGACGCTCCATGTCGACGACGACGTCGCCGCCCGGGAGCGATAGCTGAACCTTGACGTTGAATACCTTGCCCTGGTGGTGGTGTCGATGCGGTGAATCCACCACGATGCGGCAGGACTGGATACGGTCGCTGAAAGTGCCGAGGTGATCCGTGAGCTCGCGCACGCGGGTCTCGACGGCCGGGGAGCTTTCCATGTGCCTGAAAGTGATCTGGACAGGGATTGTCACGATGCTGAGTCCCTCTGTTGGACGGTCCTGGTTGATGATTTCATTGTCGAGCCACGGGGCCTGCGGACCATCAGTATTGATCGCAGGCATCCGGCGCACATGTGGCAAGAGTACACTGCCGGAAGCGCCCGTCGAGAGCCGAATCTCGCGTGAACGCCGGTCAATTCCAGTCCCCGCTCGATGCCCCCGCAGCTCAGGCTGCCTTCGCCGTCGCGATGCAGGAGCCGGCTGCCTATTCTGCGCTGCATGCCGTGCCCGGACGCGTGACCTGCATCGAGACCCACGTCTCCTGGGTGTTCCTGACCGGGCCCTTCGCCTACAAGGTGAAGAAGCCGTTGCGGCTCAGTTTCATCGACTATTCGACGGCCGAACGTCGTCTTGAATTGTGCCGCGAAGAACTGCGCTTGAACCGGCGTCACGCGCCGGGGCTGTACGTCGACGTCGTGCCGATCACGGGAACGCCCGCTGCACCCCGCGTCGGCGCCACCGACGCCCCGCCTTTCGAGCATGCGCTGCGGATGGTGCAGTTCGATCCGCGGCTCGAACTCACCCAGCTGCTGCAGTCTGGCGACGTCGAGGCGCACGAACTGCAGGAATTCGGCCAGCGCATCGCACAAATGCATGCGAGAGCAGCGATCGCCGCCGGCGCAGACTCTTTCGGCACGCCGGACAAGGCGCACCGCAACACGCTCGACAACTTCGAGGAAATTACGCAGGTCCTGCCCGGACGCGACGCCGCGCAGTGTGTGGCGCAGTTGCGCAGCCAGGCGCAACGGCTGTTCGAAGCCAGCCGGCCGCTGATGGAGCAACGCCGGCACGACGGCCGGATCCGCGAATGCCACGGCGACCTGCACTGCGGCAACGTCGTGCGCTGGCAAGGATCGCTCGCGGCCTTCGACGGTCTCGAATTCGATCCCGGACTGCGCTTCATCGACGTCGCCAGCGATCTCGCTTTCCTGACGATGGATCTCGCGGCCCATCGTCGCACTGATCTGCGACGCGAGGCATTGCAGGGATGGCTTGAGACGTCCGGCGATTTCGAAGCCGTGGCGCTGCTGCCCTATTTCGAGCTCTATCGCGCGCTGGTGCGGGCCAAGGTGGCTGCGCTGCGCGGCCAGCAGGCACGCAACGCAGCAGCGGGATCGACAGGTGCCGCGACGCTTGCCCACCAGTACCTCGACTGGGCCGTGTCGCAGGCCGGACGGCCGCGCGCCCGGCTGGTCGTGATGGTGGGATGGTCCGGCTCGGGCAAGACCTGGCTCGCCCGGCGCATCGCTGCACGCTGCGAAGCATTGATCGTGCGCTCGGATATCGAGCGCAAGCGACTCGCGGGATTGCAACCCCTGGACACGTCCGCCTCTGCGCCCGACGCCGGCATCTATTCGCACGAGTTCAATGCGCGCACCTACCAACGGTTGCGCGATTGCGCTGCCGATTGCCTGCATGGCCGCGAAAGCGTCGTGGTCGACGCCGCCAACCTGCGTCGTGCTGAACGTGACCGCTTCGTCGCAGCAGCGCGTGCACTCGCGGCCGAGACCGTGATCGTCCACTGTGTCGCGCCGCTCGAAGTGCTCAAGCGCAGGGTCGCCGGGCGGGCCGCCACCGGCGCCGACGCCTCGGAAGCCACGGTCGCGCTGCTGGATCGGCAGCCTTCGCACTGGGAACCGTTCAGCGACGACGAACTGACGCGCGTCGTCACCGTCGACACGACCTCGGCCGAATCGATCGAGCGCGCGCTGCGCGGCCTGGCCGCACCTGTCAATACGGGAAGCAGCGCCGGCTAAACGCGTCCCGCGTGTCCGCTGGCGCGCTGCCCGCGGTCCACCACCGCAGTCGTCACCAGGTCGGAGCCGACGTTGGTCATCGTGCGCGTCATGTCGAGCAGGCGGTCCACGCCGAGGATGATGCCGATGCCCTCGGGCGGGATGCCGAAGGCGACCAGCAGACCGGCGATCAGTGGCAGGGATCCCCCCGGAATCGCGGCGACGGCCACCGCGCTCAGGACCGACAGGAATACCAGCGTGACCTGCTCGGCGAAACCGAGGTGCACACCGAAGACCTGAGCCACGAACAACACGACGCAGCCTTCGTAGAGCGCCGTGCCACTCATGTTCATCGTCGTGCCGAGTGGCATTACGAACCCGGCAGTCGAGGGCGCAATGCCCAGCCGCTCGCGGCAGGCAGCCAGTGCGGCGGGAAGCGTGGCGCTGCTCGAGCTGGTGGAAAATGCGGTGACCAGCACGTCCTTGATCTGGACGAAGAACTCGCGCGGATCGCGCTTCGCCAGGAACCTGAGCCAGATCGACATCGTGCCGAACAGGTGCAGCAGCAGCATCGCGCCGCAACCGAGCACGAACAGGCCGAGCGCGATCAGGATGTCGAAGCCGACCTTGACCACCACGCTGAATATCATGGCAGGCACCGCGTAAGGCGCCAGCTTCAGGGCGAAGTGCACGATTCCGGTCATCAGGTCGCTGACGGTCTCGAGCCCGTCGAGCAGCTTCTTGCGTCGTGTCTCCGGCAGTCCCAGTCCCGCCGCTCCCACCAGGATCGCGAAGACGATGAGCGGCAGCACCTCGCCCAGCATGTTGCGCTGGTTGCCGACAAAGGCGCCGAACAGGTTCTTCGGCATGAACATGTTGACGACCGTCGACGGCGTCACGGCGGGCCGGGCCTCGCTGTTCACGACATGCTGGCCCGCCTGCGAGCTGTACTCCTGCACCAGGCGTTGCGACGTCTCCGGGTCCATGCGGCCGCCCGGGTTGAGGATGTTCATCATCAGCAGGCCGAGCGCCGCCGCGATCGCCATGTTGGCGAAGAACAGCGCGAACGTGCGGCCGGCCAGCGGCCCGAGATCCGCAAGCCCGCCAAGCTGCAGCACGCCGCCGGCCAGTGAGGCGAAGACGAGCGGGATCACGACGAAGAAAAGCATGCGCAGGAAGACCTGCCCGAGCGGGTCGAACAGGTTGGTTGCCACCCACCGGGCGCCCTCCTGCAGGCCGGGAACGTGGGGCGCGAGGACCAGCACGAGCACACCGGCGACCGCGCCGTACACCAGCCCCCGCAGGATGCGGTTGGCGAGCCTGGCGTCGGTAGCTGCAGACATTGAACCCCTTCCCACGGCGCGGAACGTTGCTGCACTTTGTCCGACGCGCCCCGCACTGGCAAGCGCGGGACGCGCGACGCTGGGACAGCGTGTCGACTGCGGGTGTCTCCCGTGCCGCATGTAAACCGGGCCGCGGACGTACCGGGCCGGGGTTGAGACGGGTATTCTCGGCAGCAAGGAGACCCCCGGGTGCTGCCAATGTCCGCGTGCTCGCAGATCACGACGCAGGGTGCGGTCAGATTGATACCGGCGAGCGCTACCGATCCGGACGTGGAACGCTGAGCGTTGACGCCTCCTGTCCTCAATCGGGCATCATTACTCGCTGCAGTGCACGAACTGGCCGCGCGCGATCGTCGCCTCGCTCGGATCTTCGACGAGTTCGGTCCGCCGCCACTCTGGGCGCGGCCCCGCGGCTTTCCGACACTGGTGCGGATCATCCTCGAACAGCAGGTCTCGCTGGCATCGGCCGCGGCACTCTATGCAAAACTGGACCTGCACTTCGAGGGCGAGGTGACGCCGGCGCGCGTGCTGGCGCCCGGTGAGGCTGCCCTGCTGTCGCTGGGGGTTACGCGGCAGAAGGCACGCTACGTCGTCGGACTTGCGGCACAACTCGAAAGCGGCGCGCTGTCGCTCGACCGTGTCGCTCGCATGCCCGATGCGGCTGCAGGCGCAACACTGGTACAGATTCCAGGCATCGGGCCCTGGACTGCCGGCGTGTACCTGTTGATGGCGCTGCGGCGTCCGGATGTCTGGCCGCCCGGTGACCTGGGCCTGCACAAATCGATGGCAGAAATTCGTAGATTGAGCGCCGTGCCGACGAGCGATGCAGCCGCAGCATTCGCCATGCGCTGGCGTCCGTGGCGCGCGGTGGCTGCACGACTGCTGTGGCACTCGTACCTGTCGCGACGTGCGCACCGGCCCCCGAGGACACGCGACCCCGGGGTTGCCGGCCTCTGATGCCGTGCGGCTTCAGGCTTTCTTGAAGATGCCGAGCGCCCGCAGGATGAAAATCAAGGCGACCGCGCCGATCACCGCGACGATGAAGCGGAGGATGCCACCTATCGGCGCGAGTCCCAGGGCGCCGGCGGCCCAGAAGCCGATGAAGGAGCCTGCAATTCCGACCAGCACGTTGGCAATCATGCCCATCTGCGCATTGGTCTTCATGACAATGCTTGCGAGCCAGCCGACGATGCCACCAACGATCAAGGTAATGAGCCAACCCATTGCCAGTCTCCCTTCGTAGTTACCGCAACAATTTCCCGGCCATCCCGAGAATGTCATCCAGCGGATTGCCGTCGCCATTGAGGTCGAGCATTGACGCCAGCCCGGGCCCGGCGCCTGCCGTGGAACCCTGGGCACCACCGCCGAGCATGCCACCGAGCATGTCTGCGAGTCCGCCGCCGCCCGTCTGGGGCGCAGCCGATGCGCGGCCCTGCTTGGCCATGTAGCCCGCGACCAGCATCGCCAGTACCGGCAACATCTTCTTCAGCAGCGCCGGATCAAGACCCGTCTGGCCAGCGGCGTTCTGGGCGACCGTGCGGCTTACTTCTCGGGAGCCGAAGATCTGCCCGAGGACGTCATTGCCAGGGCTCACGTTCGTTGGCTGGGGTGCGAGCACTTCGTCCATCAATCCACCGCCACCAAGCCCACTGAGCATGCCAATGAGCCGTTCCAGTCCGGCAGGCTGTCCTTGCGTCTGCTTCTTGAAGCCGCCGAGGATCGCCGGCAACAACGCAGCAGCGCCACTCGCTGCCTGGGACTCGCTGACGCCGAACTCGCGCGCCAGCGACTGAGTCCCTCCCATCTGCTCGAGCATGTCCATGATCTGCATGATGCGCCCCCCCCTGCGGTGCTTCAGTACGTCAGTCCAGCAACTCTTTCGGGATATTGCCTCCGTTGTCGGCAATCTGCTGCAGCACGGTCTTGTGCAGCCACATGTTCATCTTGGCCGAATCCCCCATCAGGTCACCGGGGCAACCAAGCTCCGTGGCAAGCTCTTTCCGCGCCGCGAAACTGCTGTCGATGTCGAGCAGCTTCAGCAGGTCGACGATCGAAGTCTTCCAGTTGAGCTTCTGCGGATTGGCGGCGGCGAGTTTCTCCAGTTGCGCAACGACATCGACGACGGCAATCGGTTGCGGTGGAGGCGGCGCCTTCGGCACCGGGGCGGGAGCCGGGGTAGCCACCGGCGGCGGCGTTGACACCTTGGGTGCCGGTGCCGGCTCCGCTGCAGCTTTTTTGAGGCCTAACTTTTCAAGGATTTTGCCGAAAAAGCTCATCTTGCTCTCCTTGCGACA
>Ga0073899_10006525_pt1 | contig 10068 bp, 7 predicted proteins | sample KloWWTmetaKNB5Ph_FD_88975 | JGI IMG/M metagenome (GOLD analysis project Ga0073899, IMG submission 88975) | Active sludge microbial communities from Klosterneuburg, Austria, studying microevolution and ecology of nitrifiers - Klosterneuburg... | ecosystem: Engineered > WWTP > Aerobic digester >...
AGGGAGTGGTCATCGGTGTGACGCCTTTCGAGTGGGATGTGAGAGTTTCCTCGAAGGAAGATCCCGGTGGCCACGCTGACGTTTACTGGCCGGGATCGTTACACCACTCTACGGGGCACTACTATTATTCTATCTATGGGCGTAGCGTCGGAATTAATCAGGGATCCGCTGGCAGTGCGAGTGCAGATGAACGGCATCGCGCGCATGGGCCGCGTTGCATCCCGGTCAGTCAACGCCGCACGCCAGGGTCGGTCGGTCGCGGGTTTCCGAGCACCTGGGGGTAGGTTTGCCAATCGTGGGGGGTCATAGGTTCGCTGCTCCGAGGTCTGCCGCATCGGCGCCCGCTGGATCCCTGCGGTCCTCCTCCAGGCCGGCCGCTTCCCGGCTGTTCGCGGCGACCGCGCTGGGCGTGAGCCTGATCCTCGGTTTCCTGACGCCCCTCGGTGAGGCGACGCCCGCGCTCGCCGTCCGGATGACCGAGGAGATCCCCGAGACCCCTGAGGCGACATCTCCGGAAGCGCCTACCGATCCGGCCGAACCCGCGCCCACAGATCCCCTGCCCGAGGATCCGGTACCCGCGGAGCCTGTGCCCATGGACCCGATAGAGACAGAGCCGGAGCGGAGCGAGCCCGCCGAGTCGGGCCTGAGCGCAGAAAGCGAGGAAGCCGAAACCCTCCAATCCCCCCAAGCGCGTTCGGTCACTCCTTTCGCCCTCGGCGACACGACCACCCCGCACGCCTATTTCGCCCTGCGCCAGGTCGGCACCCCCGGGGGCAGCGGGGACGACCGGGGGATCTTCTCTGCGATCATCGACAAGTACGTGGTGAACCCCACTGGGCCGGCCCTGATGCCGCAGTCGGGGAGTCATCCTACGCAGAGCGTCTCAGTGCCGCTGGAGGGGGACCGGCAGGCCGACAGCATGCCCGCGACAGCAGCGAGTGGTGTGACCCGCTATCAGTACAGGGTGAGTCAGACCGGCTTCAACGCGAATTCACTCGGCATCGCCGCGAACGGCGACGCCTACTTCACGACGCAGTTCACCGAGGAACGTCGTTCCCAGGCCTCTGTGTGCGACACGTTCTTCCTCATCTGCTGGAGCGGCTGGTACTGGGGTTCCTGGAGCACCTGGTCCGCGCAGAGCACCCGCTACACATCGGTCTGGAAGGTGAACCTAGAGGACGGCGCTGTGGCGCAGCTGATGACGCGTTCCACGAGCTACGCCACCGACTTCACCGGTGGCGCGGTGAACACCGCGGGCGTCTACCACGTCAGCTACATCACGAGCTTCACGAGCCCCGCGAACTCGATGCGATTCTTCATCCTGCGGTTCACCGGCACGGTGCTGGAAGCGGCGAGCACTGCGACGACCGTTGCGAACTCGCAGCCGAACAGCGCGACCAGCTTCAGCGGCGACATCGCGTTCGACGGCTACAACAACCTGCACGTGCTCGTCGGCGGCACCTCGACCTCCTCCCGCATGGCGAGGCTGACCGCGGCGCAGGTACCTCCCACGGGGAATGCGAACCCGACCGGCATCGCCGTGACGAGCGTCGCCCAGACCACTCCTGCCTCCGGGGCAGAGCCTGCAGGCATCGCTTTCCCCTTCGCCACCTCCACCGTGTGGCAGGGTGCGAACACCCACTACCTCCGCAGCATGACGACGCTGAACACCGTCACTTCGACGCAGACCTACAGCGGTTTCCCGGGCCAGCGCGATCTCGCCTCCATCATCCAGGCACCGCGGTTCCAGCTCAGGCTCGTCGTCTCCGGCGGTCTGCAGAAACCCAGCGACCGCTTCCGCCTGAGCGCGTCGCCTGGTGCGACCTTCACGCGCGACACCCCCGTGAGCGCTACCGACTACCTGCTCGCCGACGACTGGATCACGGTGACCCAGGCACTGAGCGCCATTAACCTGACCACCACGGCCTTCCCCTTCAGCGTGGCGGCCATGCCGGGCACCGGCACGGTGATGGGAGACTACGCGCAGGCCTGGAGCTGCGTCGAGACGACCAGCGGCGCGGCGGCGGGGAGCGGTACGAGCGCTGCAGCGGGAACGGTGAGCGTCGCCGTCCTCGGCAACCCGAGGATGGAATGCACCGTCACCCTGACACGCTCCGCACCCGCGCTCGTCGTCTCCAAGAAGGCGTATGTCGGGGCGACCGAGCTCGCCCGCGATGCTGTGGTGGCCCCCGGCACGGTGATCCAGTACCGGTTGACCTTCGACAACTTCACCGGGACCGCTGCCGCCACCGGCATCGACTACACCGACTACCTGGCCGACATTCTCGACGATGCGACGGTCACGACCGCCCCGGCCGTGACGCCGGCGGGTGGCATCTCGGTCGCGAACGTCGGTGATGACTACCGGCTCACCGGCAGCGTTGCCGCCGGGCAGACCCGTACGGTGACGTTCTCCGTCACCGTCAAGGCGAACGCGACGAACGCGGTCGCGCGTGCGGCGGGTTCGGGCCCCTCAGCGACGCCGGTGGTCAAGGGCTATCGCCTCAACAACTACCTGGTCAAGGCGGGCGATCCGCTCCCGACCGCCGACTGCGCCGCACCGGCGCCGGGCGCGCAGCCGCTGTGCACCACCAACCCGATCCGGGCGTGGAGCGTGCGCAAGGACTCTCAGCCCGAAGACGGCGCGATGATCCACTCCGGCGGCAACATCTACTACCGGGTGAAGGTGACCAACTTCAGCGGCGAGGCGATCACCGGCGTCCAGATCGACGACGACATGACCCAGACCCTCTCCGCGGCCACCTGGGATCCCGCCGCCCCTCCGGCTGTGAGCGTGCCCTTCGGGATCAGCTTCTATACGCCCGACGACGTACTGATCCCAGCAGGCACCATCGACTGGACGCTGCTGCCTGCGTCCGGCCAGCCCAAGCCCGAGTTCAGCGGAAGCGACGCCTTCGATCCTGCCTTTCCCGGAGGGCTGCCGTTCCCGGGCGGCAATTGGACCTTCGAGACGCCGGCCTTCGACATCCCGGCGACGATCAGCGGTCAAAAGGTCGCATATGCGATCGTGGGCTACGCCGTTCAGGGCGGCTTCGTGGCCGACCCCGCCGACCCCGAGTCGGTGTATGTGACCGGGGGATCCTCGCTCAAAGCGCTTCCCAACGCTGCCTGGGTGAACACTGTGCAGGCGGGACAGGCGAGTGTTGGCGGGAACTCGCTGTACCCCAACCGCTGCAGTGCGGCGGGGGCCGGCATCGCCCCCGGCGACACGGGTCAGGATTACGACTGCAAGGTCTGGCACTCCTTGGGGGAGAGCTACTTCCACATCTGGAAGAAGACCGCCGACACCTCCACCGGCACTGACAACAACCTGCTGGGCAGCACCTTCGTGCTCGCCGATACCTATGACGACGCAGTCGCTGGTATTCCGTCGCGTTGGCTCTGCCGCACCAACAACAACCCGAACGCCGGTGGGAGCTACGTGCCGCCCGGATCTGATCCTCTGGTCAGCGGAAGCCCTGACTGGGGGGCGAGCTCGACCACCTATGGTGCGATCGCGGCATGGAACCTTGCGAATCCCGGTGATCAGAGGGAGCAGTGCGGTCGCTTCTTCATGCTCGCGACCGCTTCCGAGGGGCAGGCCGCAGGATCCTGGCGCGCCCTCGACATCCGCGGGGGCGACACGGTCGGCGGCGGCAGCTCCGACCCTCTGCCGAACTGGCGCACCGACAGCGCCCTGAACGTGTCAGGAGACACCAGCAGTGGCCTTCACGGCACCTATTGGCTCGTAGAAACCGTCTCGCCGGTTGAACACGAACTGCTGGCGAAGCCGATGAAGCTGTGGGTCGCCCCCAACTCGCCGACGCCGGAGGGTTCCGGCCTCGCCCCCGGCGTGCCGGCCTGGTACGACTACCAGGGGCGGCTCTCCCTTCCGGTGGTCGGCGAGGGTGAGATCACGCTCCCCGGAGGTGGCATGGCCGGCAGCGACATCCGCAAGCAATGCGTGAGCCCCTATGGGGTGCTGCCTGAGAACCACCAGCCGAACTGCGTCATGCCGACCGGTTGGACGATGCCCGTATTCGATGTGCCGTTGCGGCCGCTGCCGTTCACCGGTGGAGCCGGCACCATTCTGCTCACCGCAGGCGGGCTCGCTCTGCTCCTCGCCGTCTTCGGCGGCGTCTGGTGGCGGCGCCGGCGACTGCACCATCATGATGCCCTCGGCGCTGCACCGCGTCCGACTCGCAACCATGACGACGGGGGTGGTGCTTCCTGACACCACCGGACTCGCTTACGACATTTTCAGACAATCCTCGACCTCACCTACCTTCCTTCAGAAAGGGAACCGTGAAGAACAAGAAAAGAGGACTCCTCACGAGTCTCGGAGCGGCGGCTGCGGCCCTTGCATTCGCCCTCGGCGGTGCGTCGGCGGCCTTCGCCGCCCCCACCACCATCGACCCCGATGCCAAGGTCAACCTGAACATCGTCAAGCTGAGCACACCCGACGGTGCGCCGCTCACGCCGACGGGCAAGGTGCAGGCCGTCCCGGCAGGCTCGACTCCCATCGGCGGCGTCGAGTTCACCGTGAAGAGGATCACGAACGCCGGCGATCTCACCACGAACGCCGGCTGGCAGGAGGCCGCGACGGTCGTCTACGACGCTGTGACCGGTACCTGGACCAAGGGCGGGGCGGCATTCACTCCGGCCTTCGGCACGGCTCAGGTCTCCGTCACCGATGCGAACGGCGTTCCGCGTACGGGTCCAGTCGACGGGAACGGCCACGGTACCGGTGCGGCGGCTTACCAGAACATGGACATCGGCCTCTACTTCGTCGAGGAGACCGACACCCCGCCGGGAGTAACGCCCGCAGTACCCTTCGTCGTCGCGCTGCCGATGACCGACCCCGTCGATCTGAACGCATGGCTGTACACGGTCCACGTGTACCCGAAGAACTCGCAGCAGGCGTTCACGAAGACCGTCGTCGACACCGCGGCCTTCGTGCCCGGCGGAACGAATGATGTTGTATGGACGCTGAACGCCTCGGTGCCGCGCGTGAACACCTCCAGCAACCCGGCGATTCCCGCCTGGGCGAAGCCGACCGCATTCACGATCACCGACAAGCTCGACGAGCAGCTCGCGACCGTGCTGCCCGCCGCCGTGACGGTCAACATCACCGACAGTGCCGGCAACAACATCGGTACCCAGCCGGTGTCGGGCACCGATTACACTCTCGGCATCACCGGGACACCTCAGGTGGTCACCGTGACGTTCATCGGCGCCAATGACGGCTTCGCCAAGCTGCAGGCCGCAGCGGCAACGCCGAACGCGAAGGTCGTCGTCACGATCACCTCGCAGGTCCAGGCGCCTGTGAGCGGCACGGTCGCCGACACCAACGGCGGCGTTGTCAGCAATGGCGGTGGCTCCGGTCACCGGACCGAGACGAGCCTCGTAACCACGGTCAACGGCGACACCACCACCCTCTACACCGCTTCGGTGGAGTCGAAGTGGCAGAACGTCGTTTTCTCGAAGGTGAGCAACGCCACCACCGCAGTGCCTCTCGAGGATGCTGTCTTCGCGCTGTACGCCTCTGAGGCGAATGCGAAGGCCGGTACCTCGGCGTTGGTCACGAGCGATCCCTCCGCGGCTGTTGCGAATAACGTCGCTCTGAACAATGTGCGAGTCTCGGACTTCCAGAACGGTGCGACCGTCGCCCTGCTGGCCGACTACCGCGTGTACTGGCTCGCGGAGACCGTGGCTCCCGAGGGCTATGAGCTGCTCGCTGAGCCGATCCCGGTGGTGCTGCTCAGCGACGGCAGCGTGCAGCGCGTGACTCTGGACGGCTCGGGAAGGCCCACCGCTCAGAGCCCCATCGGCAACGTCGTGAACGTGCCGCACAACGCCGGGTTCCAGCTGCCCCTCACGGGTGGCATGGGCACCGCGATCCTCACCGTCCTCGGTGTCGGCATCCTCGCCGTCGTGCTCGTCGTGGCACGTCGTCGTCGCAGCGCCGAAGCCGCGGAGTAGCCGAGAGGGGATCCTGCGGCCCGTCGATCCGGGCGGGCCGCGGGATCCCACCGGCGCACGGTTCAGCGCACCGGTCGCAGAATCCCACAGATCGAAGAATCGAAGGAAAGGAGGGGCCCGGTATGACGCAGACACTCGTCCGCGAGCAGGCGGGCTCCTCCGATCCTGCGCCCGTCGCGCCCGGCCCCGGCCGGCCCCGGTCGACCCCGTCACGGCCCAGGCGCAGTCTCACCATGCCGATCACCCTGCAGGTGCTCGCGATGATCGGCATCGGCGCCCTGCTCTACTCGAGCGCGGCAGACTGGTTCTCGACCCTGGGCCACAACTCCGAGGTCAGCGGCTACACCGAAGCCGTCGACCGGCTCGACGGGCCCGAGCGCGAGGCCGAGCTCGCCGTCGCCCGCGAATACAACGCGTTCATGCCGCAGGGCATGCTGCGCGATCCCTATACCGGCCAGGCCGATGCCGGAGAGCGCGACGCCGCCTACGAGGCGTACGAGCAGGTGCTGCGCGTCAGCGACAACGGGGTGATCGGCAGCCTCAGCTACCCTCGGCTCGGCATCGGGCTGCCCGTCTACCACGGCACCGCAGACTCGGTGCTCAAGAAGGGCGTCGGGCATCTCTACGGCTCGTCGCTGCCCGTCGGCGGTCCGAGCGCCCACTCCGTGCTCACCTCGCACTCGGGGCTGCTGGGCGCCTCGCTCTTCACGCCACTGCCCGGCGCGAGGATCGGCGACACCTTCTCGGTGCAGGTCCTCGGCGAGACCCACCACTACCGGGTCGACCGGATCGAGACCGTGCTGCCCGAGCAGACCGAGGGGCTGCGCATCGTTGACGGCGAGGACTACGTCACGCTCATCACCTGCACCCCGGTCGGCATCAACTCGCACCGGCTGCTCGTGCGCGGCGTCCGCGTGGCGGGCCCGGGCGACGGAACCCGCCAGGCGGTCGATGGCGACGGCCGATCCGCGGGCTTCCCGTGGTGGGCAGTCGGCTTCGTCGCCGGATCCGCAGGCGTCGCCTACCTGCTCTTCGCCCCGCCCCGTCGCAAGAACACGGGGGAAGGATCATGACCCGTTCGCATCCCCGCCCGCTCGCCCGGCGCGTCGCACCACGGGTGCTCGGTCTCGTCGCGGCGCTCGCGGTCGCCCTCACCGCCCTCACCGGACTCGGCAGCGTCCTCGGCTCGACCGCAGCGCACGCCGTGCCCATCCCGGCCGGTCCGTTCTCCATCGAGATCCACAAGTACGAGCAGCCCGACCAGCTCGGTCAGCCCGGCAACGGCCTGCCCCTCGACCCGGGCGCTCTGCCCTCCACCGCTCCCGTCGAAGGCGCCACCTTCACCGCGACTCGCGTGCCGGGCATCGACGTCACCACCAACTCCGGCCAGCAGGCCGCGCAGGCGCTCACCGTCGCGGCGGCCAGGGCCGCCGTCGCCGGGCTCGGCCCCGATGCGACGGACACCACCGACGCGCTGGGCAGCGCCACGCTCGGCGATCCTGCGCTCGGCACGCTCGTGGCAGGGCTCTACTTCGTCGAGGAGACCGTCACCCCCGACGGCTTCGTCGGCGCTGCGGACTTCCTGGTGATGCTGCCGCTCACCGACCCCGATACGCGCGACTCCTGGCTCAGCACCGTGCACGTCTACCCGAAGAACGACAACGTCGGGGCCGGCACGGTCCTGCAGGTCAGCGACGAGGACGTCTGGGCCTGCCACGACCCCGTCACCTGGACCCCCGTCTCCTCGATCCCGGGCACCCCGACCATCAGCGGCTACATCGTCCAGAACCTGCTCGACCCCGGCCTCGCCCTGGTCGGCACGCTCGCCGACGTCACCGTGCAGGTCACCGGCGTCGCCGTCGACCCCGGCACCGACTACATCGTGCGCTCCGCCACGATCGACGGTCGCGAGGCCTTCGAGGTCGCGTTCACCGCGACCGGCCGCCAGAAGCTCGTCGACGCCCGCGCCGCCGACCCCGATGCCCGCGTCACCCTCGGCTATCGGACGATCGTGCTGAGCGACCAGCCGGGCGAGTTCACCAACGAGATGCGTCTGCTGCCGAGCGCCGCGGCCATCGACGGCGCCGGCGTCGTCAACGTGGCATACCTCGCCGCACCCCAGCCGGGCGGGGCGCTGACGAGCACCGCCACCGTCAAGTTCGGCGCGCTGCTCGTCATCGTCGAAGAGCAGGGCAACTCCGGAAACCGTATCCCCGGCGCCACGATCCAGCTGTTCCGCACCGAAGCCGACGCCGCCGCGAGGGCCAACCCCATCGAGTGCGCCGGCGAGACCTCATGGGTCAGCGGCTCGAACGGCGAGGTGCTCATCCCGTGCCTGCGCCTCTCGAACTTCGAGAACGGGGCGCAGCTCGCTCCCGACAGCCCCCGGATCCGCCACTACTGGGCCGCCATGACGCAGCTGCCCGCCGGCTGGACGGGCTCGACCGCGGGTTTCCCGGTGCAGGTGCTCTCGACCTCGATCCTCCATCCCACCGTCGCCGAGGTGTTCCTCGTGCGCGGCGGCGGCGGTGGTGGTGGAGGCCTGCCGATCACCGGTGCGCAGATCACGGGCATCGTCATGCTCGGCATCCTGCTGGTCGGCGGCGGTGCGATGGTGCTGCTGAGACGCCGCGATCGCGACGAGGAAGAGCGCGCCGGAGAGCGAACGGGAGCGTGACCGGGATCGGCGATGCCCCCTCCGCCCGACCCGCCGGCTCCGGAGGTCCGGGCCGCAGCAGACGCACGCCGAAGCAGAAGAAGCGCCTCGCCTGGAACGTCGTCCTGCAGGTGCTCGCCATGCTGGCGATCGGCCTGCTCGTCTACCCGCAGGCGGCCAGCTGGGTCGCGCGCATCGGTCACAACTCCGAGATATCGGGCTACGTCGACCGCGTCGCGCAGACCCCGGATGCCGAGCGCCAGGCGATCCTCGACGCCGCCTACGCCTACAACGACACGCTCGAGCCGGGCTCTCTCACCGATCCCTATATCTCGCAGAATCCCGACGAGGCGGCGAGATCGATCGTCTACCGGGCCTACGAGCAACTGCTGCGTGTCAGCGGCACGAACGCGATCGGCACCCTCAGCTACCCTCGGCTCGACATCGGCCTGCCCATCTTCCACGGCACCGCCGACGAGACCATCTCCAGGGGTGTCGGGCACATGTTCGGCACCTCGATGCCGGTCGGCGGGCCCTCGACGCATTCCGTGCTCACCTCGCATTCAGGTCTCCCGCAGTCCCGTCTCTTCACCGACCTGCTCAAGGCGAGGGTGGGCGACGAGTTCTGGATCTCGGTGCTCGGCGAGGATCACTACTATCGCGTCGAGAGCGTCGAGACGGTGCTGCCCGAAGACGCCTCGTTCGAGATCGTCGAGGGCGAGGACTGGGTGACGCTCTTCACATGCGCCCCCATCGGGGTCAACAGCCATCGCTTCCTGGTGCACGCCGTGCGCATCCCCGGGCCGGAGGCCGAAGGACGGCAGGCGATCGCCGGCGACGGCATGGCTCTCGGGTTCCCCTGGTGGGCGGTGTGGTTCGTCGCCGGGTCGGGTGCCGTCGGGTGGTTCCTGTTCGCGCCGCCCCGCAAGAAGCGCCGCGGGCCCGACCCCGATCCCGCACCCGGCCCGGCTCAGCCGGATCCTCCCGTGCTCGTCGGATGACCTCGACCGGTGTGTATGAAACTCACGAGGGTGCGCTGCGTGATCCGGTCGGATGAGGGCTTGCCCCATTCAGCGCCGACCACGGCGTCCGCGTCCGCGGACAAGAGCGCGTTGATCATGGTCTGCAACAGACTGCGCATCAGATCCGGGGACGCGTCGGTGAGAGCTTCGCTGAGCAGGCCGGCAGGGTCGACAATAGTAGGAGCGGTCATCGTGTTGATGCCTTTCGAGTGGGTTGTAGGAGATTCCTCGAAGGATCACACGGTGACCGCGTCCATGTTCTATGACGTGCTGGCCACCGTGCGCTACACAGAGATGATGGATTCGGCTCCGGCGCCGGCGTGACCCGAAATTACACGGACGCCGTTCGCGGCTGTCTTTTTGTGGATCTGTCCGTCGACGCCGGGGTCGCTGCGGGCCGGGCGGGCA